>ERZ773077.953-NODE-953-length-20763-cov-9.923701_pt1 | contig 20763 bp, 24 predicted proteins | sample MGYA00580612_ERZ773077 | MGnify/ENA primary metagenome ERZ773077 (study PRJEB29015, sample SAMEA2737971) | human oral metagenome | biome: human oral; feature: human-associated habitat; material: dental | place: China | collected 2021 ...
TTGATAATCAGAGTAATCAACTTTGCCAAAGGTCGTAGCACGACGAGCAATTAAAACTTTGGCAAAGTATAGCGACACAAAATTTAGAAACCAATTCTGATTGACCATAACTCAATTGACGATTCCCTCTACATATTTTTTCCATTGCTCTGGGTTATGTACCTTTTGTAGCAATTGCTTTACATAAGGGCGAATCTGCAAACGGGCTTTCTCGCCTGCTTCTTTCGAAATCCACCATTTCTTAGTAGATTGATAATACAAGAGTGGCCAGAGAAGTTGTTCAGCAGTTTCATCATAACCATGCAAGCGATGCGTAAAATAACCTTCAGCTTTTCCTGCTTCATACAGTTGTATTAAAGCCTTAAAACCTTCATCTATCCCCCACGCACAAAGTAGTTGGGCAGCACAAAGTTCTATAAAGACATCTTCGTGAGTAAGCAGTTTCTTAAGACCCTCAATGCGCTCTTGAGAAATATCCTCTGGTAGGAGATCTTCAGGAAAGCTAGTGTAAGTAACTCCTTGAGGAATACTATTTAAAAGTTCTTGTATCTGTTCTTCCATAACTTTATTTTTTAATGTGGAAAAATATAATTGCCGTGGAGTTCATCTATCCACATGACTTCTCCTTCTTCAAAACAAATTTCTACCTCCAAAGGAAATTCACTATCCTCTCTATCCCAATTGGTAAAAGCTCCTACATAAACAATGTTTTTAGAGGTTTTACACTGACTGGGGATAGCTACAAACTCAAAATCAAGCTCAAAATGGTGTTCATTCTTTCGCTCCAGTTCTCCTTTGTTAACTAGCTCTTCGTAAAAGTCCCGCAATTGCTCTTTGAGTTGTTCCCGATAGGAATTGTGATAAAAGAACTGTTCAAAGGCAACTTCTTGCTTAGGCGAAAAGAAACCTGCTTCTCCTGCTTCATTATATATCCATATAGGCAGTGTTGCACCCAAACTCGGAATCAATATATCGCTAATCGTAGAGGATATACCCTCTTCTTTTTCAAAAATAATTGTTCTGATCATATTGCTTTTAGTTTTTACTCAACTTCGCCAAAGGTCGTAGCGACACAATCATTTGCTAATCGACAAATCGACTCATCGGCAAATCGACTCATCGGCAAATCGACTCATCGGCAAATTGGCTAATTTTCTTTTTAGCCGCAGCGCGTTCCTTCTTATAACTCTTCTCTACATAAGTGCTTTTGAAGTCAGAGCCATTAAAGGAGCGTATAGGGTTGCCCCGCTGCACTTGGGTGTGATTGTTCCAATGGTTTTGCGCTTGCTCGGCAAGTTGCTGAAGCTCTATTTCGGCGAGCTTTTCCCTCAGACGGTTGAGAGCGAGCTTCTTATTGTCGAGTTGCGAACGCGAATCTTGTGCAAAAACGCTTACCCCTGAGGGCAGGTGGGTAGCACGCACTGCTGAATTCACTTTGTTCACATTCTGTCCGCCATTGCCTTGAGAGCGAGTAGTTTGGAATTGTACATCGCGCTCCGAGAAAGGCTGGCGTTGCAATTGGTTGAGTTCAAAAACACCTATATACCAATTGCTGCGCTGGTGGAATTTGCGAAAGGTGCTCTTGCCAACCCAACAAACCGTACCGAGCCAACTTTTCAGGAAAGCCGATAGCTCCTTGCTTTTAAGTTGTAGCATAACCGATTTTATAGTCAGATTAGCATCGCCTTCCTCTCGGCTGAGAATAGTATAGTCAATGCCAGCTTGGGTAGCCTCTTGCAAAAATGTTTTCAGTACTTTCGCCACTACCCATTGGCATTCTAAGGGACCACGCCCTGCGGTGATTTGTATGATTTTTTCTTCCATTTTTTCTTTTTGTTTATAATTGCACATACGGCTTGCACTCCAAAAGCATCTCCCCAATTTCTATTGCTGGGGTGTGATACTTAAGGGAGGCAATCTCTTTCAGTGGAGTGCGTTTGTACTTTTCCTTAGGCGTATAGCGTTTTTCGTATTGCCTCCACGAATAATTATCTCCATAGATTTTGCTATGGATAATCCCCCAGTTCTTATGGTTATTTATGATTTTATCAAGCTCGGCGAGTTCTCGCTCTATGGCTACATCTATTGGGCGGTAATGAGTGATCATATTAGGTTTTACGCGCAGTTCAAAACGCCACGCTTCGGTAAACTCGTAATACGTTTCAAAACGGTCTTTTTGGCGATTGAAACACTCTATCCTCGCAAAATAGGCACGTTCCTTTTCAGTGAACTTCCCTCTTTCAAGGGCTCTTTGCCATTCCCATTGATTAAAAGCGTACAATTCCTGCTTACGAGCTATGTAAACGCGTTTGCCTCGGCGCTTTTTCTTCTTTTGGAACTTGCGTGTATCGGCGTATTGGAAAGTGTTGATTTTCTCTAAAAGTGTCGCGAAAAAGTCGGCTTGCTTGCCTTGCCTTACATCTTCCCTGAGTACAAAGAAACGCACATAACCCTTTTGGTAAGGTTTTTCAAGTGGTACAAGCGGCAGGTTTCGTCTCTGCTTTTCTAGTTCAGCATGTCGATTACAACATTCGCGCAAAAACTTCTCGTGGTCTTCTCGAGCAATGCGCTTGCGAGAACGCAAATTGCGCAGGCGAGAGACGCCTTCGGGGATAATATATAGATTTCCCATGCTAATCAGTTTTTAGTAGTCAGCAGTCAGTAGTCTGTTATCGACTAACCAACTACAATTAATAATTAAATTGATATTTGCTTGGGATTTTTGAGAGAAGGACAAACAAAAAGCCCGAAGCTGTCGCTCCGGGCTTTTGTTGTATGATAGAGTAATGCTACATCAAGCTAATATGCCACGAAGCGTTACCTTTGTAAAGGTAATTCTACGGTAATATGTAACTTGATATATTTCATTTCTTCTGCTATTTTTATTAAGGTTAAACAATTTGTTCTTGAAATCGGGGGCAAAGGTAGTAACTAATAACGAACAACAAATGACAAATAACAAATAATTAACAAAACCATTTCTGTTATTACATACTGAACATTAAAAATTATTCTTCGCAAGACCTCTCGTAGTGAAAAAAGAACTGCTCTACAACCTGTTCAAGGCTTAGAAAGAGGGATATGTACTCTACAATCAAGCTGTAGAGACTGCTCTAAAAAGAGCTACGAAGATAGTTAGTGACAAATGGAGAAAAGTAACAAAAAATAGGAAAAATCTTAGTACTGAGTTACTCTCCTTGCTATTCCTTCGTGATTGAAAATACGATAAACTCCTACTTTCATTATTTGATCACTCGTATCTTGCTTTTCTGTAACAGTAAGTGTAAGTACCAAATTCTTGATTCCTTCAGAGGTAATCTCTCCTGAAAGGATATACACATCTTTGTTTCTGATTCCTAAGGTTACAGCACTATGTTCAACAAAAGCTGTAAACTTACTGCCGCTCCCTGAGATAATAACCCCAGTTCCTGTAGCTGTTTCACGAAACCTAACTTCCTTATAATCAGATTTTACTTTTACTCCTTTCTGGTCATAAAACTTATATTTGTACTTGGCTGTACCATCTCCCTTTTGAAAATCGTCATGAGGATCGCTAGAATAATGGAATCTTAGGTTATCAAGCAAGTAAATACCCTCAATATTAGGAGGATTTATTCCTTCATGAATAGGCATTCCTTGACCTCTTATTTGACGAAGTGTTGCCTCCGGTATAATGGCTTTAGCTTCCACAGGAATATTTAGATTTTTGCTATTATTCCCATTGCTATTCCCATTATTATTCCCTCTATTATCTCCACTATTATCCTCTGACTTAGAACAAGAAACTAAAGCAAACAAGGCTAATATCCCTGCACAAAGTACATGCATTACTCTTTTCATCTTCTTTATTTTTTAAGATTATTGGGGACAAAGATAATAATTAATGACTAATGATTGGTGATTCATGATAAATAATTAACAAACTAGTCAATAAGTCAATTGACTCATTGACTCATTGGTCAATTGACTTATCGTTTCATCAACTTTGCACTTTCCACTAAGCGAACAAATTCCTTTCGGTAGCCTTCTTCATCTCGGCCGAAAGCATTCTTGGCCAATTCCAATACTTGGTCATAAGAAGCTTTGGCTTTGTATTCGGAGTCTCTTAACAATAAGCCAAACTCAGTTACTGCCGCAGCAAAACGAAAATCATCGGAAGCCTGAGCTAGTTCTTTTAGGTTAAAGATCAACGGCTCCACCACTTCTCGGCTGGCGGCGTTGGCTTCTTTAGGGTCTTTGTAGCGAATTTTTAGGAAAGCCACCTCATTGCCCTTTCCTATTTCATTGAGCTGACTATCTTGATAACGAAGAGAAGAAGTTACTTTTCCATCGGAAGGGACGATCTCATAGATAGCTGTAACGGTATGTCCTGCTCCTATCTCCCCTGCATCCTTCTTGTCATTAGTAAAATCCTCATTGGCAAGCATACGATTTTCATAACCCAAGAGCTTATATTGTTTTACATACTTAGGGTTGAACTCTATCTGTAGTTTGACATCCTTAGCGACAGTAAAGAGGGTGCCGCCAAACTCATTGACTAACACTTTCTTAGCCTCAGTAAGGTTATCTATATAAGCATAATTCCCATTGCCACTGTCGGCTAAGGTCTCGGCCATATCGTCTCGGTAATTGCCCATACCAAAGCCCAATACAGAGAGATACACACCCCCCTCACGTTGCTTTTCAATAAAGGCTTTAAGGTCATTGGGATTGCTAATACCTATATTAAAATCACCATCAGTTGCGAGAATAATACGATTGTTTCCGCCCTTGATAAAGGCCTTATGCGCTTGCTCGTAAGCCAACTGGATTCCTTGTTCTCCAGAGGTTGCCCCCCCTGCTTCAAGGCCATCCAATATCTTTTCTATCTTCTCTCTTTCCCTAACTGAAGTCGGTTCCAGTGCTACCCGTGTACCACTAGCATAGGTCACAATACTCACCTTATCCCCTGCTTTGAGATTGCTAAGTAAGAGCTTCAAGGATGATTTCAGTAAGGGGAGCTTGTTGTAGTCCGCCATAGAACCAGAGATATCTATCAAGAAAACCAAATGAGAAGGAGGCGTATTGGAGAGGTCTAAAGGCTTTGTCTTCAGACCAATACGCAAAAGCTGGTGCGTGGAGTTCCAAGGAGCAGGTGCCTGTTCGTAGCTCACTCGCAAGGGAGAGGGGGTTTGTGCATCGGGTGTAGGATAGTCATAATCAAAGTAGTTAATCATCTCCTCAATACGTACTGCATCCTTAGGTGGGAAGGTGCCCTGTTGTATCATACGGCGGATATTGCTATAAGCTGCCCTATCCACATCTACCGAAAAGGTAGAGACAGGCTGGGAGGCTACCTCCACAAAGGGGTTTTCCTTAATTTCCTTAAAGGTCTCATCATTTCTATTGGTGGGGATAGGCTTCTCCATCTGATAAGCAGGATGCTGAGGTAGTCCATCATACATCACATCATGACTATTACCACAGCCAAGCAATAGTATGCTTCCAAAAGCTACAAGAACAATCTTTTTCATAATGATTTAATTATTAATGGTTAATGGGACAAATATACAACTTTTTCTTCATTTAACAATATACCAATTTATCTATTTTCCAATTTGCTAATAAGGTAACTAGTATTCGATTCTTAAGCTCTTTAACTCATTGACAAATTATCTCATTACTTCTCTAATATCTTTCCTCTTGGAGTAAGCCATAGGTTGTGCATAACCAAGACGTAGGAGTATCTGGGGGTAAGGATGAGCTATGGGAAGATTTTCTCTCAGTGTAGCACTGATTTCAGGCACTTCACAAGGCTGATTGAGGTAGGCGTGAGCAATGCCTGCTTGGGTGAGCAAGAGCAGAAAGCGTTCGAGGGTGCGACCGGTGGCTATCCACGTGGGGATATCGTTTGTAGCAGTAGTGATGAGCACCATATCCGAAGAGGATTGAATCTTTTTCAGGTCGGTTTTGTTTTGGGTTTTTGCTTTGAGGCTTCCTTTTACGATAGGCTCTGTAACCCAACGGGGTAAGTTAGGCGCCCCTAGTACCGCATAACTGAGTCCGTCGTGAGTGCTCTCAGAGTGTTTTTTGTTGAAGCGAATCCACGAAAGCAGTTCATTTTTAAAAGCAGGATCGGACATCTGAGCGGTATTGCCTTGCAAGACGGCATCGGTGAGTTTCTCGAAGAGCGGAGTGCCATTGGCAAAAGTAAAGATACCCGTTGCTCCTGTTTGCGCTACAAGACTTTGCAATAGCGCAGGGTCGATGTGCTTGTTGTCGTACACCGAGCGGTTGGTTTGTCGTTTTTCAATCACACTCGCCAAAGGGTCAGGGGCAACAGCTTCTGATTTTTGTAAGTCGATGGTGATGACCCCCTCGGGAGTGAGGGTTACATTAGTTTGGTACTGTAGCTCAGAGGCTTTGATACAGAGGTTTTCGAGCGCACAACCCAAGCTGATGAAGAGTTCGCGATGCTGACCATCGACGGCGGGGAGGGCTTTTTCGAAGTTGGGTTTGATAACGATACTGTGGTCGGAGGTTTCAAACCACCAAGGCTGAGAGTTATGACCTGAAGGTGCTTGTGTAGCAGCCTTGATAAGGGTCAAAAAGTCGAGATTTTGGGCGGAAGCTTTAAGGGTAGCAAGCGCCATCATAAACGTGATAGGTAACATTTTTAAGTTCATTTTAGTTTGTATTTGTTTTACGTTGCAAAGGAACGGCGAAAAAACGCCAAAAAAATGAACTTGGGTTAAGAAATGCTTTTGGCAGTATAAGAATAAAACCATAACTTTGCAGAAAAATAATTCATCATACCAAAATGAAAGCAGAAGAAATAAAAGCTCTCTTTAAGAAATTTGAGGAAGCCGCCCAAGAAGTAGAAGGCATAGAATGCTGGAGTGCCAGAGAGTTACAAACCTTATTGGGGTACTCTCAGTGGCGCAATTTTGAACTTATTATTCAAAAAGCAAAGGTTTCCTGCAGTAGTGTAGGCGAAAATATAGCCTATCATTTTGCTGACGTCAGCAAAACGATCTCTATGCCTAAAGGTGCTGAAAAACAGATAGATGACCTCCTTTTAACACGCTATGCTTGCTACTTAATTGCACAAAATGGGGACAATAGGAAGGAAGAAATATCTTTTGCTCAGACCTATTTTGCCGTGCAAACACGTAAGGCTGAGATAGTTGAACAACGCCTTTTAGAATACGAACGTTTAAAAGCAAGAGAAAAACTCTCCCAAACCGAGAAACAACTTTCAGGAATACTCTATGAGCGTGGCGTGGATGACAAGGGTTTTGCTATCATCCGTAGCAAAGGTGATCAAGCTCTCTTCAACCTCACTACAGCACAACTCAAACGAAAGATAGGTGTCCCTGAAAATCGTCCTGTTGCTGATTTTCTTCCCACTATAAGTATCAAAGCTAAGGATTTAGCGGCAGAAATGACAAGTGTAAATGTAGTAGGCAAAGACCTAAAAGGAATATTTCCTATTCAAAAAGAACATATAGACAACAATACCGCCGTAAGGAATATGCTTATAGACAGAGGTATAGCACCAGAACAACTCCCTGCTGCCGAAGATATTAAGAAAGTACAACGCAAACTCAATAAAGAGGAAAAGAAATTACTGAAAGATAAAACAACGAAATAAGTAATGAACATCATAGAACTCATTAACCTTTTAGAATATTCTTTTTCTAATCCTACTGAGTGCTTGGGGGGTAATGCCAATATAAGAAGCTATATATTTCAGCGGGATATTTTGGATGAGTTTAGGGTCTTTTTCCAATAGATTGCGGTAAATCTCCTCCGGTGATTGCAATAAGAACTGTGCCTCGCGTTGCATCTTTTCAATGAGAAGATGTTCCAAAATATCAGCTTTTATTTGTAAGTATTCTTGTTTTTCAATAAGGTGTTCCAAGTGTTCACGCCCTATTTTATAGGCGGTAACCTCTTTGAGTGCTTGAATAGAGAAGAGCGAGGGTTCTTGCTTTACAAACGAGGCATACGACATAAAAAACTGCTCGGCAAAGAGGATATCTACGGTAGTTTCCTTGTCGGTTGTGGGGTTGTAATAAAAGAAGCGCACGATGCCCTCGCTAAGGTAATAGAGCGAGTGCTCCACATCGCCTGCACGGGTGATGAGGGCATCTTTATCGAAATGTACTTCGGTGAAGTAGCGGCTGAGGAAATCGAGGTTTAGGGTCATTGTATATCTTCTGTTTTTTCTTCTTTTATAAACCACATTTGGCAGGTATTGCCCGTAGCAAAAGTAGTGGGTCGCGCAAAATGTAAGTTGTGTAGATCTGTTTTAATGCCTTTTATCCAACCGCAGTCTACTTGGCATATAATTCTCTGCAAAAAAGTATGTTCAAGGGCTTTTAGTACTTCGTGAAACAAACACTTTTTAATTTGCAGAACATAACCGTAATCATTGTCTATAAGGCGTTCGAAGCCAAAACTCTTGCCAAAATAAAACGCTTCTCGTGCTTTCGATATCTCCACGATCGCCTTAAAAGGGTACTCCGAAGCTGTTAAGAAAGTCTCAGTGTTCTGCTCCATAAACGGGGCTATCGGCTCATTGATAGCAAGGCACACACATTTGAAAGCCTCTTTATCTTCCTTGCCTATCTTCACAAAAGCTTCATACAAAGCTACTACCAAAACCGCAAATTGCACATTCCCTTCGTCCAACTCATTCTCGATAAGATGAGATACTTTTTGTAATGAGTGCTTAAAACAATCTTCAAAAGCGTTTGAAAACTCTTCAAACAACGCTTCATCTATCCATTGTTGGGCTTTTATATAAGCAAAAGCCTCTTTCTTTATCCACTGATAGCTGTCCAGCGGACTGAAACTGTATTGTTCTTCTTGGTTCATTTTACATTTGTTTTATAAATGCAAAATTACGCACTGCAATACACAAAAAAGTTGCTATTTGGCAACTTCCTCTCTTTACTTATAAGATTTTAGTCTGCTGATAGAATATTTAGTCATCCCGAGCATTGTAGCAAGGTCTTTTTGTTTCACTTTTTGTATAAAGGCAGGAAAGCTGAATAAGGCTTCATATCGCTCTTTAGCCGATTGCCTTTGGAAGAGTTCAATAGTTTCCATCAGCCGTAATATTGTTTGTTGTTCATTTTCTATAAAGAACTGTTGCCACTGATAGCTATTTTGTAGAAGTGAATGCATTTGTTGCTTATGTATTTTCAGCACTTCAGTCTCTTCAATAGCTGTAATAGCATAGCGAGAAGGCAAAGAATTTGTATAACTAAATTGCTCTGTAAAGAAGTAATCTTCAAAAGCTATCCAGCTCGTGTATTCCTCGCCATTATCATCGTAGAAGAATATCCTAAGAGCCCCTTTGTTTACAAAGTAATAATGCTCACACACTTGTCCGAAGTCCAACAACAAGGTATCTTTAGTAAGAACTTCTTTTTGAAAAGCCTCGCCAAGGAGTTTTTCCTCTATTTTTAGTTTAGGAATCGTTTTTTGTATGTATGCAATAAGTTTTTCCAATTCTTCTGTAATTCAGCAATAGTGTGTGAGGTAAAAGTAGTATTATTTTCATTTGTGCTTTTTTATCTCCACAGGTATGAACACCTTTCATTTAGTTCTCTTTTATCACAGCTTCTTCAATATCTAATTTAATTAGCTCCCAATGCTTCCCTTTTAAACAAATGGGATCATTATCATTATCAGCTTCTTCAAAGTGAATAAATTGTGCTAACATTTCGCTATTAAAACTGATATAAGGATATTTCTTTTCGTATAAACTAATAATGGTTGAAAGAGAGTAATGTTCTAATATTTCGTGTAGATCCCAAAAATCTTTTTTACTTCCTCTATTCATAACAGCTTCTACTTTTAAAGGAATAATATCCTCTAAAGAGGCAATAGGAAGCCCTTTTCCGATATAAATACCTTCACTTACAAAGGGGTCGGTGTAATATATATCTATTTTTATGCTTTCGTTAGATGAATTACCTACGTAATAACTCTTCCCAAAAGCAGCTATTTTTACCAGTGAATTTTGAAAGAAAGTAAATTTATCACTAAGAGCTTTTTCTAAAGCATCAAAATCAAGAGTTCCATATTCTTGATCGGTAAACAAATCAATATCTACAGAGATGCGGTGCCCTAAAAGCAAACTAAGGGCAGTTCCCCCTACTAAACGACAATGTTGTAGTAATCGAATTTCACTTAACCGATTGAATACTTCTAAAAGTAATGGGGATACTGTATTCAGGTAGATTTTTGAGGTTTTCATTAGTTAATTTTTGATGTAATTCATTTAGAAGTTTTATTACTTCTTCTTTGCCATAAAAACTTAGTATTACTTCTTTTTCTTGAGGGCTTCCTCTTTCAAATACACGTCTTACAACAGCCTTTTTACTCTTTATCCAGTCTATTTGATCGAAATTGGTATCCCAAAATAGTACCCTACTAATTTTAGATACATCAGGTTTGGGTTTGGGAAGTTTGTTTAAGGCTAATTTTTTGTTGTAATACTCTTGTAGCTTTAAAAAATAATCAGGGGTTGTACCAAACTTTTGTGCTAAAACATTAGAAATTTTAGGGGTGATTTTATCTAATGACGGCAAAGAAAGTGCTGTATCCTTTAGAAATTGCTCAAGCTCAATAGCTGATTTCTTAAGCTCTCTCAGGATAATAGCACTGGGGGGTACTCCTTTTATTTTCTCTAATTCTGGCAACATATATTTAAAATATGACTACAAATGTACTACTATTTTTCTAAATACCAACAAACATAATGAAAAAAGAACTGCTGTATTAAGGCAGTTCTTTTTATATTTTTAAATAATTGTGTGTGCGACTCGCACTAGAATTTGTAGCTTAAACCTAATCCTAACAATTCACGGATTTGGAAAGCGCGTGCAGCATCGTCATCATAGATAGCTTGGAAAGTAAAGTTAGCTGATAAAAATTTGTTTACTTTCATCACTACGTTAGCAGTGTAATCCAAATCTACGTTTTGTGGTTTATCTAAATAGTTGCTGTACAAGCTGAGGATGTTCTCGATAGATACGTTTTCCCATACATCAACTTTAGCATAGCCGTTCAAGTAGAAACCGAGTTCGTAACGGATGTTTTTACCGTCTTCCACACCGTAGAAGTTATGAGTGTAGTGAGAACCTGTAGGCGAAGTAAACTGTTTGCGTGCAGTAGTGATTTTAGAAGTTGCAGGCGCAATGTTCACTTTTAGGTTGTCGCTCTTTTTCCACAACATACCAGGACCAAATTGCAAGTAACCAGGAGAGAGCAATTTGTTGATAAGGGTGCGATTTTGGCTATCTACATACTTGTAACCATCGGTCATTTGAGTTTTGAAGTTCAAGAAGAATGAGTAGTACCATTGAGGGTTGTTCAATTGGTAACCCAATACAGAGTTCACTTCAAAACGGTCGGTGGTTTTTTTAGTATATTCATCGCCATCTACTTTGGTGAGACCATAGTCGATGAAGATATTGTTATCCCAAGCCCATTTGTCTTTTTTGTAGTTGAAAGCATAGCTAACAGCGAGGTTAGCAGCAACGTTGTTAGAACCACCACCAGTCCAATCGTGGTTGAAAGCAGCTTGTGAGAACAACAATGAAGCGCTACCGGCTTTTGTCCAGCGAGGCGCAGGAGCTTCTTCGGCGGGAGTTTCTACCGCAGTAGGGTCTTGAGCAACACCGCCATTAGTTTCGTCTTCCTGAGCGAAAGTAGCTACTGAAGACAATAATAGAGCTGAAAATAAAAGTTTTTTCATAAGTGATTTATTAAATTTAGTTTACAAAAATCCTAATTCGAGTTTCGCCACCTCGCTCATCATATCTTGATTCCAAGGGGGATCGAAAGTAATTTCTACAAGTGTTTCGTGTACTTCGTCTATACTTTGCACCTTTTCTTTCACTTCCATAGGGAGAGATTCGGCAACGGGGCAATTAGGAGATGTGAGGGTCATTAGGATTTTCACATCGCGGTCTTCGTTCACGAAAACGTCGTAGATAAGTCCGAGTTCGTAGATATCTACAGGGATTTCGGGGTCGTATATAGTTTTGAGCACCTCAACGATTTTTTCGCCGAGTACTTCGGTGTTTATGATTTCGTCCATCTTTTTTAGTTAAGAGATAAGAGGTAAGACCTCTAATTCCTGTTTTCTAATTTCTAATTTCTATTTTCAAATTCCTGCCGAGCATACTGTTTCATTTGCTGAATCATACTCACTAAGCCGTTGGCGCGGGTGGGTGAAAGGTGGTCTTTAAGACCGATTTTATCAATAAAACTCACATCGGCGTTGAGGATATTCTCGGGGGTTTGATAAGAGAATACTCTTATTAAGAGAGCGACAATACCTTTGGTGATAATCGCATCGCTATCGGCAGTGAATACGAGTTCGTTATCTTGTTTTTCGGCGTGTAACCACACCTGACTTTGGCATCCTTTGATAAGGTGATTTTCAGTTTTATATTGTTCGTCTATTAGAGGCAACGACTTGCCGAGTTCTATGAGATATTCGTAACGTTGCGTCCAATCTTCAAAGAATGAAAACTCTTCAATGAGCTCATTTTGAATATGTTCGATAGTCATTTGCAATAAATTAGGGGGCAAAGATAAAAAACAATTAATAATTAGCAATTAACAATTAACATTTTTAACAGTTAGCAGTGGCGTTTTAAAGCATTTCTATTTGTACACTGGGGTTGTAGTGCTTGATAATCGATGCGAAATGGAGGTATAGTTCTTTTGTCATTTTGGCAACATTGGTAGTGTTAGGCGTTTTGATAAAAGTCATTCCTCGATTTTGTCTGTTATAATACCTCCAATTGAGTTGTTTGATAGTTGTAGGGTTGATTTCTTTGATATTAAAAAGGGGAAACAAGTAGAGTTTATCTCTACAAAACACAAATGGAGGGTTGTATTTCATCAAAGGAAACAAATATTTTTGGGTGTTTAGCAACTGCTGAAAATCAGTATCCGACATTTGCGCAAGGAGTTCTTGTTGGTTTTGCATTTTCTTTTTTAATACGCGATAGCTAAAGTAGAACGCTAAGATTTCGGCGACTGAGATTGCTAACAAAAGATTGTAAATCTGAGATTTATCTGGAATGAAATAGAATAATAGTCCTGCAAAAAATGCTATTGTAACAATGGGTGTGCAGGCAAAGAAGACAGCTACTTGTTTGATATATTTGTTTTGGTTTTCAACATATTGCTGCCGTTCGGAAGATAGGAGGGCGTTGTTCATTTTAGTATATATGTTATTGTTATTTTAAAGATTTCATTTCAATATTAGGATTATACCTCTTGATAATTTCTACCAAAATAGGATACAAAGTTCTGTACATTGTAATTGAAATGGTTTTTGTCAATTTCATACGTACAACTATATTTCCTCCCTTAACATAAGCAATAGTTACTTTTTCTATTTTTGTAGGATCAATCTCTTCAACGGTAAGAGAAGTGAATAAATAGAGTTTATCTTTGCAAAGTACAAAAGGAGGAAAGTATTTGAAGAGGTATATTTCTTTGTTTACCCTTAGCAGTAGCTGAAAATCGCTGTCACTCATCTGCTCTAAAAGCGCTTGCTGGTTTTTAATATTTCTTTTGAAAAAACGATATAGCAAATAAATACCCAAGAAGTTTATTGCTATAAAAATCACTATAATAAGAAAAATGACAGAAGCACCCGCCTCAGGCAGCAAAAAAGCACACATAATCATCAATGGAAAGCCAGCAAATAGACCTATTATGATACTCACTTTTTTGATATATCGCTCTGCGCCATTAATATATTCCTGTCGTTCGGGGGTGAGGAGACGGGGAGTATGATAGGCTAAGCGTTTTTCGAAATTGCTTTTATGCTGCACAATGAGGTACACAGAAATACATACAAATACTAAAATGAGAATGATTGTGGTATTCATTGTATATACTTTTAATTTTTGATTTTCTATGAGGTTGTATCTTTCAAATTTCTAAGTTTGTAACAAGACTTAAAAATTATTTTTCATCACTCTTTATTAATTATCAATCACATACTTATCAATGGTATTTTTTATTTGTGTATTGTTCAACAATTTGCAAAAAGTAAGGAAAAGTTTTGTAAGGTAAGGTAAAGACTATTTTTTTAGGGACTTTGAGTCGTACAAAGATACCTTTCTTACCTATACTCCAGTTCATTTCGATTATTTTGGCAGGGTCAATCTCCCTAATTGCAATATAAATAAAAATATATAATTGCTTGTTGCACAACACAAATGGTGGATTGTACTTGCTACTCAATGGCAAAGAGTCTTTTACTTTTAGCAATAGGTCGAAATCACTATCACTCATTTGTTCTACCAGCATACGCAAGGCTTTTTCGTTGCGTTTCAATACATAACTAATGAGGTAATGCACTGCTACAATAGGTATAATCACAAGCAATATAAGCATCTTAGTATCATTAGGAATGGGTATATATAGTCTACCCATTTGCTGATAACCTTCTTTAAGCATTACCACTGCAAAAACACATAAAGGAAGATAAAATATCACCATCAAAGTGATATTAGCATATTTGCGGTATTTTCGAACTCCCTCCATATAGACTTCTTGCTTTTTCGGTAGATGGTGAGTAGGGCGAAAAAGTACCAAACGCTCTTCAAACGCATTTTTGCGCACTATTGCAAGGTACATAAAGATACCTATTAAAGTTACTAGGAATGCAAAGCAAATAATATAAATTCTATCCATAGTCTAATAATGAGACTCTCTAATTTCTGTTTTCTGTTTAGTCAATATTATTTTCAGAAATAAAATTAGAATTTAAGTTTTGCGTATTTTTCAACAACCCTTTGAAAATAAGAAAATGCCTTCTCCGGCATTACAATTCCGATAGTTTTCTTCGATAATTTGACTCGTACAAACACACTATTCCTACTACGCCCCCAACCCCAATTGCATTTCATATCAGTAATTTTGGCAGGGTCAATCTCGCGAATTGTATAGAAGAGAAAGAGATATAACTGATGATTGCACAACACAAACGGCGGACTATACCTATTGTCCAATGACAGATAGTCTTTTACTTTTAGCAATAGGTCGAAATCACTATCACTCATTTGTTCTACTAGCATTCGCAGGGCTTTTTCGTTGCGTTTGAACACATAAGAAAGAAGCCAATACACCAAAAAAACAATAAGATAAATAACTAGGGTTATCATTTCATTAGGAAAGAACGAATACAAGGCAGCTCTTATCCCTGCCTCTTGTAACATCACTATAAAAAAGATAAGCAAAGGCGCGGTGAACATCACAATAGCAATACCGATAATCCAAAGACGGAACTTATGCACCCCTTTCAAATAAGCCTCCCGCTTTTGTGACAGCTGGTGCTGAGGGCGATAAAGTGCCAAGCGCTCTTCAAAGGCGTTTTTGCGTACCATCACAAAGTACATAATGACCCCGAGAATGGGGAGCATCAAGAAAAAAATATAAAACGGAAAGAGAAAAAGTGTATCCATAATTTTGATGTAAAAAAAGAAAAAGTCATTAATCACTAATGACTAACGACTTTTTATATTTACATTACGATATTGATAATCCTATTAGGCACTACAATTACCTTTTTAGGGGTGTTGCCTTGTAGCTGTTCTGCGGTTTGAGGATCGGCAAGGATGGCTTGTTCTATCTCTGCCACACTCATACTGGTAGCATAGGCGCGTTTGAAGCGTACTTTGCCGTTGAACGATACAGGATACTCCTTGCTGTCCTCTTGCAAATACTTATCCTCGTGTACGGGATAAGGTGCATAAGTTACACTTTCGGTATTTCCGAGCCTTTTCCAGAGCTCTTCGGCAATATGTGGAGCAAAGGGTGCTACCAGTACCGAAAGAGGCGCTAAAACGTCTCTATGGTGGCATTTTAGCGATGATAACTCATTCACGCATATCATAAACTGACTCACCGAGGTATTGAATGAGAAATTCTCGATATCTTCATTTACCTTTTTAATCGTTTTATGTAGGGCTTTGAGCATCTCAGGCGTAGGAGCTTCGTCGGTTACTTGCCAACCATTATCATTGAAATACAAACGCCATAGCTTGCGCAAGAAGTTATATACCCCCGAAATACCTGCTGTGTTCCAAGGTTTAGCTTGTTCCAAAGGTCCTAAGAACATTTCGTAGAGGCGCAAAGTATCCGCACCATATTGCTCGCAAATATCATCGGGATTTACCACGTTGTATTTAGATTTCGACATCTTTTCTACTTCACGACCTGTGATATACTTGCCGTCTTCTTCTAAAATAAATTCAGCATTAGCAAATTCTTTACGCCACGCCTTGAATTTCTCAATGTCTAACTCATCAGAAGTATCTTTTAAGAGAGAAACATCTACGTGAATAGGTTGCACCGATTGCCCTTTTATTTGATTTTTAGATACAAAAGTATTCGTGCCTTCTAAACGATACGCAAAAGCACTCATTCCCAATATCATACCCTGATTTATCAGTTTTTTGAAAGGTTCTTCAGTGGGGGCAAAACCGCGGTCTTTGAGGAATTTGTTCCAGAAACGTGAGTACAAAAGGTGACCTGTGGCGTGTTCGCTACCCCCTACGTAAAGGTCTACGTTTTGCCAGTAGTCTACTACGGCTTTGGTAGGGAAGGTTCCACGTGCGTCTTTTTCCATCATATATTCCAACCAATACCACGAAGAGCCCGCCCAACCTGGCATCGTGTTCAATTCTAACGGGAATACGGTTTGATTATCAATAAGTTCGTTGCTCACTACCTTATGGTTTACAGTATCCCACGCCCAAGTGGTCGCGTTGCCCAACGGTGGGTTACCCTCTTCGGTAGGGAGGTATTTCTCTACTTCGGGTAGGAGAATAGGGAGGTACTCCTCACCTATCATCTGTGGCAAGCCGTTTTTATAGTACACAGGGAAAGGCTCGCCCCAATAACGCTGACGTGAGAAGACAGCATCGCGAAGACGGTAATTCACTTTGGCTTTGCCGGCTCCTTTGGCTTCTAAGGCTGCTAACACTTTGGCAACTGCCTCGCTAAAGTTAGTGCAACCATTGAGAATGTCAGAGTTTTGGTAAGTCATTCCCTCTTTGTCGGTAAAGGCGTTTTCTGAAATATCTTTATCGAAAATGTTAATCACTTCTGGCATTCCTTTGGCGCCCTTGAAGTGTTTGGCAAAGGCATAATCGCGGTCGTCGCCAGCAGGCACTGCCATTACAGCCCCTGTACCATAGCTTGCCAATACATAATCGCCTATCCAAATAGGGATTTGCTTGCCAGTAAGTGGGTGTACCGCATACGACCCTGTGAAAGCTCCTGATACGGTTTTGGTATCCGCCATACGGTCGCGCTCCGAGCGCTTCGCAGTAGCTGCTATATAAGCCTCTACCTCAGCACGTTGTTCCTCAGTAGTGATTTGCAATACTAAGGGGTGTTCGGGAGCTAAAGTAAGATAAGTAACGCCAAAGAGGGTGTCGGGGCGAGTGGTGAATACCTCGATTGTATGTTCGCTACTAGCAAGCGCAAAATTGATAGAAGCTCCTACTGATTTTCCTATCCAATTGCGTTGGCTTTCTTTGATGCTCTCACTCCAATCGATGGTGTCTAAGCCTTGCAAAAGTCTTTCGGCATAAGCGGTGATGCGCATACTCCACTGGGTCATCTTCTTGCGGATCACAGGGTGACCCCCACGCTCGGATACGCCATTGACGATTTCATCGTTGGCGAGTACAGTACCTAAGGCAGGACACCAGTTTACTTCAGTTTCTGCCAAGTAGGTAAGTCGGTATTTGAGGAGGATTTGTTGTTGTTGCTCTGATGAAAAAGCGCGCCACTGTTCCGCAGTAAAGGTGGGGGTATCGTCGTCGCAGGCAGCATTTACCTTGCTATTGCCTTCTGTTTCAAAGAGCGCAATGAGCGTTTCGATAGGCTCTGCCTTGTCGGTTGCGTTGTTATACCAAGAGTTGAAGAGTTGTATAAATATCCACTGGGTATGACGATAGTAATCGGGGTCGGAAGTTTTTACTTCGCGACTCCAATCGAATGAAAAGCCTATTTTATCCAACTGCTCGCGGTAACGAGCGATATTTTGCGCGGTAGTAACCGCAGGGTGTTGCCCTGTTTGGATAGCGTATTGCTCGGCTGGTAGACCGAAGCTATCATAACCCTGAGGGTGCAACACATTGAACCCTTTGTGACGCTTGTAGCGCGCCACGATGTCGCTGGCGATATAGCCCAGCGGATGCCCCACGTGTAAGCCTGCTCCTGAGGGGTAAGGGAACATATCGAGAACGTAGTACTTAGGTTTGGTACTGTCGTTTTGGGCTTTGAAAGTTTGGTGTTTAGCCCAATATTCTTGCCAAAAGGCTTCTATTTCTTTGTGATTATATACCATAGGTGTTAGGTTTCAGGTGTTAGGTATTAGGGTGCAAAGGTAGTAATAATTTGCTGATTCTTTAAGCTAATTCTAAAGATACAATCTCTGCTTTTTCTCCATTTTCAGTTTCACAGATGATAGAGATATAGTCAAAGCCATTTCTTTTCACTTCTTCCCAAGAAATAGTTTCTCCATTGATAAGGGTTACTCTATCTTCTTCGTCTACTTCATAATCTTCTTTTTCTTCTTCGTAATCAATAGAATATCCAAAATTTATATGAATTTTGCAAGGAGCAATATCGTATTTTACCAAAGTTCGTTTTTCAACTTCTGCTAAGTCAAATTCCTCACAAAACATTGCATTATAGCCGTGTCGGTAGCCGTCAAAAAGCAATATTTCTTCGCCTGTTTCTATATCTTTGGCTACTATTTTACAAGGAATTTCAGCCTCATTATCTACAATAAAAGGCAATTTTTCCCCTTTTACTTCAAATAAATCGCCATAATAATACACTTCAAAGAGCGTATTTCCATTTTTGGATTGGATATCTACTGAGAGATAATCGCCTGATTTTACATTACAAGCGTTTTCACTTAAGTAGGTAGGAACTTTTTGCATATACAAAATTATTTAGAGTGTATGTTATATTTTTATTTAAAATCCCACTGTCTTTGGAAAGTTGCTTTTTCAAGAAATTCATCAAAGGTATCAGCTACTAATTCGGTATAAAGGTCATCATATATTACCCAAACACTATGATTTTCGGGGTGGAAGAAAAGTATACCACCATCGGAAAAACCAAAGGCAAAAGCTGTTTTTAGAACTTCAACTGAAGGAAGTTTGTCTATACTATTACCTTCTATTGATTTGTAGAAAAAGTCTTTTTGTGCAAGTAGTCGATAAGTAGGAATCAGCTTTTCACCATTATCATCAGTTTCACGGGTAAGAGAGAAGAAACCTTGTATTACATAAACTCTTTTAGGAAGAGTGGGTTTCTTACGGCGTGCATATTCGTAGAAAAAGTTGGATTTTTCAGGAATAGTAGCAAATAAATCTCGGTAGGACTGGGGGACATTTTGCTCTTGTATATTCATTTTATAATGTTTTTATTTGTATTCAAAATATGAAAGGTTTATTACCCCGTTTTCACTTAGGTAGGAACTTTTTGCATATACAAAATCATTTAAATAAAAGCATAATTCTTAATTTATCGATTTGCTAATTAGCAAATTTGCTAATTGTGGGGCAAAAGTAGTATTTAATTACGAAATGAGCAAATTTGGAACGAGCTACAAGCTCTATTTTAGATAAGAGATAAGAGGTAAGAGATAAGAAAATAATAACAAATTGATAATCAGTATTGTAAGAAATTACCTTCCTTATCTATAGTCAGTTCTTTGCCATTTTTAATGAGCAAATAATAATAATCTTCCCATTCTTCGGTAGGTTCTGAATAAGGCTCGGCGTGTTCATATTCAAATGGGAGTTTTGTATTTCCTTTTTTGTCAATCATTCCCCATTTGCCCTTGTATTTCACCATTGCATAACCACTTTCGTTAAAATGGTCTGCATCATCGTATACAAATGGCAGTACAAGCTCTCCTTTAGGATTTAAAAAACCGTAATACCCTCTATTTTTAGCAAATGCCAAACCTTGGTAAAACACATCAATTTCGTCAAACCAAGGGGTAAGACTTTTGTTGTGGCTATCCAAAAGTTGATAACTATCGTTCAGTTTTACCACAAATACGCCTTGTGAATACCAAATAAAATCATACTCAGCAGGGATGATTTCCTCACCTGAAGGTTTAATGATTCCTCTTAAATTGTTGATAGTAACATCGTAAAAAGGCATATCTTGAGGAGGATTGGTATCGATATAATCGTATTTCACGGGGGTGATTTCCAATCCTTTAGGGTTTACAAGTCCGTATTTATCGCCTTTGCGCACTTTCATATTCTCGGTACGTGTAGGGGATACCTCATCATACTGCTTCCGCCAATCGCTGTTACAAGCTGCACAACATAGCGCTAAAATTGTTATTAATAATTTTTTCATTATATTGTTTATTTTGGTTATTCTATTAAAAAATATATTGATTATCAATGTATTATAGTAAAATAAGTTTGATGTATAAGTCTCCCACAAAGCCAGCGAGTTGGCGCAGCTGGGTATGTGAAACACGAATTACACGGATTGGCAGGAGACACTGCTGGATTTACATGGATTATGGTGTAAATATAATTGTAAATTAATATTTTTCTATATCAAACTGATGTTATTTAATTATAATAAGTTATTTCCCTACGTACAATTTCAGAGTATTTATCTGTTATAGGAGTCTGAAAAGTTTGCTTCTTCTCTACCCAATTGCCTTGCGCATCATAC
>ERZ773077.954-NODE-954-length-20754-cov-36.167786_pt1 | contig 20754 bp, 22 predicted proteins | sample MGYA00580612_ERZ773077 | MGnify/ENA primary metagenome ERZ773077 (study PRJEB29015, sample SAMEA2737971) | human oral metagenome | biome: human oral; feature: human-associated habitat; material: dental | place: China | collected 2021 ...
AGTCTCCTCTTGAACATGAAGGATGCGGCACTTCACATCATTTGAGTACGACACAACGCTTCCCATAACGTAGGCAGAGCTCCCAGAAATATCCGTCAACGTACTGGTAAGAAGGCCCCCAGTGCAAGATTCCGCACAGGCAATTGTCATCCCAGCATCGCGCAGTTCACATCCGACTCTCTCAGAAAGGGCTTCACATGAGACTATCATCAATGCACCCTTTCGCCCACAATATCATATGTAAATCCCTGCAAGAGACGCACCCGCACAATATCACCGATGTGGCTCTGTGTATCGCCCTCGATGTAAATCTGTCCATCGACCTCCGGAGCCTCCCGATAAGAACGCCCAACGGAAATTTGCTGCTGTTCCGCATCACGTCCCTCAATCAGGACATCAACCTCGTGATTCTCAAGCGAGATATTGATTTCCTCAGAAATCTTGCTCTGCAGACTCATCAAGTCATGATAGCGCTCCTGCATCACATCCTCGGGTACCTTATATGGCATCATCGCAGCAGGTGTGTCCTCCTCCTCGGAGTAGGTAAATATCCCAACCTTATCGAAGCGCTGTTCCTCTACAAAGGAACGAAGAGCCTGATAGTGCGTGTCCGTCTCCCCAGGAAAACCAACAATAAACGTAGAGCGAATCGCCACTCCCGGAATGTGCTCACGCAGTTTTTTTATCAGTTTCTCCACTCATAACTAAAATTGAAGTCAAACCATTATCTATTCCTGTTCTAATATCTGTATATAATCTATCTCCAACCATTGCAAGTTCAGATTTTTTTAAATCATATTTTTCTATAATTGCATCTATAATATGTTTATTTGGTTTTCCTATAACTATTGGCTCTTTCCCAGTAGATGCTTTTATAAATGCCATCATTGCTCCAGCATCAGGCATGAATTTCCCATTTTCTAAAGGACAATTAAAATCAGGATGAGTTGCTATATATTCTACTCCATTTGCTACATATTCACATGCTATCCATAATTTTTCATAAGTTAAAGTAGTATCAAAACCTAAAACTACAAAATCTATATTTTTATTTCTTTCTTTTACTAATTCAAATCCAGCTTTTTCAAATTCATCTTCCAAATCTTTAGTTCCTAATAAAAATACTTTTGCTCCTTTTTTCTGTTTGTTTAAATAAATTGTAGTTGCTTCACCTGAACTAAACACATCTTCTCTATGTGCTTCTATTCCTAATTTATTTAATTTTTCAACATATTGATATTTATGAAGATATTTTATCAATGCTTTCTCATCCAAATTTCATCTATGATTTCCTCTCCGCACCGGTCTGCCCTTCACACAAAGGATTGCACGCATAAAACAGGAGGCCGACGATGACAGAAAAAACAAAAGCAGCCTGCACCCTGTTCTGCCTGCATCGCGTTCATCACACATTCATTTTCTCTTCTGAATATTCCGTTTGATTTTCCTGCCGACCAACCACCCCAGCCCGCACGAACAAAGCAGAGCCGCAAAATAAACCCCGTCTCTTGTTGCTGCCGTCCATGCCGTTTTCGGCAAAAGCCGCATCACACCGTCTGCCAGCGCAAACGAAACCGCCAGCCATGCCGCAAATTGCAGTGCACCCAGCAATACACCCGCCGAATCAAGCAGATACGGCCGCAAGGTTTTGTGCGTGTAGTGAATACGCAGCTTGGCGAGCCAAAATAAAAACGCGGTGGCCGAAGCCGCGCCCACCGCCGCCGTACCCCAAACGCCGGCGTTATTGTGCACAAAGCTGATGGGCACGACACGGTCGTTTTCAATCCGGTAACGCATCACGGCCATGCCCATGCCGAATTCGGCGGTGGCTTCAAAAGTGTCGGGGGCTATGCTTTCTACGAAATAAGCACCAGTTTCCTGCGGCGGGTTTTGCGGTTTTTCGCTGGGCCGAATTTGGTTTGGGTGGCGGAAGGCAAGCCCGCCTGCCTGCGTATGAACCGGAACAAGGAAAAGCGGCGACACGGCACCGTCCTGCGGATAATGTTGGGTCGCCGCCCAACTCAGACATTCGTGCAAGGCGATGGACAGCGCAATCCACAAAACGCAGCCCAAAACGAATTTGAACAATCCGATAAAGGCGGCGCGGAGAAAAACAGGTAATTGGTGTTTCATTTGGTTTCAGCGCAGTGTTTGCAAAAACGGGTTAAACGCGATTTCCCATAAAAAGCCGTCCGGGTCGGCAATATAGCCGCTGTATCCGCCCCAAAATACTTTCTGCGGTGCTTTGACGATGTTCGCGTTTCGGGCGGCAAATGCGGCAAACAGTGCATCGACTTCGGCTTCGCTGCCGACATTGTGCGCCAGCGTGAAGCTTGGGAAACCGCTTCCCTGCACCGATACCTGCGCGTCCTGCGCCAAGGCTTCCCTGCCGAACAGGGCCAACCGCAGCGCGCTTCCCGTTTGGAAAAACGCAATGTGTTCGTTGCCGTCTTCCGTTTCCCGCCAGCCGAATACGTCGCGGTAAAAACGGCGGGACGCGGTAAGGTCGGCCACGCCGAGCGTGATGTAGTTGATGTATTGTTCCATAGCATTCTCCGTTTCATGATTGATTGGGTTTTCAGGCTGCCTGAAACACGAAGGGCGCGGGCTTCAAAAGCAGCCTGCACCCTTCAAAACGGCTTAATTATCCAGCCCTTCCTGCACCATCTGCGCCGCACGAAGCACCGCGCGCGCCTTGTTTTGCGTTTCCTGCCATTCGGCTTCTTCCACGCTGTCGGCCACGATGCCGCCGCCGCTTTGCACATACAGCGTGCCGTCTTTAATCACGGCGGTGCGGATGGCGATGGCCAAATCCATGTCGTTGTTGAACGCCCACACGCCCACGGCGCCGCCGTAGATATTGCGTTTTTCGGGTTCCAACTCTTCAATGATTTCCAGCGCGCGCACTTTGGGCGCTCCGGACAATGTGCCGGCGGGGAACGTGGCGGCAAGGATGTCCATGTTGCCGATTTCGGGTTGCAGGCTGCCTTCCACGTTGGAAACGATGTGCATGACATGCGAATATTTTTCCACCACCATTTTTTCGGTAACGGACACGCTGCCGGTCCGGCTGATGCGGCCGACATCGTTGCGGCCCAAGTCAATCAGCATGGTATGTTCGGCAATTTCTTTTTCGTCGGCCAACAAATCGCGTTCGTTCGCTGCGTCCTGTTCGGGCGTGGTGCCCCGCAGTCGCGTGCCGGCAATGGGGCGGACGACAACTTTGTCGCGCTCGCGGCGCACCAAAATTTCAGGCGACGAGCCGACGATGTGGAAATCGCCGAAATCGTAGTAAAACAGATAGGGCGACGGGTTGAGCGTGCGCAGGGCGCGGTATAGGTGCAGCGGCTTGTCGGCAAAGGGCAGGCTCATGCGCTGGCTGGGGACAACCTGCATGCAGTCGCCGTCCAGAATGTAGTCGCGCACGCGCTGCACGTAGGATTTGTAGCGCGCTTCGCCGGTGAGGTGTTCGGGCTCGGTTTTTTGGCTGCCCAGCGACAGGGGGATGGCGACGCTCTGGCGCAGTTTTTCGCGCAATGATTCCAGTTTGGCGCGTGCGTGTTCATAGCCCTGCGGCTGGGACGGGTCGGCATACACAATCAGATAGATTTTGCCGCTCAGGTTGTCCACCACCGCCAATTCCTGCGACAGCATCAGGAAAATATCGGGCGTGCCGAGCGGGTCGCCTTTTGCAGGCTGCTTCAAGCGGTGGGCGATGTGTTCGAAATGGTAAATGCTCTCGTAGCCGAAATAGCCGACCAATCCGCCGGTAAAGCGGGGCAGCTTGGCAATTTCGGGCGTTTTGAAGCGGGCGTGGAACTGTTCGATAACGTGCAGCGGGTTGCCTTCGTGCGTTTCGGCAAGTTGGTGGTTGCGGTAGATTTCGGTGGTGCTACCGGAAACTTTGAGGTAGGTGTCGCACGGCAGGCCGATGAAGGAATAGCGCCCGAAGCGTTCGCCGCCCACCACGGATTCGAGCAGGTAGGAAAACGGGCGGTTGGCGAGTTTCAGGTAAAGCGACAGGGGCGTGTCCAAATCCGCCAGCAGTTCTTGGACGAGGGGGATGCGGTTATAGCCCTGCGCGGCTTGGGATTGGTATTCTTGTTTGGTCATCATGGCTGGTGTTCCTTTGTGTGGTGGGTGCAGGCTGCTTTTTCGTGATCGCGGCAACGGTTCAGCTGCCACAGCTGTGCATATTTCAAAAATGTATAAACCGCGTTCATGGCGGCAATCATCAAGCCGGGCTGGCCGTCCAAGAAGCCGCGTTTGAGCAGGTAAAACCGCACGAATGCAAACACGGCGCGGCAGGCGGCGGAAAACGGCGTGGCGCGCTTTATGCCCTGCCGCTGCGCCGCCCAGGCAAACGCATATTGCTGCATTTTCGCCAAATGCTGCGCTAAATCGTGATAAGTGAAATGCAGCACGTCGCCCTGCAATTCGATAATGCGCGTTCCTTGCGGCACACGCACGGATTCGTGCACCAAATCGTCGCTGTATTGCGTGCGGGCAACGGGATAGCAGCGCACGATGCGGTCGGGATACCAGCCGCTGTGGCGGATTTCGCGCCCGTAGGCCACGCTCAGGCGGTTGATGGAAAACACGGTCTTGCCGTCGGCAGCGTGGGCGGCAAGCTGTCGGCGGACATCTTGGCGCGCGGCTTCGGAAAGCCGTTCGTCCGCGTCCAGCCACAGCACCCATGGCGTGCGGATAAAAGCGTGCGCACGGTTGCGTTGCGCACCGAAGCCCGGCCAATCGTCAAAAACATGCACGTCGGCGCCATATTGGCGGGCGATTTCTACTGTGTTATCACAACTGCCGGAATCGATCATCACGATGTCGCAACCCAAATCCTTCACGCTGTCGAGGCATTGCGCCAGCACGCGCTCTTCGTTTTTGGTAATCAGGGCAATGGTCAGCAGGGAATGCAGGGGCGGCATGGGCTTCTCTAAAATCAATCGTTCGGACAGCGCTTCGGGGCAAGGGTGCAGGCTGCTTTTCGGCAGGCCGCATAGCCAAAGCAAATTCGGCGTATAATACGCGCGTTTTCCTTTTTTCAAAAGCAGCCTGCACATGAAAATCCTCATTCTGGGCAGCGGCCAAGTCGGCTCTACCATTGCCCAAGAGCTTGCCGCCATGCCCAACCACGACGTGACCATCATCGACACCGACGAAGCCGCCCTGCGCAACATCGGCAGCCGGCTGGACGTACAGACCATTGTCGGCAACGGCTCGTCGCCCATGATTCTGGAACAGGCGGGCGCGGCCGACACCGATATGCTGCTGGCCCTCACGCGCAACGACGAAACCAATCTGGTGGCGTGCAAACTGGCGGCGGAACTGTTCAACATCCCGCAGCGCATTGCCCGCGTGCGCTCGGTCGATTATCTGGAATACGGCCAAGACGAAAGCAAAGGCCTCGATGCCGACAAATCGCTTTCCGACAGCCTGAACGCCTTCGCCGTCACCGACTCCATCCACCCCGAACATTTGGTCACGGAACATCTGGTCGGCCTGCTCAACTATGTGCGTGCCCTGCAAGTGCTGCCCTTTGCCAACGACAAAGTACGGCTGGTGGTGGCACAGGCAAAAGCAGGCGACGACATCATCGGCAAAACCATTGAAACGCTGGTCGCCCTGCTGCCAGAAAACACCGACTGCCAAATCTGTTCCATCTACCGCGGCAACCGCCTGATTGTGCCGCAGTCCGACACCGTGATTCAGGAAGGCGACGAAATCGGCTTTGCCGTGGAAGCGCAATCCATGGCAACGGTGATGTATGTGCTGTTCCATTACAAACAGTCCAACCACCGCCTCATCATCGCAGGCGGCGGCAACATCGGCTACCGGCTCGCCAAGCGGCTGGAGGACAAATTCAATATCAAAATCATCGAAAGCAACGCGGCGCGGGCGGAATGGCTGGCCGAAAAACTCGACAACGCCTTGGTGCTGCACGGCTCGGCCACCGACGAAGATTTGCTGAAAACCGAATACATCGACGAAATCGATGTGTTCTGCGCCATCACCAACGACGACGAAAACAATATCATGGCCAGCCTGCTGGCGAAAAATCTGGGTGCCAAACGCGCCATCAGCATCATTAACCGTTCGCGTTATGTGGATTTGCTGACCGGCAACCAAATCGACATCGTCGTATCGCCGCACCAGATTACCATCGGCAGCGTTTTGTCGCATGTGCGGCGCGGCGATATTGCGGCGGTGTATCCGCTGCGGCGCGGCACGGCGGAAGCCATCGAAGCGGTGGTGCACGGCGACCGGCACACGTCCTCGCTGGTCGGCAGGCGTGTCGATGAAGTGAAATGGCCGGCCGGCTGCCACATTGCCGCCATCGTGCGCGGCGATGAAGTCATCATGGGGCGCGACCACAGCCAAATCCTGCAAGACGGCGACCATATCGTCTTTTTCGTTTCACGCCGCCGCGTGTTGCGCGAATTGGAAAAACTGATTCAAGTGAAAATGGGCTTCTTCGGTTAAGTGTTCCGCCAAAAGCAGCCTGCACATTTTTTCGGCATTTCGATTTTCTGCCGTGAAATCATTGGCGCGATACACTTATCCACACGTTGCCCACACGCTTATCGCCAAAACACGCCCGTTTTCCCCAAAAAGCAGCCTGCACCCCCGCCCCATTGTCGGAACGGCTTTCGGCAAGCGGGTGCAAACCGACAGGCGCGACACCGGCCAAACATCCCGTTCCCAAACCCGATTTCCCCTTCAAAAGCAGCCTGCACCATGATTTCCGCCGCCATCCAATCGCCCCAAAACCCCCAACTCAAACACCTTACCAAACTGCTCGGCCACGCCAAGCACCGCCGCGAACACAGCCAGGCTGTCTTGGAAGGCGCGCATCTGCTCTCGGCCTATTTGGACGCGGGCAACACGCCGCTGCAAGTGTACCTTCCGGAACACCGCCTGCATGAACCCGAAATTGCCGCACTCTTGTGCAGGCTGCCTGCCGATATCGTCCAACCCGTCAGCGGCAAAGCTCTCGGCAAAATCACCCAACTCCACCAGGCCAAAGACCTGATGACGCTGATTGCGCTGCCGCCGCCCGCCGCGCCCGAATCATCCGATTATGTGCTGCTTGACCGCGTGCAGGACGCAGGCAATGTCGGCACGGTGTTGCGCAGCGCGGCGGCGGCCGGCATCCGCCAAATCGTCTTGGGCGAAGGCTGCGCCGATGCCTATTCCCCCAAAGTCCTGCGTGCCGGCATGGGCGCGCACTTCCTGCTTCACATCCAAGAGCGCGTCTGCCTGACCGAATGGTGCGCCCGCTATCCGCACGCCGTATACGCCACCGCATTGGACGGCAACCGCCCCGCCCTGCTCTACCAACTGGATTTGCGCGCCCCCTGCGCCTGGATTTTCGGCAACGAAGGCAGCGGCGTATCGCCCGAGCTCATCGCGCTGGCGGGCAGAAGTGTGAAAATCCCCATGCAGGGCGCGACCGAATCGCTGAACATCGCCCAAGCCGCCACCGTCTGCCTATTCGAGCAAATGCGCCAACGCTGGCAGCAACAGCCATAACATAAAAAATGTGTTACAGGCAGCCGCCAAATCGAAAGCAGCCTGCACTTGCCGCTATACAATTTAGTATTTCTGTTCTAAAATGCACCACCTTTGATTTTACGCAAAAATGCCCGATTTTTCGCACAAAAGCTGGATTTTTTGCAGCAAAATCGTCAAAATTACCCATTTGCAAAACGCCGTTGCGGCGCACACAGAATTTTTACTTTTTGACAATATAAACCGATAGGAAGAAACATGGACTTACGCAAATTAAAGAAACTGATTGATTTGGTTGAAGAATCCGGCATTGCCGAAATTGAAGTGACCGAAGGCGAAGAAAAAGTCCGCATCACGCGCTCGGTGGCCGCCCCTGCCGTGCAAACCGTTTATGCCGCCGCGCCTGCACCGGTGGCCGCGCCTGCCGCCGCACAAGCTGCATCCGCACCGGCGGCCCCCGCAGCTCCGGCCGCCGCACCCGCCAACCACGCCAATGCGCAAAAATCGCCGATGGTCGGCACGTTCTACCGCGCCGCCAGCCCCACTTCCGACCCGTTTGTGGAAGTGGGCCAAACCGTGAAGGAAGGCCAAACCCTGTGCATTATCGAAGCCATGAAGCTGATGAACGAAATCGAAGCGGAAAAATCGGGCGTGGTCAAAGCCATTTTGGTGGAAAACGGCACCCCGGTGGAATACGGCGAACCTTTGTTTGTGATTGAATAATCCGAGTGCAGGCTGCTTTTGAACCGGGCGCGCTCCGCCGGAAAAAGCAGCCTGCACACCCAAATCCGTTAGGAAAACAAAATGTTGAAAAAAGTATTGATTGCCAACCGGGGCGAAATTGCCCTGCGGATTTTGCGCGCCTGCCGTGAAATGGGCATTGCCACCGTTGCCGTGCATTCCGAAGCCGACCGCGAAAGCCTGCACGTCAAACTGGCGGATGAAAGCGTTTGTATCGGCCCTGCGCCATCGCCGCAAAGCTATTTGAACATTCCCGCGCTGATTGCCGCCGCCGAAGTGACCGGTGCGGACGCCATCCACCCGGGCTACGGCTTTTTGGCCGAAAACGCCAATTTTGCCGAGCAAGTGGAAAAATCCGGCTTCATCTTCATCGGCCCGAAAGCCGACACCATCCGCCTGATGGGCGACAAAGTTTCCGCCAAACACGCCATGATTGAAGCGGGCGTGCCCTGCGTTCCCGGCTCGGAAGGCGCATTGTCGGACGACCCGGCGGAAATCCTGAAAACGGCAGACAAAGTCGGCTTCCCCGTCATCATCAAAGCATCGGGCGGCGGCGGCGGACGCGGTATGCGCGTCGTTGAAAAGAAAGAAGATTTACTCAAAGCGGTGGAAATGACCAAGGCGGAGGCCGAAGCCGCGTTCGGCAACCCGATGGTATATATGGAACGCTTCCTGCAACGGCCGCGCCACGTGGAAATCCAAGTGCTGGCCGACGAACACGGCAATGCGATTTATCTGGGCGAACGCGACTGCTCCATGCAGCGCCGCCACCAAAAAATCATCGAAGAAGCGCCCGCGCCGTTCATCACGCCCGAAGAGCGCGCCAAAATCGGCCAATCGTGTGCCGATGCCTGCAAACGTATCGGCTATCGCGGCGCGGGCACGTTCGAGTTCCTGTATGAAGACGGCGAGTTTTTCTTTATCGAAATGAACACGCGCGTGCAGGTGGAGCACCCGATTACCGAGCTGGTCACCGGCGTGGACATCGTGCAGGAACAGCTTCGCGTGGCCGCAGGATTGCCGCTGCAATACCGCCAGGAAGACATCGTGCTGAAAGGCCATGCGTTTGAATGCCGCATCAACGCGGAAGACCCGTACACCTTCATCCCCAGCCCCGGCCTGATTGAAAGCTGCCACCTGCCCGGCGGCTTGGGCGTGCGCGTGGACAGCCACATTTATCAAGGCTACAAAATCCCGCCGAACTACGACAGCCTTATCGGCAAAATCTGCGTACACGGCAAAACGCGCGAACTGGCGGTGGCGAAAATGCGCGTTGCCATGGACGAACTGGCAGTGAACGGCATCAAAACCAACGCACCGCTGCACCGCGATTTGTTCCGCGACGAAGGCTTTATCAAAGGCGGCGTTTCCATCCATTATCTGGAACACTGGCTGGCGGAGCGCAAAGAGCGTTTGGCCAAAGAAAAAGCCTAAATCCGGCAAAGGCAAAAAAGCAGCCTGCACTTCGTTTTACAAGGGTGCAGGCTGCTTTTTACCAATCTATACAATTACCCGCGCACACTATACAATCCTCCCATTTCCACCCCGCATTTTGCCGTTGCCATGATGTATCCACAACTCTCGTTCGATTTTGACGAAACCGCCTATCCGCGCTTTGACAAACTCCTGGGCAACGCCAATGCGGAACTCATCTACATCTTGCAGCAGGATCACGACCAGTTCCTTTATTTGTGGGGCGAACAAGGTTCGGGCAAAAGCCACATTTTGCAGGCATGGGTCGGGCAGGCGGCACATGCGGGGCACAGTGCACTGTATATCGACGTGGGCAAAACCCCGCTGCACGACACCGCCGCCGAATACGATTTCGTCGCCATCGACCAAGTCGAACGGCTCAACGACCAAGAACAAGCCGTTTTGTTCGATATTTTCAACCATTTCCGCAACAGCCAAAAAGGCCACCTGCTCCTATCCGCCGACGTGCCGCCCGGCCGCCTGCACCTGCGCGAAGATTTGCGTACCCGCATGAGCTATTGCCTGGTTTACGAAGTGAAATCACTCAGCAGCGAAGAAAAAATCCAAGCATTGGCCAATATGGCGCAGGCGCGGCAACTGAGCATCGACCCCGAAATCTACCGCTACCTGCTCGAACACTGGCGGCAGGATTTGAACAGCCTGCTCACCATGTTCAACGATTTGGCCAACTATTCCATCACACAAGGCAAACCCATCACCCTGCCCCTGCTGCGCAAACTCTTAAAGCAGCAGGAAAACGCATAAAACAAACCCTCCGACAGGACAACCATCATGACCACCAAACCTTTCAGCTTCGAATTCTTCCCCACCCGCACACCCGAAGGCCGTGCCAAACAAGTCATCACCCGCAAACAGCTGAGCCAGTTCAACCCGTCGTTTTTCTCCTGCACTTCAGGCGCAGGCGGCAGCACGCGCGAAGGCACCATGCAAACCATCGGCGACATCCTGTCCGAAGGCATTGCCGCCGCACCGCACCTGCCCTGCATCGGCATGACCGCAGACGAAGTGAAGGCCCTGCTCACGCAATACAAAGCCATGGGCGTGAAACACATTGTCGCCCTGCGCGGCGATATCCCCTCCGGCATCGGCTTGGGCATGGACGGCATGCGTTATGCCAACGAACTGGTGGAACTGATTAAAACCGAGCACGGCAGCGATTTCCACGTCGAAGTGGCCGCTTATCCCGAATTCCACCCGCAAGCGCGCAGTGCCGAAGACGACATCAACCATTTCGTGCGCAAAGTCAATGCCGGCGCCGATTCCGCCATCACGCAATATTTTTACAACGCCGATGCCTATTTCCGCTTTGTCGATGACGTGCAGGGGCGCGGCGTGCGCATTCCCATCATTCCCGGCATCATGCCGATTGCCAGCTTTGCCAAACTGGCACGCTTCTCCGACACTTGCGGCGCCGAAATCCCGCGCTGGCTGCGCCTGAAACTGCAATCGTATGCCGACGACAGCGCCTCCATCAAAGCATTAGCCTTGGACGTGGTGACCGACATGTGCGAACGTCTGCTGCGCGAAGGTGCGCCCGGCCTGCATTTTTACACGCTCAACCAAGCGGGTTTGGTATCGACCATCTGCCAGCGTTTGGGCTATTAAACCGCCGCAAAAAGCAGCCTGCACCTTCTCGAAATGGAAAATTCTCATGAAAAACATTGCGTTGATATTTGCCGCCGCCCTCATCTTGTCTGCCTGCCAAACCACTGCGCCGAAAGAATGCACACGCAAAGACATCGTGCCACCCAAAGAATTACGCCAACCGTCGGTACAATACCCTCCGGCATCGCAAAACGACGGCGAAGAAGGCACCGTTACACTGCTGCTCGCCGTGCAGACGGACGGCAGCATATCCGATATCCGAATTGCACGCAGCAGCGGCCATCGGCGCTTGGATGCCGCCGCGCAAAAAGCGCTCCGCAATATCAAGTTACAGCCGGCCACCTGCCACGGCAAACCCATTGCGGTGCGGATACATCAATCGTTCGTATTCAAAATAGACTGATGGCAGCCCCTCACTGAAGCAGCCTGCACCTGATAGAAATGGAAATTTTTCATGAAAAACATTATTTTGATATTTGCCGCCGCCCTTGCCCTGTCCGCCTGCCGTGCCACGCCGAAAGAATGCACACCAAAAGACATCCGGCCGCCGAAAGAGTTACACCGTCCCTCGGTACAATACCCTGGGGCATCGCAAGACGACGGCGACGAAGGCATCGTTACACTACGGTTTATCGTGCAGCCGGACGGCAGCGTATCGGATATCCGAATTGCGCGCAGCAGCGGTCATCCGCGCTTGGATGCCGCCGCGCAAAGAAACCTCCGCCAAGCCAAATTCCAGCCGGCCACCTGCCACGGCAAACCCATTGCGATGCGGGTACATTACTCGTTCAAATTCGAACTGACTGACGACAGTTAATTTCTCCACGAAAGCAGCCTGCACTTTTTGCGACACTCCGCCGCCCCAAAGTGCAGGCTGCTTGCATTCGCCCGCATTTGTCATTAAAATGCGCCGCTTTCTTGCAGTATCTTTAACATCACGCCCGTTCCGGCATCCTTCCCCTTTCCATCAAAACCCGCGCCGCCGCCCAAAGTGCAGGCTGCCTTTATTCTGAAAACACCATCCGTTATGCACGTTTCCGAATTACAAACCAAACACATTACCGAACTTTTGGCGCAAGCCGAACAAATGGGCATTGAAAACGCCAACCGCCTGAGAAAACAAGACCTCGTCTTCACCATCGTGCGCAAACTGATGGAAAACGGGCAAGAATTCATCTGCTCCGGCACGCTCGAAACCCTGCCCGACGGCTACGGCTTCCTGCGCAGCGCCGCCACATCGTATCTGGCCTGCCCGGACGATATTTACGTATCGCCGCACCAAATCCGCCGCTTCAACCTGCACACGGGCGACACCATCGAAGGCACCGTGCGCGTGCCCAAAAACGACGAAAAATACTTCGCCCTCGTGCGGCTGGACAGCGTGAACGGCGACCATCCCGAAAAATGCCGCCACAAAATCCTGTTTGAAAACCTCACTCCGCTTTTCCCCGAAAAGCAACTGAAACTGGAGCAGGACAACCTCTCCGCCGAAAACATTACCGGCCGCATCATCGACCTGATTTCGCCCATCGGACTGGGGCAGCGCGCGCTTTTGGTCGCCCCGCCCAAAACGGGCAAAACCGTGATGCTGCAAAACATTGCCCACGCCATCACCGCCAATTATCCCGATGTGGAACTGATTGTGCTGCTGATTGACGAGCGCCCCGAAGAAGTAACCGAAATGACCCGCTCCGTGCGCGGCGAAGTGGTGGCCTCCACCTTTGACGAACCGGCGCAACGCCATGTGCAAGTGGCCGAAATGGTGATTGAAAAAGCCAAGCGCATGGTGGAACACAAAAAAGACGTGGTCATCCTGCTTGATTCGATTACCCGCCTTGCCCGCGCCTATAACACCGTCGTCCCCGCATCGGGCAAAATCCTGACCGGCGGCGTGGATGCCAACGCCCTGCACCGCCCCAAACGCTTCTTCGGTGCCGCCCGTAATGTTGAAGAAGGCGGCTCACTGACCATCATCGCCACCGCCTTGGTGGAAACCGGCAGCCGTATGGACGATGTAATTTACGAAGAATTTAAAGGTACGGGCAATATGGAACTGCATCTCGACCGCCGTATGGCCGAAAAACGCCTGTTCCCCGCCATCAACATCAACAAATCCGGCACCCGCCGCGAAGAACTGCTGGTACCGAACGACCAATTGCAACGCATGTGGCTGTTACGGAAATTCCTGCACCCGATGGACGATTTGGAAGCCACCGAATTTTTGGTGGACAAACTCAAAGCCTCGAAGGACAACAACGATTTCTTCGAATTGATGCGGGGCAAATAAAGCAAAGGCCGTCTGAAATATTTTCAGACGGCCTTTTGATTCAATGTGCGGTTCGAAATAAAAACAATATAAGCGGATTGGCAACTGCCGCTTTGGCTTCCCAGCCTGCCCGCCGCAATAGTTCCTAACTCCCCCCGTTAATGCACAAAGACTCTATTTTTCCTGCTCGCGGAAAGTGAATGGTGTAACGTCCTTTATCTATGATTTCCGCAAAGCTAAATCCACCTTCGTCATTATCGCCTAGCCTTCCCACTTCCAATGCAACCTTTTTGCCCTTCGGATTTTTCACCACCACATCAGGGCTGATTGGTTCAAATGAAAGCAACAAACCCGTATCTGTCGGGCTGTCAAAATAATATACCGCACCGCCGCGCTTTATTTTTAAAGGCTTAGACAAACAACCTGCCTCATCCAAAGGTAATTTTTGAGTCGCTGAAGCATATGCCGAGCTGCACCATCCTAAAGCCAACAGCAAAATAATTTTTGAAAATTTCACAAAATATCCTTCATTATTTTTAAATAAAAAATATGGCATCTACAGCAGACTAATTTGAAACTGAAGCGGGTCAATCTTATTGCCTCAACCGTACACCGCAAGTATCAAATCAATCCGCCATGGATTGCCATATTCGATTAAGCAGCCTATTTTATTCGAATAGGCCGTCTGAAACAAAGTTTTCGTCAGTCGGACAGTCGATTGGCGAAATTAAAACGAAATCCAACCTGCTTATTTACTGCGTTTGACAATCAACTTGTCGGCCGTAACTTCGCCATTCAGTGCGGTAGCCAATTCTTTCACGGTTGCCTCTACATCGGTTGAACCATCGCCTATTCCGTAAACAGCCATCAGCTTCAATATTCCTTCGATAAATTTCTTATCGACTTCGACAGCCGCGTTGTACTTCAATTTTTCCATCACGGCCTGTTCTAACTGCTGGTCGTTTTCATAAGCAATGGGCGGCAATGAGGCATCCGCATCGGCCTTCACCATGCTGCCGTCCAAGTAAATCTGATTGCCTTTACTGTCTACCTTGAGGCCGGATTTCAACAGCAGTTTGACAATTTCCTTCATTTCAGTCTGTGATTGTTCCGGACTCAAGCACTCTTGTCCTTCTCGCTCAAAGAAGGCGTTGGCACGTTCAATAGCCTCCCCGTTCAAATCTTGCAGGCTGAAGTTTTGCTGTATGCGGTCGAACTTGGCCTGATTAACCTCAATATCGCCAATGGTGTTGCGGCTGGCAAATGTAAACTTGCCGTCTTTAATCGTTTGCTCGCTTTCACTCTTGATATTATTTACCTTCAAATTAAAGTCCGGGCTCTCTACTTTGAATGAGCCTAGAGAAAAAATCGCGGTTCCGTTCTGCGGTTTTACAGCCTGGCCCATAATAGTATCCGTGCTGTATTTCAAATTATTCATTTGAACAAGGAATTTCCCTTCCTCGGCAGCGATATTTTGCATGGAAACAGAGGGGAGGTCAAAATCGAATTTGCTCAAATAATAGCGTTGATCTGCTTTTCCGCCGGAAATATTGGAAGTTACAGTATCCCAGGTAACTTTCATCCCCGCCTCATCGTCTTGATACGAGCTTGCGGGAGCAGTCAGCTTACTGTTGAATTCACCTGCCCAAGAAATATCGGTATCGCCGTTGAACAGGAGAAATTCTTTGCCATTTTCCACAACCAGATAAAGCTTGCTTTTCATGTTGTAACCGCTCAGGCCGCGCGTAATCACGTCCTCACCGCGCAAGGATAATTTTTCCTCCGTATTACACAGATCGGGAGTAAATTCGCCCGTCCACGAAGCTTTGCCCGATGTCACGCCCATATCGAATTCTTTAAGCGTGATTTTCAGACGTTTGTCCGCTTTGGGATTGTTTTGGACATAAAAGTCCTGCTTCAGTTTTTTATCGGCATAAACACTGCCGCCGACAGCTCCGCCGCCCAAGATGGCGATTCCGACTAATGTTGCAATAACGGTTTTTTTCATGCTTTATTCCTTAGTTAAGTATTTCGGCTGTGCCGCTTGATTGTTATACCATCCAGACTGTTTCAGCATACAAGGCCGTCTGAAAATATTTCTTTCAGACGGCCTTAATCAGGTATTCCGGTAATTAAACCTTTTATTTGGCAAAATATTTATCGGCAATTTTATCGTATTCGCCAGATTCGCGTACTTTTTTCAGTGCGTCGTTCAACATTGCAACTGTCGCTGTATCGCCTTTACGCACGGCAAATCCATAGTTTTCCTCGGTAAAATCGGGAATTTCGACCATAGAAAAGCCTTTACTGCCGTTATTTTTGATGTAGTTGGCAATTACCGCGCTGTCGCTGATTACCGCATCCAAACCGCCGTTTTCCAGCTCTTTGGTTACCAAAATAATGTTTTCAAAACGGGCGATTTTAGTGCTGTCCGAACCGAGGGTTTTGCTGGCGGCCAAATCGCCGGTCGTACCGGTTACCACACCTACTTTATTCACCTGTTTCAAATCTTCAACCGATTTGACGGTTTTACCCTGCGGCACCAAAATCACTTGGGTGATTTTATAGTATGGATCGGAAAAATCCATGGTTTGTTTACGGTCGTCGGTAATGGTTACCGCAGAAGCCAGGATATCGACATCGCCGTTGCCCAATGCGGGGAACAGGCTGTCCCACGGCTGATGCTTGAATTCCACTTTGAAATTACCCGCCTTAGCCATGGCATTGACCAAATCGACATCAAAGCCTTGGATGTTGTTTGCGCTGTCCATAAATTCAAACGGCGCGAATTCGGCATTCATGGCAACACGGTAAACCTTCTCGCCGCCTTGCGCACCCGCCGGGGCCGATGCCTGACCCTGGCTTTGCCCCTGACCGCCGCAGGCAGTCAATAATGCGGAACAAGCCAATGCTGTTGCCAACCATTTTTTCATGCTCATGTTTGTTTCCTTTTACTTGATTTTTAAAAGTGCCTTTCGTTTTATTTTAGCACGAATTTACTCTTTTTCACGGAAAAACGCATAAGTAACGTCATGAAACAAATCGACATGCGGGCTGTCTTCGTAAACCAATTCATTTACCGCATCTTCAAATGCCAGCTGCACGGATTCCACCACATCTTGCGCAAGCTCTGCCGGCAGCCCGCGAAGCATGCCTTTGAATGCCGTAACCAGCACCTTATTCTGCATTTTCAACGCCTCATTGGCCTCTTCCAAATACTCCAAACGACGTTCGATATCTTCCATCACCGAACACTCCTTATATTCTGTTAAAATGGGCGGCATTATAAGCCGTACTGACGAAGATAACCATGTCGAACAAACAACCCGAATGGGAAAAAAAACTACAACAAATGCGCGCCAAACGCGACAGCCGCCCGTCTGAGCAGCCTGAAACACACACTGTCCCTGCTCCCGCACCGATACAAACAACAGAAAAAAAACACCACCTGCACGCCGAATTCAAACGGCAGGTCATGAAAAATTATCTGAAAAGCTGGCAGGCCCGGCACAATGCCGCACTGGCCGGCGAGCTGACCGAAACCGACACCACCGTTCTGCTTGAAGAGGACTGGCTGAACGCGCAAAACGCCCTACAAGGCAACATCAAACCGGAAGACATCCAGGAAAAGCAGACCGTCTGGCTGAACCCCAAACGTCAATCCGCGCAAACGCCTATTGCCGAAGAGCCGGAGGAACATGCCGACAGCACCGAAGCCGTGCCCGCCCTGGCCGACATCCCCGTCAACGTGAACGTCTTAAATCCGCAGGGCGTACCGGGCAACCGCCCTGTGTTCTGCCTGTCGGAGCAAGAATTGATCGACCGCCTGATGCAGCGTCTGATGCCTCACCTGACCGATGCCGTAAACGGAGTCGTCCGCACCGCCATCACCCGCCAGGCCGCCAACCTGAACCAACAGCTTTATCAGGCCGTTACCTCGGAAACGCCCGAATTGGTGAAAGACATCCTCGACTACAACCTGAAAAACGTCCTTACCGAACTGAAATACGACGTAAAATACAACAACGAATAACCGCAAGGCCGTCTGAAAAACACCTGCAAACCGCTTTTCAGACGGCCTCGTCCGCACCATGTCCGACCGCAACCACCGCATCAACCACGAACCCGTTTTCCTGCTGAATGCCGTACCCTGGCGTGAAAGCAGCCTGAGGCTCGAAGTATTCAGCCGACGTTACGGCCGCGTCGCCCTGCTGGCACGCAGCGCGCGCAAAAGGCAGAGCGAACTGCGCGGCATCTTGGTCCCGTTCGTCCCCATCGACGCATCATGGTACGGCAACACCGAACTCAAAACCCTGCACCGCGCCGAATGGCTGGGCGGCTGGCCCCAACCGCAAGGCAGGGCCCTCTTCAGCGGCCTGTACCTGAACGAACTGGTTTGGAAACTGACCGCGCGCGAAGACCCGCATCCAAAACTATACGACGCGCTGGCCGAAGCACACCGGGAAATCTGCACCCGAAACAACCACGTTGCCGCCCTGCGCCGCTTCGAATGGCGGCTGCTGACCGAACTGGGCTACGCCCCCGACCTGCTGCATGATGCCGACGGAGCAGCCGTAGAAGCGGAAAAACAATACCTGCTGCAAGCCGAACAAGCCCCGCTATTGCTGGCATCGGCACCGAATAATGCAAACGGTACCACCGCAAGCGGCAGCACCCTGCTGCAACTGCATGCAGGCCGTTTCGATAACGGCGAAAGCCTGCAACAGGCATTGCAAATCACCAGGATGCTGCTGGACTTCCGCCTGCCGGAAGGCATCAAATCGCGCCGCATCCTGCAACAAATACAGGCTTTTCAGACGGCCTGAACCACTGGAAACCCTTTTTTCAGACGGCCTCCCCGAGAGTATATGGAAGGCCGTCTGAAAACCGAAAACATCATGAATAACACGCTTCCCCCGGATACACTTATCGAAGCCGCCTTGCTGACCCAAACCGAACCGCTGAGCGAAAAAGCCATGCGCGAACTGTGCGTGCCGCCGCTGTCGGCCGACAAGCTCATAGACGTGCTGGCCACCTTGAAAACCCGCTGGCAAAACCGCGCCCTGCAACTGGTGCATACCCGCGAAGGCTGGCGGTTCCAAATCGCGCAAGCCGCATTCGAACGGCTCGGCAGCCTGCAGGAACAGCGTGCGCCGCGATATTCCCGCGCCGTAATGGAAACACTGGCCATCATCGCCTACCAGCAGCCCGTAACGCGCGGCGACATCGAAAACATACGCGGCGTGGCCGTTTCGCAAAACATCATGCAAACCTTGCAAGACCGCGGCTGGATAGAAGTCATCGGCCACCGCGACAGCATAGGCCGCCCCGCCCTGTGGGCAACCACACCCGCCTTTTTGAGCGACCTGCAGCTGGAAACGCTGGAACAACTGCCGCCGCTGACCGAATTGGGCGAACTCGTCCTGCCCGAAGCGTTTCCCCAAGACGGCGCAACGGAAGAAACCGATATCAATCAAACAGAAAGTGAAGAATAATGCGAACCATATTGGCAACTCTATTGGCCGCCTTGGCCGTCAATGCTCATGCCGACACCATCCCCGCCGAATGCGAAAAAGCCCTGCAAGGCACATTCGAGCGGGACAAACGTATAGGCGGCAGCTTCGCCGATGAGCTGACCCGCGAATTTAAGCTTCCTATGAAAGTACAAAAACAGCCGGACGGCTGGAAGATAGCCGGACAGCCCGACTGGAAGGTTCGACCCTACTATCTGGCTGCAGGCGAAGAAGAAAAAGACGAAAAATACGGCTTTTGGCGGACGAAAAACCAACCCTTGTGTGCCCTAATCGTCCAACCTGCCACATCGGACGAACTGATTTTGCAAGTGGTGGACAGCGGCGGCTGGCCGCAAGAACTGCACCCCATGTTGGCTTATGCACTGATACAGGACGAAAAAACCGACCCGGGCATAGTGGCCAAAGTCCGCTATGTTTACGGCCTGCCTTTCAGATTGGTGGGCGTAACCGGCGGCTGGCTGGGTATCGCCGTGAAGAAAACCCGTTGAGCGGCTTAAAAACAGAGTAAATTAAATCATGGTTAGGCAAAATATCGTTTTGGACGGAAACGGTGATACAACCGTCAGAATCCCGCAGCAAGCGGCAGAAATCATACTGTCCCTTTCGAACGATTTGGCCGTTTTCGGCAGTCCCCCGACCGAAGCCTATGTTGAACAAATCGCCGGATTTGTCGGCCAATCGGACTTGTGGTACGCCAAGGCGGTCGCCGCCGTTTTTGATTACGGCCAAAAAGTGTACGGCTCTTGGGTGGATGAGTTTCCCGTCCGAGACATAACATTGTTGGCGATACACATCCTGTTTGATGTGGGCGAACCGCCGCTGTTCGGCCTGGAATTCGGCACAAAATGGGGCAGCGAACATAGTTGCGGCCTGAAAATTTGCGGCGGCAATTTCAAAATCACGGATATAGGAGGGGCGGATGCCGCCTTCTGCTAATCTTTTACCAACCCCTGCCGCGCAAGCCGCAGAAGAACCCGCCGTCCGGCGGGTTGGAGAACATTATGACCAAAAAAACAATCAGCAAACGACAATGGCGCGACGGCGTGTCCGCCAAACCGAAAAACAGCCGCAGGCCGTCTGAAAACACGGCAGCAAAGGCAAAAAGGCCGTCTGAAAAGCCTGCATCAGGCCGTGCCGCCGTGCAGAGGCCGTCTGAAAACAAAACGTCAAACCGTTTTGAAAACCGCACCGAAGCACCGAAGCAGCATGCCGCCAAAGCCAAAAAACTGGTCGTCCGCAACCCGAACCGCAAAATCATGGAACGCGCGCGCGATTTGAAAGAACGCCGCAGCGATTTGTCGCGCATGGAACCCGAACGCCTGCAAAAAGTGCTGGCAGCCTCAGGCGTCGGTTCGCGCCGCGAAATGGAAGATTGGATTAACAACGGCTGGGTAACGGTGAACGGCAAAACCGCGCAGTTGGGCGACAAAATCACACCCGAAGACCAAGTGCTGGTCAAAGGCAACATCATCAAACTCAAATGGGCGGACCGCCTGCCGCGCATCATCCTGTATTACAAACAAGAAGGCGAAATCGTCTCCCGCGACGACCCGCAAGGCCGCGTCAGCATCTTCGACCGCCTGCCGCAGGCCG
>ERZ773077.955-NODE-955-length-20745-cov-8.478057_pt1 | contig 20745 bp, 10 predicted proteins | sample MGYA00580612_ERZ773077 | MGnify/ENA primary metagenome ERZ773077 (study PRJEB29015, sample SAMEA2737971) | human oral metagenome | biome: human oral; feature: human-associated habitat; material: dental | place: China | collected 2021 ...
GAGATCATTCTGAAAATCGTCGTTGGACAAACTGGTCTCCAACACCATCTTCTAATCCAGAAGTATCAGCAGGTGTGATCTTCCGTGAAAATGGTAAGATTGTAGAACGGACTGTTGCGCAAGCCAAACTTCACTTCTTTGCAGATAGTGGTACGGATGCACCATCTAAACTTGTTCTAGAACGTTATATTGGTCCAGAGTTTGAAGTGCCAACCTACTATTCAAATTATCAAGCCTATGAATCAGGCCATCCATTTAACAATCCAGATAACTGGGAAGCTGTTCCTTATCGTGCGGATAAAGACATTGAAGCTGGTGATGAAATCAACCTAACATTTAAAGCCGTGAAAGCCAAAGCCATGAGATGGCGTATGGAGCGCAAGGCCGATAAGAAGGGTGTTGCGATGATTGAGATGACCTTCCTTGCGCCAAGTGAATTGCCTCAAGAAAGCACTCAATCGAAGATTCTTGTAGATGGAAAAGAACTTGCTGATTTCGCTGAAAACCGTCAAGACTATCAAATCACCTATAAAGGTCAACGTCCAAAAGTGACCGTTCAAGAAAGCAATCAAGTGGCTTCAACAGTTGTAGATAGCGGAGATGATGGCCTTCCAGTTCTTGTTCGCCTCGTTTCAGAAAGTGGAAAACAAGTTAAGGAATACCGTATACAGTTGATCAAGGAAAAACCAGTTTCTGAGAAAGCAGCCCCTGCTATTCAAGAAGAAAATCCAAGTCTTGAGGTTGTCGAAAAAGAACTTGCCTTCCAGACTGTTGAAAAGGAAGATTCAAGTCTATATGTAGGTGAAAGCCGTGTAGAACAAGAAGGACAAGTTGGTAAGGAACGCATTCTTACATCTGTAAGTCCAGACGGAACTCGTGAAGAGAAACTCCGTGAAGTGCTTCAGACTCCTGTTAACCGGGTTCTTCTCGTTGGAACTAAACGAGGTACAGCCCAACCACTTGATGGTGTCAGAGATTTAGTTCATCACAAACCAGAACTACTAGTAGAAGAAGAGGAGGTTGATTTCCAAGTTCAAGAACGTAAGACTGACAAACTTTATGTGGGTGAAAGTCGTGTTCTTCAAGAAGGTCAAAAAGGTGTTCGTGTCCACCTAGTAGAAGTCGAAAACGGTAAGCGTACATCGAAAGAAACCTTTGATAAGATAGTTGCGCAAGATCGTATCGTGGAAGTAGGAACTAAGCAAGGTACAGCTCAACCACTTGATGGTGTCAGAGATTTGGTTCATCACAAACCAGAACTACTAGTAGAAGAAAAGGAAGTTGATTTCCAAGTTAAAGAACGTAAGAATGATAAACTTCCAGCAGGGCAAATTCGTGTAATCCAAGAAGGTCAAAAAGGCGTTCGTGTCCACCTAGTAGAAGTCGAAAACGGTAAGCGTACATTGAAAGAAACCTTTGATAAGATAGTCGCTCAAGATCGTATCGTGGAAGTTGGAACTGCTGTAGCGCAAGGAGAACCAAATCCGCAAGTTCCTGTCAAGCCAGATACGCACCAACCGGCTCAAGCGGGAGGACGCTCTCAAGAAGAAAAAGCAACACAAACTGAAAAAGATCACCTTCCAAATACAGGAAGTGAGTCTCAGATGTCAGCTTTAGCAGCGGGCTTGGCTCTCTTGGGCTTAGGTACAGGCCTTGCAGCTACTACTCGCAAAAAAGAAGATTAAGTTTAGTTACAAGCTAAACTGAACAGGAAAAGGCCAGAGTGACGCTCTGGTCTTTTTCGTCTGAGTTGTAATAGTAAATAAATGTTTAGAATAGTCAATCCCATTCCAAATGGATTTTGCCCAAATTTCATAAGGTACCCTTCACGCTTATAAAAAGAGAGGTCGTGTTTGAAAATAATTGATAAATATGCTACAATAGTAGGCACTGGTAATTTTTATAAATGATTTTTTAATGAGAAAAATCGGATAAAATCCATTCAACTTTCGAAGAATCATGATCAGATGAGAAAGCGTAAAATTCCTCACCCTTTAGGGATTTTGTTATGGAACTGATTTTTTAGATGTCAATCATGGTGACAGAGTTGATATACTTATAAAAATTTTAAGGATTAAGTAAATCCGTTTATGCATTTGATAATGTTCAAATAGAAAAAATGGAAGAACAGGTGTTCTCACATGAAAATATTCAAGGATAGAAGAGAAGCTCCAAGTAGATTTACACTCATGAGGTGCTCCTATATTTCGTAGGCGAAATATCATGGTAAGCCAGTTAATCCTATCTTGTTTATCAGTGGGATGAGCCTGTTTTCTTGGGTTACCTTGCTGTTATGATAGTGCATGAACATTACTAGAGAACAATTGCAAGGTTTGCTAAATATAAAGAATAAAGGATGACAGATGAAACATTTCGGTCTTAAGAAACAGAAACGAACAAGTATTTTTTTCCGAAGAGCAATTTTTACAATTTTGATCATCGCGATCTATTTACTTGGTCGCCATATTTTACTTCCAGGATACAATGGCAATACAGGTTTTTCACAAATAAGTGAGCAAAATCCCTTGGCCTATTTGTATTCCTTAGCAGGAGTAGATGTCTCTCAGATTTCCATGTTTTCTTTAGGATTAGGCCCTTGGATTACGACCATGATTGTCTGGCAGGTTATCAATTTAAATAAAAGTTGGAATATCCAGTCCTGGTCATTGAAAAAAGCGGATTTTGTCCAAAAAATTCTCACTTTGATTTTTTCCGTGTTACAGGGGATAGCTGTTATGTACACAGCTCGTTCGGAAAATGGACGCTTTTTGCTTCTTGTAGATGATTGGATTTATAATATGGCTGTACTAGCAACTGTTGTAGCAGGAAGCTTTGTTATTATCTGGTTGGCTGGTTTGAATGTTAGCAAGGGAGTAGGCGGGCAGACAATTATTATTATTTCAGGAATTCTGCTACAATTTGCTAACCAATTAGTGGTATTGATAGGACAATCTGTTTTGTCTAAAGAAGGACTGGCCTTTCTAGTGGGTGCGGCGATCTCATTTTTGATTTTGGGCTATATTGCCGTGGTCTGCGAGAGAGCTGAAATTCGTTTGCCTCTAAATCGAGTTATGTTAAGTAGTCGTTACTATGGCAAGTCTTACCTCCCTATCAAATTTCTTCCCTCTGGGGGAATGCCTATTATGTATGCCTCGAGTGTTATTATGTTGCTTCAGTTGGTATTAGACTGGTTTGGACATGGTTTTACAAAAAATTTTGGTAGTTTATTTGACTTTACAAAACCCCTAAGTTTGGCCTTTTATCTACTGGCTATCTATCTTCTTGCAATTTTATTTGCCTATATCAACTTAGAACCAGAAGAAACAGCGAAACGTTTACAACGTCAAGGAGAATACCTAGATTATATCCAGCCTGGGAAGGCAACTTTAAAAGTTTTGAAACATTACATTTCCTTACAGTCTAACGTAGGAGCACTCTACCTGATCGTTTTTATTGGTTTACCCTATTTCATTAATTTCTTCCTACCTCTTCCAAATTTGCTTTTGACTATACCAAGTACATTGATCATTTTAGTCAGTATGCTCTTGCCTTTGCATGAAGAAATACGTATTTTGAGAATTGGAACTTACTACCACAAAGAATTAGAATTTAAAGGAGAATAGAGGGATATGTTTTACTTTGTACCATCTTGGTATAGACAAGATCGGAAATGGTATTCTACCACTCTGCCTTTCTATTACGTGTCTAAAAATATGATGTTTGATGATGCGGTGAATTTGCTGCGAATGTTTCAGCAATCAGGAGAGGCAAATACCACTCTGATTTTGAACTATTCACCACATATTCGAACCTTTCTTTATCAGCAAAGAATATTGCCAGAAACTGTATGGAATCTATTTGATACCATACAAGGTCTGACGGATGTATCTGTACGTAAAATTCGTCTGGAAGATATTAAATGGCCTCAAGGAGTAGAATTCTTCTATACTCCTTTTATGATTGAGGTATATTTAAATCAAGAGCACTATGCTAAAATTAACTTTTCACAAACAGGTAATTTCTTTGATATTACTTATTTTGAGGGTGGGCAGACAAATCATCAGTTAATTTTTGATGATCGTGGATTTGTTTCAAGTATCATCTATTTTGAAAATGATCAGCCTTACTACCAAGATTATTTAAATTTACAAGGTACATGGCAGTTTAGGGAATTTTTGGGCACAGAAAATCATCAAGTACTTATCAACCCTGAGGCACAGGCTACATTTGCAAAAGAAGTTTACCAAGATATTGAAGAATTGATCAATGAAAAATTAGATCAGTATCTAATTTCTGCGCTAACGAAGGATGATACGATTGTGATTTCGTCAGATGTGCAGCACAATCACTTTTTCCAAAAGATTAAGGAAAATCATCATGTTATTTTATCTTTTTTTGGAGATCGCTATCCAATCACAAACCAAGAGCAGCTGTTAACGGATTTGACAGACACGCCGTTCTTCGTTGTGGATAGTTTAAATAAAATTGAAACGATAGCAGCTAATGTGGATCTAGAACAGTTGCCGGGCTTTTATGAGATTCCGCCTTATGATACTCATCTAAACCTAGGGCATAGTCAAAGAAAAAAAGAGTTAATTGTTTACGTCAATTTCGACAATCTACCAGCAGATCAAATTCAATATGTGTTTACGACTTTATTTGAAATGATGTTAAAAAATGAATGGATTGACTTGCTGGTCGGAACACAAAGTCAGGATTTTGGTCGAGAGGCCTATATAAAACAAGTGTTAGAAAGCTATCTATCACTTAAGCCAGAATATGAACAAGACTTGATTTTTGTTGATAAAGAGAAAAGAGCGAGAGGTGAGAACCGAGTTCTTGATGATGAAGAGGAGATCGTTCGCGAACGGATTGATATTGAGACTATTCATAGCGACACCGATTTGATTAAAGTTCTGAAGTACGTTCGTATTATACTAGATTTGGGGACTCCAGCTGATGTGTTGACTCAAATCGCTGGCATTAGTGGAGGGATCCCTCAGGTTAACTTGTATAGTTCTTCTTATGTGAAGCACGGAGAAAATGGTTGGATTCTAGAGGATATTTCAGATTTTGAAGAGGCACTCTTATACTACCTCACAAACTTAGAACATTGGAATCAATCTCTAGTTCACTCAGTCAAGAAGATTGAACAGTACACAAGGGGTGAGATTGTCGATATGTGGAAAAATACCATAAAGGAATTAAAAGGAAATGAAAAAAATTAGTGTTTTGCAAATTGCTGATGAAAATTGGCAGGAGCAATATGAAATTCCTAGTAATATAAAATGGACATTTGTCAAACCAGAAGACATCGTTTCTTTATTGCCAGAAGATATCGGGATCCTAAATAGAGAGGCTGAGGCGGAAAACGGAAAAAAAAAGAAAAAGAAAAAAGTAGATAAACCGTTTGATGTCGTGTTGGTAGATACCGCTGAATATTTAGAGTATGTCACTATCTTGGATCAGAAAATTCAGGTTTACCGTCTGTTCTATCATGAGCGTTGTCAAATCACTACAAAAACGTTGGAACGATTTCTTTTGCGCAAAAAAGCTGTGAAAACAAATTTTGAAAATCCAGAGCAGATGCTACATATATTTTCACGTGGTTTTTTCTCTAAGCAAAATGGAACGAAACTAAGTGTTAATCATCTAGTCGCTGCACCATCTTTTGAGGGGCAAATCAGTTATGAAGGGACAAATTACCTTCGTTTGTGTGGCCGATACGGCGAGGATTATCAAACTATTGCGACCTATCAACATAATGTTTTTCTGAGTGGGGAGATGCCCTTGGATCTGTGGCCTGAGTTCAGGGTTTCAGAAGGTTGTTCGATCCGCTACGTTGTTAAAGGTTTTCCTGCTGGAAATTCTCCTATGCAAGAATGGATTTATGATGAAACGAGTTTTGATCGGTCTCTGACGTTAGATGTAAATGATTCTTATTATTTGAGTATCAGCATTCAAGCAAAGGGACAAGGGATTGTAAAACTTGGTCCCTGCCACTATCGAGACTCCCATCTAGGCTATGGAGACTTGTTAGTCGGAGGAAAACGAATTAGCGACAAAAATCGAGAAGAGCTGATTTATTTTTTCCATCCAGGAGATTTGAAACCACCGTTGAACATCTATTTTTCAGGGTACCGTCCCGCAGAGGGATTTGAGGGATACTGGATGATGAATAATTTGGGATCGCCATTCTTACTGGTAGGGGATCCGCGTTCAGAGGGGGGCGCTTTCTATCTTGGATCGGAGGAGCTAGAACAAAAACTTCTCCAAGTGGTTCATAACTGCTTAGATGAACTTGGTTTTACGAAGGAACAACTGACCTTATCAGGTTTATCAATGGGAACTTTTGGCGCCCTTTACTATAGTTCTAAGTTGGAACCTCATGCCGTCATTGTCGGAAAACCTCTTGTTAACTTAGGAGATATGGCAGAAAATGAGTCAACTATTCGTCCGGGAGGATTTCCAACGTCACTGGATTTGGTGTATCGTACAATAGGGGAGCTATCAAGTGAAGCTACAGCTCAGCTTAACGAACGTTTTTGGACGGCTTTTGAGTCAGCTGATTTCTCAAAAACAAAATTCATTATCTCCTTTATGTATCAAGATGACTATGATATGTCTGCCTATCCTGATATGCTGGATGAGTTAGGACAGCGAGATTACCGCGTCAGCGTTATCAGTAAAGGGTTGACTGGACGACACAACGATGATACACAAGGTATTGTTGAATGGTTCTTTAATCAATATAAAACGCTATTAATGAATAGTTTTGAAAGGGAGTTTAAATCGTGAGATACAAGGAAGAAGTTTATTTTGCTTATTGGGATATCCAAAGCGTATCTCAGTATCTATACGGTTCATCTGTCAGACTGTTAGACGGTGGTCATGTTTTGTATGAAAACCAGTTCATGCCTTCGGGGACAGTTATTCATGAATGGCACTCACGGGCAAACTATCAGGCTTTACGCAATACGAGTCAGCTTCCTGAATTGAAACGTGGGCAAAACTATATCTTTGGCAGTCATATAGAAACCATCCCAGAAAATTCAACATACTTAAAAGTTGAATTTATGGATGCTCGAGATGAAGAAATTTCGAATCAAATCATTAAACAGGGAGAGAGAGTGAGCGTATGCGTTCCAGATAGTACACAATATTATAAGGTGCAGTTAGTCAGCTCTGGCTGTCATCGCTTCCTGTTTGAAGGGATTTATGTTGCTGAGGAGCAGATAGCGGATTATACAGTGGATCGCTACTGGATATCTGATTTGCTTCATCAGGATTCTGAGAAAGAGACGATGTATGTTTGCTTTACTGAACCCGAACTCAATCGAACAGGTTTTATCCCAGAACATGTTCGTGAACATTTCTCAAATGTATTGATTGTTAATTCGTCTTATAGAGAAGCACTCTTGTATATGGAGGAACGTTTTTACGAAACCTTGCTTGAAACGATTGAAGAATTAGCGCAAGAGCATCTTTTTGAAAAAGTGGCTTTTGTTGGTTACGGAGCGATTTCTAATATTGCGGCCTTGCATTACTCCAAACAATTTGGAAATTCATATGCTCTTGTGACGGATGAGTTTCTAAGTGAACTAGACTATCAACGCTTGCTGGAACGTTACCGTAATCGAGTAAATCCGCCTATTTTTAAAGAATTATTGCTACAGCAATTTAATCCGACAAAAGTTAAGGAATATGCGAACTTGAAGACTAGACCACGTGAACTAGCAAACATTGAATATTTATTAGATAAGTCATTTTTACTTCAAGCGATTGACTTGGAGAAGATTGAAGAGTGGATGAGAAAGAATGAAAACTAAACGATTCAATTTGACCAACTCCTATAAACTAATGCGTTACAAAAAGATTTTGGAGAAGGTTAATAAACTATCTGATAGTTATGCAGCTATGTCAAATGAGAAACTGCAAGCTCAGACAAAATGGTTTAAAGAACGCCTTTCTGGAGGAGAAAGTTTGCAGTCCATTTTGCCAGAAGCATATGCAACCATTCGTGAGGCAGCCAAACGTGTATTAGGATTATATCCTTACGATGTTCAGGTTTTAGGGGCCTTGGTTATGCAAGACAATCAGATTGCAGAAATGAGAACAGGGGAAGGAAAAACCTTGACAGCTATCCTTCCTTTATACCTAAATGCCTTGACGGAAAAAAGTACGATCTTGGTCACGGCCAATGAATATTTGGCGGCGCGTGATGCTAAACAAATGGCACCTGTTTTTCGATTTTTAGGAATGACAGTTGGGGTTGGTGTCTCGGATGATCCGACAAAAAAACTTAAAATTCCTCAAAAACAACAAATCTATAAGAGTGATATTGTCTATACAACACATAGTGCGTTAGGGTTTGATTACCTAGAAGAAAACTTGGCGACATCTCAATCAAAGAAGTTTTTGCCAAAATTTTATTTTTGTTTGGTCGATGAAGTAGATGCAGCCTTGCTAGATAGTGCGCAGATGCCCCTGATCATTTCAGGTTCTCCTCGGGTTCAATCCAACCTCTTTCTTTCGTGTGATGAGTTTGTGAAAACTCTAAAAGAAGGGGAAGACTTTAATTTAGACTCCACTCGGACGTCTGTATGGTTGACGAGAAAAGGAGTAAAGGAAGCAGAGGTTTATTTCCGCGTTCAGAATGCCTATGATCCAGATAATTACCAGCTCATTCGCCAAATTAATCTAGCTTTGAGAGCTAACCACTTATTTGAAAAAGATCGTCAGTACACGGTGGATAATGGCGAAGTTAAACTGATGGATGAGGCGACAGGACGTCTCTTGGAAGGAAATAAACTCCAATCAGGATTGCACCAAGCACTAGAAGCCAGAGAACGTGTGAAAATCACATTGGAAACGCGTTCGATGGCCTCTATTACCTATCAAAATTTATTTAGAATGTTTCCAAAATTAGCAGGAATGACGGGTACTGGTAAAGTTTGTGAGGAGGAGTTCAGAGATGTTTACGACTTGGGAGTCGTAGTTGTTCCTACACGAAAACCCAATTTACGAATTGATTATCCAGATGAAATCTATCTCACGATTCCTCAAAAATTATATGCTTCGTTGGAGTATATCAAAAAATTACATAAAAAAGGCCAGCCAGTTTTAATTGCGACAGGATCGGTTGGAATGTCTGAGATTTATTCTATGCTCTTACTCCAAGAGGGAATCGCCCATAATGTGTTGAACGCCCATAATGCAGCAAAAGAGGCTGAGATGATCGCACTGGCTGGTAGACGTTCTGCAGTGACGGTAGCAACATCAATGGCAGGTCGTGGAACAGATATTATCTTGGAAGAAGGGGTTGCTGAGTTGGGTGGACTCGCTGTTGTTGGAACAGAGAGAATGTCCAGTGAGCGAGTGGATTTGCAGCTTCGTGGTCGTGCCGGACGACAAGGTGCTCCAGGATTGAGCAAATTCTTTATTTCTCTTGAGGATGATCTTATTTCCAAGTCTGGTAGCAAATGGATTAGTGAGTACTATCACAAAGAAATTGCAAAACCAGAGGAAAAACAAAAGATTCATTTGACCTCTCGTCGTATTAGATATGCGGTTGAAGAAGCTCAGAAGAATAGTGATAACGCGTCAGCGGCTTCCAGACGTTCAACGGAACGATATGATGAAAGTATCCGTATTCAGCGACAGATTATCTACAATAAGCGTAATAAGCTCATCTCCCATCCAGACTTTGATTTGACCTATTTCTTGTCTACCCTATCGGATGCAGTGGACATTTATACAAGTAAAACACCGTTTAAAGAGCGGGCGGATCTGTTTCGCTTTGTTTTGGATAACATTAGTTATTACTGTGAGGATATTCCAGATGATCTAGATGTTACGGATTTACGGCAAGTTAAAAAGTTTTTATCTGACCTCTTTGTTTCAGAGTACCAGCAGAAAAAAGATAAAATCAAGGATTCAGAGTTGTTCAATCAATTTCAACGAACTGTCGTTTTGAGAGCGATAGATGACTGTTGGGTTGAGCAGGTTGACTATTTACAGCAATTTCAAGGTTTGGTGTCTAGTCAAGGGTATGCCCAAAAAAATCCTGTCTTTGAGTTTCATAAAGAAGCTTTTAAATCATACAAAAGAATGAATGCAGATATAAATCTAAACATTATAAAAAATATGGCATTGAGTTACATTAATATTAAGCCTTCTGGGAAGTTAGAAGTTTTCTTTGGCTAATGCTTTGACAGATTCTGTTGTAGACTTTATAATGATGATATAACTGTATTTTTGGAGAAAATCATATTATGAGTAAAAATAATAACAAAGAGCTAAAGGGATTTAAACGTTTGATATCAAAGTTTAAGCAAAAGGGTGGGGAAGATAGCGATTACCGTAGCCCGGATGCAACTAAATCAAAGCCCGTTAGTCGAAAACTCAAAGAGCAAAAGGAAATTATTTTGAGTGCTAGTGAAGAACTTGAGTTACCAACAGAGTCAGTTTCTGTCATGGAAGCCTTAGAAGACTTTCAGGAAAGGAACAGTTTGGGGGTGGCTGACTTGATAAGGAATGTTAGTCAGAGTTTGTCAACTAGCGCTTTAGCTTCCCTCAGCCTTTCTGTCGCAGATTCGTACAGTGAGTCGTTTAGCCAAAGTATATCAGCAAAAGGACTCTCGCTTCGAGAGTCCATGTCTGAGAACTACTCATTAGTGGTCTCTTCTTCAGAATCTGAATTTGAGTCTCTTTCCTTGGTTGATAGTCTCTCTATTTCTGAGCATTTGACAGAGGAGTCCCTTTGTCAGGATACGGACGCATTCTCTTTGAGTGAAAGTATTGCATACTCAGAGCCTCTTTCCTTGAATGAATCAGAACAAGCGAGTCAGAGTGTCTCCGAGTCCGAATTCTATAGCCTAAGCCAGAGTGAGTGGGAATCCGAATCCCAAAGCTTTTCAGAATCAGAGTGGTGGAGCTATTCCGAATCAGAACAAGCGAGTCAGAGTGTTTCTGAGTCTGAGTTCTATAGCCTGAGTCAGAGTGAGTGGGAATCCGTTTCAGAATCCCAAAGCATTTCAGAATCAGAGTGGTGGAGTTATTCCGAATCAGAACAAGCGAGTCAGAGTGTCTCCGAGTCCGAATTCTATAGCCTGAGCCAGAGCGAGTGGGAATCTCTTTCTGAGTCTCTTTCCTTGAGTGAGATGATTTCTCATCTACTTTCAGAGTCCGAGTCGTTAAGTTTGAGCGAAAACCTCTATCTCAGTGAGTCTGAATCCTTAAGTCAAAGCCAACAAATATCAGAATCCTTAAGTCAAAGTCAGAGTGTAGCTGATTCGGTGAGTTTAAGGAAAGCATCCCTATCTCAATCCTATAGTATGTTAGAATCAGAATTTGGTTCCTATAGACAGAGTGTGGCGGAGACAGAAGTATTCTCGCATGACCTGCATACTTCGGAGCGCCTGTATAAGAGCCTCTCTGAACTGGATATGAGCCCTCTAACTCACCAGCAAAAAGTGCAAGAAGTGATGACACCTGAAATTTCTGAAGAAGGATCGTCTCAAGCACATATTGTTGAGGAGCAACAGGAGTCTGAAAATAGAGAAGAATTGATAAAGAATGTAGATTTGCAAGACTCTCTGAAACATCTGTCTCACTATTCAGAATCAAATGGTACAAATTTAAGGATGACAGAACGCCAACTCTACCACCTACTCAAACCAGGTTCGCAGCCCCTAGCACGTGACTTAAGAAATGTTGCAAGTGAATTGTCTGGTTTGGCTGCTATTACTCAAAAAAAGGAAGATGAGAAATCATCCTAAATAGAACTTGCAATCATTAAATAGAAATAATAAAAATCAAAAGGAGTCACTATGATTAGAAATATGATGTCAAATAGTAACAAAGGTTTGGGTACTACAGATGTACTACCAGTTGACCAATCTCGGATAGAAGTTTTGAATGGAACAGTTGACTACAAAAATGTACCTTTAGGATCTTATGATATCCTAGGGAGATTTGCTTCAGCAGGTCAGAGAGATTATACGGAAGAACTGAATTTGATTCAATCAATGGGTTTTAATGCCTACAGAATCTCGATCTCTTGGGCACGCATCTTTCCAAGTGGTGAAGAGTTGCAGCCGAGTGAAGAGGGGTTGAAATATTATGAAGCAATCATCGATGACGTATTAGAAAAAGATATCGAACCGATTGTGACCTTGAGTCACTTTGACCTTCCGCTGAATCTATACGAAAAATATGGAGCTTGGAAAAGCCGCAAGATGATCGAACTCTTTGAGCGTTATGCAGAAGCTGTCTTTCAGTACTTTAAGGACAAAGTGAAGTATTGGATTACCTTCAATGAATTCAACGTTTTGCACCATTTGCCGTTTCTTGGTGGGGGATTGTCTTTTGGAGCAGATGATAATCAAGAACAGGTGATTTGGCAAGCAGCTCATTATCAATTGGTTGCTTCTGCACGTGCAATCAAGCTCGGAAAAGCAATCAATCCAGAGTTTCAGTTTGGTGGGATGATGGTTGTTAGTAAAAATTACAGTCAGCAAACTGAAAGTGCTATTGATGTAATGGAAGCAGAAGTCAAAGATAGGGAAAATTATTTGTTTACAGACGTGCAAGTTCGTGGATACTACCCAAATCACTTTTTGCGTCGTTTGGAACGTGATCAAATCGCCTTGGATATTGAAAATGACGACCTCTTTGTCCTAAGAGATGGGAAAATTGATTTTGTCAGCTTCAGTTATTATGCATCAAGCAATTCCCAAGAAGTTTTTATCAACAAATATGCAAGTAATGACCAAAATCAAAATCGCATTGATTCTGTAGGACTTCGTCTCGTGATGAACAATCTTTATGATCGTTACCAAAAACCGCTCTTCGTCGTGGAAGATGATGTGGTCTTGGATGATTCAAATGGCGTAGCAACTGAAGAGCTGAAAACGAACATCCAAGAGATCGTGAAAACAGTCGAGTATGATGGTGTGGAATTACTTGGCTATACACCACTTACTTTTACGGAACTAAACTTTTAAAATAGGAAGCAATAACTCGAATTCTTTCTGGTTTAAAAGTAGCGTTCATGTTTTTACTTTTGAAAATGTCTGATCTATCAATCAGACATTTTTTTAGAAATAGATGAACTTTAAGCTAAGTTCGGGTTTTGCTTGATAGTGCTTCAGAATATTTTCCTTATTTGGAGCTTAGAAAAGAATAGCAATTTACGCTATTTTATGCTACAATGAGGGGTAGTGGTGTAAATCAGAATAAGTAAGGAATAGAGGGAGCAAAATGAGACTTAAGAAAACATTGTTCGGTAACTACCGTGCTAAGGAAGTCGAAGATTGTATCGAAGCATTAGAGGAAGGATTCGATCGTGAAATTCAAAAGAAGAATGAAAAAATCGAGTCCTTACGTAAAAAAATCGACTCTATGAAGAATCAAGAAAAAGAGATTGGTGAAGCAGTCATTTATGCCAAATCTCTTGTTATTGAAGCTCATGATAGGGCTGAAAAAGAAGCTAAAGAAGTTTTAGAAAAAGCACAAAAAGACTACTTGGATACGAGAGAATCTATTCTCGAAGAAATCGATACTCTGACAAAAAAACGGGCAGAGGTCGAGAGATTGTATAATTTACAAAAAGAAAAAATTAAAAATATTATTAGTCGAATTGATGATTTTCTAGAACTGGACGATATCGATGGCAAACCAAAAGATATCAAAAAAATTCAAGAATTACGTAAAGAACTTGATAGACCAGAGGAAGTTGCTAAGGAGAAAGAAGAGGTGGTGCCTGAGAGTGAGAAAATCCATCTCGAACAACCCCTTGCAAAAACAGGAACAGATAGTGCCATCTCTGTCAGCTACATCACTTCACGTCGCGCAAAACCTAAAAAGAAAGACGAAGATAAGTTAGATGATGATAAGGGCAAGAGAATCAAACGTCTTTCGAGAATTAAACGAGATAACTTTTTGTAAGAGGATAATCAAATATGACAATTTATAACATCAATTTGGGGATTGGCTGGGCGAGTAGCGGTGTAGAATATGCACAGATCTACCGTGCAAAATTGCTTCGTAGTGTTGGCTTAGAAGCGAAGTTCATCTTTATGGATTTTATATCTGCTGATAACATTGAACATTTGACAAAGAATATTGGCTTTGAAGATTCTGAGGTTATCTGGCTTTATCAGTATTTTACAGATGTTAAAATTGCACCGACGACCTATACGCTAGCACAGGTCTTAGCGAGTTTCGATAAAGAGCCCCTCGAAATTATCCGGGACACCGATATGAAGACGATTCGACTTGTATTTGGTGATGGTGATTTTGTGACTTGCTATGCCTGTGATATGGACAAAGAGTTGATTGAGCGCGCTGAAATTGTTTCGCGTGGTTGTTTGATTCAAAAAGAGTACTATACTTATACGAAGAATTTTATCGAGTATTTTAGTCCGATGAATGGTCATGCGCAATTATATCAACGTACTTGGCTCAATGAAGATGGCAGTGTGGCTTATGAGGAAATCATCAATGAAATCGATGGTAGACAGGAGACGCAAGTCTATCGTTTCCCAAATCATGTTTTCTATTCTAAGCAAGAGTTTGTCGCGCATTTTATAAGAAGTTTGTCTCTGACGGACAAAGATTTATTGATCTTAGACCGAGAGACAGATATTGGTCAAGCTATCTTTGCTAATAAGGGTGATGCAAAGCTAGTCGTAATCGTTCATGCAGACCACTTTAGTGAAAATCCTGCTGAGAAAGACTATATTTTATGGAATAACTATTATGAGTATCAGTTCGAGTATGCTGACGAAGTGGACTATATCATTAACTCGACCGATGCGCAAACGAACCTACTCAAAGAACAATTTGCTCAATATACAACCATCAAACCAAAGGAAATCTTGACTATTCCGGTGGGAAGTTTGGATCAATTGCGTCATCCAGAAGGAGAGCGCAAGCCGTTTGGATTGATTACAGCTTCGCGCTTGGCAAGTGAAAAGCATATTGATTGGTTGATTCACTCTGTAGTGAAGGCGCATGAGCAATTACCTGAAATCACTTTTGATATCTATGGTACGGGTGGTGAAAGAGCCATGTTGGAGCAGTTGATTCATGAGTTAAATGCAGAAGACTATATCCGTCTGATGGGGCATCACCACATGGCAGATGTTTATCGAAATTACTCTGCTTACCTCTCTGCCTCCACAAGTGAAGGATTTGGTTTGACCTTGTTAGAAGCGGTTGGCTCTGGTCTGCCAATTATTGGTTTTGATGTACGTTATGGAAATCCAACCTTTATCCGTGATGGGGAAAATGGCTACTTGATTCCTGAGGCGCGTCCAGATGATCTGGATGCAATGACAACGGAATATGCAGAAAAGATTGTCCAGCTCTTTACTCAACATTCCCAAGAAGATTTATCCCGTGTGTCCTACGAGGTGGCAGAACCATATCTTGATGAACATATCGCCCAGCGTTGGTATGATCTTGTTCAATCTGCACAGCATCAGTAGGGATTCGAAAAGAAAGGCATAAACACTATGATTTGTTTATTTGAACGCTATGATCAAGCGAGTTTTGATTTGTTACGTTCACTTAAGGCAGCTGGGCTAGACTGCCCTGTTGTCGTGATCCGAGACGATGGCTACCTCGCACCTGATGTTGAGTCGCCTTACAGTTACTTTACTGGAGATGTGGCTTCAGAGGACGATCTACCTCTTTATTTTAACCTTGTTCCAAGGCCTCATTTGTGGGAAATCCGCTCGAGTAATGTTAATGGTGAAATCTTAGATATGGGTAAGAAACGTGCCAATATCTTTTACCGTCAACCAACACACGAACGTCGTGTGCGTGCAGTCGAGTGGTTGGATGATCAAGGCCGTGTACGTGCTGCGGACATTTACAATCGCAAGGGACGTCTCTTTGCACAGATTACCTATGATGATGCCCAACGTCCAACTCATACACGCTACTTTAATCAAGATAACGTAACGGTGATTATGGAAAATCATCTAACAGAGGATATTGTCTTAACTCTTGATGGAAAACGCCATATTTTCAATTCTAAGCAAGAGTTTGTAATCTTTTACTTGCGATATCGTGGATATGATACAGATCGCATTATCTATAATTCTCTAGCAACACCATTTTTAGTAGCCGTTGGTCTGACTCCAAAAGAAGGACGAGCAGAGGATATTCTCTTCTGGCAGGAGCCGATTGGAGAGGAGTTGCCGGGTAACATGAAAGCAGCGATGCAGTTGCCTCATCGCAACATCCGTATTGCAGTACAGGATAAGCAAGTTTATGATAAAATCCTCAAGCTTGCGACACCAAAAGAGAAAACTTACTTCCGCAATGTCGGTTATCTCTACCAATACCATCGCCTCAATAATATGAATCCAGAAGCCTTGATCCTGACGAATAGTGACCAAATCGAGCAAATTGAGTCGCTTTTGACTCAATTACCAAATGTTCATTTCCATATTGGAGCGATTACTGAGATGTCAAGTCATTTGATGGAATTAAATCGCTATCCGAATATTTCCCTCTATCCTAATATTCGTCCAGCTAAGGTGAATGAACTTTTTGCTCGCTGTGACTTGTATCTGGATATCAATATCAGTGATGAAATTCTCAATGGTAGTCGAACAGCTTTTGAGAATAATATGCTGATTCTCAGTTTTGAGACGACTTGTCACAATCATCGTTTCGTTGCAGAAAGCCACATTTATCCGGTGGAAAATGTATCAGCCATGGTAGGCAAGATTCAGGGAGTTCTCTCTCTTCCGTCTGAGATGGAGGCTGCTCTTGCTAAGCAAAAACAGGCGGCGAATCAGGCTGATCTGGAAGCCTACAAGGCAATTTTATAAGCTAATAAGACAAGGGCTTGCTTTCGATGAAAGCAAGTTCCTTTCTATCAACAGAAAAGGAGGAGCACATGTCTAACAAGGACAATGGAATTTTACAAGAACATATACGAGAACAGCTAGATAATCGAAAGAAACCCCTAAAAAGGGAGAAGCAAGATTTTAGCATGATTGCTGTGTTGGGCGGAGTTCTCTTTCTCGTCACCCTTTTGGTCACGCTACTCATGCAGTTGGGACGCTTTTTCTAGGATTTTTTCTGGATGGAGGAGGTCTCTAGAACAGATGAACCTTGACGATTTGCTCGTCAAGGTTTTTTGTCTCTATCTAATTGAACTAGTGTGAAAAAGGGGGGAGGAATTTCGAAAGATAATAAAACGCTTTCAATAATTTGAACCTTAAAAGCGAATTTTAGATAAAAATTAGGCGTTTTCATTGGTCATTTCGAGTATAAATGCTTGAAAAGGAGGAGCCGTTTTGGTAGAATGATAAATGGTATATACTAGATAAAAGTAACTGGTATATCCCAGATGGAATCTGCTTTTTCTGAGTCAAAGGGATAAAAACTGAGACTGACTGCGGCTTTTATTGGCTTTGGTTTTGAGAGGGCAGCGCAACTACGCTTTGTTAATGATCATGAGGTTAACAAAGGGTCGCAATTGGATAAAAGAAAGGAATCAAATGTTTCGAAGTAAAAAATTTAACAAAGATTTCGAGATCGTAGATGAGAAAAAGCGTTATAAGCTTTACAAGTCGGGTAAAAACTGGGTAAAAGCCTCGAACTCTCAATTGGATCTCTTCCGTATCGGTGGGATGGGTGAAGTTGTCTCTAGTACCCTATCAGACACTGAAGAACTTGATCACGCACACCTTAGTTTTAACACGCTAGCGGGTATAGGGGGAATCCTGGCCGCGGGGGCTGCAGGAATTGTGATGACTCAAGAGCAAACTGTTTATGCGGATGAAACATCTGAGTATACAGAAAAGGATAAAACAGTCATCGCAGCTGAACCGAAAGCAGCTGAAACAACTGAAACAAGTACGAACTCAATCATCGCTCAAGCGCAAGCAGAAGTGAAGAAAGCTCAAGCAGAACAAGCATCTGCAACAGCAGCCTCTGTATCAGTCAGTCAATCTGTTGAGGCTCAAGCGAGTGCGAGTCAGTCAGCTTCAGTCAGTCAATCTGCCTCAGCAAGTCAGTCAGTCTTAGCAAGTCAGTCAGCATCTGCAAGTGCTTCAACATCAGCAGGTCAGTCAACTGCTCCAGCATCTGAGTCAGCGAGCCAATCAACATCAGCTCCTACATCAGCCTCAGCAAGTGCAAAAGCGTCTGCATCAGTAAGCTCTACACCATCAGAGTCAGCAAGCGCTCAAGCACCTGCCTCTGTAGTTGAGAGTACATCAGCTGTTAGCGAACCATCAGCGCAGGCTTCTGTGTCTACCTCAGCTTCTGCATCGCTCGACCTTAAGGTTAACCCTGCGGCAAGTCTTGTATCAGGTAGTGCTAACCAAAGTTTGGCAAGCGCAGCTCTTAGCACAAGTCAAGCAGCAACGACTAGCAACAATATCGCAGCTGGTGTTGTAGCGGACAAGAACCAAGCCCAAGGTAAGGAGACAACCAAGCAAGCTGAGAAGGATCAAGCGGCAGATAAGCAAGTAACAACTGCACCAAAAGAAGCTGATAAATCAGGTATCAGAACTGCAGGCTACTCAGCGTTCAGATCGCCAGGGAATAGTGTTGCCACTGAGGGTGTTCGACCTTCATCTCCTGTCGGTGTAATTCCAAATAGAGGGTATGATAGAAGTCAAGTTAACCCTGCTATTGTTCCAGATAGTACAGTTGCGACAATCAATACAAATAAAAATGCAACGACGACTATGCATCCAAAGGACTATAACGAAGTTCACTTAAATTCTCGTCAGCAACAAGAATATGATACAACTTACTACTTCAAGAGTCCGACAGGAAAAACATTGACAATCACAGATGCTTCAGAAGAGGTCGGATACGAGGGGATTTCTGGAACCAATAAGTGGTCTAACACTAACAAACTGAATCAACTTGGAATTAAAACCCAGTTTAATGGGAACTCTGTTCGATTCTATGGACATGCGGTCAAAGAAGGTTATGCACGTGTAGCACTAAAGGCCACAGACTCAGATGGGAACTCCACTATCTTCCGTTTCTTCTTTGACTCTTACCGTACAGGGACAACAACAGGTGTTACCAATAAGATCAATTATGCGGTCTTTAACCATTCAATAGACAACGATGTACCTACACGTAATAAATACTTTGAGGATGGACAAGTTGGAAAGAGCATCAGAGATGAGAATCTTTATGTCCATGTAGAGAATAGAGACTTTCCAAATGGAGCTTTCGGTAAAAAGGAAACAGGCTTTGTAACAAGTAATGGCAGTGGGATGTTAAAAGCACCTCAGTTTGAGGTTGTCGGTGGGCAACGTTATCTTGCTAATACAGGTGTGAACTTCGATGTCTCATTCATTCCTGCGAAATCCAAAGGGCATGTAGGTGCAATTAACTTTGTTGGAACTCCAAATGATTCAGCGGCAGGCTACAAAGAAATTGTTGTAGCTATCCGTGATGGTCAAGGGAATGCCCAATATCGCCCAGTTGGTATTTACATTGCTCCAAGACCAGACACCACTCCCCCTGTTGCTCAAACTCAAGACTTTGAAGTAGAACAAGGTAAGTCTTTTGACAAGACATTTACAGTAACGGATAATTCTGGTGACTTTGATCTTGCTAAGACCTTTATTGGAACAGGAACTACATCTAATCCTGCAAAACCTTGGATTCAATACCAAGTGACAAAAGTAGGTAATCAACTTAAAGTTCGTGTGTATGGTACAGTACCAAATGATGCTACTGTGGAAGAATTGACAAACTTCCTTGTTGCAGCAGATAAAGCTGGGAATGTTAACTCTACTCCTACTGCACGTCTGTCTGCAAGCAAAGGTGGAATTCCAGTTAATGGACAGTTTAAGGTTAAGGTCGTTCCAAATAAAGAATCACAGTCTGCATCTACAAGCTCGAGTCAAAGTGCTTCAGCTTCAGTAAGTTCAAGTCAAAGTGCCTCAGCGAGTGCTTCACTTAGCGCAGGTCAATCTCACTCAGCAAGCTTGAGTGCTAGCCAGAGTGCCTCAGTCAGCGCATCTCTAAGTGCGAGTCGCTCAGCGAGTGCTTCAGTGAGCTCAAGCCAATCAGCCTCAGCAAGTGTAAGTTCAAGCCGTTCAGCAAGTGCCTCAGCCAGTGCATCTCTAAGTGCGAGTCGCTCAGCTTCAGCAAGTGTAAGCTCAAGTCGTTCAGCGAGTGCCTCAGCCAGTGCATCTCTAAGTGCGAGTCGCTCAGCTTCAGCAAGCGTAAGCTCAAGCCGTTCGGCAAGTGCATCGCTTAGTGCATCTGTAAGTGCAAGTCGCTCAGCTTCAGCAAGCACAAGTTCAAGCCGTTCAGCTTCAGCAAGCACAAGTTCAAGCCGTTCAGCGAGTGCATCGCTTAGTGCAAGTCGCTCAGCTTCAGCAAGCGTAAGCTCAAGCCGTTCAGCAAGTGCCTCAGCGAGTGCATCACTTAGCGCAAGTCGCTCAGCCTCAGCAAGCGTAAGCTCAAGCCGTTCAGCGAGTGCATCACTCAGCGCAAGTCGTTCAGCCTCAGCAAGCGTAAGCTCAAGCCGTTCAGCAAGTGCTTCAGTAAGCTCAAGCCAATCAGCTTCAGCATCAGCATCAGCTAGCCAATCAACTAGTGCATCAGTATCTGCAAGCCAAAGCGCATCAGCTTCTGTAAGTGCAAGTCAATCAACTAGCGCATCAGTATCTGCAAGTCAATCCGCTTCAGCATCAGCATCAGCTAGCCAATCAACTAGTGCATCAGTATCTGCAAGCC
>ERZ773077.960-NODE-960-length-20699-cov-26.698169_pt1 | contig 20699 bp, 17 predicted proteins | sample MGYA00580612_ERZ773077 | MGnify/ENA primary metagenome ERZ773077 (study PRJEB29015, sample SAMEA2737971) | human oral metagenome | biome: human oral; feature: human-associated habitat; material: dental | place: China | collected 2021 ...
GCGAGAAATTACCAAAATTTTTGGTGAATTTGTAGCCAATGATAAAATCAATTTGCAACTCCGAAAAGGTGAAATTCACGCCCTTTTAGGAGAAAATGGTGCCGGGAAGTCAACCTTGATGAATATGTTGGCCGGCCTACTTGAGCCGACTAGTGGTGAGATTGTAGTAAACGGAAAGCCAGTTAAGCTGGACTCTCCATCAAAGGCGGCCTCACTTGGTATCGGGATGGTTCATCAGCACTTTATGCTTGTGGAAGCCTTCACTGTTGCTGAAAATATTATTCTTGGAAGTGAGATTACAAAAAATGGTATCTTAGACTTGAAACGCGCTACGCAAGAAATTAAGCGTTTATCTAAGAAATATGGTTTGTCGGTCGATCCATCTGCCAAGATTGAAGACATTTCCGTAGGAGCCCAACAACGGGTTGAAATTCTGAAGACCCTTTACCGTGGAGCAGACATTCTCATCTTTGACGAGCCAACAGCCGTTTTGACGCCGGCTGAGATTGATGAATTGATGAAAATCATGAAAAATCTGGTCAAGGAAGGTAAGTCTATCATTCTCATTACCCATAAGTTGGATGAAATTCGTGCCGTATCAGACCGAGTGACGGTTATTCGTCGCGGAAAATCAATCGAAACGGTTGAAATTGCTGGTGCGACCAACCAAGATTTGGCTGAAATGATGGTAGGACGTGCCGTTTCCTTTAAGACTGAGAAAAAGCCGGCTAATCCACAAGAAACGGTCCTTTCAATCAAGAATCTTGTTGTTGAAGAAAACCGTGGCGTTCCAGCTGTTAAGGGACTTTCACTGGATGTTCGTGCTGGTGAAATCGTTGGGATTGCAGGGATTGACGGAAATGGTCAGACTGAGTTGATTCAAGCTATCACAGGACTTAGAAAAGTAAGCTCGGGTGAAATTTTGATCAAGAACCAGTCCGTGATTGGTAAGAAACCACGTCAGATTACTGAGATGAAGGTCAGCCACGTACCTGAAGACCGCCATCGTGATGGTTTGGTGCTGGAGATGTCCATTTCTGAAAATATTGCTTTGCAGACCTACTACAAGGAGCCGCTCAGCAAAAACGGCATCTTGAACTACAATAATATTTACTCTTACGCCTGCAATCTGATGAACGAGTTTGATGTGCGGGCAGCTAGCGAGTATGTACCTGCTTCAGCTCTCTCAGGAGGAAACCAGCAGAAGGCTATCATTGCTCGGGAAGTGGATCGTGATCCAGATTTGTTGATCGTTAGTCAGCCTACTCGTGGACTTGATGTCGGAGCAATTGAGTACATCCATAAACGCTTAATTGAGGAGCGTACTCAAGGTAAGGCAGTTCTCGTTGTCAGCTTTGAGCTAGATGAAATACTCAATCTTTCTGACAGAATCGCCGTTATCCATGATGGCAAGATTCAAGGAATTGTGAGTCCAGAGAAGACCAATAAGCAAGAACTTGGTATTCTCATGGCCGGTGGTAAGATTTAGAAGGGAGATTCAAATGTCTAAGAAAATGCAGCAGATTGCAGTTCCCTTAATCTCAGTTCTTTTAGGGATTTTATTGGGAGCGATTGTCATGGCTATCTTTGGCTATGATGCCATCTGGGGATATGAATCCCTCTTTAAAACAGCTTTCGGTTCTTTGAAAAGTCTAGGTGAAATTTCTCGGGCAATGGGTCCTTTGGTTCTCATTGGTTTGGGATTTGCCGTGGCTAGCCGGGCTGGATTCTTTAACGTCGGACTTCCAGGACAGGCCTTGGCCGGTTGGATTATGGCTGGTTGGTTTGCCCTTTCCTTCCCTGACCTACCTCGCCCACTGATGTTGCTAGCAACTGTAGTCATTGCTGCAGTAGCTGGCGGGATTATTGGTGCTATTCCAGGGATTCTACGGGCCTATTTAGGAACAAGTGAAGTCATCGTTACGATTATGATGAACTATATCGTCCTCTTCGTTGGAAATGCCTTTATCCGCAGCTTTCCAAAATCTGTGATGCAGAGTGTTGACTCTAGTAAGCGTGTCGGTGCCAATGCGATTTATCAAACAGAATGGTTGAGAAGTCTGACAGCCAACTCTCGGATGAATATCGGTATTTTCTTTGCCTTGATTGCAGTCGTACTAATCTGGTATATGTTGAAGAAAACAACGCTTGGTTTTGAAATCCGTGCTGTAGGTCTTAACCCAAATGCATCTGAGTATGCAGGGATGTCTTCTAAACGAACCATTATCTTGTCCATGATTATTTCTGGCGCTCTTGCAGGACTTGGAGGAGTAGTAGAAGGACTAGGTACTTATCAGAATGTCTTTGTGCAAGGAAGTTCATTGAGCGTTGGTTTCAATGGTATGGCGGTTAGCCTTTTAGCAGCCAATTCTCCAGTTGGTATCCTTTTTGCGGCTTTCCTCTTTGCAGTTTTAAGTGTCGGTGCGCCAGGTATGAACGTGGCTCAGATTCCGACAGAATTGGTCAATATTGTGACAGCTTCGATTATCTTCTTTGTTAGCGCCCATTACTTGATTGAGCGTTTGGCTGGTAAGACAATCTTTGAATTGTTTAAAAATAATAAGCAAGAAGCTGACAAAGTGAAGGGAGGAAACTAGGATGAGTATTGTAACGATATTAGGTTTATTGGTATCATCTATGCTGATTTATGCGGCTCCCTTGATTTTTACAAGTATTGGTGGAGCTTATTCAGAGCATGCTGGAGTCGTCAACGTCGGCTTGGAAGGTATCATGGTAATGGGAGCATTTACAGGTGTTCTCTTTAACCTGACTTTCGAAAGTAGCTTGGGTAGCTTGACTCCTTGGCTTTCCTTGTTTGCTGCTGGTTTGGTCGGAGTGCTCTTCTCTCTTATCCATGCTGTAGCAACCATTAACTTCCGCGCAGATCACGTTGTCAGTGGTACGGTTCTAAACTTGCTAGCACCAGCCTTGGCAGTCTTTCTTGTAAAAGCTATCTATAACAAGGGACAAACGGACAATATTCAGCGTTCATTTGGTAAATTTGATTTTCCTATTTTGTCTGATATTCCAGTCATAGGAGAAATTTTCTTCAAACACACAAGTTTGATGGGATATTTGGCCGTTGCCTTCTCTTTCCTCGCTTGGTTTATCATGTTTAAGACAAAATTCGGACTTCGTCTTCGCTCAGTAGGAGAGCATCCGCAGGCAGCAGATACACTTGGAATCAATGTTTACCTCATGCGCTATTGCGGTGTCATGATTTCTGGTTTACTCGGCGGTATTGGTGGAGCTATTTATGCTCAGTCAATCTCTGTTAACTTTGCTGTCACAACTATCGTAGGTCCAGGTTTCATCGCCTTGGCAGCTATGATTTTTGGTAAATGGAGTCCTATCGGCGCTATGTTGGCAAGTCTCTTCTTTGGAGCTTCTCAAAGTTTGGCCGTTATCGGAAACCAGTTGCCTCTTCTTTCAAAAGTGCCAACAGTTTATCTGCAGATTGCACCATATGTCTTGACGATTGTGGTTCTTGCAGCCTTCTTTGGTAAAGCTGTCGCTCCGAAAGCAGACGGTATCAACTACATCAAGTCTAAATGATTTTTTACACCAGTTCTTTGGAACTGGTGTTTTTTGTGATTAGAAGAAGTTGCTATCGGAAATAGAAAAAGCCTGCTTCGTCTGAAGCAAGCTTTCTAAGATTAATTTGTAGCGATTTCGTTTAATAGATCTTCTGCAGTAGTAGTTGGGTTCACTCGAACACGATTGAGTGAGAGTAATCCGTCTGCAAGTGAAGCAAGACCGTTGTTGGTCGTCAATCCCATCTTGTAGCCCAAACTTTCAGCAATCTGCAAGGTCGCATCACTATAGCGGCCAGATGGATAGGCAACGGTCGTAGTTGTTTGTGAGAGATTGTCGTCTAAAAAGGCTTTAGAATCACGTAGTTCAAGGGTTTGTTGATCAGCAGTAGCAGTTGATAGATCAGGGTGGTTGACCGTATGGTCTTCAAAGGACATTCCCTTTTCCTTCATTTCTTTGATCTCATCTAGCGTCAGCATATCTTCACGGCCAGCTTGGACAAAGCCAGTGATGACATTATTGGTAGCCTTCATTTGGTACTTTTGCAGTAGCGGGAAGGCATTGGTGTAAAAGTCTTTCAAACTGTCATCAAAGGTTAGCCAGACTACTTTTTTATTTTCAGGTAGGACATTCTCTGTCAAAGCTTTGTAAGCTTCGTCTGGGGTTAACGTATAATAACCAGCTTCTTTCAGAGCCTGCAAATGACTTTCAAAAGTAGTTGGATCTACAATCAAACCAGCATTGGCTGCCTCAGAGGGATCCATTACATGGATCGCATGGTACATCAAAATTGGGATTTTAACAGGTTCGTCTTGTTTTACCCACTTTATTTTTGAAGTTTCTTCATTTGTCGCACTAGTGTCAGACTTGGAGCTGGATTGCACCGTCTGGTTGCCTGAAGAGGATTGTTTGCTAGGAGAGAACTGAGTCTTCCAAAGATAAATTCCGCCTACGATTAGGGCAAGGAGCAAGAAAAGATTAATAATAGAAAAAAGGAATGCCTTTTTCTTAGCTTTATGTCTTTGCATGCGTCTTCCAATGTGTTTATCTGTCATGGTATCTCCTTCTAATCTCATGAGTTTAAAATTTTTACTTACATTATAACAAATATACAAATAGATTTGTAGGCATTTCTATATATTTTTGTTATAATGTTTTTTATATAAGAAATATTCAAGGAGTTCCTCATGTCTATTAAAATTGCTTTACTTGGTTTTGGAACAGTTGCTAGTGGTGTTCCTTTCTTGTTGAAAGAAAATGGAGAAAAGATTGTTCAGGCTGCTCATTCTGAGATTGAAGTCGCAAAAGTCTTGGTCAAGGATGATGCTGAAAAAGAACGTCTTTTGGCAGCTGGAAATGACTACAACTTTGTGACCAATGTGGATGAAATCTTAAATGACGGCGAAATTGCGATCGTAGTGGAGCTGATGGGACGGATTGAACCAGCAAAAACCTTTATCACGCGCGCACTTGAAGCAGGTAAGCATGTGGTAACTGCTAACAAAGACTTGCTGGCAGTCCATGGTTCTGAATTGTTAGACATTGCTCAGAAAAATGGCGTTGCCCTTTACTATGAAGCTGCTGTTGCAGGCGGTATCCCAATTTTGCGCACCTTAGTTAATTCATTGGCATCTGACAAGATTACTCGCGTTTTGGGCGTGGTCAATGGAACATCTAACTTCATGATGACCAAGATGGTAGAAGAGGGTTGGTCTTACGAGGATGCTCTTGCGGAAGCGCAACGTTTAGGATTTGCTGAAAGTGACCCGACGAACGACGTTGATGGAATTGACGCAGCCTATAAAATGGTCATCCTCAGCCAATTTGCTTTCGGTATGAACATCAAGTTTGAAGATGTCAGCCACCAAGGCATTCGCAATATCACTCCAGAAGATGTCGCTGTTGCTCAAGATTTGGGCTATGTGGTGAAATTGGTCGGCTCAATTGAGGAAACGCCATCAGGAATCGCTGCGGAAGTAACACCGACTTTCTTGCCAAAAGCGCATCCGCTAGCTAGCGTAAACGGCGTAATGAATGCGGTCTTTGTCGAGTCAATCGGTATCGGAGAATCCATGTATTACGGTCCAGGTGCAGGTCAAAAGCCAACTGCGACCAGTGTCGTTGCAGATATCGTCCGTATTGTCCGTCGCTTAAATGAAGGCACGATTGGCAAAGCTTTCAATGAATTTAGCCGCGAGCTTGTCTTGGCTAAGCCTGAGGATGTTAAGAGCAACTATTATTTCTCTATCTTGGCTCCAGATGCCAAGGGTCAAGTCTTGCATTTGGCTGAAATCTTCAATGCTGAAGAAGTTTCCTTCAAGCAAATTCTGCAAGAAGGTACGGATGGTGAAACAGCTCGTGTAGTCATCATCACGCATGCTGTCAGCAAGACTCAGCTAGAAAATGTAGTGGCCAAGCTCCGTGAGGTACCAGAGTTCGAATTGCTCAATACCTTTAAAGTATTAGGAGAATAAAATGAAAATTATTGTACCAGCAACCAGTGCCAATATCGGACCTGGTTTTGACTCAGTTGGTGTCGCAGTCTCCAAATATTTAGAAATCGAAGTCTTGGAAGAAAGTCAGGAGTGGGTTATTGAGCATGACCTAAATCCTCGAATTCCGACTGATAAACGTAATTTGCTAATCAAGATTGCCCTGCAATTAGCCCCAGACCTTCAGCCTCATCGCTTAAAAATGACCAGCGATGTTCCTTTGGCTCGTGGTCTTGGCTCTTCTAGCTCCGTTATTGTTGCTGGGATTGAACTGGCCAATCAGTTAGCAAATCTGAACTTATCGGATCATGAAAAGCTAAAAATTGCGACAAAAATCGAAGGCCATCCTGACAATGTGGCACCAGCAATTTATGGGAATTTAGTGGTAGCAAGCTCTTTCCAAAATCAAGTTTCAGCTGTTGTGTCAGATTTTCCAGAGATCAGCTTTATCGCTTTCATTCCCAATTATGAGTTGAGAACAGTTGAAAGTCGCCGTGTCTTGCCCAACCGCCTTTCATACAAGGAAGCTGTTGCCGCAAGCTCCGTAGCCAATGTCGCTGTTGCCGCGCTTTTAAAGGGCGATATGAAAACAGCTGGTCGTGCTATCGAATCCGATCGTTTCCATGAGAGATATCGTCAGCCGCTTATCAAAGAATTTTCTGACATCAAATTCTTAGCCAGAAAACAGGGTGCCTTTGCGGCTTATATCTCTGGAGCTGGGCCGACTGTTATGGTTTTGGCTCCGAAAGACAAGGCTGAGCAGATTTATCAGCAAATCAAGGGACAAGGTTTTGATGGGGAAGTCTTCCAGTTGCAAGTCGATACTCAGGGTGTAAGAGTAGAAAAATAAAGAGAGTTTGAGGATGACGACCTTGTGGACGCAGTGTTGGTCTACAAGCTACGTTCTCCTCTCTCTTTTTACTTTTAATGAAATCTAAAAAGTGCTCTATCTAATCATTTTTCCCTCAGTCTATCGTAAATATCGTATAATTTTGATATAATAGAGTGTAATTTGTAAAAAAGAGAGTAAGTCATGCATAACCTAGATAAATATTCTGCGGAATTAGAAGGAATCGACATCCGTTTCAATGAACCTTTAAGTCAATACACTTACACAAAGGTGGGCGGAGCTGCCGATTTCTTAGTTTTTCCACGCAACCGTTATGAGTTGGCACGGATTGTCAAATTGGCCAATCGTGAACATATTCCTTGGTTGGTGCTTGGAAATTCAAGTAATATTATCGTTCGAGACGGCGGTATTCGAGGCTTTGTCATCATGTTTGATAAGCTAAATAATGTAGCAGTAGATGGCTATACGATTGAGGCAGAGGCCGGTGCAAACCTGACTCAGACCACTCGTATTGCCCTGCATCATAGTTTGACTGGTTTTGAATTTGCTTGTGGCATCCCGGGTAGTATCGGCGGTGCAGTCTTTATGAATGCTGGCGCTTATGGCGGTGAAATCGGTCATGTGCTCGTTTCCTGCAAGGTCTTGACACCTGAAGGCGAAATTAAGACCTTGGATGCGCGTGATATGCGCTTTGGCTATCGTCATTCACTTATTCAAGAAACTTGCGACATTGTGATTTCAGCTAAGTTTGGTCTGGCACCGGGTGTCCACCAAAACATTCGTCAGGAAATGGAGCGGCTAACCTATCTGCGTGAACTCAAACAGCCTTTGGAATATCCATCTTGCGGGTCGGTCTTTAAGCGTCCTCTGGGACATTTTGCTGGCCAGCTCATCAGTGAGGCCGGCCTAAAAGGCTACCGAATTGGCGGTGTAGAGGTTTCAGAAAAGCATGCTGGTTTCATGATTAACGTCGATCATGGCACAGCTAGCGATTATGAAAAGTTGATTGCTCATGTTATTAAAACCGTAAAAGAGCATTCAGGTGTCACTCTGGAAAGAGAAGTTAGAATTATTGGAGAAGCATAAGAGTCCCATATGTAAATGTCTGACTGCTTTTTGATAATTTCTAGTTTCTAAGTTTGTCCAGTATTTGGGATAGCCAATATCCATGTGTCATTAGTAAAGGGGGTGAAAGCCTATCGATATCGCAAGTATGCAGGGCCATAGTAGCCCTCGAGAGGTTTTTTTGGTCTGACAGAACCAAAAATCTGTTAATACATGGAAAAGAAGGAATTTATGCCAATTGAAAAAACCAATTATTGAGTTCAAAAACGTTTCGAAGGTTTTTGAAGACAGTAACACCGTCGTTCTCAAAGATATCAACTTTGAATTAGAAGAAGGAAAATTTTATACGCTTCTAGGGGCTTCTGGCTCTGGGAAGTCAACTATCCTCAATATTATCGCAGGACTTTTGGATGCGACTACGGGAGACATCTTTTTGGATGGTGTCCGCATCAATGACATTCCTACCAATAAACGGGATGTTCACACTGTATTTCAGTCCTATGCCCTTTTCCCGCATATGAATGTTTTTGAGAATGTGGCCTTTCCTTTGCGTTTGCGGAAGGTGGACAAAGAAGAAATTGAAGAGCGGGTTACTGAAGTGCTGAAAATGGTGCAGCTGGAAGGATATGAACGTCGCTCTATTCGAAAACTCTCAGGTGGTCAACGTCAGCGGGTAGCCATTGCCCGTGCCATCATCAATCGGCCACGTGTTGTCCTACTAGATGAGCCGCTTTCTGCGTTGGATTTGAAGCTACGGACGGATATGCAATATGAGCTCCGTGAACTCCAACAGCGACTGGGCATTACTTTTGTCTTTGTCACCCACGATCAGGAAGAAGCCCTAGCTATGAGTGACTGGATTTTTGTCATGAATGAAGGGGAGATTATCCAGTCAGGAACGCCAGTGGATATCTATGATGAGCCGATTAACCACTTTGTTGCGACCTTTATCGGAGAATCAAATATTCTGCCCGGTAAGATGATCGAAGACTACTTGGTCGAGTTCAATGGCAAGCGCTTTGAAGCAGTTGACGGAGGAATGCGACCAAACGAATCCGTTGAAGTGGTGATCCGTCCAGAGGATTTGCGCATTACCCTGCCCGAAGAAGGAAAACTGCAGGTTAAAGTAGATACCCAGCTTTTCCGCGGGGTTCATTATGAAATTATCGCCTACGATGAGCTTGGCAATGAGTGGATGATCCACTCGACTCGCAAGGCCATCGTCGGAGAAGAAATCGGTCTGGACTTTGAGCCAGAGGATATCCATATCATGCGCCTCAATGAAACCGAAGAAGAATTCGATGCTCGGATTGAAGAATACGTAGAAATCGAAGAGCAAGAAGCAGGGCTGATCAATGCCATTGAGGAGGAAAGAGATGAAGAAAACAACCTCTAACCTTTTTATGGTTCCATATTTTCTTTGGATTCTGCTCTTTGTCCTAGCTCCAGTGATGATGATTGTCTGGAAATCATTCTTTAATATCGAAGGTCAGTTCACGCTGGAAAACTATCGGATTTATTTCACATCGCAGAATCTGACCTATCTGAAAATGAGCTTTAATTCGGTATTTTACGCAGGGATCATCACCTTGGCGACCTTGCTCATTTCTTATCCGACTGCTTATTTTTTGACCCAGCTCAAGCATCGTCAGCTCTGGCTCATGCTGATTGTCCTGCCGACTTGGATCAATCTTTTGCTCAAAGCTTACGCCTTTATCGGCATTTTTGGGCAAAACGGCTCGGTAAATGAATTTCTGACCTTTATCGGTATCGGTCCCAAGCAGATTCTTTTCACTGACTTTTCTTTTATCTTTGTTGCCAGCTACATTGAGCTGCCCTTTATGATTCTGCCCATTTTCAACGTCTTGGATGATTTGGATCCCAACCTCATCAATGCCAGCTATGACCTGGGGGCCAATCGATGGCAGACTTTCCGCAATGTGGTCTTTCCGCTTTCAATGAATGGCGTGAGAAGTGGCGTGCAGTCTGTCTTCATTCCTAGTCTCAGCCTCTTCATGCTGACGCGTTTGATCGGTGGGAACCGTGTCATTACGCTGGGAACAGCTATTGAACAGCATTTCTTGACAACGCAAAACTGGGGAATGGGCTCAACAATCGGAGTAGTTCTGATTATTGCCATGCTCTTCACCATGTGGGCAACCAAGGAAAGGAGAGAACGATGAAAAAATTTGCTAATCTCTATTTAGCGATTGTGTTTCTAATCCTTTATCTTCCGATCTTTTATTTGATTGCCTATGCTTTCAATGCTGGCGATGATATGAACAAATTTACTGGCTTTGATCTGGTTCATTTTCAAAAGTTGTTTGAAGATTCACGCTTGATTTTGATTTTGGCGCAGACTTTCTTCTTAGCCTTTCTTTCTTCTCTCATTGCTACGATTATCGGAACTTTCGGTGCTATTTATATTTACCAAGCCCGCAAAAAATATCAGGATGCTTTCTTATCCATCAATAATATTTTGATGGTGGCACCTGACGTTATGATTGGGGCTAGCTTCTTGATTCTCTTTACCACGGCTAAATTCCAGTTGGGCTTTGTATCTGTTTTGGCCAGCCACGTTGCCTTTTCGATTCCGATTGTGGTGCTGATGATTTTGCCAAGGCTGAAAGAAATGAATGACGATATGATTAAAGCCGCTTATGATTTGGGAGCTAGTCAAGTCCAGATGCTTAAGGAAATCATGCTGCCTTATCTGACGCCAGCCATCATTGCCGGCTACTTTATGGCTTTCACCTACTCGCTCGATGATTTTGCTGTGACCTTCTTTGTGACAGGAAATGGCTTCTCGACTCTTTCGGTTGAAATCTATTCTCGTGCACGGCAAGGAATTTCCTTGGAAATCAATGCCCTGTCTGCTCTGGTCTTTCTCTTTAGTATCGTTTTAGTCATTGGCTATTACTTTATCACGCGTGAGAAGGAGGAAGCAGCATGAAAAAACTCTATTCGTTTTTAGCAGGGATTATTGCGATTATCCTGATCTTGTGGGGAATTAGCTATCGGATTGAGAGTAAAGCTAATAGCAAGGGCAGTGATAAATTGGTTGTCTACAACTGGGGAGATTACATCGATCCAGACTTGCTGACTGAGTTTACCAAGGAAACAGGTGTGCAGGTCCAGTACGAAACTTTCGACTCCAACGAAGCTATGTACACGAAAATCAAACAGGGTGGAACAACCTACGATATTGCCATCCCGAGTGAGTACATGATTGCCAAGATGATGAAGGAAAACTTGGTGGAAAAATTGGATCATAGCCAGATCAAAGGCTTAGAAAATATTGGTTCAGACTTTTTGGATCAGCCATTTGATCCAGGAAATCAGTATTCCATTCCTTATTTCTGGGGAACGCTAGGCATTGTTTACAATACTAAAATGGTCGAGCACGCGCCTGAGCACTGGAACGATCTCTGGAAGCCAGAATACAGAAACTCTATCATGATGATTGACGGAGCCCGCGAAGTCATGGGGATTGGTCTGAACTCGAATGGTCATAGCCTTAACTCCAAAGATGCTGACCAGCTGCAGGAAGCGGTCGATAAGCTTTATACTCTGACGCCCAATATCAAAGCCATCGTCGCTGATGAGATGAAAGGCTACATGATTCAGAATAACGCGGCTATCGGCGTGACTTTCTCTGGTGAGGCTCGTCAAATGCTGGAGGCCAATGAAGACTTGCGCTATGTCGTTCCGACAGAAGCCAGCAACCTTTGGTTTGATAATATCGTCATTCCTAAAACCGTAAAAAATAAAAAAGCTGCCTATCAGTTTATCAATTTCATGCTGAGACCGAAAAATGCTTATAAGAATGCGCTCTATGTTGGCTATTCAACGCCAAACCTTCCTGCCAAGGCCATGCTGCCAGAAGAAGTACAGGAGGACGAGGCTTTCTATCCAACCGAGGAAACTATGAAGCATCTGGAAGTCTATCAGCAATTAGGACCAAAATGGCTCGGAACATACAATGACCTCTATCTTCAAGTCAAAATGTATCGCAAGTAGCCAAAGAGCCTGAGATAAAATAGTTCTCGACCACAAAAAAGCTAGAGCTTTCCAATTGCGGAACTCTAGCTTTTAATTTTGACTCCTTCTCTTATTGTATTTAAGGAGATTATTGGCCATGAGCACTAATCCCATGTCAATTTTCACCTGACGCTTGCCTCTTAGGTTACATCTCTTATAACCCAAACAAGCCTTTATCTGCCCAAAGACAGTTTCCACATCAACCTTACGTTGAGCGAAAATCTGTCTACCTTCGGGAGATAAAAGCGCCTGGCATTCTTTAGCTTTTAAGTCTTAATAGCTCTCATATTTTTCAGTACGTACTGAAAAATCCTCCTTGACTTTATGCAAGACTTTCTTGAGTTTACAACGCTGGGTTTTACGTTCCTCCTTCCCTTTAACGGGTGTCTCCTCAATGTCTTGGTTCAATTTTTCCAATTCTTCTTCAAGGATTTGAGCGAATGCAAGCAACTGCTCTGAGGAGATAGGCTCTTGTGTATCCAGTTCGATAGCTTGATGGATAAGGGGAGTGATTTCTTCTTGAAAATAGACCTGTATCTGTTCTTGAAGTTTGGCGGAGAATTTCTCTGTCGCTTTCTTCCCCACGAAACTATACTTGTTGGCGTTGGCTTCAATCTTAGTACCATCAATAAACAGACAATCTAAAGTCACTAACTCTTCCATTTTCAAACGAAGATTGAGGTCGATGAACAGATCACGAATGAGGTCTTCCATCCCTTCAGCAACTCGAAAACGATTGATAGTGCGGTAGCTGACAACCAACTGTCCTGTTAGGTACTGCATAGCAAGATTTTCAATCATCATTTTTTCAATTTTTCGCCCAGAGAAAATCCCTTGTGAATAGGCAAATAGTAGAGCGGCTAGAAGCATTTTAGGGTGATAAGACGGGCGACCAAAGTTATGATAGAAAGACTGAAAGTGACTGTCATCTAAGGCATTCACCACTTTTTCAAAGGTAAAGACAAGATGGTCTTGTGGCAAGAAAGAAGGGATTTCTAGTGGTAAAGTTGTTTGATTAGTGTTATAGTGAACATGCATGGGTTAGCCTTTCTAAATAGTTTATTGTGCAATTCTATTTTACCAAGACTATCGCAACCATGCGAAAAGCAACGGCAAATCCGTTGCTTATTTTTGTGGCAAAGAGACTATTGTCCCAGACTCTTTAGTTTTAGTATTGCTTTGGTTTCACTGTCAATAAGTGTGTTCTTTTTGAATCAGTAACTATTCCAATTTATCTATCTTGAAATAAATAAAATCCCTTTGTAATACTATAAAAAATAACTAACAAAGAAATAACTATAAGACTCGGTTGCCAGAAACCTGATATATCTACTAAACTACGGCCTAAAAATTGGCCAATAAAGCTAACTAAAATTAAAATAATTAAATTGAAAATTACTGACACTAATAAAATTAACACCGAATGTATTATTACCTCGCCTATACGTATTTTAAAAAGTTGTAATCTTGACACTCCCAGTGTCTTTAACTGTTTAATGTCCTCAATATCTTTATTAGAAGATAAAATTGTAAGAGAAATAGAACTAGTAATAATCAGAATAATTGGAGCAGACAGATAAGCAATAAAGGAAGCTCTTGCTTCGTTTACACCGTTTGCTGTATTCATGAATGAATACATATTTTGGGTGTAAAGAATAAACCCAGAAATGAGAGTTACTCCCATGCTCATTGAAGTTTGTATACTTTTCAAATAGCTAGGATTGGATAGTAGATTCCAAAAGCCTGTATTAATTACATAATTTTCAGTTGGAAATATCCTCATTAAAAATTTTATTAGAAACATTTGAATTGATGGAGATAGTGATTGAATAATAAGGATGTGAATAATTAATAAAAATAATATTATGCTTGACTGTGTTGCAATTATTTCTTTATTTCTGATAAAACCTGCTGAAACAATAGAACCTATACATAGTAACCATAGGAATAAACGAACAGAGATGTTAACAAATCCAGTTACTGTAACTTTTCTTTTTTTCTTTTTTGGTTTTAATATTGATGATATTTTAAGTATTCGACTTGAATAAAAGTAAGCCCCTATTCCGACAATTGTTGGGACTATAAAAACACTCAATAAAATTGATTGAATGTTGGCTGTAATAACTAAATCAGGTAACTCATCTCTTCCTAATAAATTTTGTAAAAATTTGTAGTAACTATCTGCCAAGATAAATGAAAGTATTGTACCAATACTACTAACAATCGCTGCCATTAAATAAAACTGTCCAGATACTAATAAAGATAGCTGAGTTCTACTTGCGCCTAAGATAGCCCATAATTGGTAATCCTTTTTAAAGATATCTATTAGCAGTCTTATATTATTTGAAATAAGGAAAAATAGAGTAGTCCCGCCAAAAATTATTAGCATTTGAAAAAGTTGTGAAGCGTTAATATTAGCAGTCTTTATTGAACTAGCAATACCAAATAAAGATGTTCCAACAATTAGGCTAGATACAAATAGTAATGGTATTGTTCCTAACCATTGTCTTTTTGAGTACTGAAATTGGTAAATGATTAATTTTAGCATAATAAATCCTCCTCAAATTAATCTTTACTACTTTCAAGTGCTTGGTAGAGCTCATCAGCTGAAGGTTTAATAATTTGTCGAGATATTTTTCCGTCTTTTAAAATGAGTGCTCTGTCAGTTTTTGAAGCCAACTCAATATCATGAGTGACCATAAAAACACATTTTCCTTGACTCGCTAAATTACGAAGTGTTTCAAAAATAAGTTTTCTTGAGACGCTGTCCAGAGCTCCTGTTGGCTCATCAGCAAAAATAATTTTACTATCAGCTATTATTGCACGAGTAATAGCCACTTTTTGCTGTTCTCCACCTGATAAGGTAGCAACTAATGATGATAGTTCTGCTTTAAAATTCAAACTATCCAACATTTTTTTTACTTTATTGCTATCAACACTCTTTCCTGAGAGTCTCAGAGGAAGTGTAACATTTTCTAGTACAGGTAGAGCGGGTACCAGATTATAGTTTTGAAAAATAATTGCAATATCTTGCCTTCTAAATTTAGCAAGCTTACCTTCTTTTAAGGTATATGGATTTACACCATTGATAACAACCTCGCCACTTGTTGGTTCAGATAAACTTGATAAGCAACTTAGCAAAGTAGACTTTCCAGAACCACTTACACCAAGTATTGATACAAATTCCCCATAATTCACAGATAAAGAAACATCTTTCAAAATAGAGACAATTTTGTCTTGCCCTAACAAAAATTCTTTTGAAAGGTTTGAGACTTTAACAGCTACATTATTAACCATAATAAATCCTCCTGATTCCAGTGTCATCTTTGATTTAATTATACAATATTGGAATTCTATTAATATCAAGTAAGTAACTTATGAAACGTATTTTTAATGGATAAAATTTCTATTTCCTCTGGAACTCGAATAAAGGTCTTTAGCGAACTAAGAATTTTTTCTATTACCATAATAGTATCATAAATGAGGTTTGATTGAAAGCGTAAACATAGCTTTATTAAGAGGTACAGCTATTCTATACAAAATTTAAACATAAAACTTAGGTATACTTAATAAATGAGAATTAAAGTTAGCTATAACAAAGATAGTAGCATATGTAAAAGATTCCTTATCTTGAAACGACTGGTATGCCTACTAGAATTCTTCTTAGAAAGCGTCGATTCAAGTGATATCAGTGTTCTAAAATAATAGTCGTTTAGACTTCCATCGTCAAAAAGAATCACCAAATACCTCGCATCATTAACCAAAAGATTGCTAAAAAGTTGATTGAAAAAACTTCTATGACCGATATTGCCCATCAGCTTTCCATCTCAACTTCAACTGTAATCCGCAAACTAAATGATTTTCATTTTAAGGATGATTTTTCTCGTCTTCCTTAGATTATGTATTGGGACGTTGAAACAGTCAGGGGAGTGACTGTTTCAATCTGGAGATGAAGATGAGTTTTATTGCGCAAGATTTTGACAAGCTAAATATCATCACTGTTCTTGAGGGAAGAACACAAGCTATTATTCGAAATCATTTTCTTCGCTACGATAGAGCTGTTCGTTGTCAGGTGAAAATCATTACTATGGATATGTTTAGCCCTTACTATGACTTGGCCAAGCAGCTTCGCTTTCTAATTTTTAGCCTCAGGCTGAAACAGTCTCCCAGACTGTTTCACTCCCTAATGCTAAAATCGTTCTTGATCACTTTCACCCTTCGTTATTATATTTCTTAACGTAGGCTAGATGCTGGGACAAAAATCTAACCTTAAATATAAAAAGCGTACAAAACTAGTTATCTGACATTCAGAATTCTGTTTTGTTCGCATTTTATCTAATCTATCGATTTCAAAAAATTATAATAAAGAGTTCCTAAAATCAAAATCTTTTTGTCCCACTATCTTTTTATATTTTGACTTGTATAATTATTTGAAAAGTAGAAGAGAAAGTAGTAAAATTATATTAACATATACAATAGAGCCTTGTGCTCAATTAAGGAGGAAATCATTATGTCAGTTTTCTACGTTCCATCAGTCAATTTGATTGGTAAAGGTGTCATCAATGAATTTGGTGCTCATGTCAAAGAGTTGGGCTTCAAGAAAGCTCTAATTGTTACAGATCACTACATTGCATCCAGTGATATTTTACCAAAAGTCATCAAGCCGCTAGAAGCAGAAGGCATTGAATATGTGGTTTTTGAAGGTGTAGACCCAAATCCTTCTTGTAAGAATGTCTACGATGGCTTAGCTGCTCTTCAAGAAAATGGCTGTGATTTTATCATCAGTGTCGGCGGAGGCTCTCCTCAAGATGCTGCTAGCTGTATTTCTATTATGGCGACAAATGGAGGCAAGCCTCAGGATTATGAGGGGCTCCACAAGTCTAAAGAAAAGGGACTGCCAGTTGTAGCTATCAACACCACGGCAGGGACTTCTGCTGAAATTACCATCAACTATGTCATCACGGACGAAGAACGCAAGGTTAAGATGGTGATGGTTGATAAGAACAGTCTGGCTCTCATCTCTGTCAATGACCCAGAGCTCATGGTTTCAAAACCAGCTAATTTAACAGCAGCGACTGGGATGGATGCTTTGACCCATGCTGTTGAGGCCTTGGTAACTCCTGGTGCTTATGGCGTGACCAAGAAACTGTCTATCGGTGCTATTGAGTTGATTAAGGAATTTTTGCCGCGAGCAGTTGCTAATGGCCATGATATAGAAGCGCGTGAAGCTATGGTTAATGCTATTTTCCTTGGCGGAATGTCCTTTAACAATGCAGGTCTGGGCTATGTTCATTCGATGGCTCACCAGCTTGGTGCGGTCTATCATCTTCCTCACGGGGTTTGCTGCGCTATGCTCCTACCAGTAGTTGAGCGTGAAAATGCCAAACGTGTGCCAGCAGCCTTTAGAAATGTAGCTAAAGCTTTAGGGTTGCATACAGAAGGAAAGACTGATGAAGAATGTGCAGCATATGCTATTTCGGAAATCGAAACCTTGTCCGAAACGGTCGGTATTCCTAAGAAATTGACCGAGCTTGGTATTGAAGAAAAGGACTTTGATTTTGAATACCTTTCTAAGAATGCTTTGATTGATGCTTGCGCACCTGGCAATCCTTTCATGCCGACTTTGGAAGAAACCATTGCTTTATACAAAGAATTGTTTTAAGCCAAAGGAAAAAGGCTCCCCCTCTAAACTTAGTTGATTTATATCAAAAAAAGACAGTTGCTCTCTCCTACAACTGTCTTTTTAATTTACGGAAATGGGATGATGTACAGGATTAGTGATCTAAGATAAACCTAGCAATAGCTGTAGCAACGCCATTTTCTTCATTGCTATCTGTTACATAGTCAGCTAAGTCTTTGACATGTTGGCTAGCATTCCCCATGGCAACACCTAGGCCAGCAAATTGAAGCATTTCAATATCGTTATTAGCATCGCCCAGTGCCATGATTTCCTCGGGTTTGATTTCTAGACCTTGCGCCAGACGCTCTAAGGCAAAGGCTTTGGTAATACCTTTTGGCATCGCCTCGTAGATGACAGGCTGGGAACGGACACCACTGAATCGCTGGCAGAGTTCTTGAGCGAACTTGTTCTCAAAATCATCTACCTGCTCTGGATTTCCTAGAAACATAGCTTGAAACATTCGATGCTGGCCGCTGCAAGCTTCCTCAAGGCTGATTTCAGTAGGAGTCGTAAAGACGAGGGCCGCATCATCTGTCACAATTTTGCTGGCTTTCTCTCCTACGACGAAGTAATGCTCTTCATCAAACAAGGTCAACTGTACATGGCTCTGCTCGGCCAAACTGTAGAGGTAGCGAATGTCATCGGGCTTTAATTCTTGCCAATCAACAACCTGCCAATCGCTAGTCTGATGGATAGCGCAGCCATTGTCTACGATGACATATTCATTTTCATTCTCCAAGCCCAGCTCCTGAAAGTAAGGCTTGACACCCACGAGCGGTCTACCTGTACAGAGGACCAGCTTGACTCCAGCTTGGATAGCTTGGTGAATGGCATCAATATGAGCTTTAGGAATCTTTTTGTCCTCAGTTAGCAAGGTTCCGTCCATATCAAGGGCAATAAGTTTAATCATAGTTTTTCTCCAATAGTATTTGTGAATATTATAGCATATTTTCTATTGCTAGGAGAGCAGAAATGGGAAAAGCTTGTTTTTTTCATTTTTCAAGCCTTGTGGTATAATAAGAAAATCTAGTAAGGAAAAGAGAATCTATGAAAGCAAAGCGTATCGTATTTAAAGTTGGAACAAGCTCATTAACAAATCCTGACGGCAGTCTGTCGCGGGCAAAGGTGCGGGAAATTACCCATCAATTATCGGTCTTGCATGAAGTAGGACATGAGTTGATTTTGGTATCGTCTGGAGCTATTGCGGCTGGTTTTTCTTCTCTGGGCTTTAAAAAACGCCCAACCAAAGTAGCCGACAAACAGGCTTCGGCCGCTGTTGGTCAAGGTCTTCTCCTAGAGGAGTACACCACTAATCTGCTCTTGAAGAAGATAGTATCTGCCCAGATTTTGCTGACGCAGGATGATTTTGCGGATAAACGTCGTTACAAAAATGCCCACCAAGCTCTGTCGGTCCTCCTTAATCGCGGTGCTATTCCCATTATCAATGAAAATGATACTGTTTCTATCGAGGAACTAAAGGTGGGTGATAATGACACGCTTAGTGCTCAGGTGGCAGCTATGGTTCAGGCGGATCTTTTGGTACTTTTGACAGATGTTGATGGGCTTTACACGGCCAATCCTGCCTCAGATCCAACTGCCAAACGTCTTGAAAGAATTGAGGCAATCACTAGCGATTTGATTGACATGGCAGGTGGTGCGGGTTCCAGCAATGGGACTGGTGGCATGCTGACCAAGATCAAAGCAGCAACTTTGGCGACCATGTCCGGTGTACCAGTCTATATTTGTTCGTCGCTTAAAAGCAATGCTTTATTGGAGGCAGCGAGCCAGACTCGAGATGGAAGCTTTTTCTCGGCACAGGATAAGGGCTTGAAGACGCAAAAGCAGTGGCTGGCCTTTTATGCTAAGAGTCAAGGCGCCATCTATGTAGATCAGGGAGCGGCACAGGCACTCCGCTACGATGGTAAAAGCCTTCTGGCATCAGGAATTGTTAGGTTAGAGGGGCATTTTTCCTATCAGGATACGGTGACAGTGTACGAGGAAGAGACTGGTGCGATTTTAGGAAAGGGGCGCGTGCGCTTTGGTAAATCGGCTCTTAAGGACATGCTGCGTTCTAGCAAACCAAAGGGAGTCGTCATTCATCGTGACGATTGGATTTCTATTACTCCAGAGCTCCAACTGCTCTTTTCTGAATTTTAAGTGGAAATAGGAGCTTGCTTATTAAGAGTATTTCATAACCGAACTCTGCAACATTTTTACGAATGCTAAAAAGAATTATTGTATCTTACGAAAGGAGGCGCTATGACCTCGACACAAGAATTATTTGAAATTGTAAAAAAGTCAAAAAAATCAATCAATACGGCTACGACTGTTGAGAAAAACCATGCTTTGGAAGAAATGACAAAGCAGCTCTGGCTTTCTCGTGCTGATATTTTAGCAGCCAATGAACTGGATATGTCAGCGGCTAAAGGTAAAATTTCAGATGTCATGCTGGACCGCCTCTATCTGAATGAGGAGCGGATTGCTGCCATGGCAGAGGGCATTCGCCAATTGATTGACTTGGAGGATCCTGTAGGGGAAGTCTTGGAAAGAACCGAGCTTGAGAACGGCCTTGTCATCAGTAAACAGCGGGTGGCTATGGGTGTGATCGGGATTATCTATGAAAGTCGGCCTAATGTTACCTCTGACGCTGCAGCTCTTGCCCTAAAGAGTGGCAGTGCAGTCGTTCTCAGAAGTGGTAAGGATGCCTATCAGACAGCGCTAGCCATTGTCATAGCTCTGAAAAACGGCTTGGCTCAGACGGCGATTTCACCAGATTGTATCCAGTTGGTTTCTGATACCAGTCGGGCTTCCGCGCAGGCCATGATGAAGGCCAAGGGCTATCTGGATTTGCTCATTCCTCGTGGTGGCGCTGGACTGATTCAGGCGGTAGTAGAGAATGCGACTGTGCCGGTTATTGAGACAGGTACCGGAATTGTCCATGTCTATGTAGATAAGGATGCTGATCAAGATAAGGCTTTGGCGATTATTGAGAATGCCAAGACCAGTCGCCCTTCTGTCTGCAATGCCATGGAGGTAC
>ERZ773077.961-NODE-961-length-20687-cov-6.870832_pt1 | contig 20687 bp, 16 predicted proteins | sample MGYA00580612_ERZ773077 | MGnify/ENA primary metagenome ERZ773077 (study PRJEB29015, sample SAMEA2737971) | human oral metagenome | biome: human oral; feature: human-associated habitat; material: dental | place: China | collected 2021 ...
CTAGACCTAACGGAGGAGGCGGAGTCCCGCCAAATCCTGGCGGCTCGGGTGGCTCTGATTCTGACGGCGGCGGTCCTACACCTAGAGGCAGTACACCTAGACCTAACGGAGGAGGCGGAGTCCCGCCAAATCCTGGCGGCTCGGGTGGCTCTGATTCTGACGGCGGCGGTCCTACACCTAGAGGCAGTACACCTAGACCTAACGGAGGAGGCGGAGTCCCGCCAAATCCTGGCGGCTCGGGTGGCTCGGGTGGCGGTCATGACTCTCACAATAGCTCTAGCGGCAGACCCGACCATCAAAGCGGTACAGATTCTCATGGCGATTCTGACGGTAGCAGCTCCAACAATTCCAGCGAAAACCCTACAACAGACGCATAGTATACACATATTCACTCAAACTGACAGCGGTACGTGCCAAAATAGGATAAGTGATATGCTAACGGCCACATAAAGCTTTCTTATGCGTTATAATAAGCAGTATGGCAGAATATAAAGTTGCACAAGACGTCGAGGCAGAAGATAAGCTGATCGGGCCGTTTAGTTTTCGGCAGTTCATCTACCTGATAATTGCTGCTGTTGCTGTCGCCTTGGCCTGGGGATTAGGCCAGGTATTTATCGGTTTGGCGGTTATCCCTTTGCCGTTCATTATATTTTTCACTGTATTGGCGCTGCCGCTGCGCAAGGATCAGCCGATGGAGATTTATATAGCAGCTATTATCTCTTATAGACTGAAGTCGCGCAAGCGCATTTGGTCACCCGATGGTATCGAATCGCTTATCGAAATAACCACACCAAAGGTTGTCGAGGAGCATTTAACAAAAGATTTATCGCAAATGGAAACCGAAAAGCGACTGTCATATCTGGCAGATATCGCTGATACCAAGGGCTGGTCAATCCGCCATACCACCGAACCAACCCCGAACAGTTCAATGGTGCCAGATCAATATTATGCTGCCCAGCAAACAGTTAGCACCCTTGACGAAGACAGTGGTGTCGCTAGAAAGTTTGACGCTATGATTTCACGGGCAGACCAAGAGCGCCACGACCGAATTATCCAAAATATGTATTATCAAGCGCAGACGCAATCGCCAACACCACAGCCGATAACCAGCCAGGCGGCACCGCCTCAGGCGCCTCAAGCCTTTGATAATGATAGCGTCGGTGATACGGCCGTGCAAAACGATGAACATTTACCAAAGTTCAACCCTTACCCGACCATTCACCAATCAGTTATCCAGCCTACGAGCCAGCAAAGCAACACAACCGCTAACAATCCTATTCAAGCTAGCTCAACAGAGCCAACCAAGCCAGCCGAACCAACAGCAAACACTAGCGCAACAGCAACTTCAGATGATATAATTAGTTTAGCTAATAATAGCGGCTTGTCGATCGCCGCTCTGCAGCACGAAGTAGATCGAGTCAAACAAAAGAAAGAAGACAGCGAAGTATTTATTTCGCTGCGCTAGGCAAAGAAAGGAGTGGGGGTGCCGCCAAACAATTTACCGCCGAATCAAGCACCAATGCCAGCACCAATGCCGCCGGCTATTGCTGGTTCTGGGCAAAATATCGCATCACCAGGCGGTCCCGACATCCCCGCCAGCCCAAACGAAAACCCGACTGACCCGAAAAAATCTAAAGATAAAGGCAAAGAGAGACAGAAGGTTACTAGCACCCAAAATTCCTTGATTTTTTCAGAATTACGCGACAGCATGGTGGTGATGAACGACGGATCGTTTCGCGCTATTGTTGCTTGCAAATCGATCAACTTCGACCTGATGAGCTCGCGCGAACGCGACGGCGTCGAACTAAGCTATCAAGACTTCCTCAATGCTTTGTATTTTCCAATTCAAATATTCATTCGCTCGCAGCGGGTTGATATCGGCCCGTATCTCGATAAGCTTGATGCTCTGCGGCGTGACCAGGACAACATGCTGCTGGGCGTATTGATGGACGATTATATCAACTTTATCGATGTTTTGTCGCAAGAAGCTAACATCATGGACAAAAGCTTTTTCGTGGTCATTCCGTATTTTCCGACCGGCGACGTCACCAATCTCGTTCAGCAGAGCAAGGGGATATTCTCGATATTATTCGGCAGCAAGAAAGAAAATGTCACCAAAATCGACACCCAAACCTATGCCAAAGCCAAAGAAGAAATCAAAAACCGCGTTGATTCAGTTATTGGCGGTTTGATGCGCGTTGGCGTTTATTCTATGCAGCTCAATACCAAGCAATTAGGCGAATTATACTACAATATATATAATCCAGATACAGCTGTACGAGAGCCGCTCGATGATTTTCGCGATGTAGCGTCGCTATACGTCCGCAAGGGCGAAGGTAATAATCCATACACCCACGAGGAGGTTAGGTGATGGCCCGCAAGAAAAAGATGGATCCGCTAGATATCGCTGCCCAGCAGCGCGAGCGCGAGCAGGCAGAGGTTGAACAAGCTTTCCTCAAGGGTATGACCACGCTGCGCGACTTAATCGCGCCGAGCAGCCTCGAAATCCATTCGGCTTATTTCCGTATCGGCACCAAATACGGCCGTACTATGTATGTCTATGGCTATCCGCGCCGGTTGTATACGGGCTGGCTATCGGGATTAATCAACATTGATCAAGTTCTCGACATCAGTATGTTTATTTATCCTGTCGATACAGCGATTGTCCTCAAAAACTTGCGCAAAAAAGTTACTCAGCTAGAGGCCGATATGGCGATTAATGCCGAAAAAGGCAAGACGCGCGACCCAGCCAAAGAAGCTGCCCTACAGGATGCCGAAGAACTACGCGATGAATTACAGGTCGGATCGGAGCGCTTCTTCCGCTACGGCCTGTACGTAACAATCTACGGCGATAGCTTGGAAGAATTGAGCTATATGCAACACTCGATCGAGACATTCTTTGGGCAAATGCTGGTTTATAGCAAAACCGCCTCTAGCCAGCAAGAGCAAGGCCTCAATAGCACTGTACCGCAAATGAGTGACCAGCTGCAAATTCGCCGCAACATGAACACTGGCGCTGTCAGCACTAGTTTCCCGTTCACTAGCGCTGATTTAACCCAAGAAAACGGTATTTTGTACGGTGTTAATATGCACAACAACGGCCTGGTAATTTTCGACCGCTACACGCTAGAGAACGCCAACATGGTAGTATTCGCTAAATCTGGCGCCGGCAAGTCGTTTACTGTCAAGTTAGAGGCTCTTCGTAGTATGATGATGGGCGCCGATATCCTGATTATCGACCCAGAAAACGAGTACCAGCGGCTAAGCGACGCCGTTGGCGGCAGTTATATTCGGCTCAGCCTCAGCAGCGACACGCGAATTAATCCTTTTGATCTGCCAAAAGTTATCGACAATGAAGAAGCAGACGACGCTTTGCGCGCCAATCTAGTGACACTGCACGGATTGCTGCGGCTGATGCTGGGCGGAGCTTCGGCTAATAGCGCCGGTATCGGCTTATCGCCATCCGAAGAAGCCGACCTCGACCAAGGCTTAATTGATACTTATGCTCGCGTCGGCATCACTAGCGATCCATTGACGCACACCTCAGTACCGCCGACAATGGGCGATCTATATGATACCCTACTACACATGGGCGGTACCGGCCCGCAGTTGGCGCAGCGCCTGCGCAAATACACTACCGGTACGTTTGCTGGTATCTTTAGCCAGCAGAGCAATATTGATATCAACAACAATATGGTAGTCTTTAACATTCGCGACCTCGAGGACGAATTGCGGCCAGTGGCGATGTATATCGTCCTTAGCCACATTTGGAATATAGTCCGCACCCAGCAGAAAAAGCGCATGTTAATCGTCGATGAGGCTTGGCAGCTGATGAAATATGACGACTCGGCGAACTTTATGTTTAGTTTAGCCAAGCGCGCTCGTAAATATTACCTGGGCCTGACAACCATCACCCAGGATGTCGAGGACTTTATGGGCAGTAAAATGGGCCGCGCTATCGTCTCCAACTCGTCAATGCAGCTTCTATTAAAACAATCATCGAGCGCCGTCGATGTCCTAGGCGACGTCTTCAAATTAACCGAAGAAGAGCGCAAGCGTCTAGCCAATTTCCCAGTTGGGCAAGGGCTATTTTTTGCTGGACAGAACCATGTTCACATCCAGATAATCGCCAGCGATACCGAAAATGGCTTAATCACCACCAACCCGCAAGCAACGCTACAGCAAGCTGCCGCCGCAGCTGCCGAGGAGCAGACATAATAGCTTAAAAAGGTTATAATAAAGCATATGCCGCTAGGTACAAGAGAAAAACCAGATACCAGCCAAGACAACGCCGACGACTTTGACCAGTGGGAGCATCAGACGCAGCCGTCCACAAACCAAGGCCATTCCGACGATTTTGATGCCTGGGAGCGCGAAATGCAGTCGCCAAGCCAAGCGCACTGGGATGATACCGTCAGCCGAAACTTGTCGGGAATGGAGAATAAAAAACCAACCAAACATAGCGATAAGGCTGATAGTGCTAACAACGGCGACACTGCCGGCAACATCAATGGTAAAGAAAAGCAATCGCAACAACAAAACGGTTGGAAAGACAATACCTCGAGAAATCTAAATAAACCCAAAAACGGCAAGGGTAAATCGGGCGGTGGTTTTTCAGCTATGAGCAACCTCAAACGATTTGGCCCAACTGGCGCGGTAGCAAGTATGCTAATAGTCGGTGTTATCGGCATCGGTTCGTCAACTAGCCTTATGGGGTCGCTATTAGTCTCCATCAAAGAAGCAATTGTCACAAACGTCGACCAGCAACAGTATACATCATTATCCCGATCAAACCGTATCTTATCGCGGCGTCTAGCCGATGACGCAACAGCTGGATCTTGCTCGTTGGTTAAAATTGCTTGCCGCTATACCAAGCCAACCGATTATCAGCTCAAGCAATTAGACAAAGCTGGTATCAAAGCTCTCGACGAAGCTGGCGAAGTCATAGAAAAAGGCAAACTAGTAGGTGGACAACGTCCGGCTCACTATATGATAGATGGTGAAAAAATATCTGCTAAAGATTTCAAAAAAACATTGCGGACTAATCCTAAGTTCCGCAATGCCTTCCGGCGAGCCTTTAATTCACGCTGGGTAAATTGGGTTGACGATGCCGCAGTCAAATTCCTCAAAAAAATAGGAGTCACCAAAAAGGTAGCAGATAAACTAAACAATAAAAAAACCAGAAAAGCCCTAACTGAAGCCACAGACGAATTAACAAAAATTGAGGACAAGGGCGGCGATAAAATCAAGAAAGAAATTGCCGAACAAGCTGGTGATTATGCTAAAAAAGAAGCCAAGAAAGCCACCAGCAAGAAGGGCAACGATGTTAAACTAATGATGGCTCAGGGTATCTGCGCAGCAGCCAAGGCGCCAAACGTGATAGTCAATATTAATAAAGCTTTTCGAATCGCTCAATATTCCAAACTAGCTTATACTTTTTTGACAGCAGCCGACGCTATCAAAAAAGGCGAAGCTACCCCGGAAATGGTCAATAATGTAGCGACTATACTTACTCAAACGTATACCAAATCTGATGGTACTGTCAAAAAGGCTGCTACCGACTCTAAACTAATGAAATACACACTAGGCCTGGGTACTTCTGGCGGCTCATCGCCTTATATACCAGGAGTTGGTGACACACTTGCCACCTATCTTGGCGTCGTCAATAGCGAGCCTGTCAAGGTAGGATGTGATCTAATCGGCTCAACAGCAGCAGAAGTTGGCGTTGAAATATTTGACGGCATAAGAGCTGGGTTGGGCCCAATTGGCTGGGCTTGGGTAGGCGGAGAGCTTCTTATTGAGGGCTTATTAACGTTTGATACGGTACAAGAAAAACTCAGCTCAGTAATGGGAGACATTGTAAAAACTTCTATCGATGCGTTTAGTAGTTGGATAGATATGAAAGCGTTAGCAGAGTATTTCCTGGGCGATAAAACCAAAGGAGCGACTGGTACTGATATTGGCGACATTACTGGCGTTGGTTTGTCAAACAGCATGGCCGACCAGGCCAGTTACACAGGCAATTCACCGCTTACTATCCAGCAAAAAGTTGCCTTTGATGAACAAATTGTTCAACCAGAACGTATAGCCCTAGCCGAAGAAGACCGCCTAACACACAGTCCGTTTGATATTTCCAACCCAAACACTTTCCTAGGTTCGATCGCTATACGTTTTGTACCATATCTAAGTATGACATCGAGCCCGTTGGCGTTCGTTTCGGCTATCTCATCGATATCCACCTCATCACTATTTAATTTATTTAATCCATCAGCTCACGCTAAAAATATCATTGACGAAAATAAATGTACACAGAACGCCGTGTTAGCCAAGGAGAAGGATATCGCCGTCGGCCCAGCCTGCGATGTTCAATACGGCGTACCGACCGATTATATGGGTATAGAGCCCGACCAAGTAGCTAGCGAATTAAGCGCCTCTGGCGATATCGACGAAGAGGGTAATGTAAAAAGTGGCAGCCAATTACAAGACTGGATAGACACCTGCAACCAAGCTAGCCTAATAAACGTCAAAGACTGCACCGTCGACAGCCGACAACGCGCTCTATACAACCTATACCAAATCGACAAGCGTACCGTCGACGGCATGGACGATGACCCCGAGAAGACTAAAGTGTCAGGATCTGGCTCGGGATCGACTACTAGCGGCCCTGGCGCCGCCTTGCCAGATGGCGACGTTATCAGCCTGGCCAAGCAGATTGTCGATAATCCAAATATTACCTACGATGGCGACCAGTTCCAAAATATGGCAAACGGGCAGCCTGCGGCATACGGCGTGACGGTCGACAAAAGATTACTTCAAGTTATCTTGTATATGGCCCAGAAATATCCTATCTATATATCATCTCTGGTCCGCGAAGATACTCCTGACGCTTGGTATAGCTTGCATCCTGTAGGAGAAGCCGTTGATGTAGCGATGATAAATGGAGCAGCGACGACAGGCGGCGACCAGAACGCTATAGACTTACTACAGTATTTAATTGACGGCAAAGCTCTACCGCAAAATGCTGGTATAGGACAGATAGGTTGCGGTAATCGTAGTGGCTCGGGAATGGATAGTAAATTAACCAGCGCTGGCCTAACACCTCACCCTGACTCATGCAACCACTTACATATAGCACTGCGCGATACGAGAGGAGCCCCAAAAACTTGGTAAAAGGTAAAATAGCATGCGAAAAACACTGTCTATTATACTATCAGCAATCATACTAGCGAGTACCTACACTCAAACCACTTCAGCTGCACTAGAGAAACTGAATATCAACTCATCTATTAACAATATAGAATACTATGACAGCAATGCCGCCTGCTCTACAGAATCAAGCGCGGATTTGTCGTCAGTTAGCCCTGGCAGCGGCGAGCCGAATGGTATGACTTATCCAAATCTCGATGCCGCAAAAATGGCAGATGCAATCGAAAAATACATTGAAGCTCATGCGCCAGATAGCCCATTAAAAGGTACTAGTCAAAAAGCCGTAGCTAGCGCCAAGAAAGCGAACCTTAATCCTTTTTTAGCTTATGCACACGCTATGATGGAATCAACTTTAGCAACAACAACCGTAAAGGGCGCCCAGATAAAAATTCACCAAGGGCACAACGCTTTTGGCCGTACCGCAACTGACTCCCAACCGCACGTTGTAGAGGCTGATCGAAACTGGTATATGTGGAGTTCTTTCGAAGCTAGCGTCGATGCCGAGGCCGAAGAAAATAAAAACGTCGATAGCGGCGACTGGTTTTCGTACGACAGGGCAGTGTTCTCTGATGAAATTGATCAAGGTATGACAGCATATGCAAACAGGTATGCCCCACCAGATGATGGTAATGATACTGCAGGGTATATAGCCTTTATGCAAAGTGCTCTCGACGAAATGGCTGGTTATGCTGGCGCCTCGGTCGCTACCGCCTCTACTGCGTCGACTACAGCCTCATCTAGCAGTACTACTGATTGCTGCGCGACTCCAGCCAAGGGTGGCGGCGTGGTTAAAATGCTATCAGACAACCCAGAAACTGCCCTAGGCTATCTGATAAGTGCTGGTAATGGTACAAAACTAACCTTAGCTCAGGCTGCTGGCGTCGTCGGCAACCTCCAACAAGAATCAGGACCAAGCCTAGACCCTAGAGCCTCAAATGGCACACATAACGGTATCGCTCAGTGGGACGAAGCTAACCGTTGGGGCAACGGAGTAGTTAAATTTGCAGCCGATATGAATGGCGATCCATACGATATAGCGATTCAATTACGTTACTTAGCCTGGGAAATGGGTTTAACCGACGAATGGAAAGGTCATACGTCCAGCAACGGCGGAGTCGCTGATGCTGTCCGGGCAGCCTCAACTCCAGAAGAAGCCGCAGAAGTATTTGAAGCGACGTTCGAAAGGAGCGGTGGCAGCGCACTTAGCCAACGTCAAGCCAACGCTAGAGCTCTTCACGATAAATACAAAGACAGTACATCGCTTAGCTCGTCTGGTGCTGCCTTGCCAGGCACTTCCGCAGCATGCAGCAGTGGCAGTGGCGGAGCTTCAGGACTACAAGATTACACACTCAAATATGCCTGGAAAGAGCTGCATCATGAACCACGCACCCAACGAAGAGACGACTACGTTGCGGCAATAGATACTGCTGTGAAGGAAGGGCGCTATACTGGCAGTCCAAGCGGCGGAGATGAAAGTTTACGAGGTGTTGATTGCGGCGTATTTGTTACAACACTGCTATATGATAGCGGTTTTGACAAGACCTACAACTCTGATGCCAAGGGCGGCGGCTCAGCCGAGCAAGAAGCATGGGCCAGCGCTAATTGGCAACATCTTGGTAGTGCTAACGGCACATATGAGCCAGACGGCAGCAAATTTACAGATGACAAACTTCAGCCAGGCGATGTAGCTTTTGTGCAAGGTCACGTTTGGTTATACGTCGGTGAAATTAACGGCTTCGAAAGTAAATATGCCTCTGCTAGCTACGGCGAAAAGGCTCCAAGTGCCGCTGGCGAAGGGTTTGACTGGAAGGACGCTAGGTGGTATAGAAAGAAATCATCATCAACATCATCATCAGGGATATCAGCATGAATAAACGCAAAATTATTATTGCCATCATTTTCGCTATCATTGCGATCGTTGGTGCGCTAATTTATCAAATTTACACCGCTATCGACCGGTCGGGAAAAATCCCGGTCGAGGTTGCCGCCGCTCCTAACGATGCGAAAATCACTTTCAAAGACAAAAAAACCAAGGCCGAGTACACCGCCAAAGACGGCACCAATTACCTGCCGCCAGGCGATTATTCAATCACGGCCACCAAAGACGGCTTCCGCAGCAGCCAGACAGAGGTTAACGCCACTACCAAACCACGGTATACTGTCATTATCGAGCTCATGCCGCAATCAGATCAAGCTCGCCAGTGGCAAAAAAAACACATGGATCAATATAATAAGGTTGAAGGTATTGCTGGCCAGCAAATCCGCGAAGCTGGCAAAAAATTCACCGAAAAATATCCAGTAGTCGCTAAATTACCAATCAAAGATCCTTACTATTCGGTTGGTTACTACAAGAAAGACGACCGGCCAATAATCGTTATCCGTACCGAATCGCCGCAATACCGCTACAAGGCCACGCTGCGGTTAGTATCTATGGGTATCAAATTAAGCGATTATCAGATAGAATATGCCGATTATAAAAGCCATCTAGGAGAATAACTTATGACGCCGAAGAAGAAAATCATTATAATTGCCGCCGCTTTTTCTGCATTTACTGTTTTGATGATTATATTGGCAGTAATTACTTCTCGCCAGTATTTGACAATCTCATTCGATTCATCGAAATATTCTAGCGTTATACTATATAAAGGCACTGACACCAAGACCGAAAATACCATCGCTCCTACCAAAACAGTCATCGAAAAATCCATTCAATCCGGCAAAGAGTATTTTTTGCCGAAAGGCACTTACTTTTTAGTAGCTAAGAGTAAAGATAATATCGTGTCAATTTTACAACGAGGAATATTGTTGGGCTCGGACAAAAAAATCGTTTCTCTCGACTACAAATATACTAATTCGTACTTACAAAAACTGACAAACGAGAACAAAAAAGCTATAGATAGCGCTATCCTAGGCAGCAATAGCAAAATAAGCACCTTTTATACTATCAAAAACGAAGCTGTGCTAGAGAAGGGTGATTGGGCGATTGCCGCCTTGGTGTTTAACGGCGCTGGCACCGACTTAAACCGAGACACTCTGAAAGTCGTTCTCGAGAAGAAAAATTCGAAATGGGTAGTTAAATGCAAGCCGATGATCTCGATCAGCAAATACGACTGCTCAGCACCGCAAAACGTCCTCAATAAAGCCAACTCCATGGAAATCGCCACACAGCGGCCATTTATGCCTAACTATAACATCGGCAATACAAACAAAGTTGATAGATACGAATAAATTAGACTTGATGATATTTTAATCGCCAGCGCTGGTCATCACGATTTGGTTATCGACAAACTCGCTCATCAGCCGCTTTTGGCGGTGTCGATCAAGCTCGCCAAAGACGTCATCTAGCAAAATTAACGGCCTTTTACCAGTTTGCTGCTCAATATAAGCTGCCTCGATAAATTTCAGCGCCAAAACAATCGTCCGCGCCTCGCCGCGAGAGGCAACTTTGGCAGCAGGCTTATCACCAAATCCAATTGCTATGTCGTGCCGATGCGGCCCAGTACTGGTCGCGCCAACCACCTTATCATAAGTGATTTTTTCTTCATACTCCTTGAGCAGTTTTTGCGCCGACACGCGACTTTCGTGGGAGTATTGCAAGCTAACCGTGTCGCTCGTGCCAGCAATACTCTGATAGATTGCAGTTATTTTACTATTAAAATCGTTTAAAACCGCTTGGCGCTTACTGATAATTTTAGCGCCATAATCGCTCAGTATTAAATTCCAAGAGAATAATTCGTCGTCGTTAATTAGCGGATCCTTGAGGAGCTTATTACGCTGCAATAGAGCGCGATTATAGCGGCTCAGCTCATGTGAATATGACTGGTCGTATTGCTGGATCAACCCGTCCAAAAAATCGCGGCGGCGCTGCGGCGAGCCGTTAACAATCCGCAGCGTATCTGGCTCAAACAACACAATCGGATATTTGAGAGCATAAGGCAAGCGGCCGTGTTTTTTGCCAGCAACCACGAACTGTTTGCGCTTGGCGCCGTCTTGATTTTGATAAGTCACCCGATATTGCAGTTCATCGGTAGCTACGTCTATCTGATACATTTGAGCGCCGTACGAACAAATCGATTCGTCGCTGCCGCGGAAGGACTTGCCGCGCAAAGCAATATATAAGGCCTCGATAAGCGATGTCTTGCCGCAACCGTTCGGGCCAGATATTAGCGTCGTTCCTGGCTCCAAATCAAGCATTTTCAGCGAATGAACGCGAACATTCTGCACCGCCAATCGCAAAATCTTCATATTAACTCTTCAGAGGCATAATTATATGGATATAATCCGAATTTTCGCTTGCCGGCGACAAAACGCATGGCGACAGTTTGCCGCTAAACCGGAAATCGACGCTATCGCCATCAATAACCCCAAGCGCGTCGGTAATATAGCGTGAATTTAACGTGAGAACACCGCCGCCAGTAACCTCGGCATCAGCCGAGCTAGTATTCTCGCCAAGTTCGCTAGCAATCGAGTGAATACTAATATTATTCTTTTCGCCATCAACCATCACTGTCACGCTGCCGCCAGAATTGCGCGCAAACAATCCAGCGATCTTCACAATTCGCGAAAAATCATCCATCTTGGCTCGCGCTTGGGTTTCGGAGGTCGCTGGTATTAACTGCTGATATTTCGGATAGCTGCCTTCGATTAAACGGCTGGTAATCTCGGAGTCATCGACCCGGAAGCGGACTTGCTCGTCGTCAAACAGTACCTCGACTTGGTCAGTGCCATCCGAAATTGTTCGCAGTACCTCTTGCAGGCTCGACGTCGGTACGATTGCCGCAATCTCGCTAGTAGTATCGAATAGGCGGCGCTGCGCCAAGCGATAGCCGTCAGTGCCCGCTAGATACAATTTGCCGCCGTCAGTGTGCCAATAAACGCCGGTTAGTACTGGACGCGAGGTATCATTGCTAGTAGTGATAATCGTCTGGCTGACAGCTTGCTTGAAATCAGCTACTGCGATAGTGTAGGTGACAGCTTGATTTTCATCAATCGACGGTAATTCTGGAAATTCGCCAGCGTCGACGCCCGACATAATTGATGAATAATTGCCCGACGAAATCGTCATCGACGTTCCTTTGCTAGCTATATCAACCGTACCGCGCGGCAGACTAGCTATAAACTCGCTAATTAGTTTGGCTGGCAGAGTCAACTCGCCCGGTTTAGTAATTTTGGCACCAACATAGCAAGTCGCTGCTATCTCTAAGTTAGTCGCAGCGACCAATAACCGGTTAGCTTCGGTTCGCAGCAACACATTGCCAAGTATTGGTAGTCCGGCGCGACTGCTAGCGATCCGGCCAACGATTGCCAGTGCTCGCGCAAAGTTTTCTTGTGTGACTGATAATTCCATAATTATTACCTATCTTTCTTTTTATAATTAGTGATGTATATAGTAGGTGCTGTGGACAATGGGGAAAAGTAGCTGATCAACAGAGGTAATTGACGAATTTTAGCCTGAGAAAATCTAGCGGAAAAAGAGTGAGTTTCACATAGTAAAACTAGGCAGTTTGTCCACTTTGATGACAACGATAGCCAGAACTCTTGCCAAACAGTGGATAAACGAACACAATTTTTACCCAGAACTTTGAACCAGCTGTACACAAAATTTCCACAGTATTTAAGCATAAAGTTTCTCCCGGATTTCGGCGACTTGTTCGCGGATAGTGAGGTCAAGCTTGATAGCCTTTTCAATTTTGTTGACCGAATGAATAGCCGTGGTGTGATCTTTGCGGCCGAGCTCTTGAGCGATGCGCGGGAAGCTCATGTGTAATTCGCTACGCAGCAAATACATAGCAATTTGCCGCGGCGTAGCAATGTATTTGTCGCGCTTACTGCTGCACATTTCTTTGCTATCAATTTGGAAGTGGCGGGCGGTTTTGTCGATGATTTGCTTGGCGGTTAGATGTTGCGGCCTGGTTGATCGAACGTTGCCGAGCAGTCCTTCGGCGGTGGCAGCATCTGGCGTGGTGCCGCGCATTTCCGAATAAGCCAGCAGCTGATTAAGCGCGCCCTCTAGCTCGCGGACATTAGTTTTGATATTTTGCGCTAAATATTCGACCGTCTGGCGCTCTAATGCCACGCCGGACATGCTAGCTTTGGTCTCGATGATGACGCAGCGAGTCTCGAAATCAGGCATTTGAATGTCAATCGCCATACCCCATTCAAAGCGGCTGCGCAGCCTCTCGGTTAAGGTTGGAATACTGCGCGGCGGCTTGTCGCTGCTGATGATAATTTGCTTATTAGCTTGATGTAGGGCATTAAAAGTATGAAAGAATTCTTCTTGAGTTTTTTCTTTGCCGGCGATGAATTGCATATCATCGACGATCAAGACGTCAACGTTGCGATATTTATCGCTGAAGCCAGCGATTTTGAAACGAATACTGTCGAGAAATTCTTTCATGAAAGTTTCAGAGCTAACATAGGCAACTTTCATTTTGGGATCACGCTTGATGATGGCGTTGCCGACAGCTTGAATCAAGTGAGTTTTGCCCAAGCCGACGCCGCCGTAGATGAAAAGCGGGTTATACTTGGCGCCAGGATTGGCGGCGGCTGCCTGGCAAGCAGTGTAGGCGAGGTCGTTGCACGAACCAACCACGAAATTATCAAAGGTGTAGCGCGGGTTAAGGGTGGTGTTGGCGGTGGGTGTTTTGGCGTTAACTGGCGCGCGGCTAATTAACTCGTTAGCGCGATCGCGCAGCGAAGCAGTAGTTTCACGGCTAGTGATTTTTTTCTTAGTATTTTTGACTTTGTAATTAACATCTTTGATATTAGGGTTATTTTTCTTGAGGATCTCGCGGATTTGCGTATCGAAACGCTTTTCGAGCTGTGATTTAGCAAAGACATTAACAACGCCGATAGTCGCCGTGCCATTATCGTAAGATAGTAGCTCAGTATCGCGAAACCAGGTTTTGAAGTTCGCATGCGATACCGAAAGCTCGATTTCCCCCAGGACACTTTGCCATAATGAATTATTCATCTAAAACTTATACCCTCACAAGCTGTTAATAACGTATCTCTATGATAGCTGATTCACGAGTTTTCCACAACTATAAGAACATTACGTTCATTAATAGTCATGTAGGCGGCTAAACAGAGGTGAGTTTTTCCACAATTTAGCGCTACCTCTGTTAAATTTGTGGACAAACCAGCCAAAAATGTGGATAATTTATATAGCGATAGTATAATCTCGACAGATTAGCAATCAAATATTGATTATTGAGCGTGAAATTGCTATAATAACTGTCATTATGCCAAAGCGAACTTTTCAACCGCATACTCGACACCGCGTCAAGACGCACGGCTACCGTGCCCGTCGGGCAACCAAAGCTGGCCGGGCTGTACTCAAGCGCCGCCAGGCTAAAGGCCGTGCTCGTATCGCACTCTAACTAGTCGAGGTAACTATAGGTAAATAGCGCTAATTTTCGGCGCTATTTTGCTATAATGGAATTTATTGTATGATTGCGTCAAAATATCGATTTCACGGGCATGGCAGCTTGAAATTTTTATACAAAAACGGCCAAGCGGTTAGGTCGCGTTATTTCACGGTCAGATATATTACCAATCCTCGCCGCCAGCAGCCGCGCTTTGCGGTAGTAATTAGTAAAAAAGTCCATAAATCAGCGGTTGGGCGCAATCGTATCCGCCGCCAGGTTTATGAACGCTTACGGATTGATGTTTTACCTCGCGTTAAAAACGTCGATATCGCAGTGATTGTTACCAACGGCGAAGCGTTAAGTTTGGCGCCTGGCGATCTGAAATCATCGCTTGATGCTATTTTTGCGCAAATCATCGCTTGATTCGGTAGTTGTCAGCCAAAGAGATGATATAATGGTATAGATAAGTACTTGCCGAGAGGAGAATACGAGGCTTTTATGCATGATTTATTCCAATTATTGATTGTCCAGCCGATTTTTAACGCGCTAATGTTATTGTATAGTATCATTCCGTGGCACGATTTCGGGCTGGCGATTATTATCTTTACAATTATTCTGCGGTTTGTGATGTATCCGCTAATCAAAAGCCAGCTCAACCAAACTAAACTGATGCGCAAAATGCAGCCGGAGTTGGCTAAGATCAAGAAAAATGCCAAAGGCGATCGCCAGACCGAGGCTATGCAGCAAATGGAACTATATAAACGCTACGGTATTAAGCCGATGCGTTCGGTATTAGTACTAGTTATCCAGTTGCCGATATTTATTGGACTTTACCAGGTGATTAGAATCATTATCTCTCTCAAAAGCGAAGTGATTAGCCAATACCTTTACGAGCCAATCAAAAATATTGATGTTATTCAGTCGATTATCCAGAATCCAGCTAATTTCAACCATACAATGCTTGGGTTTATTGATTTGACCAAGACAACTTTTAGCAACCACGGCATCGACTTTTTCTTGTTGGCTTTGGCGGCCGTATCGGCAATTACTCAGTATATTATCACTAAGCAAACCGCGCCAACTGCTGGTAAAAACCAAAAGCGTTTCCGCGATTTGATGAAAGAGGCAGCTGAGGGTAAAGAGGCCGATCCGACCGAGATGAGCGGTATTATGACGCGCGGCATGATGAAGGTTATGCCGATAATGATGTTTTTGATTATGGTGGGGCTGCCAGGAGCATTAGCGCTTTACTATACGGCGTCTAACTTGGTGGCGGCCGCTCAGCAGCATTTCTTGCTGCGAAAAGATGCTGAAGAAATGCACGAAATTGCCGAAGAGGCTAGCGCTCCCAAAAAATCGAAAAAAGCCAAAACCCGCGAGAAAAAAGCTAAAGAAGCGCACATCACGCGGATTAAGGCGAAGTAGGAAAGGAGAAGTATGGATAAAGAACAGTCAATTGCCTATGCCAAGAAATTTGTCGAGGATATTTTGTCGTTTTTTGGCGAAAATATAGATGTCGAGACTAGCTATCAGGATGATATTTTATCGATTGACATTGCTAGCAGCGACCTCAACAGTATTTTGATTGGCCGTAATGCCGAGACGCTGCGCAGCTTGCAATACATGGTATCGACAGTGCTGCGCAATAATAATGCGGCGGTTACTCGCGTAATTGTCGATATTGCCGGTTATAAGAAGCAGCGCGAAGAAAAAATTGCCGAAAAGGCTCGCGGTTGGATCGAAGAAGTGCGCCGCACTGGCGATTCGCATGTTGCTCATATTAACGCTGCTGATCGCCGGATTGTTCACCGGATAGCGGCTGAATACAGTGATATTCGCACTTACTCTGAGGGCGAAGGCCGCCAGCGCTATATTATTATTGCGCAGGCGAGTTCTTAGCGTTATAATCATAAGTATAAAGGAAAGGATTGGAGTATGGCTGCTGTACTAATAATCGTAGCGGTGGTGGTTATCCTGCTGGTTGTCGTGATCGGCGCGGTAATCGGCATGTATAATAGCTTGGTCAAGCTAAATATCAAAACTGATGAGTCGTGGAGCGGTATTTCGGTGCAGTTGAAGCGCCGCGCCGACTTGATCCCGAACCTCGTTGAAACTGTTAAAGGTTACGCGGCGCACGAGAGCGGCGTTTTCGAAAAAGTCACCGAGGCGCGCTCGGCTATCATGTCGGCAACACACCCGGCTGAAGCAGCCAAGGCCGACGGTGAATTAACTATGGCGCTCAAAAGCTTATTCGCGGTATCCGAAAATTATCCGGAGCTGAAAGCTTCTAGCAACTTCATGGAGTTACAAGCGCAAATTACCGACACCGAAGATAAAATTGCTGCCTCGCGCCGCTTTTACAATGCTAACGTCACCCAATTCAACACCAAGCGCAAAGTCTTCCCGACTAATATTTTCGCTGGAATGCTAGGATTTAACGCTGATAAAGAATTCTTTGACGTTAGCGAAAGCGAACGGGCAGCAATTGAAAAGCCAGTTGAAGTCAAATTTTAATTATAAAATAATAAATTAAAAGTAAGGAGCTCGATGGAACATTTATTTTTGACAAATATCGAGCTCTTTGCTCGTGCTGGCGGCGGTGGATCTGGCGGCTCGGGCGGTGGATCTGGCGGCGGCGGAGGCGGCGGTTTGCTGGCCGGTATAGCGATGATTGGCTTCGTACCGGCTTATTGTATCGGTTCGGCGCTGCGCAAACACATAGGCCAAGAGGGTACGCGGTTTGTGGCTGCGAACGTGATTGGTTTTGTCTTGATAATAATAACCTTTGCGCTGATTGCTAGAGGCTGGCTGGGTATAACTATTGCTTTTGGCGCGCTCGTCGGTATGGTTACTGGACTTTACGAGGCGTTTAATAAGATCAAACAAAGTAAGTTCTTGCGCGATAAACTTGCGCAAGCTAGCGCTGCCGATCCAGTATGGAACGAACAACAGATAATCGATCACGCCAAGCAAGTATTCCTGCGCTACCAAAGCGATTGGGCGAAACAAGATAGCGAAGCGATTAAAGCCTATACCACCGAAAATTATGCTTATCATGCTGGTTTGATGATTTATACACTGCAGCTAATGAATCGGACAAACCAAATGTCGGATATCGTAGTGAACGACGCCGAGGTGGTTGATATGCTAGATTCGCCTGATGATAGTCAAGACACAGTAACGATTGGCTTTTCGGCGAGCGCTAAAGATTCGCTGGTCGATAACGCTACCAATCAGACATTATTTACCGACAATAGTATGTTCACTGAATATTGGCGATTCCGCCGCCATGGCAAAGATTGGTTACTAGATGGCGTCGATCAGGCGACAGCTAACCCGGTGATGTATAATCCGCAAATCGACCAATTTGCCCGCCAGAATAATTATTGCTATAGCGCTGATATGGGCTGGTTGTTTATACCAAAGCGCGGGCAACTATTTAACGGCGCCCAATTTGGTACATCAGACATTAATAATCACGTAGTCGGCTTGTATAAAGAATCATTGCTTGTGCAATTGTATACTTACCAGCGTGCTACCGATAGTTCATCAGTAGTTATCGCTCAAATTAACGTACCGAAAGATTACGGCCAAATTATTGTTCGTCGCAAGAAAATGATGCGTTTCGGCGGTGTTCGCGGTTTGGAAAAAGTCGAAATGGAGTGGGGCAAGTTTAATGAGTTATACGAGGTGTATGCTTCTAATACCGACCAAGCAGCTAGCTTTGAGCTGCTCAACCCGACGTACATGGAGCAATTGGCAGCGCTTGGTTTCGAGGTCTCAATCGAGGTTGTTGATAACGTAATTTATCTGCACACAGCCGAGCAGGGCGCCGATATCGCTGTGTACCAAACTATGTATGATTTAGCGCAAAAAGCCTTCAAAGAGATGAGGCTCTAGCTGTTAATAGCATTTTCGTAAATTTGCAAAGTTTGCTCGGCCATCCGCCGCCAAGAATACTTAGCCACTTGTTGCTTGCCTTTTTTAGACAAAGTATTGCGCAGTGATTTATCGGTAATAACGGTATCAATCTTGCTGGCAATGTCCTCAATATCAAGCGGATCAAAGTATATTGCCGCGTCGCCGAGAATTTCTGGCATGCAAGAAGCATTACTTGAAACAACTGGCGTACCATAGGCCATTGCCTCTAGCGGTGGCAGACCGAAGCCCTCGAGTAGCGACGGGAAGACATATGCTAGCGACCGGGTGAAGATCCAATCGCGCTCAGTATCAGGTATAAAGCCGGTGAAGTGAATATTTTTGTACTTTTTTGACTCGAAATAGTCTTTGTTGCGCTGAGTGGCAGCGTTAATCCGGCCAACTAGCACTAATCCGAGGTCGGGGTACTTTTGTAGTAGTTTTTGGTGGGCGTCGCCCAAACGGCGGATATTTTTGTAATCGGGCTGTTGGCCGACATAAGCAATAAAGCGCGTAAACGGTGTTTTGTAAGGCTGCAGACCACCCTGATGAATCTCGGCAGCTTCGTAAATCGTTGTAATTTTATCATCAGCTATCCCGCAGAACGCTTGATATTCGCGTTTGGTAGTGTTTGACACGGTGATGATATGCTGGCTAGTCTTGGCAATTTTTTTGAATACCCAGCGGCCAACTAGTTGTTTAGCGTGAAAAACCAGCCAATTCTTGTCGGAATTATAAGTATTAAGCAGTGTCATGTCATGAACGGTAGTGACGTGCTTGCCGCGATATCGGATTGGCTGCTGCGGCATACAAAAATGCACTAAATCTGGACTGAGGTCATCGAGAAAGGTTTTGAAACCAAGTTGTTCAGCTAACGAATAGTTTTTGAAATCGATAGTTAGGACGTTAAAATTCGGGTTAGTTGGCTGCCAATAGTCTTTATCTTTGGTTGGCACGAGTACACTATAAGTATTCTGGTGGTCGATTTTTTGCAAATATTCTAGCAGCTTAACCACGTAAGTACCAGTCCCAGAGTTTATAACGCGGGCATCAATAGCGATATGACTCATGACGATTCCTTTCTGAAAACAATTCGTTCGTACAAGCAATAATTCCAAATCAAAGAGACGGCCGTGGCAAATAATTTAGCGGCAAACAAGGAAATTTGTTCATTAGTTATGAAGCTTTTGATTAGCGGTGTAATTAGCCAGATGGTACCGTTTTGAAGCACCCACAAGCCAAATAGCGTGATAATCACAAAGGACACTATCTCATATTTGATATTTTTGCTAGTAGATTTGAAGGTGTACTTTTTGTTAGCGAAAAAGCTAAAAACAAAGGCAGTACCGGTCGAGATAGTATTGGCGGCTAGTTTCGGTAGTCCTAGAAAGGTTAGTAAAAATAATAGACCGAAATCAATTATCGTATTTATTGTGCCGACGATAGCGAAACGACCAATTTGCGCCTTATTTTTCACGCTTAGCCTCGTGATATTCCTCGACAAAGTAACCAGGCCGGTTCTTGGACTCGCTAAAAATTCGAGCAACGTACTCGCCGATAATGCCTAGGCTAATCAGCTGGATGCCGCCGAGAAACAAAATTACTGCCATTAGCGATGAATAGCCAGCGCCAGTAGGTACGCCGAACAGCGGTCGAATTAGCAGATAAAGAATATATAAAAATGCACCGCATGATATAATCATTCCCAAAATCGACGACATTCGCAGCGGTGCCGTGGTGAAACTGGTGATACCGTCAATAGCGAGATTAACCAGTCTACTGTAGTTCCATTTGGTATCGCCGGCAGCGCGCGGGTCGCGATCGTAGAGCAACTCTTTTTTGTTGAAGCCGATCCAGCTGAAGAGGGCCTTGGTGTTGCGCTGCGATTCGCGCAGCAGCTTGAGAGCTTCAACACAGCGCCGATCAAGCAAGCGAAAATCGCCAGTATCGCGCTGAATTGGAATCCGCGTCGACTTTTGCAAAATACGGTAGTACCACTCGCTGGTTTTTTTCTTGAGCCAAGTTTCACCCTGGCGGCTGCGGCGCCGTGCGTAAACGTCGTCGTACCCCTGCTCCCAGAGTTCAATCATTTGCGGAATTAGCTCGGGCGGATCTTGTAAATCAGCGTCGATAATTACTACTGCATCGCCTTTGGCATAATCAAAGCCAGCTAGCATGCCAGCTTCCTTACCA
>ERZ773077.962-NODE-962-length-20671-cov-9.023234_pt1 | contig 20671 bp, 13 predicted proteins | sample MGYA00580612_ERZ773077 | MGnify/ENA primary metagenome ERZ773077 (study PRJEB29015, sample SAMEA2737971) | human oral metagenome | biome: human oral; feature: human-associated habitat; material: dental | place: China | collected 2021 ...
TCAATCCCCCGCACCCCCATCTCATCCACCGCACGCCGCGCCAACACCTCAGGATTCGGCTTGGCACCCCCAGGCGCAGAACGCCACAATGGATAACTTATATTCCCATTCACACACAACACAATCACACCATACCTACGGCCTCCCCACACCGGATGATCAAACGGCGGCTGCGGGTCCATCACACGGGTATAGCACGCCCCCTCAGGGTCATAAAACCCACCATCCACCTTACACGGAATCACCGCCCCAGCCTTCACACACACCGGCTCCCCACCCCCATCAGGCGGCCTCGACACATAACCCCCAGGCCCACCAGAACCCCCAGGACGCCCAGGAACATCAATCGAAATCTCGCAATTTGCCCGCTGTCCCCGAACGATGCAAACAGGATCAGCAATTGCAGGAAGGCCCGCAGAAACCAAAAACGCCGAACAGGACAATACGATGACAAGAAATCCGAGATGAATTCTATTTTTCAAGATTTGCATTTTGACCCCACATCGCTGACAAGATCCCCGACAACCCAGCCAAAGTTGTCGAAATAAATAACATCAATTTTCCAATGGACAAAACGAGGGCGACCTGAATCTAAGACAGACTCTCCGGTATCTTGACGGACAAGGTCATTATTTGTGGCATCGGTGCAAGCATCTACTCTTACAGTCTTTCCTTGCGCTTCATCTTTAGTCTCTCCAGCGCCAGTGATATACACATCAAAGGACCCTGTGGCCACTAAGCCAGAATTTCTATCCTCGGCAACACTATTGGCAAATACCGACTGAGTCCTCCCGGTAGTGATTACAGTCAGCTCTTCTAAAGGAACCTCCGGATTAGTCTCTACTTTATGAAGCACTTCGAAGAACTTCTCCACCGTCTGTGCTGCCTCCAGCTGCTCTGGACCAAACGTCGCACTCGGCTCAGGAGACGGTGCAGGCGAACTCGACTCAGCAGGTGGCGTCCACAACGGTCCTGAGCCACCTGTTTGAATCGACGGCTTCGGAAGAGATTCCGAAGCAGCACCACACCCCGCCACAGCCACAGCTGCCAAAGCAGCCACACAACAACGCACCACAGTCACCACACACCTCCATTGGTGCCAGAGCCCCAGACCCACAACCAAGGCTTTCACCCGATCCTAGAACAAACCCCACCACCACGAAACCCCCTCACACAAACCTGTGGAAAACTCTGATCTCATGAGCCCCCACACCGGCTGAGGAGCGGATCAGGTGGGGGTGACCTCGCCGGTGGCCAGGTTGATGGCCTCCCCACCGGTTCCCGCCACCGTCTCGTGGACGGCAGCGGCCAGCTTGGGTCCGAAGCCTGGAACCATGGCGATCTCCTCGACGGTGGCGGCCCGCAGCTTCTTCAACGACCCGAAGTAAGTCATCAGCGCCTTGCGCCGCATCTCCCCCAGCCCCGGCACCCCGTCCAACGCGGAGGACAGCATCGACTTGGTGCGCCTCCCCCGATGGTGGGTGATCGCGAACCGGTGGGCCTCGTCACGGACTCGCTGCAGCAGGTACAGTCCCTCGGAGGCCCGCGGCAGGATCACGGGATATTCCTCTCCCGGCAGCCACACCTCCTCCAAGCGCTTGGCAAGCCCGCACAGCGCGATCTCACCGTCCAGGCTCATATCCCTCAACACCGCAGCCGCGGCAGCCACCTGGGGGGCGCCGCCGTCGACGACGATCAGGGCCGGAGCGTAGGCAAACCGGCGGGGTGCGCCCGTGGTGGGGTCGATAAGCAGTGGTCCGGAGTCGTCGTCCTCACGTCCCCGCTCGTCAAGGAGCCGGGAGAGCCGTCGCCGCAGGACCTCATCCATGGCGGCCACATCGTTGGAGCCCTCGAAGCTCTTGATGACGAAACGCCGGTAGTCGGGCTTCCGGGCAAGGCCATCCTCGAAGACAACCATGGATCCCACTACCTCGGTTCCCTGGGTGTGGGAGATGTCGAAGCACTCGATACGCAGCGGCGGCTCCGCTAGGTCGAGGGCCGCGGCGATCTCCTCCAGGGCCTGATTCCGGGTGGTCAGGTCCGAGGCGCGTTTGGTGGCCTGCTGCTGCAAGGCCAGCTCGGCATTCCGCAGCACAGTTTCCAGCAGGGCGCGTTTGTCACCCCGGACCGGGACGCGCACCTCGACCCGCGCACCGCGCATCTCCTCCAGCAGGGCGACGAGCTCCGACTCGGCCGGCACAGAGCTGAGCACCAGTGGAGGCGGCGGGTTGTCGTCCGTGTACAGCTGCAGCAGGAAGGACTCCAGGAGCTCAGCCAGGTCACGGTCATCGGTGCGGTCGGCAATCCAGCCGCGCTCCCCCGTGATCCGGCCGCCACGGACATGGAAGATCTGCACCGCCACCTGCTGGCCGTCATCAGCGAAACCGACCACATCGGCCCGGGTGTCCTCCGACAGCACCACGGTGTTGCGTTCCCGGGCCTTGGCCAGGCCCGCGAGCTGGTCGCGCAGCACCGCGGCGCGTTCGAAGTTCAGGTCTGCGGAGGCCTGCAGCATCTCCTTCTCCAGCTCACCGACGATCTGGTCGGACTCCCCCGCCATGAACCGGCAGAATCCATCCGCGATCTCACGATGCGTCTCAGGACCGACCCGGCCGACGCAGGGGGCGGCACATTTCCCGATGTCCCCCAGCAGGCAGGGACGGCCGGAGGACCTGGCACGCTGAAACACCCCGTCGGTGCAAGATCGCATCGGGAAGACCCTCAGCAGCGCATCAACGGTCTCACGAATGGCCCAGGCCTGCCCGAAGGGCCCGAAATACCGGGTGCCGCGTCGTTTCGCACCCCGACCGACGAACACCCGGGGGTATTCCTCCCCCCAGGTCACCGCCAGCCACGGATAAGACTTGTCGTCTCGGTATTTGACGTTGAAACGGGGATCGAACTGCTGGATCCAGGTGTATTCGAGTTGGAGAGCCTCCAGTTCGTTGGCGACGACAGTCCACTCCACCTTCGCCGCAGTCCGGATCATCGTCTGGGTGCGGAAGTGCAGCGATACAGGGTCGGCGAAGTAGGAGTTCAGCCGAGACCGAAGGTTTTTCGCTTTGCCAACGTAGATGACGTTGCCGAAGGCGTCGAAGAACCGGTAGACGCCGGGTTCTGTGGGGATGCTGCCCGGCCTGGGCCGGTAGCTGGCCGGGTCAGCCATCGCCTCAGCGGGTCAGCCTGCGGTGCTTGGAGGCGTGCGGGCGAGCAGCCTCGGCGCCCAGGCGCTCGACCTTGTTGGCCTCGTAGTCCGCGAAGTTGCCCTCAAACCAGAACCAGCGTGGGGTGCCGTCCGCGTCCTCACCCTCCCAGGCGAGCATGTGGGTGGCGACGCGGTCCAGGAACCAGCGGTCGTGGGAGATCACGACGGCGCAACCCGGGAAGTCCAGCAGCGCATCCTCCAGGCTGGAGAGGGTCTCCACGTCGAGGTCGTTGGTGGGCTCGTCGAGCAGCAGCACGTTGCCGCCCTGCTTGAGGGTCAGCGCCAGATTGAGGCGGTTACGCTCACCGCCGGAGAGCACCCCGGCCTTCTTCTGCTGGTCCGGTCCCTTGAAACCGAAGCTTGCGACATAGGCGCGCGACGGCATCTCGAAATTCGCGACCTTGATGTGGTCGAGGCCGTCGGAGACCACCTGCCAGACATTCTCCTCGGCACTGATGCCGGAGCGGTTCTGATCGACGTAGCTGAACGACACGGTGTCCCCCACCTTTACGGTGCCCGCGTCGGCCTCCTCCAATCCGGTGATGGTCTTGAACAGCGTGGTCTTGCCGACGCCGTTGGGGCCGATGATGCCGACGATCCCGGCGCGTGGCAGCGAGAACGACAGATCTTTGATGAGCATCCGGTCGCCGAAGCCCTTGGTGAGGTTTCCAACCTCCAGCACGACAGACCCGAGACGCGGGCCGGGTGGGATGTTGATCTCAGCAGTGTCGATCTTGCGGAAACGCTCCGCCTCGGCCGCGAGTTCCTCGTAGCGCTGCAGACGGGCCTTGTTCTTGGCCTGGCGGGCCTTCGGGGAGGAACGCACCCATTCGAGCTCCTTCTCCAGGATCTTTGCGCGCTTGGCGTCCTTCTTGCCCTCGATCTGGAGGCGCTGCCGCTTGGTCTCCAGGTAGGTGGAGTAGTTGCCCTCGTAGGGGTGCAGCTTGCCGCGGTCGACCTCGCAGATCCACTCTGCGACGTTGTCAAGGAAGTAGCGGTCGTGGGTGACGGCCAACACCGCCCCCGGATAGCTCTTGAGGTGCCCCTCAAGCCAGTTCACGGACTCGGCGTCGAGGTGGTTGGTGGGCTCGTCGAGCAGGAGAAGGTCCGGTTGCTGCAGCAGCAGCTTGCACAGCGCGACGCGTCGCCGCTCACCACCGGAGAGCACGTCGACGACGGTGTCCGGCGGCGGGCACTGGAGGGCGTCCATGGCCTGCTCCAAACGGGCGTCGATGTCCCAGGCGTTGTGGGCGTCGAGTTCGGTCTGCAGATCGCCCATCTCAGCCATCAGCTTGTCGAAGTCGGCGTCGGGTTCGGCCATCTCCATGCCGATCTCGTCGAAGCGCCTCATTTTCGCCTTGATGTCGGCGACGGCCTCCTCAACGTTCTCCTGCACGGTCTTGCCCTCGGTCAGGGGAGGTTCCTGGAGGAGGATGCCGACGGTGGCGCCCTTGGCGAGGTTGGCCTCCCCATTGTTCGGCTGCTCCAGTCCCGCCATTACCTTCAGCAGCGTTGACTTGCCCGCCCCGTTCGGGCCCACGACACCGATCTTGGCGCCGGGAAAGAACGCCAGCGTCACGTCGTCGAGGATCAACTTCTCGCCCGCTGTCTTGCGGACCTTCTGCATCGTGTAGATGAACTCGGCCATCGGCATCCCTTCAAGTCTGAACCGCAGGCCAGTATGCCAGCTATCGGCGCAGATCCCGCACCAGTTGGCGTGCCTGTTCCAGCCGATCCAGCTCAACCCGCAGCGGCGTCAGGATGTGTTCCTCCCCGACCTCCGCGATGGCCCGGCTCAAGGCCTTGCGAGCTCGCCTGAGCGCGCCCCGCACCCCGGCGCTGATGAGGAAGCTGCTGGCGAGGGAAAGCCCCACCCCGGCAACCACTCCCCCCAGCACCAGCACGGTGGGTATCGCCACGTGCCCACCAGGTCCGATTCCCGGCCCGAGGAGCGGTGGCAGGCCGAGATAGGTGAGGATCAGGTTGACTGCCAGCCACAGCGCCCCGACCCCGACGAAGGTCAGCAGCAGCCATTGCAGTACCCGCACCAGCCGCCACCACAGCGGCTCCCACTGGGTGTCCAGATCAGCGGTGGCAACCGCCTCCTCCAGCAGTCCCGGCAGCAGTTCCCGGTCCCTTCGGCATGCCTCAGCGATGGCCTGCCGCCACCCCGGGCTGAGTCCCTTCCCAGCCTCATCCGCCAGAGCACGCAGTGCGAGATCAAGCTGGGCCTGGGCCACGGAGCTGCGGATCTGCGGCGATGTAGGCTGCGGGCTCCCCTGCTCTGGGTGTGGTCGACGACGCGGCGCACCGGGCAGGGGACCTCCCAGCCAGCTGACCATGGGCCATCCTGTCACCAGGCTCCCGCGGCGTTTGAAGGCAGTGGAGACTGCTGAGACTACCTGCGGCACCCCAGCGGCAGCCTCAAGCCCCTCCTGCAGGGCCTTCTCGGGGATGCCTCCGGTCTGACCCGAGCAGGCTGACTCGTAGTCCGCTGCCAACAGGTCGACGTCGGTGAGCAGACGCTTTCGTGCGGCGGTTTTACGGGCAACGACACCCGCCAGGTGGCGGCGGAGCTCGTCGATGCCCTCACCTGTGGCTGCGCTGACGGCGAACATCGGAACCCCAGTCAGTCCGTCGACGCGCAGAAGCTCCTCCAGATGCGCCAGGCAGTCCCGCACCTCGTTCGGTCGCAGCCGATCGGCCTGGTTCAGGGCGACGGCTATCACGTCGCGGTGGGGGGCCAGCGGCTGCAGGTACTGGCGGTGGACGACGACATCCGCATATTTCTGCGGGTCCAGCACCCACACGAACTGATCCACCACCGGAATCAGGCGATCCACCTCGGCCCGATGGGGCTTGGCGGTCGAGTCATGGTCGGGCAGATCCAGCAGAACCAGCCGCTCAAGCCCCTCCTGCGGTGGCTTGACCTCGTAGCGGCGCGGCACCCGAAGCCAGTCCAGCAGCGCTGTGTTCTCCGGGGCAAAGCTGATGGACAGCGTCTGCGAGGTCGTGGGGCGTCGCACTCCGACGGTGGCGATGGCAGCTCTCGCCAGGGCATTCGTCAGCGACGACTTGCCGGAGCCCGTCGCCCCCGCGAGCGCCACCACAGTCTCCTGGCCGAGCCGGAGCCGCTGATCGGCTCGGGCAATCACCTCATCCCCCCGGCTCGTCAGCTCCATGGGAACCCGGCCCGCCGTAACCTCGGCCAGCCGGGACAGACGGTCAAGCACAGCTTGCATGTCAGTAGCCCTCTGGGCGTGTCAGGGCCTCGAAGGCCTCGTCGCTGGCCGATCTCAGCTGCTCGGCGACCAACGTCAAGTCCTGCGGGAGCGCTGAGGGGACCGCCATCAACTCCAACCGCAGGTTGAAACGCGACATCTGGGTGTCCAGCAGGTCTGCCACACGCTCCTCCAGGCGGGTCCGGGCGCGTTCGGAAAGGTGACGTACCGCATCTGTTCCGAAGATGCCCTCCAGCAGGCGCTGCGCCAGCAGGGAGGAGCCGCCGGCAATCCCCACCTCGGCGGTGGTCAGGCCCCCCGTGGTGGCGAAGACCACCATGATGAGCGCCACCCCGACGGCGTTGGTCCCGAGCGCTAGGAAACGGGCTTTGCGGCGTTTGCCGCGTCCTTCCTCGTTGACGAGTGTGAAAATGTCGTTCTGCCAGGCCCGCACCAGCCGGATGGCCTCGACGCGAAACCGGATGCCGGGCCGTGAGAGCGGATCCCCGTCCCCATCAACGAGCGCATCACCCCAGGGGGTCAGCGACCAGTGGGCGGCGGCGCGTTCGCAGGCTGCGGTTCCCTGCTCCTCAATGAGGGTGGCGAGACCCTCGGAGATGGCGATCTGCACATCCTCGGTGTTCTCGCGTCCCACGAACCAGCTGGCGATGCGGTCTCGGATGACGACGATCCGCTTCTCGATGCGCCGCATCAGGTCGCCGGTGCCGATGAGGTCCTGCCAGCGGCTCAGCACCTCGCCGCGAAGCATCGTGCCGTCACTGGTGGCGCGGGAGATCTCCTGGGCGGCGACGGCGAACTCTGCCTCAGCTGCCTGGCGAAGCTGCGCGACGGTGGCGAGCTGCTGGTTGGCGCCGTCGGCGAGATGCAGCAGCTGCGTGTCGAGTCCACGCACCGCTCCCGCGAGCGTCTGGGTTGCGACTCCTCTGCGTTCGAACTGGTTGATGGCAATGCCTCCCAGCCACATCCGGATCTGGGAGACCTGGCGCGACGGGAGCAGCCCGTCGGGGGGCTCCTCCAGCTCGTGGAGCGTGAATACCTGCTGGGGGCGGATTCCCCGCTGCGCGAGCAGTTCCCGGAGGTGGGTGGTCAGATCCTCGCTGGAGCCGGGTGGGCAGCGGTTCAGCACCACGGAGATGAACACATCCCTGGCAGCTGCCGTGGCCAGCAGCTCCCAGGCAACTGCGTCGGCGTAGCGGGAGGCAGTGGTGACAAACAGCCACAGGTCAGAGGCGGCGAACAGCTGCCGGGCCAGGCGGCGGTTGTCGTCGTCGATGGAGTCGATGTCGGGCGCATCCAGCAGGGCAAGTCCCTCAGGGAGAGCCTCGGTGACGATGATCCTCAGGGATCTGGAGCCCTCAGCAGGATGGTCGGCGCGGGTCAGGTGGGGCAGGACCGAGCCGGAGCGAAACCAGTCCCGGTCTGCGGGGTTGCAGATGAGGGTCGGGGCAGTGGTGGTGGGGCGTCGCACACCGGTCTTCGTGATGGCCTGCCCGAGGAGGGAGTTCACCAGCGTCGACTTGCCGGCCCCAGTCGAGCCTCCAACCACGGCCAGCAGGGGTGCATCGAGGCGACGGGCCCGGGGCAGCAGATAGTCGTGAACCTGGCTGGTCAGGGTCCGTGCCTGCTCCCGCAACTCGGTGGCGCCTTCCAAGGGAAGGGGGAAACGCGCACCGGGAAGGAGTGCGGCGAGGTTCTCGACGGCCTCGGCTAGGGGGTTCGTCATGGCCGTGGCGGCACCGGGTGGGTCGGCTGCGGGAAGGGCCGGGGACGCTGCCTCCTCGGGATGATGGTGAGGCCAAGGGGCTCTGTCAGGGCGTCGGGACGCAGTTCCTCAATCTGATGGACCAGTTCGTGGGTGCGGTGATCCGCGCCGGGACCGACGGTTCCGCGATTGATCTGCTCCCTGGTGTGGGCCAGTTCTGTGATCAGGCGCATGAACTTTGCGGTACGCCACCAGGTCTTCGGGCCACGGCAGATGCCGGCCAGGTGCAGCTTGATGCGTCGGAAGGGGCTGGAGAACACGACGACGTCGCGATCCTCAAGCCATCCTCCCCTCCGGAAGTCGATGAGACGCTGCCGGATGATCCGGGTGTGTCCGATGATGCTGAGGATCAGGGAGGCAGTCAGAAACCCGACCAGGCCAAGCGCCATGTACCAGTGGGTTCTCAAGTTCTCCTGGGAGTTGAGGCTGGCCATTCCGTTGAAGAGCATGTGCCCACCGACCGCGAGGATGAAACCCGCCAGCGGGGCCGTCACCCGTACCCATTTGCTGCGAGCCCCGAGCGCGACGGCTAGGCCCAGTGACGTCATCATCGTGAACATCGGATGCGCGAAGGAGGTGTAGACGCCGCGGAGCAGCACGATTTCCCTGACAGCAGCCTCAGGATCACCCGCCTCAATCGTCTTTGAGGTGAAGACGATGGCGCGGCCGTAGTAGATGATGTTCTCCACGAAGGCGAAGCCGACCGCCGAGAGCCCACCGAGCGCCACGACGCTGAACCGTGCGATGTAGCGATTGCGGTAGAAGATCAGCAGCAGGAACAAGATGGTGGCTTTGCTGGCCTCCTCCACGAACGGGGCGATGAAGATGGCGGGACGAACACCGGCGGCAGCGTCGGCGCTGGTGGTCTGCATCATCTCCCCGGCCCAGGAGTTGATGTGAATGCTGATCCACGTTGAGGCGCACGCTCCCCAGCCGAAGGCCAGCAACCAGACCAAGGGCTTCTGGGGGCGGAAGCGATCCAGCCAGATGAACAGGGCGCTGTAGACCAGGGCCGTCCACACCGCCCAGAAGGCCGCCATCTTGAGTGCGTCATCGTTCAGGCCCCAGGCGACGCTCCCATCAGGGAACGTCTTGTCAGGGCTGAGCATCTGATACTGGTGAATGAGGTTGAACACGTAGAACGGGATCAACACGAGCGTGATCCAGAGGATGGGGCTGCGCAGCAGCCGCTTCCACCAGGGACCGGGGTCAGCGGGGGGAAGCCCCGACAGCCAGCGCTGCCGTTCTAGAACCTGAGTCATGATGCTCCAAAGGGTACTTGGCGCCCCAGGCAGGACTCGAACCTGCGCGCGACAGATTAGAAGGCTGTTGCTCTATCCACTGAGCTACTGGGGCTTCGCGGCAGATTCTACGCATCATGAGGTCAACACCCAATGCGCACCCTGCCTTAGCGGGCAATATTCTAGTGCGGTGAGCGATGAACTGGTGTGGATTGACTGCGAGATGACGGGTCTTGATCTGGAGAAAGATGCCTTGATCGAGGTTGCCGTCCTGGTCACTGATGCTGAGCTGAACGTGCTGGGCGACGGGGTGGATGTGCTGATCAAGCCATCCGACGACCAGCTGGCCGGGATGAGCGACTTCGTCCGTGAGATGCACACCAGTTCGGGGCTGCTCGACGACCTCGCCAGAGGCCTCACAATGGCTGAGGCGACCCAGCAGGCCCTGGACTACATCCGTACGCACGTGCCCACCGCGCGGAAAGCCCCCCTGGCGGGCAACACCATCGGGACGGATCGGGCTTTCCTGGCCCGCGACATGCCGACGCTGGAAGCCTACGTCCACTACCGCAATGTGGACGTGTCGTCGTTGAAGGAGCTTGCCCGCCGTTGGTTCCCGCGGGTGCTGTATCAGGCTCCCGCGAAGCAGGGGAACCATCGGGCGCTGGCGGACATCCAGGAGTCCATTGAGGAGCTTCGCTACTACAGGGAGGCGCTGTTCGTTCCCGCGCCGGGGCCGTCGAGCGATGAGGCGAGGGCGATTGCCGCACGCCACCGGGGCAGCGTCTCAGGACTCGCCGCCCCCACCAAGGTGGTTGAATCCTGAAGGAATAACGTCGGGGTGTGCCTTGTTGTGTCTGGCGAACCGGATGAAGGAGGCACAACATGGGTTACGACCGTCTGATCACCGCGAGGCGTCACATGGACGACCGCAGGTTCCGTGACGCCATCGCCGAGTTGAAGGCCGTGGTCGAGCACGAGCCTGAGAGTGAGACCGAGGAGGCGCTGGAGTTGCTCGCCCTGGCGAACTTCAAGGCCGCCTACCTGCCCGAGGCTGAGCGGCTGGCTCGCCGACTAATCCAGCAGAAGCCGACGAACGCCTACGCCCACACGCTGCTGGTGCGTTCCCTGGAGCGCCAGTCGCGGCATGAGGAGGCGACCCGGGCCAAGACCCTGGCTGTGGCCTTGGGCGCTGACCTCTGAGAGCTTGATCGCCACAAGCTAAACCAGGAATCCCGCCTGCGCACCGGCAGGCGGGATTCCTGCGTTGAGGCCTCTCCCCCGTCGCATGCCCTACGGATCCCGGACGTCCGCGATGACCCTGTCCCCGAAGTCGTCACGTTCCACAAGACGGAGGATCGCAGCGGCTGAGTCAGCGGGGGTGGTGAGGTTGCCGTCGGCCTTCAGGTCACGGAAGCGGTCACGGTCCGGGAAGTCGGCGTCACGGATGACGCCCTGCATGTCTGTGTCCACCACGCCGGGGGCGATGGCCGCCACCCGCACACCGTCCAGCCTCTCTGAGGCCAACGCCTGCGCATGCATATCCAGGGCAGCCTTGGTGGCACAGTAGACTGCCCAGCCGGCGAGGGGACGACGTCCGGCACCGCTGGAGATGTGGACGATCCGCACCTGCGTACCCGGTCGACGGGCGGCGAGCACAGCGTCGGTCAATACGATGGGTGCTGTGACATTGAGCTGGATCGCGTTCTGCACAGCTGCTGGCTCCAGGGTGCCGCTGGAGCCGATCGGCTCCACCATTCCCGCGTTGTTGATCAACAGGATGTCCGTGGCATCGCCCAAGAACCCGGTGAGTGCTCCTCCACCCAGCCAGGCCGTCAGGGACTGCGCCGACGACAGGTCGACGCACTCGCCTATGGAACGGGACACGGGCAGGACCTCCCATCCGCCCGTGGCGAGCTGATTCGCCAGGGCAGCCCCCAGCCCCCTGCTGACGCCGGTGACGATGGCCTTCCTGGTCATGGCTGCCCCTTCGGCTGGACGGGGTGGGCGAGGCTATGGGCGACGTCCAGCACAAGTCGGTCGGCGCCGATGGGCGCGATGACCTGCACAGCCAGCGGCAGGCCCTCGTCGCTGAGACCTGCGGGAACGCTGGCAGCCGGGTAGCCGGCGATGTTCCAGTAGGACGTGTAGGCGATGACCGGGACTGAGATCTGATGGTGGGCAGCGTAGCCCAGCCGGTGGATGGGTCTGATCGGAACTGGCAGCGTCGGCGTGACCGGCGTCAGGAGCACATCAATGTGTTTGAACACGCGGTTCATGGCCTCCTCGACGCGGGCAGTGCTTCGTTCAGCCCAGGTGAGTGCGGCTCGCGGGAGCATCCTGGCGATGTTGGCCACCTGCCGGGTGCGACGTTCCAGGAGTTCTGGATGGTCGGTGCGACGGGCCTCGTCGAGTACTCCCAGGTGGTATTGCACGATGAAGGTCAGCGGGGATTCAGCCCAGCGGATGGACCCCCTGCTCACCTGATGGCCTTGCCGGGCGAGGATGCCAGCGGCTGCTACGACGGCGTCGGCCACCTGGGGTTCGGGTGTGATTCCGCGGAGGCAGGAGTCCAGGGTCCAGCCGACGCGAAGCGGCCGCTCGACCTGGGACGGGCTGTGGTGCGCGATGACCTGCATGGCCAGTTCCAGGTCCTCCACCGAGCGGGCCAGGGGTCCGAAGGTGCCGAGCCGATGCCAGAGGTTCGGGTGGGGTGCGGTGGAGACACTGCCACGGCTTGGCTTCAGACCGAAGATCCCGGTCCAGGCGGCGGGGATGCGGATGGAGCCCCCGGCATCACCACCCAGGGCCAGGGGAACCATGCCGGCCGATACCGCGACGGCAGAGCCGCCGGAGGAGCCACCGGGGCTGAGGTCCGGGCCGAAGGGGTTGCGGACGGCACCCCACTCCCCCTCTGTGTAGGGGCTCTGCCCAAACTCCGGCATGTGAGTCTTGCCGATGATAACGGCTCCGGCGCGGCGAAGCCGGGTGACGACCTCGGAGTCAGATGGGGCCGGCAGCGAGTTGGCGCGTCCGCCCAGGGTGGTGACGAGGCCCGCGACCTCGATCTCCTCTTTGATCGCGACGGGCACCCCGAACAGCGGCAGCCGCGCACGATCCTCGGCAGACAGCAGGTCTAGGGCCTTCGCCTGCCGCAAGGCGTCGGCGCTTAGTGCGGAGAAAGCCGTCAGCTGGGGGTCGCGTTCTTCAATGCGCTCCAGCGTCTGCCGGATGTGCTCGACTACGCTCTGTTCCCCGCACGCCAACCTCCTGGCAAGTTCCGCAGCCCCAACGTCCCTGAGCTCCATGTCCCCATCCTCCCATGCACGACGATCCAGGGACAGGCAGCCGGCCACACACCCTGATTTCACCTCACACAGGGTCATACGCTATCGTTTTCCAGTGGCTCGGCAACGAGTCCATGGTGGGTATAGCTCAGCTGGTAGAGCACCTGGTTGTGGTCCAGGATGTCGCGGGTTCAAGTCCCGTTACTCACCCCAGAGAAGAGTCCCGACGGCACGATGCCTCCGGGACTCTGGTGCTTCAGGAGTCTCGCTGCACCAGCCCTGCTGGCCTGTTCTTCCCGACAGGCTTGGCAGCAAGGACAAGAACCCCAGCGATCAGCAAAGGGACAAGGGCACCGACGAAGCGAGCGCGTTGACGGTCCAGGAAGAGCAGCGCTGCTTCACTCACCGCACGAATCGGCCCTGATATCGGCAGAGGATGCTTCAACCACACAGCACATGAGTTCACAGCTGCATCGCCCATACTCGTTCAGTTTTGCCTTCGGCCTTGAGGATCGTGGGGTTCATTCTCACGCTGGCGATGGGGTGGATCAGGGTCAGGCGCTCACTGTCGTCAAGGCTCGCCGCATCCAACAGGATGTCCACGAGGCGCCTTCAACACCACCCCCAAGCCACGCTGACGTAGAGTGTGGTGTGGATGGACTGGTGCTGTTCTATGATCGTGGTGGAGGGTCTGTTCTGCGGACGGAATGGGGTGTTGTTATGCGGCTTGAGGAGGCGAATCTTGATGGCCTGAAGGGTTTGGACGATGTTGCGTATGACTTTGAGGTCTCTGCTGGCTTGCAGACTGCGTTCAGCAATGCCGCTTCCGTGTTGGAGGGTCAGCGTGGGTCTCGTTCAACTTACCGGAGTGATGGTTTAGCTGATTTCGCTGGGTATTATTCCACGTTGTTCAGCTCCAATGGTGTCACTCAGTTGAGTGATCTTGATGAGATTGTTGTGAATCTGCGGTCCGTGGCCACGAAGGTCTCGGGTGTGGATGCCAGGGCCCGTGAGGAGAATAGTCGGCGTCGTCGTGCCCGGGAGTGGGCTGAGCGGCGGGCGAACCGTAATGTGTTTCAGAAGGGGTGGGATGATTTCTGGCATTGCGGGGAGGCCCCTCCGTTTGAGGAGATTGCTGAGGACTCTACGGGTCCTAGCCAGTCGGTTGCGCCTGCTGCCCCAGCTGCCCGCACTGCGTTGGAGGGTACGGGGTCTGGTGGGGGCTCTACGTCCTCGGCCAAGCCGCAGAATCTGCGTTCTTTCGCGACGAACTCGCGTGCCGCCGACGAGTCGTTGAAATCTGCTCCCGGCATGTTGCGTGATCATTGCACGTCTTTTGCCTCGTCTTGTTCGTGGGCCACGCTTGATGCGTCCAGCGTCATCTCCGGGTATGAGTCGTGGCTGTCAGCCAACGAGAATGAGGCCGTGTGGGCTGATGTCGTCGCTCAGGCATTCGAGGATGCCGGGGGCGGTGAGGACGGCCCGGTGAGCGTCTCTAACGCCACTTTGGATGCTGTTTTGGCGGCGGCGGGGGTGTCTGGGGAGCGTTCTGATATTCAGATTGATCCGCCGACGGCGTACGGCTCACCGCCCACCACCGGCTACTCCAATGATCCGGTCAACACCGCATCCGGTGGCTTCCTGGAGAACGAGGAGGACCTGCCATTCACGGGGCCAGCGGCCTGGTTGAGCGTCACTCGCGCCTACAGCTCTTTGAATCCTGCCGTCGGGGCGTTCGGGCCGGGCTGGTCGTGGTGGACTGAGGCGGGTCTGGTGTTCACCGACGAGTCTGCACGCCTGACGCTTTTTGACGGCCGCGTCATTGTCTTTCCCCGTCGCGGGGAGGGCTGGGATCGGGCCACAGGGGAGAATCTGTGGCTGGAGCGGGTGCCGGAGGGCGATTCTGGCGCATACCAGGTGACCTCTTCTTGGGGGATGCGTTGGCTGATTGATGCGGCGGGGCGAATCCGTTTCACCACTTCTGGTGCGGGAAGTGGCGTCATCCTCAGCTACGGCGGCGACGGTCGCCTGGAGCAGATGACCCACGAGTTTGGACGCTTTGTCGAGATCAGCTGGGATGATGCCAGAGAGCGCGTGATGGCCGTGACCTCCCAGGATGGCCGCCGTGTCCGGTATGGCTATGACGAGGCGGGCAGGCTGGTGGAGGTTCATGCCCCGGGCCGTGAGCGTTGTTACCGGTGGGATGATGCCGGACGCATCGTCGAGGTCGTCGACGCCGACGGGGTGGTGGAGGTCCGCAACACCTACGATGAGGCGGGGCGGGTGGCTGCTCAGCTGTCGCCTTTCGGACGCACCACGCGTTTCACCTACCTCCATGGCGGTATCACGGAAACCAGTGATGAGGACGGCTCGCGTGCCAACACGTGGATTCATGATCGGCGCGGCCGCATCGTGGGCCTCGTCGACGCCGATGGGCGACGGCAGTCCACAACGTATGATCAGTGGGGCAACCCTGTTATGCTGCGTCAGCGTGATGGTGCCCTGACCGTCAGCAGCTATGACGCGCGCGGCAGGCTGGCCATCCGGCAGCTGCCGTCGGGGGCTGTCGAGGAGCGGGAGTGGGATGACCAGGACCGTTTGGTGTCTTTGACGGTGCGTGCGGGTGAGGACGAGCCTGCTGCGGTGACCCGCTACGCCTATGAGGGGGATGCCCGCATGCCCAGCAGCGTGGTGGACGCTGAGGGCGGGGTCACCACGATGAGCTGGGAGGAGGGGTTGCTGCGTCGGATCACTGACCCTGTGGGGGTGAGCGTTGACTTCGAGTATGACGAGCACGGCGAGCTTATCTCCTCCACTGATGCTATGGGAGCCACTGCTCGTTTGGAGCGTGATGAGGTCGGCCGGGTTGTGGCGGCTGTCACGCCGCTGGGGAACCGTACAACTTTCCGCTATGACCCCGACACGGGGCTGTTGGTCTCCCGCACCGATCCGGCGGGTGCCAGGTGGAGGTATGAGCACACTCGTGGTGGCCGGGTGAGTGCCATCGTCGATCCCGATGGCGCACGCACCGAGATGACCTATGGGGACAGCGGCGAGACCAGCCAGACGGTCGATCCGCTGGGTCGGGTCATCCGTCGCGGCTACGACGACCTGGGCAATCTGGCCTCGGTGGAGCTGCCCGATGGGTCGTCGTGGCGTTTCGGCTACGACGCTTTGTCACGGCTGGTGACGATGACGGATTCAGCCGATGGGGTCAGGACGATCTTCTATGGCGAGGATGGCCTGGTGTCGGGCACGGTTGATCCGACGGGTGTGGTGCGTTCGGTGGAGCGTGACGTGATGGGGGCTCCGACGAAGGTGTTGGATGGCGGCGATGACCTGTCGGCCCGCTATGACCGGCTGGGGCGGATCGTCGCGGTGGCTGGTGCGGATGGGCAGGAGATGCTTCACCGCTACGATTTGTGCGGGCGTCTGGTGGAGATGGTGGACGCTGATGGCGCTGTGACCCGGTTGCAGCGTGATGCCGCGGGTCGGATCGTGGCTGTGACCCAGCCTACGGGCGGTGTCTACCGCTACGAGTACGACGCCTGCGGCCGCTGGGTGGCCACCATCTCCACTGGTGGCAATCGGTACGAGATGGTATATGACGCCGACTCTCGCATCGTCGGTGAGCTGTGGCCCAGCGGGGAGCGGGTGAGTACCCGATTCGACGCCGCGGGCCGGATTGTTGAGCGCCATGAGCCGGGGCGTGGCACGGTGCGGTTCCGTTACGACCGCTGTGGACGGATTGTGGGCATCCAGGATCCCTGGAATGGGCGTCGGAGGTTCCGTTACGACGCCGCCGGGCAGATGACTGAGGCCATCGACGCCCTGGGTGGGGTGACCCGGTTCGTGTATGACGAGTTGGCCCATCAGGTTGAGGTGATTGATCCGGCGGGCGGGGTGACGAAACGCACTTTCGACTCGTTGGGTCGCGTCACCTCCGAGACCGATCCCCTGGGCCGCGTCACCACCTGGGAGCGTGACGCTGCTGGACGGGTGAAGCGCTCGGTGCGGGCCTCGGGTCGGGTGCTGGCCTGGGAATGGGATGAGAAGGGGCACTTGGCGCGCACCCTGGCCGATGGGAAGATCTTGTCCCAGCTGGAGCGGGATTTTGCCGGGCGGGCGGTGACTGTCACCGAGGGCAGTAACGGGCCTCGCCTGGAGATGGCGTGGGATGCTCGCGGCAACCTGCTGCGGCGGCTGCGCGACGGTGTTGGCGTCTCCTGGACTTACGACTGCGGTGGGCGGCGCACGTCAATGTGCCGTCCCGATGGGTCAGTCACCAGCTACGAATACGATGCGAACAATCGCCTAGCCGTGGTGGAGCATCCCGCGACGGGACGCATCGAGATCAGCCGTGACGCCATCGGCCGGATCACCAGGGTGCGGGGCGATGGGCTGGAAGCCGAATGGACCTGGCGGGGCGGCGCGGTGGTCGCCAACCGGGTCAATCGTCGCGGTTTTATCCAGGAGCTGGTGCTGGAACGTGATGAGGATGATCGGGTGCTGGCCCAGGTTGCTGACGGGGTGCGCACCGAGTTCAGCTACGACGATGCTGGTCGCCTAATCGGTGCCGTCACCAGTGAGGGGCTGACTTCCTGGTATGAATGGGACATCAACGGCCGTCTCATCGGGCAGGTTGTGGGTGGGGCCCGCACGGAGTTTGGTTATGACGACGCTGGCCAGTTGGTGAGCGCTGTTGGCCCCGACGGGGTGATCACCAGCTACAGCTATGACGCTGACGGGCAGCGGATCCGTGAGGCCGGTCCCGATGGTGAGCGATTGTTCTCCTGGGATCCGCGCGGGTTTTTGGCGTCGGTGACCAGTGTGGTTCACGACGGCGACAGTGTGCGTGTGACCTCGAGGCGTGAGCTCGTCACCGATGGTGGTGGAAGGCTAGCCAGTGTGGATGGCGCGGATGTGTATTGGGACGCGGCGGCCACAGCCCCGTCACTAGCCCAGGTTGGAAGCCAGGTTGTTGTTGATGCTTTAGCTGCCACTGTCTTGGCGGGAGTCCCAGGCCGTGCGGAGGCCTCGGATGGCTCAGGCGGGTCGTGGCTGGTTCCCGATATTGATGGGGCTGGGGCTGATGCTTGGGTAATGCCATCTATGGAGCTGGCGGCAGCCTCCCGTGTTGGTGGAGGGTTGAACGAGGAACAGCAAAGGGTCGACAACCCCGGCGCGGTGGGCGTTGGGCCGTGGGGCGCGTTAAATCTCGATGGTGTGTCGCTGACGGGGGTGCGGGCCTATGATTCTGCGACCCGGGCATTTTTGTCACGTGATCCGTTGTCGCCGGTGACAGCTTCCGGATGGGCTGGGAATCCGTATTCCTGGGCTGGGGATGACCCGGTAGGCGGGGCGGATCCGTTGGGTCTTCGCCCGGTGTCTGAGGCTGATTTGCGGGTGTATCAGCAGGCTTCCAACGGATGGTTGGCCAACGCAGTCGCAGCAGCTGGCTCTTGGGTGAAGGACAACTGGGAGTACATTGCTGCTGGCGCGGTGATCGTCGCTGGTGTTGCGGTGATGTGCACTGGTGTGGGCGGGCCAATCGGCGCAGCAATGATCGGCGGCGCGCTGATGGGTGCAGGCACGTCCATCGGAACACAGAAATACACCACCGGAAGTGTCGACTGGGGCAAAGTCGCAGTTGATGGCGTCATCGGCGCCGCCTCCGGACTCGCCGGCGGAGGCGCAGCCGCCGCTGTCGGTCGCGCCACACAAGGCGCATCATGCCTCGGCCGCAACATCCTCACCGGCGCCGCAGAATCAGCCGCAGACGGAGCTGTCTCAGGCAGCCTCGACTACCTAACCGGCCCCGGCCCCCACACCCCTGGCGGCTTCGCAGCAGCCACCTTAGGCGGCGGCGCAACCGGCGGCGTGATGGGCGGCGCTGGCGGCGCCTTGTCGAAGGTCACCGGAACAGCCCGCTACGGGTGCTTCACCTCGGGTACTCAGGTGTTGATGGCTGATCACAGCATGAAATCCATCGAGGATGTCACGGTGGGCGAGAAAGTCATCTCCCACGACCCCATCACCGGCAAAGACGTCGAGGGCGTAGTAGAACAAGTACACATCCATGAGAACGTACCCACACTACAACTCACCACAACAGCAGGCGAGATCACCACCACAGTAACCCACCCGTTCTATGTTGAGGGGCGGGGATGGTTGCCTGCTGGCGAGTTGCGTGAGGGGGACCGGTTGCGATCCCCCGCAGGCGACGACGCAGTAGTGGAAGTAGTAAGCCTCCAGGCCACAGGCACTTCAGAGACGGTGTACAACCTCACTATTGCAGGGTGGCACAACTACCACATCCACACCCACAACCCAAACACAGACACAGGCACAGATGGCACCCCAGTCCTCGTCCACAACGACGGGCCATGCACCCCGAAGATCAATGCTTCCCAACTGAAGTTGAGCCAGACAGTCGCCAATCACAGTCATGAGTTGACAAAGTCCGGCGCTTTTGCTCGTCCGTACAACGAGTCCCTCTTGGTAGTTCAGGAGATCATAGCTGGAGGAACCCCTCGGGTTGACCCAGGAGGGATACCCGGTGGGTTGCGCTGGGATGTTCCGGGCGCGGTTAACGGGAGTTCTGGCACTTGGGAGCTTGTGGTGAACCCGGAGACTAACACGATTGTTCATTTCCTCTTCAAATCGGGGTGATTTCTGTGGCGGTGATTGGGTTTTATATTCTTCGTCAAGTCCTAGGGGTTCCTGGTGTTCTTGTTTATGATTCAGGGGAGTATTCTTTCCGGTTTGAGCGATCTGAGCTAGGGGTCACCGAACAAGGCGTGACCAGTCTATCTATTGGTACTTTGCAGGTTGAGGTTGATGTGGCAACTGGGCAGGTCTTGTTCGTTTGGGGTCTACATCCTCATACCCGTTGGCGGGAAGGGCGTGCCCGACCCGAGCGTGTGGTCGATGGTGGCGTTGCGGTGCGTGTTGACCAAGAGTTGGTCAGTGGCATCTCGGTGACTTTGGTTGAGGTTGGTGAGTGGGTCACTACGTGTGACTCTGCTTCTGGGTGGGTGCATGTTCATCCGCTTGGTTGGAGCGATGATGGTCTTCAGGTGCGAATTGCTGACGGTACGGTTCTTGGTCTCAAAGAAGGTGAATTGTCCTCGGTGTGGTTGAAGCCCTCAGTTCGATTGTGAAGCGCTAGTCACCGGAAGAGCTGTGGAGATTGTTGAATTCCTGGAGCTCTTGGAGCATGTGGTAGAGGGGAGTGGTCGCATTGTCGGATGAACTGGACCGATTAACATCGGGTCATGCCCTTGGAGAACAGCTGGGGAACCTGATGTTGGTGTGGATGCACTTCACTTCCGATGGTGATGCTGAAGGGGTGATTGTGCGGGCACGTGAGGTGATGTTGTGTCTGGCGGGGCTGCCGTCGTCGGCGTTCTTGGATCTGGAGACGGCGGACTGCTTGCCGTTGTGGTTCACAAGTGCGTTTGCTCCGGAGCCTGCTTCAGGGGCGGTTGATTTGGATGATGAGCGGTGGCTGATGTCTGGATGGTTGTCGTGATGGATCCTGAGGTGCGTCCCTGGAGGTGGTGGGATGCCGTGGCTCACGATCCGTGTCATGGAACGGTGAGGATTGGGATCGACGATTGGCCTCCTCCAGTGGGTGCTTTGGAATGGTTATTGACGGCCTGTGGCGCAACCAGTGTGGAGTACCCAGAGAGGGATGGCTCTGGTGCGGAGTGAAGGCCTGATCGTGGATAAACATCGACAGATTTATGCCAAGTACGATGATGAGACCATCACGGTCTATCAGGCCTATAGTGAGTGTATTGCTGTTCCAGCTGTTCAAGAGGGTAGATTCGTTATGCCTTTTAGCATGGATCGTATGACATGAGGCTTATTCATGGGGTGTAGGCGAAGATGAGTCCTGTGACGGCTTGTATTGTGGTTTCGAAGGTGTT
>ERZ773077.964-NODE-964-length-20646-cov-8.185664_pt1 | contig 20646 bp, 14 predicted proteins | sample MGYA00580612_ERZ773077 | MGnify/ENA primary metagenome ERZ773077 (study PRJEB29015, sample SAMEA2737971) | human oral metagenome | biome: human oral; feature: human-associated habitat; material: dental | place: China | collected 2021 ...
AAATTCTCCTCCCCAAATATCTCATCACAAAGCAGCTTCAAATTCGCCGCCTCATTGTCATCTATGCTGATGAAAATCACGCCGTCGTCGCGCAGCAGGTTGCGCGCCAGATACAGGCGCGGATACATCATGGAAAGCCAGGCGCTGTGGTAGTGGCCGTTTTCTTTTGTGTTTTTCTTCCACAGGCTTTGCCGGTTGAGAAAACCGGCTTCGTTTTTATCGCCGGTGCGGCGCTGGTATTCGGCGAGCGTTTCCGAATAATCGTCGGGGTAAACGAAGCTGTCGTTGCCGGTGTTGTACGGCGGGTCGATGTAAATCATCTTCACCTTGCCGTAATAGCTTTTTTGCAGGATGCGCAGCACTTGCAGGTTTTCGCCCTCGATGAGCATGTGCGGCGCTTGCGGCGGGTTGCCGGCGTCGGGCAGCAGGGTGTCGCTGGTGGTTTGCTGGATTTCGCGGCGGGCGGCGGCCTTGCCCGCCCAGCCCAGTTCGTAATGTTCTTGCGCGGCGGGCGGATCGGGTTGGTCAGGCTTCAGCAGTTGTTGCAGGCGGCGGATGTCGATTTGCCCGTCGCTGATGATTTCAGGCGCGGCTTGCCGCAGTAGCGCCGTGAGGGTGCGGGCGCGCTCTTTCAGCGCATCGGCGCTGAAGCCCGGCGCGGCGCGGCGCATGCGTCAGGCTGTTGGCTGTTGGCTGTTGGCTGTTGGCTGTTGGCTGTTCATATTATAACTCATAACTCGTTGATTTAAAAGGAAAAATTCCATTTCGGCGCATGGCGGAGCCGATTTTGCAACAAATTTTGACGCGCTCAGGCCAGCAGCGTCAGGCTCTGGTCGGCGCTGACGAGCACGCGGCCTGCTTGCGCGTCCATGCACAGGGGCGTGCCGTGCAGGCGCAGGCGCTGCGCGGGCTGGAGCAGGTTGGTCAGCCATAGCGAGCCGGGGGCGTCGCCGGCTTCGGTCAGGGCCAGCGCGCTGGCGCGGGTGGCGGCGGCCAGCGCCAGGCAGCGCTCGTCCGCAAAGCGCAGTTCCTGCCAGGGCGCGCCGCCGTCCAGCCCGCCTTCTTTCACGTAGAACGCCTGCCGCTGGAATGACGCCGCCGCCACCACGCACGCGCCGCCCGCCAGGGCGATGAAGGCGGGTATGAGCATGTCGGTGCCGGGCAGCGCGGCAATTTCCAGGCTGCGCAGGCGGCTGCATGCGCTGCCGCTGAGCAGCGCCAGCGCGCGGCCCTGTCCGCCTCCCTTGCCACGTTCCGCACGTTCCGCACGCGCCACGCCTGCCACGCAGATGCCGCCCGCGCTGCCGTAGGCGACGCAGGGCCACATGCCTTCGGGCAGCGGGGCTTCGTCCAGCAGCTGGCCGCTGGCCAGGTCCACTTCGGCCAGGCAGCCGGGCTGGCCTGTATGCCCTGCATGGCCGCCGCCCTGCGCCGCCGCTTGCGGCTTGAGCAGCAGCACGGCGCGGCCCGTGGCGGGGTCCACGTCCATGCTGCGGATGGCCATGCCGCCCATGCCCAGCGAGTGCGCCAGCGCCAGGCCGTTTTCGGCGTCCCACACGTCGAGCCGTGCGCCGGCTTCGCCCGCCGCGCACAGCCAGCGGCCATGCCAGCGCAGGGCGGCCGGGTGCGTGTCGGCCTGCGCCGAGGAGGGAACGGCCTGCGCGGTGACGTTTTCCAGATCCACCACGTGCAGCCCGCCGCCGCCGGGCGAGGCCAGTGCGGCATGGGCGCAGTGCGCGTCTACCGCCACGGCGGTGGCGGCGAAAGGCAGGGGAATGTGCACAACGGGGTTCATCGGCGGGCGATTTTCGGGCATGGAATCTGGCGTGCAGCGGGCGCAAGGCAGCCGCAAGAGGGGCGCGGCGCAGGGCGGGCGGGCCGTGCGCCGCTGCCGAAAAAAGAGCGGCCTGCGCCCGCTGCGCCTGGGTTTGCGGGCGGTTGCCGGCGCACGAGCGGCCTGTTCCGGCGGCCTTTGGCGGAAGGCAGGCAGGCGGCCAGCGGCCAAACCGTCTGCCGCCAAGGCGCGGCGGGGCCGGGGCGATGCCGTGGCTTTTGATGGCCGCTCTTCAGAATCTGTCCAACGCCTGCAATGCCTGCAACGCCTGCCTATGGGCATGGGCGCCCAAGCGCGGCCTCGGGCGGCCTGCCGGGCGCGTGGCACTGGCCACGCTGGCTTGGGCGGCAGGCAGGAGATGGATGCGGAGAGCGCCTCAATTCAGCTCCTCTATCCATAGCATGATGTCCTAGTGGAAAGGGCGCAAAACGGTTTTTTACGCCCTTGAATTAGCTCCTTTTTTTTGATGCCCTTTGGCCAAGTGCAGAGGCGTTGCGGGCTTGAGCGCCTGTTTGCAGGCGACAGAGCCTGTTCAGAAAAGCCAGCCGGTTTCGGCTGGCGCGGCGGCCGGGGCGCTGGCGGGCGCGCCCGCCTTGCGCAGCGTGCCCACGCGCACGCCCAGCAGGCGCAGGCGCGCCGTGAGGTCCACGCGCTTGAGGCATTGGCCGGCCACCTGGCGGATGCGGCGGGCGTCTTGCGTGTAGCTCTCTACGGTGGTGTCGCGCGTGGCGGTTTTGAAGTTGGCGTAGCGCAGTTTGATGCCGATGGTGCGGCCTTCGTAGCCTTTGCGGGCCAGGTCGCTGGCGACTTGCTCGCACAGGCGGGTGAAGATGGCGCCCAGCTCGGCGCGGTCGGCCACGGCGTGCAAATCGCGCTCGAAGGTGGTTTCGCGGCTCATGCTGACGGGTTCGCTGTGGGTGGTGACGGGGCGGTCGTCACGCCCCCAGGCGGCGTCGTGCAGCCAGGCGCCGTGGGTGGGGCCGAAATGGCGCATCAGCCACAGGCGCTCGCGCGCGGCCAGCTCGCCAATGGTGCGGATGCCCAGCGCTTGCAGGCGCGCATCGAGCTTGGGGCCGATGCCGTTGATCTTGCGGCACGGCAGCGGCCAGATGAGCGGCTGCAAGTCGGCTTCGCGCACGATGCTGATGCCGTTGGGCTTGTTGAATTCGCTGGCCATTTTGGCCAGCAGTTTGTTGGGGGCCACGCCGATGGAGCAAGTCAGGCCCGTGGCCTCGAAGATGCTTTTTTGCAGCAGCCGCGCGAGCACGCGCCCGCCTTCGCGCTGGCCGCCGGGCACGTGGGTGAAGTCGATGAACACTTCGTCGATGCCCCGGTCTTGCATGACGGGGGCGATTTCAAGGATGACGGCCTTGAAGGCGCGCGAGCAGCGGCGGTATTCGTCAAAGTCCGCCGGCAGCAAAAGGGCTTGCGGGCACAGGCGCGCGGCTTTCATCAGGCCCATGGCCGATCCCACGCCGAACTGCCGCGCCGCGTAGCTGGCGGTGGTGATGACGCCCCGGCCCGCGTAGCTGGCCAGGCGGGGAAAGAAGTCCACGGGCACGGCGGCCATGTCAGCGCCCGTCCAGCGCCTTTCGGGGTAGCGCGCATTCAGCTCTTGCAGCATGCGCGCTTCGTTGCGCCGCCCGCCGCCGATGACCACGGGCAGGCCCTTGAGCTGCGGGTAGCGCAGCCATTCGACGCTGGCATAAAAGGCGTCCATGTCCAGATGGGCGATGCGGCGCGGCAGGGCCTCGCCCGCCGGGGCGGCGTCAAAAGCGGCGTCAAAAGCGGCGTCAAAAGCGGCATCAGGGAGCGCGGAGGGCATGACTTTCAGAGACTGTTCATGTTCTGGCCGTGAGGGCTGAAAGTGCGCAAACGGAATGAGCTGCAAGGCGCAGATGGGCCTCGTGGTCCATCAAGAATTTGCAGCGCCGCAGAGCGCCCGATTCCGCGCTTTTCGCGCCCACGGGCAGATTGTGAACAGCTTCCTAAAATCGCCGCCCATGCTTGACGACCGCTCCCGTGTGCTGCTGAAGGCGCTGATTGAGCGCTACATCGCCGAGGGGCAGCCCGTTGGCTCGCGCACGCTTTCGCGCGCGGCGGGGCTGGACTTGTCGCCCGCCACCATTCGCAACGTGATGAGCGATCTGGAAGCGCTGGGCCTGATTGCCAGTCCGCACACCTCCGCCGGGCGCGTGCCCACGGCGCGCGGCTACCGGCTGTTTGTGGACACCATGCTCACCGCGCGCCCCGCCAAGGCCGCGCCCGATGACGCGCCCGCCGAGCGGCTTGCCGAATGGCCGGCTGAATGCCCCACGGAGCTGCCCGCCGGCCAGCCCCGGCAGGTGATTGCCAGCGCCGCGCAGCTGCTCTCCAGCCTGTCGCAATTCGTGGGCGTGGTGCAGGCGCCCAGGCGTTCATCCGTTTTCCGCCACATCGAATTCGTGCGCCTTTCCGAGCGGCGCGTGCTGCTCATCATCGTCACGCCCGATGGCGACGTGCAAAACCGCGTGCTCTTTACCGAAGCCGATCACACGCAGGACCAACTGGCCGAAGCGGCCAACTACCTGAACGCGCACTACGGCGGCATGGCCATCGAGCAAGTGCGCGAGCGCCTTCAGCAGGAAGTGGAAACGCTGCGCGGCGAAGTCGCCCAGCTCATGCATGCCGCCGTGCAAGCCGGCAGCGAAGCCATGCACCAGGCGCAAGGCGATGTGGTGATTGCCGGCGAGCGCAACCTGCTGGCCGTGAGCGACTTTTCCAGCGACATGAACCAGCTGCGCCGCGCGTTCGATCTGTTCGAGCAGAAAACCCAGCTCATGCGCCTGCTGGACACCTCCAGCCGCGCTGCCGGCGTGCGCATCTTCATCGGCGGCGAAAGCCAGACCGTGCCGGTGGAAGACCTCTCCGTGGTCAGCGCCCCTTACGAGGCCGACGGGCAGGTGGTGGGCACCCTGGCCGTCATCGGCCCCACGCGCATGCCTTACGACAAGGTCATTGACATCGTGGACATCACGGCCCGCCTGGTCAGCAATGCCTTGAACACGCAGGGCTGTCGCTAGAATTCGCGCCCTTCATCCGTTCTCGGAACAGATTCTCAAAAGGGGGCGTTAGCTCAGTTGGTCAGAGCAGGGGACTCATAATCCCTTGGTCGTTGGTTCAAGTCCAACACGCCCTACCAGTCAAATCAAGGGGTTGCGGCTTTCGCAACCCCTTTTCTTTTGCGGCGCGGCATGAATTCAATGCGCCCCTTTTGCCTGCGCCCCAAATGGGCAGAGCCGGGCAGGCGGACACAGCCCAGCTCCTTGATTCATAGCATTGGGTCCTAGTGGAATCTGCGCAGAACGGCTTTTTATGCCCCTTGAATTTGCTCCTCTTTCTGATGCTGCCCAGCAGGCCATTGCGCCGCCAGACGCACCACTTCGCCAATCACCAGCAAGGCAGGCGGCTTGACGGCGTGGCGGCGCGCCGTTTCGGGCAGATCGGCGAGGGTGCTGAACCACACCTGCTGCTGCGGACAGGTCACGCGGTGAACGAGCGCCGCTGGCGTGGCGGCGGCAAGGCCGGCGGCCTGCAATTCGCGGGCAATGGCCTCCAGCCCCGTCACGCCCATGTAGATGGCCACGGTCTGCTGGGGCTGGGCCAGCGCGGGCCAGTTCAGCCGCACGCTGTGATCCTTGAGATGGCCGGTAACGAACACGCAGCTTTGCGCGAAGTCGCGGTGCGTGAGCGGAAAGCCCAGCGCGGCCGCCGCGCCCAGCGCGGTGGTGATGCCCGGCACCACTTCCACGCTGATGCCCAGCGGCAGCAGTGCCTGCATTTCTTCCCCGCCCCGGCCAAACACGAAGGGATCGCCCCCTTTCAGGCGCGCCACGCGCAGACCCGACAGGGCCTTGTCAGCCAGACACTGGCAAATGGCCTGCTGCGTCCAGGAGTGATGGCCGGGCCGCTTGCCCACGTTGATACGCTCTGCGCGCGGCGGCACGAAGTCAAGAATGGCGGGCGACACCAGGTTGTCGTGCAGCACCACGTCGGCCTGTTGCAGCCGCCGCAGCGCGCGCAAGGTGAGCAGCTCGGGGTCGCCCGGCCCCGCGCCAATGAGCGCCACGCCACCCGGCGGCAGGGGGGCGCTGGCGTGCAGGCGCAAAAGCAGATCGCCAGAAATGGCTGACCCGCCATCGTGGGAAATCATCATTTTGTAACTTGACACAAGTCAATTTTGAAGACCGATCATCAGGCGGCGCGCGATGATATGCAAACTCTCCCTCTAGAATTTAAGCGCCCTTATTCCTTTTCCAGTATGCAGACCTTGCGCGCACTCACCCGCATGAACCGGCTAGCCCGGTTGGCGCTGGCGTGGTTTGCGCTGACGCTGGCGGTGGCGGGGTTTTCGCCCATCGTCCACCCCAAGCCCATGCAGCTGGTGTGCGCCGCCGATGGGGCGTATTTCGTCACTGAAAACGGCGAGAAATTTGGCGAAAGCCTGCATCACCACACACTGGATTGCGCCATGTGCCTGGCAGTCATGCTGCCCACGCCGTTTGCGCACGTTTTCGAGCCCAGCCCCGCACCCCAGGGGCAGCTCATTGCGCTGAAGCCAGCGCCGCGCACCGCCGCCTTGGCGGGGCCGCCGCTGCCCGCGCGCGGACCGCCTGCGGGCGAGGCGTCCGTGGCGGGTTAGCGCAGGCTTTCTATACGCCTGCCGCGCTTTCCGACCCCTGGCGCACAGGCGTATCTCTCTTTCGTTTCTGTGGATGCGCTCGCCCGCCCGGCCGCCTTGCAGCCAAGCACATGGCCCTCTTTCGAGGCCATTTTTTTTGCTCTGCAACGCAGCTTTTTTCATGTTCAACCTTTCTGTTTTTCGTCTCCATCCCGTGGCGATGGGCGCGGCTCTGGCGCTGCTGTGCGCGCCAGCCCTGGCCCAGTCCTCTGAAGAAGCCCGCGCCCCGCGCGACGGCAAGAAATCCGAAACCCAGGCCGCCCTGCCAGAAGTCGTCGTGGACGACTCCGCGCAGACGCAGCCTGCCAAAGTCCTGCTGGACACGCCTTCCTACACCGGCAGCCGCCTGGGGCTGACGGCGCGGCAGACGCCTGCCGTCGTCACCGTGGTGGACCGCGCCAGCATTGAGGCGCGCGGCGCGCGCACCACGCAGGAAATGCTGCAAGGCGTTCCGGGCGCCACCGCCAGCGATTCGCCCGGCGCCATCCGCTCCAGCTACCGGGGCTTCACGGGCGCTTCCGTCAATCACCTCTTCAACGGCATCAACGTGCAATACAGCATTGCCGCCCGCCCGGTGGACAGCTGGATTTACGACCGCGCCGAAGCCATCGGCGGCGCTTCCAGCTTTCTGTATGGCGCGGGCGGCGTGGGCGGCACGGTGAACTACGTCACCAAAACCGCCGAGCGCACCCCCATCACCGAAGGCCGCCTGCGCCTGGGCAGCCACCGCCTGGGCGAAGCCAGCGTGGGCCTGAACCGCCGTCTGGCGGGCGAGGGCGCGCGCCACGGCGACCACCACCTGCGGCTGGACGTGAACCACCGCCGCGCGCACAGCCATGTGGAAGGCATGCAGTCGCGCGCCACGCAAATTGCCACTTCGCTGCTGAGCGACCTCACGCCCGCCCTCTCGCACCTGCTGGCGTATGAATACCAGACCGAGCACGTGGACCGCCCCTACTGGGGCACCCCCTTGCTCCAGCCCATCGGCGCAGTGGGCCGCATCGACCGCTCCACGCGCTTCAAGAACTACAACAGCGCAGATGGCGTCTATGCCCAGCGCGTGCAGTGGCTGCGCTCCGTGACCGAATGGCAGGCCAGCAGCGCCTTCAGCCTGAAAAACACCTTCTATGCCTATGACGCGCGGCGCGACTACCGCAACGTGGAGGTTTATTCGTTCAACAGCACCAACACTGCCGTGCGCCGCGTGGACGCTCTCTTGCAGCGCCATGAGCAGCGCCTGGTGGGCAACCGTATTGACGGCGTGTGGAAAAGCGCCATCGCGGGCCGCGCCAGCGACTGGGCTTTTGGCCTGGACATCAGCCACAACCGCCAGACGCGCTATCCGAAATACGACGATGACTACGTGAGCATCGTCGATCCCTGGAACTTCCAGACCGAGCGCTTCTTCACCATTCCGGGCCTCTCCCCCACGCTCGTGCCGCTGCGCACCAACCGCGTCAAAACCCTGGCGCTGTATGCCGAAAACCGCACTGCGCTCGTTGACGGCCTGCATCTCGTCACGGCCCTGCGGCATGAGCGCCTGCGGCTGCACCTGACCAACCACGGCCGCGTCACCGCCAGCAACCCTGCCACCCTCAGCCGCAACTACCACCCCACCACCGGGCGGCTGGGCCTGGTGTGGGACGCCTCGCCCGGCATGACCTTCTACGCCCAATACGCCACGGCCGCCGATCCGCCAGCAGGCATTCTCACCACTGCCTCCGCCGACGCCCTGCTCAACTACACCGACCTCACCAAGGGCCGCCAGTTCGAGGCCGGCGCCAAGTTCAGCTTCTGGAACGGGCAAGGCGCGGCCACCCTCGCCGCCTACCACATCACGCGCAAAAACCTTGCCACGCAAGACCCCAACAACCGGCGGCTGACCCTGCTCGTGGGCCAGCAGTCCTCGCGCGGCGTGGAAGCGGCCATCAGCCTGCGCCCCACGCCCAGGTGGCTGCTGGAAGGCAACATAGGCCATTCGCGCGCGAAGTACGACAGCTTCTACATCAACGGCGTCTCCATGGCAGGCAAACGCCCCGCCAACTCGCCCGACACCATCGCCAACCTCTGGGTCACCTACGGCATCACCCCCGCGCTCAAAGCCAGCGCGGGCCTGCGCCACGTCAGCAAGATTTATGCCGACGCGGCCAACACCCTGCACTGGCCCGCCTACACCCTGCTTGACCTGGGCCTGAGCTGGCAGATGCGCCCCGGCGCCACGCTGGACTTTCGCGTGCGCAACGCCACCGACAAGGTCTATGCCACCGAAATGGGTTCCGGCAAAAACATGGCCTACCTCGGCGCGCCCCGCGCGTTTGATCTGACGCTGCACCTGTCCTTCTGACCCGGCCAAAGCGCCCAGACGCGGGCGTTCATTCCGCTCGCGTCTTGCTCTGCCCTTTGATTTTGCTCCTTTAATTGGAGCATGAGATCTTGGTGGAAAGCGCGCAAGAGCCATTTTTGACCCCTCCAAATCCGCTCCTCCTTTCAATGAGCATGAGCGGCCTACGCGCCGCGAAGGAATTGCCATGCGAGTTCACCCCGCCTCCTGCGTCCTGAGCGCCGCCCTGTTGGCGCTGCCTGCCGCCGCACAGAACCTTCCGCAAAAACACCCGCAGCGCCCTTTCTCAAATGCTTCTTCCTATGCCGAGGCCAGCCTGCCCGCCGTCACCGTTGCGGCCAGTGGTGTGGAGGATGGCGCAGACGATGGCGATGCCCTGGCCCGCCGCACCGTGCCGCTGGAATCGGCGGCGGCCACCGCCTCGCGGCTGGAGGCTCCCATCAAGGACATTCCCGCCAGCGTTGAAGTGCTGGGCCGGGCCGCCATGCAGTCGCGCGGCGACCGCACCGTACTCGAAGCAGCCGAAAAGGCGGCGGGCCTGAGCGCCAGCCATACCCCCGGTTCGCCCGGCTCCTTTTCGGCGCGCGGCTTCGCTGGCGGCGTGAGCTGGCTCTACAACGGCCTGCCTATTCCGGGCGGCGCGGGCATGTCCAGCCGCCTGCTTGACACCGGCAACCTCGCCCGCATCGAAGTGCTGCGCGGCCCCTCTTCCGTGCTGCATGGGGCCTGGGGCACGGGCGCGGTGGTGAACCTCATCACGCGCGAAGCCAGCTTCGAGCGCCAGCGTCCGGAGCTGGATTACAGCCTGGGCAGTCACCGCGCCCACCGCCTGCACTTAGGCGCGGGCGGCGCGCTCAAGGCGGACACGCTGGCCTGGCGGCTGGACTACGCGGGCGCTCATGCCCACAGCTCCGTGCAGGCTGAGCGCACGGTCAAAAACCAGCTCAACGCCTCGCTGCTGGCCCGCTTCAGCGCACGCCTGCGCCTGACGCTGGCACTGGATCACGCCAGCGACAACGCCCGCAACGTCTATTACGGCACGCCCCTGATCAATGGCCGCCTGGCCGGAGCGCTGCGCCACATCAACTACAACCAGCTTGAAGATGGCATCTTCAAGGCGCGCAACACTTGGCTGCGCGTCCACCTGCAATGGGACGCCGCCCCCGGCTGGCAAGTGGACGGGCGCCTCTACGCGCTCAAGGGCTTCAGCGACTGGCGCAATATCGAAAACTTCGCCTGGCTGGGCGGCGGCGCTCCGGCCAGCCAGCGCGTGCAGCGCTCTTCATGGGTGAATCTGGACCACCACCGCGACCTCATCGGCGGTCGGCTTGACGTGCTGCGCCGCAACCAGATCGCGGGCCGCCCCAACCGCCTGCTGGCGGGTGTGGACCTCAGCCGCCTGCAATTTGCCTCCTGGCGCAACGATTTCGGCGGGCGCGATGAAGTCAGCGCCTGGCAGCCTCCCGTCACCCGCTTCGGCAGCGTGGGCCGCGCCAAGACGCCCGCACGAGAAACCACCGTGCGCCAGGCCAGTCTTTATCTGGAAGACCTGCTGGAAATCACCCCGCAACTCAAGCTCATGACCGGTCTGCGGCACGAACGCATTCAGGGCCGCTGGCTCTGGCTGGACCGCAGCGGCCACCCGCAGGCGCGCAAAACGCACCGCTACACCGCCTGGCGCGCAGGCGTGGTGTATGAGGCTGTGCCGGGCCTGCACCTTTACGCATCGCTGTCCACTGCCGCCGAGCCGGGCGGCACCCTGCTGCTGGCCAACCCCCAGCAAAGCCAGCTGCGCCTGACCACGGCCCGGCAAGCGGAAATAGGCGTCAAGCAATCGCTCTGGGAGGGCAGGGGCGAGTGGACGGTGGCGCTCTACGACATCCGCAAGCGCAACGTTTTCGTGCCTGACCCGCAGCGCCCCGCCGACCGCATCGCCATTGGCCAGCAGTCTTCGCGCGGATTGGAACTCACTGCCGCCTGGCGGCCCGCGCCACAGTGGCAGCTACAGGCCAACGCTGCCTGGGTGCGGGCGCGCTATGACGACTACCAAAGCGGCAACCCGCCCGTCTCCTACAACGGCCATCGCCCGCCCATGACGCCCGCCCTCGCCCTCAACCTTGGCCTAGGCTGGCGGCCCGCTCCCGCCTGGCAGTTCGACGCCTGGCTGCGCCGCCTCTCGCGCGTGTACGTGAACGACGCCAACACCGCCACCTTGCCCGCCTACGCCACGCTTGATCTGTCAGCCGCCTGGCAAGCTAGCCCGCAGACCGAAATCACCTTTCGCGTGCGCAACGCTACCAACGCCTTGTATGCCCACGCCGTGTACTACAGCGGAACACAGGCCATGCTGGCGCCGCCGCGCAGCTATGAAATCGGCGTGAAATGGCGTTTCTGAATAACGTCTGCCAAGGCCCTCATGAAACTTCACCCCAAACGCTGGCCGTTCCTCATTCACCGCTGGCTGGGCATTGCCCTGAGCTGGCTGTTTGTGTGCTGGTTTGTCTCCGGCATGGTCATGATGTATGTGGGCCACCCCAAGCTCACCGAAGCCGAGCGGCTGGCGCACCTGCCGCCGCTGCAAGGGCAGGCCGGGCTGCTGGCGCCGCAGCAGGCGCTGGAGGCGGCGGGCGTGCATCAGCCGCTGGCTGCGCTGCGGCTGGCCGTCAGCAGCGGCGCGCAGGCGGTGTATTTCGCCACGCCTGACACGGACGGCCGCATGGCGGGCCGCAGACCGCAGTCTGTGCCGCCCATTCTGATCGACGCGCACACCGGCCAGCGGCTGGATTCGCAGCCGTTCGACACCCGCCAAGCCCTGGCCAGCGCCGCTGCGTGGGCAGCTGAAGAGGCCGCCGCCGAATCAACGCAAGCGCCGCCCGCTGCCGTCTCCTATCTGGGCCTGGTGGAAGAAGACGCCCACACCCATTCCGCCGCGCTGGACGCGCACCGCCCGCTGCACCACGTGCAGCTGCATGACGCGGCGGGCACGCAGCTGTATGTCTCCAGCCGCACAGGCGAGGTCGTGCGCGACGCCACGCGCAGCGAGCGCGGCTGGAACTACCTGGGATCCTGGCTGCATTGGCTCTACATGTTCCGGGGCGGCGCGTGGGATGCGTGGTGGGCGCTCATCATCGACACCCTGGCCGCGCTCGGCTGCGTGGCCGTCCTGACCGGCGCGGCGGTGGGCATCTGGCGCTGGCGCTTCGGGCAGCCCTACCGCACCGGCAGGCGCACGCCCTTCCCGCAGCCCATGACGCGCTGGCACCACATCAGCGGCATGCTGTTCGCGCTGGCGGCCTGCGCCTGGGTTTTCAGCGGGCTGATGTCCATGAACCCGCTGGGCGTGTTCAGCAGCCAGGCCGAGCCGTTGCAAATCAAGGCGCTGCAAGGCGGCCCCCTGCTGCCCGCCGGTGAATGGGCCGCGCCGCAGGCGCTGCTGGCGGCCGCTGATGCCGTCAGCTCTGATGCGGCCCCCATCCGCGAACTGCGCTGGCAGCCCGCCCTGGGCCGCACGCTCGCGCTAGCCTTTGACAGCCAGCGGCCCGGCGCGCCCCGCGTGCTGGACGCGCGCGATGCCGCCCCGCTGGATCTGCCCGTCAGCGAAGTGCAGCAAGCCGCCGCCCGCCTGCTGCCCGCCCCCGTGGCCCAGGCGCAAATGCTCACGGCCTACGACTTCTACTACTACCCCCGCGCCGACCACACCATGACCGGCGGCCACGCCAACCGCCCGCTGCCCGTGCTGCGCCTGGTTTTTGACGACGAACACGCCAGCTGGGTTTACGTCGATCCCCGCACGGCGCAAGTGCTGGAGCGCACCGACCGCGCCCGCCGCGCCAGCCGCTGGCTTTTCACCCTGCTGCACAGCTGGGACTGGCTGCCCCTGCTGGAGCGCCGCCCCTTGTGGGACGCCTTCATGCTGGCTCTGAGCCTGGGCGGCGCGGCCCTGAGCCTGACGGGCGTGGTCATCGGCGCGCGCCGCCTGGCGCTGAAAGCGCGACAGGCGCGCGCCTTGAACCGCAAGGCGCGCAGGGCGGGCAGCTAATTGGAAACGGCGCTCCCAGGCGGTTTCTCGCCTGCCTGGCATCACCAGAAACAGGAGCAAATTCAAGAGGGTTAAAAATGCCTCTTGCGCAGTTTCCACTAGGACGTCATGCTATGAATAAGAGAGCGAAATAGCGTCATGCGGCCTGCTGGCTGTGCCCAGCCTGCTCCGCTTTGCTTCGCGCTCCTGTCTGGGCCAGGCCATGAACAGGTTCTCAGGCGCGCAGGCTTTCGCGCCGCGCCGTCCACAGGCAGGCCGCGAACATGCCCAGGCCGCCCAGCGCCAGCGCCGCGCCCACCCAGCTGGTGGAACGCCAGCCCCAGCCTGCCTCAATGGCCGTGCCGCCCAGCCACGCGCCCAGCGCGTTGGCCAGATTGAAAGCCGACTGATTCAGCGCCGAAGCCAGCGACTGCGCCTTGCCCGCCACATCCATCAGCCGCATCTGCGTGCCCACGCCCAGCGCGCCAATGGTGCCCACCAGAAACAGGCCCGCAGCCGCCGTCACCGGCCACAGCGCCGCCCAGTAAAACAGCGCCATCACGGCCAGCGCCCAGACCAGAATGCCCGCGATTGAAGGCATCAGCCACCGGTCCGCCAGCCGCGCGCCTGCCAGATTGCCCGCCACCATGCCCATGCCAAACAGCGAAAGCGTCAGCGGCACCCAGGACTGCGGCATGTGGCTGACATGCAGCAGCGTCGGCTTGATGTAGCTGAACACCGCGAACAGCCCGCCAAAGCCAATGGCCGCCACGCCCAGCGTGAGCCACACCTGCGGCAGCCGCAGCGCCGAGAGTTCATCCAGCACGCTGCCTTGCGCCGGAGCGGACTGCGCGGGCACGTGGCGCTGGATCAGCCACGCAGCCGCCAGCGCATTGCAGCCCACCAGCGCGAAAGCGGCACGCCAGCCGAAAAACTCGCCCGCCCAGGTGGCCAGCGGCACGCCAACCACGGTGGCCGCCGTCAGCCCCGTCATCACCAGCGCCACGGACGTGGCCCGCCGCCCCGGCGGCGCCAGCGCGGCCGCCACCAGAGCCGCCGCGCCAAAGTACGTGCCGTGCGGCAGCCCGGCCACAAAGCGCAGCGCTATCAGGGACGGATACCCCGGCGCGAGCGCACTGGCGAAATTGCCCAGCGCGTACGCCAGCATCATCGCCACCAGCAGCCAGCGCCGCTGCCATTGGGCCGTCAGCACCGCCAGCACCGGCGCACCCACCATCACGCCCGCCGCATACGCGCTGATGGCGCGCCCCGCCTGCGCAATGTTCACTTGCAGGCCCTTGGCCACCTCGGGCAGCAAACCCATGATGACGAACTCGCCCGTGCCGATGCCAAAGCCGCCCACGGCCATGGCCAGCATGGCCGCAACGGGAAAGCGCTCCGGACGCGCCAGTGGGGCCGCAGCCTCGCAAGAAGGTGAAGACATAGGAGAGAAAAAAGACCGCGGATTGTGCCGCCCGGAGCCGGTTCGGGTTGCTGCAAAAAACATAGTGGCCCGCGCCCGTTTCACCAGGACTTGCGGGCGATTTGCCCCTTGCAGTCCAACCCGGCTCCCGGGTTTTGGCTCTTGACGGGCAACTTGCAAGCAGGCCCCGAAAAATCCAGCGCGTTTCGAAGGCAGCGGGCGGATACCGCTGAAAATCGCGCTTGCAGGCCGCGCACAGGCCGTTCACACACTTCAATATTGCAAAGGAAATACACGTCATGACTGCTTTCGCCTTCGTTTTTCCCGGGCAGGGATCCCAATCGGCCGGCATGCTGGATGCCTGGGGCGAACACCCCGCCGTGCGCGAGACGCTGAGCGAAGCCAGCGACGCGCTGGGCGAAGACCTGGCCCGCCTGATTCACGAAGGCCCGAAAGAAGCGCTGCAACTGACTGCCAACACCCAGCCCGTGATGCTGGCGGCGGGCGTGGCCTGCTGGCGCGTCTGGCGCGCCGAGGGCGGCGGCCTGCCGGTGGCCGTGGCCGGACATTCGCTGGGCGAGTATTCGGCGCTGGTGGCCGCTGGCGCGCTCACGCTGGCGCAAGCTGCGCCGCTGGTGCGTCTGCGCGCCACGGCCATGCAGCAAGCCGTGCCCGTGGGCGCCGGGGCGATGGCGGCCATTCTGGGGCTGGATGCGGCCCAGGTGCGCCAGGGCTGCGCCGAAGCCACGCGGGCCATGAACAACCCGGCAGAAGTGGTGGAAGCCGTGAACTTCAACGACCTGACGCAAACCGTGATTGCCGGCACGAAAGCGGCGGTGGACAAGGCCTGCGGCGTTCTCAAGGAAATGGGCGCGCGGCGTGCGCTGCCGCTGCCGGTTTCGGCCCCGTTTCACTCCAGCCTGATGAAGCCCGCTGCTGAAAAGCTCAAAGCCGCGCTGGAGGGCGTGACGCTGGCCGCGCCGCAAATTCCCGTGGTGAACAACGTGGACGTGGCGGTGGAAAGCGACCCGGCCCGCATCCGCGACGCGCTCTACCGCCAGGCTTTCAGCCCTGTGCGCTGGGTGGAATGCGTGCAAAAGCTCAAGGCGCTGGGCGCTGCGGCCATCGTCGAATGCGGCCCCGGCAAGGCGCTGGCGGGCATGACCAAGCGGATTGACGACAGCCTGGCAAGCGCCGCCCTGTATGACCCGGCGACGCTGGCGCAGGTCAAGGCGCTGTAATTCGCGGCCCGGCGAGGCGTTTGCTGGCCGCCATTTCAAGTTTCATCAATGGAAGGAGTGAAGTTTTCATGACCGGTTCAACCCAACAAATCGCCCTGGTCACGGGCGCCACGCGCGGCATTGGCGCGGCCATTGCCCAGACGCTGGCGGCTGGCGGCATGGTCGTGATTGGCACGGCCACGTCAGATGAAGGCGCACAAAAAATTTCGGCGGCGCTGGCCGCCTGGCCGGGCTGCAAGGGCGTGACGCTGGACGTGCGCGATGGCGCGGCGTGCGAAGCGCTGGCGGAGTCCATCGTCAAGGAGCGCGGCGCGCTGCATGTGCTGGTGAACAACGCCGGCATCACGCGCGACACGCTGGCCATGCGCATGAAAGACGACGACTGGAGCGCGGTGCTGGAGACCAATCTCACGGCCGTCTTTCGCATGAGCCGCGCCGTGATGCGGCCCATGATGAAGCAGCGCTATGGGCGCATCGTCAATATCACCAGCGTGGTGGGCGCCACGGGCAACCCCGGCCAGGCCAACTACGCGGCGGCCAAGGCGGGCGTGGCGGGCATGACGCGCGCGCTGGCGCGCGAGCTGGCCAGCCGGGGCGTGACGGTCAATTGCGTGGCGCCCGGCTTCATCGCCACCGACATGACGGCCGTGCTGCCCGAAGAGCAGCAAAAGGCGCTGGCCGCGCAAATTCCGCTGGGCCGCATGGGCACGGCTGAAGAAGTGGCCCATGCCGTGGCCTGGCTGGCCAGCCCCGGCGCGGCGTATGTGACCGGGCAGCAGCTGCACGTCAATGGCGGCATGTTCATGGACTGAAGGCCGCCGATGCTGCGGCAGGCCGCGCCAGCGCTCTCTGCAAGCGCGGCTAGAATCCCCCGTTTTTCACAACCCTTAGAGGGAATCCATGAGCGATATTGAAGCACGTGTCAAGAAAATCATCGCCGAGCAGCTTGGCGTGGAAGAGTCCCAGGTCACCAACGAAAAAGCATTCGTGGCCGATCTGGGCGCTGATTCTCTGGACACTGTGGAACTGGTGATGGCCCTGGAAGATGAGTTCGGCATCGAGATTCCGGACGAAGACGCCGAAAAAATCACCACGGTTCAGGCGGCCATCGACTACGCCAACACCAAGAAGGCAGCCTGACCGGCCCACGCGCATGCCGTCAGCAGGCGCGCTGCCCGGCGCTCCATGATCGCCCGGTCCAGGCCGCCGCTTGCAAGGCCACTCCCGCCGACAGGCCCGCTCCCGTCTGCGGGAGTTTTGCTGTTGGCCCTTTGATTTTGTGGAGCAAGACAAGATGAGCCAACACCGTCGCCGCGTTGTCGTCACCGGCCTGGGCTGCGTCAGCCCCGTCGGCAACGACGTCAGCCAGAGCTGGGCCAGCCTGCTGGCAGGCCAGAGCGGCATCACCGCCATCACCCGTTTTGATACATCGGCTTTTGCCTGCCGCATTGCGGGCGAAGTCAAGGGGCTGGATGTGTCCGCCGTGGTTTCCACCAAGGAAGCCAAAACGATGGACACCTTCATCAAGTACGGCCTAGTCGCCGCCGCCGAAGCCGTGGCCGATGCGGGCCTGCCTACGGGCGAGGCGCTGGATGAGGCGCAGGCCGAGCGCATTGCCTGCGTCATCGGCTCTGGTATCGGCGGCTTGCCCATGATCGAGGAAACCTGCGCCGATTACGCCCAGCGCGGCCCGCGCCGCATTTCGCCCTTTTTCGTGCCCGCCTCCATCGTCAATTTGCTGGCAGGGCATGTTTCCATCAAATTCGGCTTCAAAGGCCCCAATCTCACGCTGGCCACGGCCTGCTCAACGGGGCTGCACTGCATCGGCCAGGGCGCGCGCCTCATCCAGTATGGCGATGCCGATGTGGTGGTGGCCGGCGGCGCTGAATCCACGGTTTCGCCGCTGGGCGTGGGCGGCTTTGCCGCCATGCGCGCCCTCTCCACCCGCAACGACGACCCTGCCGCCGCTTCCCGTCCGTGGGACAAGGAGCGCGATGGTTTCGTGCTGGGCGAAGGCGCGGGCATTCTGGTGCTGGAAGAGTACGAGCGCGCCAAGGCGCGCGGCGCGAAGATTTACGCCGAGCTGGCCGGCTTTGGCATGAGCGGCGACGCCAGCCACATCACCGCCCCCAATGTGGACGGCCCCCGCCGCGCCATGCAGGCGGCCCTGCGCGATGCGGGGCTGAACGCTGACGAGCTGGACTACATCAACGCCCACGGCACCTCCACGCCGCTGGGCGACATCAATGAAACCAACGCCATCAAGGCCGCTTTTGGCGAGCAGGCGCGCAGGCTCGTGATCAGTTCCACCAAGTCCATGACCGGGCACCTGCTGGGCGGCGCGGGCGGCATAGAAAGCATCTTCACCGTGCTGGCCCTGCACCACCAGAAAGTGCCGCCCACCATCAATCTGCACACGCCCGATCCCGAGTGCGACCTGGACTACTGCGCCAATACCGCGCGCGATGTCAGGCTGCAAGCCGCCCTGAAAAACAACTTCGGCTTTGGCGGCACCAATGGCTCTTTGGTGTTCACGCGCGTGTGAAGCGGCTGCATGCCACTGATCCGTGTTTTGGCAAGGCCTGCTTGGAATCCCCCTGGAAAACACTGGCGTATTAGGCGGCCCTGTCAGCCGGCAAGGCCAGGCGCTTCTAGACTCGCGCCCTTTTTCAGCCTTGTTTTCCATTCACATGCAAAAACTGCTTCTGGCCGCGCTGGCCGCCTTCGCTTCGCTGACCGCCTGCGCGCAAACCCCTTCTTCCACCGCTGCACACATGACTGCTTCCGCCGCCCAGGCTTCACCCGCCGCCACCAAAGCCCCCGGCATCTGGATTGACGTACGCACGCCCGAAGAGTACGGCCAAGGCCACCTGAAAGACGCGGCCAACATTCCCTTGCAGGAGTTTGCCGAGCGCATTCAGTCCGCCGTGCCCGACAAAAATGCCGCCGTGCATTTGTATTGCCGCAGCGGCCGCCGCTCCGGCCAGGCCGAGCAAATCATGCGCGAGCTGGGCTACAAGAACGTAACCAACCAGGGCGGCTACGAAGACCTGAAGGCCCAGGGCCTGAGCTGATTGGCGCGGTTGCCCGGACAACCCCGGCCACGGCAAGGCGCACCGCTTGCGGTGCGCTTTTTTTGCGCCTGCTGCTTTTTGCTTTGACGGTCGCGCGCGCCAAGGACCTGTCCAAAGCCTGGCTGAGAGGGCGGAAAGAGCAGGATGTGGGTACGGGCACTGGATAGATGGCTGTCTTTCGCTTCTTTATCCATAGCATGATGTCCTAGTGGAATGTGCGCAAGGCCGTATTTTGATGCCTTGAATTTGCTCTTGTTTTTGATGCCGCGAGGCTGAAATACCAGTCAGAGAACCTGTTCTGAGGGCAGCTTTGCAAGCATCAGCTGCGCGGGTCTTGCGTGCGGCCGTTCAGCCTTGAAGCCGCCAGTGGCGGCCTTATGTGCAGCGGCATTGTTTTTTTGATGAGAAAGAACGCATGAGCACCGCAGATTCCTCAAATCCCCAGAAGCACGCTTTTCAGGCCGAAGTGGCGCAGCTGCTGCACCTGGTCACCCACTCGCTTTACTCCAACCGCGAAATCTTCTTGCGCGAGCTGATTTCCAACGCTTCGGACGCGTGCGACAAGCTGCGCTTTGAGGCGCTGTCGGACGCCAGCCTGTATGGCGGCCAGCCTGATTTGCGCGTGCGCATCAGCTTTGACAAGGCCGCGCGCACGCTCACGGTGGCCGACACCGGCATCGGCATGAGCGGGCAAGAGGCCGTGGCCAATCTGGGCACCATCGCCAAAAGCGGCACGCGCGAATTCATGAGCCGCCTCTCGGGCGACCAAAAGCAGGACGCGCAGCTGATTGGCCAGTTTGGCGTGGGCTTTTACGCGGGCTTCATCGTGGCCGATCGCATCACGGTCGAATCGCGCCGCGCGGGCCTGCCGCCCGAGCAAGGCGTGCGCTGGAGCAGCGAAGGCGCGGGCGACTTTGAAGTGGCGCCCATCACCCGCGAAGAGCGCGGCACGAGCGTGACGCTGCACTTGCGCGAAGACGCGCTGGAATTTGCCGACGGCTGGCGCTTGCGCGAGCTGATTGCCAAGTACGCCGACCACATCGACCTGCCCATTCAGATGGAAGGCGAAAAGTGGGAAGACAGCCCGCAAGAAGGCCAGCCCGGCCGCATGGTGAAAACCGGCGAGTGGGAAACCGTGAACCAGGCCACGGCCTTGTGGGCGCGCCCGCGCAAAGACATCACCGACGCGCAATACGAAGACTTCTACAAACACCTGGCGCACGACTGGCAGCCGCCGCTGGCCTGGAGCCATAACCGCGTGGAAGGCAACGCCGAATACACGCAGCTGCTCTACATCCCGCAGCACGCCACGCAAGACTTGTGGGACCGCACGCAGAAAACCGGCATCAAGCTCTACGTGCGGCGCGTGTTCATCATGGACGACGCCGAGCAGCTGCTGCCGCGCTATCTGCGCTTTGTCAAAGGCGTGGTGGATTCGGCCGATTTGCCGCTGAACGTCAGCCGCGAGCTGCTCCAGCAAAGCCGCGACGTCAAAGCCATCCGCGAAGGCAACACGCGCCGCGTGCTGTCCATGCTGGAAGAGCTGGTCAAGGAAAGTACGGAGCCAAGCCCGGCGGACGCCAAGGTGCAAGAGGGCAGGGCGGAAGAAGCCAAAGAAGCCGGCCAGCCGGAAAACCCGCAGCCCGAAGGCGGCAAATACGCCGTTTTCTGGCGCGCTTTTGGCGCCGTGCTCAAGGAAGGGCTGGGCGAAGACGCCGCCCAGCGCGAGCGCCTGCTGGGCCTGACGCGCTACGCCTCCACCACGCACGCCAGCACCAGCCTGGCCGATTACAAGGCGCGCATGAAAGAGGGCCAGAAGGCCATTTACTACCTCACCGCCGAAACGCCCGCTGCCGCGCAAAGCAGCCCGCAGCTGGAGCTGTTCCGCCAAAAAGGCATCGAAGTGCTGCTCATGAGCGACCGCGTGGACGAATGGGCCATGAACTTCGTGCAGGCGTTTGACGGCACGCCCATGCAGTCTGTGGCGCGCGGCGC
>ERZ773077.966-NODE-966-length-20624-cov-7.515679_pt1 | contig 20624 bp, 17 predicted proteins | sample MGYA00580612_ERZ773077 | MGnify/ENA primary metagenome ERZ773077 (study PRJEB29015, sample SAMEA2737971) | human oral metagenome | biome: human oral; feature: human-associated habitat; material: dental | place: China | collected 2021 ...
GTGGTGGTTTTTCAAAAGAAGAAACTGAGTACCTTTTGGTAGATTGCCTCTACTTAGGTATTGACAACATAATGGCACTGCGCGGCGATGCAATGAAAGAACAACGCTACTTTCAGCCTACTGAGGGCGGACATACTTATGCTACCGAACTTGTTACTCAAATCATCAATTTGAACAAAGGAATTTACCTCAACGGTATTGCTGCCGACCATAAGGCTAATTTCTGTATAGGAGTGGCGGGGTATCCTGAAAAACACATTGAAGCCCCCTCACTCACCTCGGACTTGGCGCGCCTGAAAGAAAAGGTAGATGCCGGTGCCGACTATGTGGTAACACAAATGTTTTTTGACAATCAGAAGTATTTTGAGTTTGTAGAGAAAGCCAAAGAAGCGGGTATCAATGTGCCTATCATACCAGGGATTAAACCTATTGCTATTAAAAAGCACCTCAACCTGCTTTCACAAGCCTTTAAAATAGACTTCCCCGAAGAGCTCATCAAAGCAGTAGAAGCCTGCAAAAATAACGCCGATGTAAAACAAGTGGGCATAGAATGGGCTATACAGCAAAGCAAAGAGCTGAAAGCTGCAGGAGCACCCGTATTGCATTACTATTCTATGGGAAAATCGGATAATATTGTGAAAGTAATATCAGAAGTATTTTAATTAGATAAGAGATAAGAAGTAAGAAATTCTACTTTTTATCTCTTATTTTTTTATTTCTTCATTGATTTGTTCAATGTAATGGGTAAGTTCTTCTTTGCCGGTTTTGTTTTCGGCAGAAGTGATGAAGTAAGGCGGAAATTCTTCCCAAGTTTCGAGGAGTACTTGTTGATAAGCCGCTATATTGCGCTCAATAGCTAAAGGTTTGAGTTTATCGGCTTTAGTAAAGACAATAGCAAACGGAATGCTGTGTTCGCCTAACCATTGCATAAACTCCACATCTATCTTCTGAGGTTCGTGGCGTACATCTACTAATACAAATGCGCATACCAATTGTTGTCGCTCCTCAAAATATTTAGTAATAAATTGCTGAAATACCTTTTTAGTTTCTTTGGATACTCTTGCATAACCATAACCAGGGAGGTCTACTAAAAACCAACTATTGTCTATTTTGAAGTGATTGATGAGTTGGGTTTTCCCAGGGCGACCTGAAGTTTTAGCCAAATTCTTGTGATTGGTAAGCATATTGATGAGCGACGATTTCCCTACATTGGAACGCCCTATAAAAGCATATTCAGGTAAGTTTTCCTTGGGGCATTTACTCACCTGAGAGTTACTCATCACAAATTCAGCTTTTTTTATCATCTTACCTCCTTATTTTCAAGCCACTTATTTAAAATATCATTGAACTGTTGAGGATGTTCCATCATTGGAGCGTGACCACATTTGTCTATCCAGTGCAGTTCGGAATTAGGTAATAATTCGTGGAATTCTTCAGCTACTTTAGGAGGGGTTACATTGTCATTCTTACCCCAGATAAGGCAAGTAGGGGTCTCCATTTTAGGCAAATCTTTTGCCATATTATTGCGGATAGCACTTTTGGCAAGCGCCAAAGTTTTGATGAGTTTAGAACGATCGGAGATATTAGCAAATACCTCATCTACAATTTCTTTGGTAGCTACGGCAGGGTCGTAGAACACTTCTTCGCATTTCTTTTTGATGAAATCGTAATCACCACGGCGTGGATAACCATCGCTCATTGCTTTCTCGTACAATCCAGAACTACCTGTAAGCACTAATCCGAGTACGTTTTTAGGGTGCATTTTAGCATAGAGCAAGCCTACGTGTCCGCCAAGTGAATTACCGAGTAGGATTACTTTTTCAAACTTCTTGTGTTTGATGAATTTCTGTATATATTTAGCCAATGTTTTCACTGAAGTTGTGAGCAAAGGCATAGAGAAGAGAGGCAGTTCGGGGACTACCACTTTATATTTGCGGGAAAAAAAAGAAACTACTTCTTCAAAGTTACTAAGCCCCCCCATCAATCCGTGCAAAATAATGATAGGAGTGCCCTCACCTTTTTCGATGTATGTAAATTTACCTTCTTTTTTTACTTCTACTGTCATTGGTTTTTATCAAAAAGTTTTTTGAGGTACAAAGGTAATATTTTTATTTCTATTTACGTGCAGGAAAGCGAAAATATTTTTTTCTATTTTTTGCAAATAGCTATTTATTAAGGAAATAGGTATTAAGCAGTAGAAATTAGGAAATAGGCGATAGAAGAAAGAAAATAAAAATTAGATGTTAAAGATTTGTTAATATTTAAATGACAATACAGTCGTTTATGAGAATTATATTATATTTGCAGTCTATTAAAAACATTTAAAATAACTAAATTATGATGGATTTTCTAAAGAATCTTCAGAATATGATGGGAGGATCGGCTGAAGATATGCAAAAGCAAATGGAGCAGATGCAACAGCAAATGCAACAACAAATGCAACAAATGGACGCTATGAATAGCGCTAATGAAAAAAGAGGTTGGCAACCCGATGAAGGTGTGTACTACGCTAAAGGTGAGTACGATAATGCCGTAGAGTACAACAATGAAATTGTGTGTATCACCAATGGTTGTACAGACGAAATGGCTGAAATGAACGACGCTATGGACGACAACGATTTCAACCGTGCTGAAGAAGTGCGTTTGCAATGGATTGAAGACCTTGTAACTTTTAAAGAAGAAGTTCGTAACCTCGGCGCTTACAAAGGCGACACCTCTTTGCTCGAAGCTGCTATCAAATACTTCGATAATTACGATGCTTTGATGAAAGATGGTTACAAAACTCTTATCCAAATGCGTTTAAAAGGTTTGAGAGGTACTCCAGAAGAGCAAGCTCAACTCAAGAAAAACAACGCTTTTATAGTAAAAACCGCTGAAGATTTCAATAGAGTAAGCGATGAGTTTATTGAGCGTTATGAGGACGAAGACGACGATGATGATGACGACGACGAATAAAAAAAGCTGCCTTAGGGCAGCTTTTTTTATGAACTATTATCTGATTATTTCAATTTAACGTTTGCCATTTTTGCTGCCATTATTACAGCGTTTTTAGCATTTACGATAGTTCCAGTTGTAGAAAGTTCACTAAAGTTCTTTTCTGGACGTTTTTTACCATCGCCTTTATCTTCACCTACATATACACTCATATTCACTTTCACCCCTGAATCCATAATGATTTTCTTCACTTGGGCTGCTGTAAGGCTAGGGAAGTAAGAACGCAACAAGGCTGCTACTCCTGCTACTTCGGGTGAAGCCATTGAAGTACCTTGTAAGAATTGGTATTTGCTTTCAGGAACAGTAGCGTAGATTTTTACCCCTGGAGCAAATACATCCACATTGCGTTTGCCATAGTTTGAAAATTCGGCTACTAAATTCTTGTTGAACTGATAGTTGAGCGCTCCTACCGTAAGGAAATTATCAGAGATTTCTTTTTTGTTTACCTCGTCGTTAGGGTAAGTGTCTTTCACATCGATATCTTGAGAGTCGTTACCTGCAGCGTTTACTATCAATACATCTTTAGAAGCAGCGTATTTGATAGCGTCGTACACCCACTCTTTGTGAGGAGAAAATCCTTTACCAAAGCTAGTGTTGATTACTTTAGCACCATTGTCTACTGCATAGCGCAAAGCAAGAGCGATATCTTTGTCGTATTCATCACCATCAGGAACGGCGCGTACAGCCATAATCCACACGCTATTAGCAACTCCATCCATACCGATACCATTGTTGCGTTCAGCACCAATAATTCCAGCTACGTGAGTACCGTGAAGGGCTTCTTTGCTATCAGGACCTATTACGTTGTTGTTGCCGTAATATTTTTTAGAAAAGTCGTTTTCGTCGTCTTTCAAGATAGTTTTACGCGGACTGAAGTCTAAGCCCAAGTGGTATTTGAGTTTGGTATCGAAATAGTCTACGCCTTCTTTCAATTCTTTTTTAATTTCTTCATTGTCGTTAGCGCGAGCCAAAAGTTCTTTCATAAAGCCTATCATATCGGTAGTCATTGCGTCATAAGATTTTCCTTTGGTAGCTTTTTCGATATCTTCGAGAGAATAAGTGTCTTTACCTACGATTTTGCGTACAGCTTTATCGGCGAAATCGGCAGTTTCAATAAGTTGTTGATAGAAATCCTTATTGCGTTTGGTTTCAGAGGCTTCTTTTTCGTACTCTTCTTTAGCGTGAGCATAATCGGGATTTTTAGTATCTTTAGTTTTGTAGATACGGGTCATTTCGGTATTTTCTTGAGTGATATTACCGAGGAAGTTCCATCCGTGAATATCGTCTACATAGCCGTTGTTATCGTCGTCTTTGCCGTTGTTAGGAATTTCGGCAGTGTTTGTCCAGATCACGTTTTTAAGATCTTCGTGATTGATATCTACACCAGAATCTACTACCCCTACGATGATTTTTTTAGGAGTAAGATTTTTTAGGAGAGCATAAGCCTCATCTAAGTTGATACCAGGGAAATTTTGTTTAAACCCTTGGTGAGGCCAACCTTTAAGAGCGTCGTCGCTGTATTTTTTTTCAGCAAAAGCAGAAGTAGGAGCTTTGTCTAACGCGCCTTTAGTAGTGCCGCAACTCGCTAATAGCAAAGCTGCTGAAGTAGCTAAAATAAATGATTTTTTCATTCTTTGTTAATTATGATTTTTTTGAGTTATATGAAAAACTTTGCAAAGGTATAAATAAATAGCAAATGAGCAAAACTTATTTTAGGTTAAAGACTTAAAAGTTTGTTAATTTCTAAAATAGTCGTACATTTGTCGGATTTTTTTAACAAACACATAAAAACATATTAAACAACAACTGTTATGAAAAAGAAAAATCCTATTACTTGGGTGCCTACCACCTATTTTGCTATGGGGCTACCCTTTGTGATGTTATCTTTAGTTTCTCCTATCATTTTCAAAGATTTAGGTGTACCCAATGAAACCATTGCTTTTTGGACTTCCTTATTAATTCTTCCGTGGTCGCTTAAGCCTATCATCAGTGTGATAATGGAACTTTACGGCACTAAAAAACAATATATTGTAATTACTGAAATCGTATCGGCAGTAGTTTTTGGTTGTATTGTTTTCTCATTGCCTTTGCCTAACTTTTTCAATATGTGTTTGGCGCTGATGGGACTTATCGCACTAAGTGGTTCTACTCACGATATTGCAGGCGATGGGATGTATATGGAACAATTAGATCCTGCTACCCAAAGCTTTTATTCAGGCTGGCAAGGAGCTTTTTACAACTTAGCCAAAGTACTCGCTAATGGCGGACTCATCTTCTTAGCGGGCTGGTTAGTAAACTCTCAAGGAATGAGCATTGTAGCCTCTTGGCAGTTGATTCTGAGCATTTGTGCAGCTATACTCGGTTTAGTAGGTTTATATCACTTCTACGCGCTTCCAAAAGACATAAAACCACAAAAAGAAGGTAGTTTTAGTGAAAAATCGGAGGAGTTATGGCGTATTTTTGCCGATTTCTTCCAAAAAAAACATATTCTCTTCTATCTTTTCTTCATTTTCTTATATCGTTTTGCCGAAGGTTTGGCAATGAAAATAGCTCCATTATTCCTCAAAGATGAGCTATCAATAGGAGGTTTAGGACTCAGCAACGAACAATACGGATTAGTGTATGGTACAGCAGGTACTGTAGCCTTCATTTTAGGCTCTATTGTAGCAGGATATTTTGTATCGAAAGTGGGGCTTAAAAAGGCTTTGTTCACTTTGGCGTGTGCTTTCAATATTCCGTTTGTAGTCTATTTGCTTTTTGCTTATTTTCAACCTACCCACTTACCTACTATCGCTATGGGAATTGTAGGCGAATACTTCGGTTACGGATTTGGTTTTGTAGGTCTTACCCTCTTTATGATGCAACAAATAGCCCCTGGTAAATACCAAATGGCACACTACGCTTTTGCCAATAGTTTGATGAACTTAGGGGTAATGATTCCAGGTATGATTAGCGGTTTCTTAAGCACCTACTTAGGATATCAACATTTCTTCTTGTTAGTAATGATTTGCACTATCCCAGCTCTTTATATGACGTGGAAAGTGCCATTCACTTACGACAACTACAAAAAAGAAAAGTAATGTTACAAGAAATAGAACGCAAATTCAAAGTAAAAAGCAACACTTATAAAGCACTCTCTACTAAGGCTATACGCATTACACAAGGCTATTTGAGCTCTGTGCCAGAGCGCACAGTGAGAGTGCGCATAAAAGGCGACGAAGCATTTCTCACTATAAAGGGCAGTAGCAACGAGAGCGGCACCACACGTTTTGAGTGGGAGAAAGCCATTGCAGTAGCCGATGCTGAGCAATTATTAGCTCTTTGTGAAAAAGGAGTAATTGACAAAACGCGTTACCTCGTGCCTTGTGGCGAGTTGTGTTTTGAGGTAGATGAGTTCTACGGCGATAATGAAGGATTAGTGATTGTCGAGATAGAATTACCCTCTGAAAACACCCCTTTTGAGCGTCCTGAGTGGTTAGGCGAGGAAGTAACCAATGAGGCGCGTTACTACAATGCTATGCTCAGCAAAAATCCCTATAGAAATTGGCAAACTGAAATAATTGAGAATTGATAATTGTTAATTGTCAATTAATTACTACCTTTGCGCCTTAAAATTGACTCATTAAGTATGACAGAACCTAAAAAATACAATCCTACAGAATTAGAAGAAAAATGGTATGCCTATTGGCTTGCCCACAACTATTTTCACTCAACCCCCGATGAGCGTACCCCCTATACTATTGTGATTCCGCCCCCTAACGTTACAGGGGTGCTCCATATGGGACACATGCTCAACAACACCATTCAGGATGTGCTTATTCGCCGTGCGCGCCTCAAAGGCTTCAACGCTTGCTGGGTGCCGGGCACTGACCACGCTTCGATTGCAACAGAAGCCAAAGTGGTGGCAAAACTCAAAGAACAAGGCATAAAGAAATCCGATCTCACTCGCGAGGAATTCCTTGTACACGCGTGGGAATGGACACACCAATATGGTGGGGTAATCCTCGAACAACTCAAAAAATTGGGTTGCTCTTGCGACTGGGAACGCACTAAATTCACTATGGACGAGGAGCTTTCGGCTTCGGTTATCAAAGTGTTTGTGGATTTGTACAACAAAGGACAGATATACCGCGGTCACCGTATGGTAAACTGGGATCCAGAAGCTAAAACTACCCTTTCTGACGAGGAAGTGATTTATGAAGAACGTCAAGGATTTTTGTATCATTTGAAATACCAAATTGAGGGTACGAATGAGTACCTTGTGATTGCTACAACGCGCCCCGAAACGATTTTTGGTGATACGGCTATCTGCATCAACCCTAACGATGAGCGTTGGCAACACCTCAAGGGCAAAAAAGCTATTGTGCCTATCTGCAATCGTGTGATTCCGATTATTGAAGATGAATATGTGGACACTGAATTTGGTACGGGCTGCCTAAAGGTTACTCCTGCTCACGACCCTAACGACAAGGTGTTGGGCGACAAGCACCAATTGGAAGTGATTGATATTTTTAATGACGATGCAAGCCTGAATCAGTATGGTTTGCACTACGCTGGCAAAGACCGCTTTGTGGTACGCAAGGAAATAGTTGCTGAACTGGAAGAGAAGGGTTTGTTGGCTAAAAAAGAGAATTATACAAATAAAGTAGGCACCTCAGAACGAACTAAGGCTGTCATAGAACCTCGCCTTTCTGACCAATGGTTCCTAAAAATGGATAAGCTGATTCAGCCTGCTATAAAAGCGGTATTGGAGGATGAGAGTATCAAATTATATCCTAAAAAGTTTGAGAATACTTATCGTCATTGGGTAGAAAACGTACGGGATTGGAACATTTCGCGTCAGCTATGGTGGGGTCAACAGATACCTGCTTACTACTACGGCGAGGGTAAGAGTCAATATGTAGTGGCTGAAACGAAAGCTGAAGCGCTTGTTTTGGCTAAAGAAAAGAGTGGCAATGCACAGCTTACTGAAGATGATTTGAGGCAAGATGAGGATGCGCTTGACACGTGGTTTTCGTCTTGGTTATGGCCTATGAGTGTTTTTAATGGCATTTTAGAGCCTAACAATCCTGAAATAAACTACTACTATCCTACCAACGATTTGGTAACGGGTCCTGATATTCTATTCTTCTGGGTAACACGAATGATAGTGGCTGGCTATGAGTACAAAGGGGCGCGTCCGTTTAGCAATGTATATTTGACGGGATTGGTGCGCGACAAGCAACGCCGCAAGATGTCGAAATCGTTGGGTAACTCGCCTGACGCACTTAAACTAATAGCTGACTATGGTGCTGATGGGGTGCGTGTAGGTTTGTTGCTTTCATCGGCAGCGGGTAATGACTTGCTATTTGACGAGGCGCTTTGCCAGCAAGGGAAAGGCTTTGGCAATAAACTTTGGAATGCTTTTCAATTGGTGAAAGGTTGGCAGGCGGATAACAGCGTAGCACAACCTGCTGCGGCTGGGCTTGCTTTGCAATGGTTTGACGCTAAATTTAATGCGGTACTCACTGAGGTGGAAGACCATTTTGAGAAGTATCGTATTTCGGATGCCTTGATGGCTATCTATAAACTTGCTTGGGACGACTTTTGTGCGTGGCTCTTAGAAATGGTGAAACCTGAATATGGCAAACCTATGGACAAGGCGACTTACGAGGGCGTGGTAGCGGCTTTTGAGAATTTACTGAAGTTGTTGCATCCTTTTATGCCGTTCCTTACAGAGGAGATATGGCAGAACTTGGCAACTCGTACTCCTGAACAGGCTCTTATCGTAGCTACTTATCCTGCTGTACAGCCGTATGACGAAAAATTGTTAGCCGAATTTGATTTTGCTGCTGAGGTGATAGCGGGTATCCGCACGGTACGCAAAGAGAAAAACATTCCTTTTAAAACCCCACTGAGTGTTTCGCTATTGAATAAGGAACAAACCTCTTCTCGTTTTAATGTTGTTATAACTAAAATGGGAGGTCTTGAGGCTATTACGGAGATAAATGCTGCTATAGAAGGGGCTATGTCGTTCCGTGTGAAGGCTAATGAGTACTTTATTCCGATGGAAGGGGCTGTGAATGTAGAAGAAGAGTTAAAGAAACTACAGGAAGAGCTTGTGTATACTCAGGGCTTTTTAAATTCAGTGTGCAAGAAACTTTCTAATGAGAAGTTTGTAAGTTCGGCACCTGCAGCGGTAGTGGATAACGAACGCAAAAAGGAAGCTGATGCATTGGCTAAAATAGCGACTATTGAAAAGAGTATACAACAATTGAGCGGAAAATAAGAAAAAAGTATTGATAAATACGTTATGCTGTATTGTTTGTATCAAAGTATTCGAGCGTATAAATGGGCTGCGGTGTCGTTTTTTGTAGCGTGGCTACTGATTGCGGTTTATGCTGCTACCCAATTGCATTTTGAGGAAGATATTACTAAAGTACTTCCTCAAAATGCTAAAACAACGCTTACTTCAAAAATACTGAAACAGCTTAATTTTTCGGATAAAATATCGGTAGTACTGACGGCTAAAGACAGTACGCTTCTAGATGATATGCAGGAGGTAGCACAGGCACTGAACGATAGCCTTGCTACTACCTCTTTTAGCCGCTATATAGCGAGCGTACAGGGTATTATAGACGAAGAAGACATAGATAATACTTGGCAGTTTGTACACGCTCACTTACCGCTATTTCTTACCGATGAGGATTACCACTACTTGGAACAGAAGTTAGCCGCTGACAGCGTGCAAGCAATGGTGCAATCGCATTACAAAACAATGCTTACACCTGCGGGTATGGTAACCCAAAAATATTTTCGCAATGACCCTTTTGGACTTAGTTTCAGAGGACTTGCTCAACTGAAAAATCTAAATATAGACGATAACTTTACTATTACTGATGGTTATCTTACAACTACCGACCGCAAACATCTTCTTTTTTTTATCAATCCTACCTATGAGGGCAATGACACTCAACACAATGCTGCCTTTGTAGCTTTATTAGAACAACTTCAACAACAATTTAACAAAGAATATTCGGGCAGGGTAAAGACTTATTTTTTTGGTGCTCCTTTTATATCGGTGGGCAATGCTACGCAAATAAAAACTGATATACTTACAACTGTACTGATTTCATTATCGGTGCTTTACTTGTTGCTGGTATTCTTCTACCGCAGTGTATATATTCCTTTTATAGCTTTTATTCCTTCAGTATTTGGGGTGCTGACAGCCTTATCGGTGCTGTATGTGCTAAAGGGGAGTATTTCGGCTATTTCTATCAGTTTGGGGGCAGTGCTATTGGGGGTAACTATTGACTACTCGTTGCATATACTGACACACTACAAGGTAAGTAGGGACATAGGTAGTCTTTATCGTGCGGTAACTGTACCTATTTTGCTAAGTAGTATCACTACCGCTATTTCATTTTTGTGTTTGCTATTTGTAGACTCTGAAATAATGCGTGATTTGGGGGTATTTGCTTTTGTAGGCATTATGGTATCGGCATTATTATCATTGGTATTAGTGCCGCACTTTTACCGAAGTAACAACGCAGTAGCTGTACGCACTACTTTTTTAGACAAGGTAGCGGCTTACCCTCTTCACCATAACCAATGGATTGTAGCAAGTTGCCTACTGCTGATTGTGCTGAGTTTTTTCTTCTTCAACAAAGTGCGTTTTAATGGCGATATTGCAGCTATCAATTATATAAATAATTCCTACAAGGAGGCACAGCAACAATTGGAGGCTATTACGGATAGTGGTTACAAATCGGTGTACGCAGCGGCTTATGGCAATAGTTTTGATGAGGCTGCTGCCCGCAATTACGAGCTATACCAACAGCTAAAACAATACAAAGCACAGGACAGCCTAAAGCAATTTAGCTCGGTAGGAAGTGTAGTATTGCCGTTGGCAGAGCAACAAAGGCGTATTGACCGCTGGCAATCGTTCTGGAGTGCAGAGCGCAAAGCACAATTGCGCGACAATCTCGTTGCTTATGGGCGTGCATTGGGTTTCAAAGAACATACTTACGAGCCTTTTTTGGAGCATTTAGAGGTTGTTCCCTCTACTTTACACACACTTGCTGATTACAAAGCACTTACGGCTATCCCTTTTGAGGACTTTATTACTGAGAAAGACGGTTTTTACACTATTGCTAACCTGATAAAAGTTACCGATGCCCAACGTTCTGCATTTATACGAGGCATAGAGGCTAAAGGAAGTGCTATCGCTATTGACCGCAAGAACCTAAGTGAGACTTTTTTAGGTAAGCTAAAAGACGATATATTGCTACTTGTAAATTATTCATCTGTTGCTATTTTTTTGATTTTGCTATTATTTTTCAGGCGTATAGAGTTGGCATTACTCACCCTTATCCCTATTGCAATTACAGGGGTTGTAACTTCGGCAATAATGAGTTGGGCAGGGATAGAGTTCAATGTATTCAGTATGATTGTTTGTACACTTGTGCTGGGGCATTCGGTTGATTTTAGTATTTTTATGACTTGTGCGCTGCAAAAAGACTACACTGATGGCAAAAATGAATTGCCTGTATATAAATTATCGGTAGTATTGGCTTCTATCACTACTTTTTTGGCTATAGGTACGCTTATTTTTGCCAAACACCCCGCACTAAAATCAATAGCAGGGGTATCGGTGATAGGTATTTTTACAGCATTGGTAATTACTTTTGTATTCTATCCTACTATTTTTGGGTTTTTCATCAGTAATAGACCTCGCAAGGGGCTTTCTCCTATCAGTTTGCGTTTGTTGCTTTACAGCATCTGCTCTATGTTGTACTATGTAGTGTTATCGGTAGTACTATCTAATATAGGCAGATTGTTGTTACTTTTTACACCTAAACGCACTTTGTGGTTGCGGCGTTGTGCTGCTTGGCTCACTACTTCAGTGCTTTACAGCAATATTTTTGTACGAAAACGAGTAGAAAACCCTCATAAAGTAACATTAAACGAGGCTTCTGTAGTGATAGCCAACCATAGTTCGTGGCTTGATACGCTCGCGATAGGCTTATTTACTTACAAAATAAGTTATATGGTGAACAAGTGGGTATATAATTCGTTAGTTTTTGGAAAATATGTGCGTGCTATGGGCTTTTTTCCTGCTACTGAAGGCATAGAACGTGTGATGCCGCAGGTAGAAGCTAATCTTAAAGGAGGTATTTCGGTAATGATATTCCCTGAAGGCAAACGCTCGGAAAGCAACCAGATACACCGATTTCATCAGGGGGCTTTTTACATTGCTCAACAATGCCATACGCCTATAGTGCCTATTTATATACACGGGGCTTCAGAAGTGCAGCCTAAGGGCGATTTTGTTATTTACGATGGTGCTATTACGGTAGTAGTGGGAGCGCCTATAAACCCCAATGCGCCAGAATGGGGCGACACAACTCGCGAACAAGCCAAACGTATAGGAGCGTATTTTCGTGAGCAATTTGCCGCCTTGCGCAAGCGATTAGAAGGGGTTGACTATCTGAAAGAAAAACTATTATTGAACTACTTATATAAAGACCCCGCTGTAGTGGCTGCCGTAAAAGCTGATTACGAACTACACAAAGAAGAATACTACCAGCTGAGCCGCAGTTTGCCCACCAAAGGTGCCATAGTGCGACACGCTGATGACTACGGACAAGTGGATTTCTTGCTTCTGATTACCCACCCCGAACGCGAAATAACTACTATCATTGAAGACGACTACAAGCGTGCAGTAGCTGAGCAAAGCTATATTACGCGCATCAGGAAGTTGCGATACTTAAGTAGGTGATATTTTACAAATGACTTTTGTAGAGAGTAAAAATGCTCCCACTCAGAAATATGTAACCTGTCATCTTTGCTAATTCTCCAATTTGCTAATTTGCTAATTTGCTAATTTTTACTATCTTTGCCCTCAAAAAAATATTTGTATGAAAAAAATACTTTATCTAACGCTGCTATTTGGCAGCTATTTCGCTACAGCTCAAGAAGTAGAAAAAAATGAGTCTAACCAAAATGAAGTAGCTACTACAACTACTGAAAATGTAACGCCCACAACCGAACCTGCTAAAACCGAAAATACTGAATACGTGAGAAAACGCAAGCGTTTGTTTTATCAAGGTGAAATGGGCTGGGTTATGCCCGTAAAAGGAGCTGCTAAAGAATACTACTATCTGCAAAATCCTCTCAACCCCGATGAATATTTCTTTACCTCTAGAAATATTGAGGAAACTCCTATTCTCTACAATGATTTTAGTGTGAACTATCAACTACTAAAGAAGCTGAGTTTGGGTGCCGTAATAGGCATAGGGCATTTCAATAATCCTATGGCAATAGGTTTAAAATACGGCGGAATTGTACGCTTTAACTTTATAAAAGAAAACCCAGGTGGTTTGTTTTTGCAGCTAAATAGTTTGTTGCCCATAGCCTCTTTTGATGGCTTAAAAGAGCCTGCTGAGTTGCGATTTGGGGTGAACGTACCCATTATGATAAGAAAGTATTATAGTATGAGCCTTTCTATGCATACTTCTTTTATAGAATATGATAAAGCAGGGAACTATAGAGATAATACAATAGAATACAGAGGTATTGGCTTTGGTTGTAATGTACGATTTTAAACAACAACAAATCTCTCACATACCCCCCCTGAACATTTACTAACTGCTCTACACCTAATATTACTAAAGAATTTTGCCAAAAAAAGTGTATTTGCCTAAAATAATTTGTACCTTTGCGGCAAGATAAAATAATAATAATTTTGAGGTATTTTATTACATATATACTTGTTATTATCACTTTTACAGCTTGTAATTGGCAGGAAAAGAAAAATAAAGTAAAGCCCTTTTCTTTTCCTGACAATGCCGAGCTGATTTTTCATATCAATCACAAAGATAATTTTTTAAGTGCTATTACCAATAATACACTCTGGAAACAACTCCCCCCTCATACATTTCACTTGCACGAAATGAAGCTTATAGAGAGTATGCCCTCTGATGTAGATATTTGGGTAGCAATTGATGACCATCAGCGGTTTGTAGCAATCACACCTATAACAGAAAAAGATACTATAACCGTGTGGAAAGGTGCTAATAACACTCTACAGAAGCAGGCGCAGTTTGGCAAGGAATGGTTCTACACACTTGCTAATAATTACCTTATCATAAGCGATAGCGATAAAATAACCGACTATACACAGCCTGCCAAAACTCCAAAAAGTGCTAAACAACAAGAACTTCAACAGCTACAGGCTCTTGCTTCTACCGATTGTGTAGCAAATTGGTTTGTACCTACTACCCTTGCAAATCACTATTTCAGTCAGTATTTTGAACAGAACATACTTACCACCTTACCCCAATGGGTAGCTTTTGATTTGTATTTAGATGATAATAGTTTCAGGTATAGCGGCATTACCAGTATGGGCAACCCAACCGAATCACACCCTTTGCAACATACAACGCCTTACCCTAATAGCCTCGCCGACCTAATCCCTGCGCGTACGCTGGCTCTTACTATTTATTCTTTTGAAGATGCCAATCGTATAGTGCAAAACGATAGCTTGGCTCAAAATGGTGTCTTTGAGGAAGCTATTAATGGCGTTGCTTTTGCCAAAACAATAGATGGTGAATTTGCTATCGTTCCTACTTATGATACCGACCAAGCCTTGGATGGGCTGCCCATACTCTCGGAAGACTTCAAATATAACTTCCCTATATACGACCTTGGCGAACAACCTTTGGTGTTCTTTAGGATTTTCAACCCCCATTTTAGTCCAAAATACGTGGGGGTATATGAAAAACATTTGGTATTTGCCCCTACCAAAGAACTTTTGGTATCGGTAGTGAATGATATGCAGCGGGGCTATGTGTTATCGGCAAACAAGGCTTACCAGCTGCTGGCAGAAAGCAGTGCTTCTTCAGCAAGTATTACTAAGGTAGCAAACCTTTACGACCAAACTTCTTTTGCTAATAAACATCCTTTTGTAGCCGAACATTATCGATGGGCTCTATTTCAGCAAACCATACAAAATGATTATTACGTGCTGAACTTCGTATGCCAACAGCAAACCCAGCAAACACTCACCAACGAAATGCGAGAGCAATTCCGCTTTACTGTAGATGACCAATTGGTTACCCCCCCAATGTTGCTCACCAACCACCGCACCAAACAGCTTGAAATAGCAGTGCAAGATGTGAATAACGAACTTTACCTCATAGACAATAAGGGGTCTCTACTTTGGAAGAAAAAATTAGACGGCAAAATACAAGGTGAGATACAGCAGGTAGATTTGTTTAAAAACGGATTCTTGCAGATGATATTCTCTACTGAAAAAACCGTGTGGGTATTAGACCGCAATGGCAATGTAGTACCTCCTTTCCCATTATACTATAAAAACAATATCACGCCAGTAGAAGTGTTTGACTATGACCAAAATAGAGAATACCGCTTTCTATTTGCCGAAAACCAAACGCTTCACCTTTTAGATAGAAAAGGACAGCCCGTGAAAGGCTTCTTCCAGCGCAGTAATGGACTGCCACTATTTACACCCCAGCATTACCGCATAGGCGATAGAGATTACCTCATATACCCCTCCAAAAACGGAGTGTTCAACATTCTGCACCGCAATGGCGAGAATCGCATTACAGTGAAAGACCGTTATGAATTTTCTAAAAACCCACCGGCGGTAATAAACAATCTCTTTACCTTTGCTACCGAAGACGGCTATTTGGTATCTATAGACGAAAAAGGTGGGGTAAAAAAAGAACGAAAAGGCTATGTAGCGCCGTTCTATTGGGGTGCTAATCGCTATACGCGCTATGCACTTACAGGAAACCTACTCATCTTCGGTTGGCGCAAAATAGAACTGTTGGACGGCAAGTATATGCGTCCGCAGCTTTTCCGCTTGCGAGGAATGAATTATATAGCCGTAACCGATACTAATATCCAAAAAACCTATCTGTATGACGAAAAAGGCGAATTGGTGAAAGACTTCCCCGTAGAATCAGCAAACCAAATAGCTATAGACATCAATACCGATAAACAAATGTGGATAGTAACCGAAAAAACGCCTACTGAAATAGTAGTATATGCATTTTAAGAAAAATGAAAACAGCAGTTATTATAGGATTAGGGCTTATAGGAGGCTCATTGGGTTTAGAACTAAAAAAACGATTGAACTATAAAATTTTAGGTATAGACAACAATGCTGCCCACTTGCAAAAAGCAATAGAATTGGGCATAATAGATGACGAAGCTACCTATGAGGCTATCGCTACTGCAGAACTTGTGATAGTAGCAGTACCTGTAAATTATATAGCAGCAGTAGTGTGCAAGGCGTTAGACTATGTAGGCGAAAATACCTTAGTGATGGATGTAGGCTCAGTAAAAAACAGTATATGCAAGGCAGTAGCCGCACACCCACACCGCAAGCACTTTGTAGCCGCGCACCCTATGGCAGGAACAGAACATTCAGGTCCTGAAGCTGCTATTTACGACCTTTTTGACGGTAAAGTAATGGCTTTGTGTGAAATAGATGATAGTGGATGGCAGTTCTATGACCGCGCTATAGATATAGCCAAAACCCTGAATATGAGAGTGAAGATAATGCACGCCGAGAATCACGACCTGCATACAGCCTATGTATCGCACCTTTCACACGTAAGTTCCTTTATGCTGGGAAAAACAGTATTGGAAATAGAGAAAGACGAATCACAAATATTCGATTTGGCAAGTACAGGTTTTGCCTCTACCGTACGCTTAGCAAAAAGTGACGCCCAAATGTGGTGCCCTATATTCTTAGAAAACAAAACAAACGTACTAAAGGCACTTGATGAATATATTAAAAACCTGCAAGAGTTCAGAACAATGATAGCCGACGAGCAAGCCGAAGCAATCTACAAAACAATACACGATATAAACTATATCAGAAAAATACTGAAATAAAAACAACTTTCACCCCTTAGCCATTAGATGAAAAATGAAAAAAATAGTCGTTTTTTTGAGAGATAGCAGAACACTCACTTTTGTGGTTTGTTTGGTAGTTACCTTGTTCCTATGGACACCAATGAAACTCTCTAAAAACCTATTGCGTGAGCTATCAGTGTCTGTGGTAATCACAAACTTACCAGCAGATAAAGTTCTAATACCCTCCCCCGAAAACAATTATATGAAACTCCTTGCCGAAGGTAATGGCTTTGCCTTGCTTAAAGCCTATAGCCAGAATCCCGTACTTCATATAGATTTTCAGGACTTGCAGCCCATAGATACTCATTCCTACTGCCTCACCAAAAATGGTAAAGACAAGCTCAATAACAGCTACTTGTCCAACTTCAGAATACGCACAGTAGTTAATGACACCCTACAGCTAAACTTATCTCCTAAGCACACCAAGCGCGTGCCCGTGCAAGTACAGCTAAACGTAGAGTACGCCAAAGAATACCAACTTACAGAACTGCGCATAGAGCCCGACTCGGTAACCGTATCGGGAAGCAAAGCGGTTATTGATACCCTCAGGGCAATTACTTTCACCTACCACCAAAGGCGTATTGCCAAAGAAAATTTCAGAAAAGACTATCCGTTGAAAAACACTCCATTGCTGCATTACAATACTCACAAAGTAGCTATGCAAGCTTTTGTAGATAAAGTGAGTGAGCAACTCCTGCGAGTGCCCGTGCAGGTAATAAATGCCCCCGCAGGCAGTCAGGTAAAGGTCTTCCCCAATGAAATCACACTCCTCTGTACAGGCGATTTAGAACTGCTAAAAACACTTACCCCCAATGACGTTAGCGTAACTGCCAATGTAGCCGAAGCCTCAGGAGACAATCGTATCCCCTTGCGCCTTACTACCAAGGCAAAAAGAGTAAAAATATCCTTCTTCAATGAAACTACAGTAGATTTTTTAATACGGAAAGAATGAAAATAATAGGACTTACAGGCGGTATAGGTAGCGGCAAAAGCACCATAGCCAAAGAATTTGCAGCAAGAGGTATCCCCGTATATAATTCTGATGACGAAGCTAAAAAACTCATAGCTACCAATGCTCAGCTGCGCCAGCGCATTACAGAAACCTTTGGCGAAAACGCTTATGTCAACGGGCAATACAACAAAGCCTATATCGCACAAATCGTCTTCAATGATGCCAATCAATTAGCGAAACTAAACGCTATAGTACACCCTGCCCTCGCTTTGCACTTCCAGCAGTGGGCAAAAGCACAGCACACCCCCTATGTGATTAAAGAAGCAGCCATACTTTTTGAAAGTGGCAGCTATAAAGATTGTGATTTTATCATCACAGTTGTAGCTCCCGAAGACCTACGTATAGCACGAGTTATAGCACGCGACCATTGCACCGAAGCCCAAGTAAAAGCCCGTATGGCACAACAATGGACAGATGCACAACGCATAGCCCTATCTAATGCCGTAATAGAAAACATAGATTTAGAAAAAGCAAAACAACAAGTAGAGAGAATTGTGAAATGTGAATTATGAAATTTATTCAGAAAAAATACCTCATCATATCCCTTTTAATAGCAATATTCATAGCAGCCGCCAGCCTGCTCTATACCTATTTGATGCAAATAGGCGTAGATGAAGGCTACGAACCCGTACAGCCCATACACTTCTCCCATAAAATACACGCAGGCGACAACCAAATAGCCTGCCAATACTGCCACGCAGGCGCACGACAGGGTAGGGTAGCAGGAGTTCCCGCCTTGCGCACCTGTATGGGGTGTCATAAAGTAATATCCCAATATGAAGGTGCTGAAGATACTACCAAAGGCTATACAAAAGCTTTTTATACAGCCGAAATAAAAAAACTATACAAAGCTGTAGGCTGGGACGAACAGCGTTTCCGCTATACCGATAAAACTGATGAATTTACGTGGGTACGCATACACAACCTCCCCGATTTTACTTACTTCAACCACTCACAACACGTACAAGTAGCCAAAATAGATTGCCAACAGTGTCACGGAGAGGTACAGCAAATGGAACGTATGCAGCAACACGCACCGCTGACGATGGGGTGGTGCGTAGAATGCCACCGCAAGACAATGCCCACCCAAAGTGCCTATTACACCCAATACGAGCAAGTGCATAAAGAATTAGCCCAAAAAATGAAAGTAGCCAAACTAACAGTTGCACAAATTGGCGGCTTGGAGTGTGCTAAATGTCACTACTAATACAACGAACCCTGAGCGAACCTTCAGCGAAGGATGAGCGAAGGATAAGCGAAGGATAACCATTAATCATTACATTACCATTATGCTTATAAAATCTGTTTTTTGGGCAACATACTGCATAGGCTGCGGACGTATGCTCCGCGATAACGAACACTTCCTCTGCCTCCATTGCCGCGAAACGCTACACGAAACCAATTATCACCAAACACCCCAAAACCCATTGTATCAGCTCCTATCTTCACATTGCAAGTTACAGGCAGCTACCGCATTGTTTTTCTTTGAACAAGGAAATTTGGCACAACATTTGATACATCAATTGAAGTACTACGGCAAAGAATATATAGGCGAATATATAGGAAAATGGTTGGCACTACGCCTGCAACAAACACCCGCCTTTGCCTCCTGCCAAGTAGTTGTACCCGTGCCTATGCACCCCCAAAAGCTCCGCAAGCGAGGTTATAACCAAGTAACCCTATTTGCCAAAACATTAGCAAAAACAATGGGCATAGCGTATAACGCACAAGTACTGATAAAACAAACCTCTAATACCACCCAAACCCATAAATTCGTTTGGAAACGCTATAACGATAGCAATCATATATTTGCCTTGCAACAGCAAGAACAACTTGAAGGGAAACACCTATTGCTGGTAGATGATGTTATCACCACAGGCTCTACTATAGAACGTTGTTACGAACAGCTTTGTCATATAGAAGGAGTACATATAAGCGTAGCCTCTATGGCTTGTGCCATATTGTAAAACAGTAACTTTAATAAATTCAAACATATGAAAAACACATTGAAACTTATGGCAATGGCAGCAATGTTTGCTTTTGGAGCAAGCGCAACTGCCGCAACTTTTTCAGCTAATACAACTATGAGCGTAGCTTACGACCAAGACGGTAATGCAAACGCAACAGTGAAAAAATCTTGCGATAAAGACGGCGAGAAAAAATCTTGCTGCAAAAAAGACGGCGAGAAAAAAGAATGCAAAAAAGACGGTGAGAAAAAATCTTGCTGCAAAAAAGATGCTAAAGATAAAAAATCTTGCGACAAAAAAGCAGCTGAACAAAAATAATCACAACACACACTTTGGCAAACTTCAAAAGTTTGCCAAAGTTGGTTATAACCAACTTTTTCGTATCTTTGCCCCATTAATTAACCTTACAGCACATAACTTTTGCCCGAAGAGGCTAAAAAAGCACTAATGGAAAAATATAAGCCCCAAATACTAAAAGATTTAGAACAGCAAGCTAAACAAGTGGGCGGACACGAAGGTATGGATTTTATTATGGACTATAGGCTGGTGTACTGCTTGCACAATGGTTTGCCCGTAGCTATCCCCGATTTTACACGTGGGGCATGGCAAAAACAAAAAGGCTACGTAATTAGGAAATTAGCAAATTAGAAAATGGCGCTGTTTAAACTTTTTCGTATAATAAAATAAAAGTTTCCGAAAATTAGTAATTTTGTGTTTGAGAA
>ERZ773077.967-NODE-967-length-20623-cov-102.732205_pt1 | contig 20623 bp, 22 predicted proteins | sample MGYA00580612_ERZ773077 | MGnify/ENA primary metagenome ERZ773077 (study PRJEB29015, sample SAMEA2737971) | human oral metagenome | biome: human oral; feature: human-associated habitat; material: dental | place: China | collected 2021 ...
TGAGCTAAGGCGAGGCAACGCCGTACTGGTTTAAAGTTAATCCACTATATAATCCGTCATTCCCGCGCAGGCGGAAATCTAGGAATCTTTGGGATTCGGCGATTTTTAGAGATTCCTGAAACTCCAAAGGTCTGGATTCCCGTTTTCACGGGAATGACGGTCGTGAGGTTGCCGTACTCTGCAAAGGCTGTCTGAAACCTGTCATTTCTAAAGGTCGTCTGAAAAACACCCAATCGAATAAAAGTAACGAATATCCCAAGGAAAACCATATGAGTCCCATCCTGCCACGCCCGCTGCACATCGCGGCGCGGATTGTGCTGGCTTCGGCCGGAAGCTACTGGGTATCCGCGCTGGCGGCGGGTACGGTTCCGCTTTATGCGGGCGGGTCAACCAATGCCGTTTACGGCGGCACCCTCCTAGGCATCACGCTGCTGCCGCTGGTATTTCTGTGGGCGTTGGCGGCGCGGCGGCTGCGGACGGTGTTTTGCGTGCTGTCGCTGTCGGTGTTGCTGCTTTCAGCGGCAGGGGGGCTGGCGCATGGCTAAGGAGGCGGGGCTGCGCAAGGTAATGGCGGAAATCCACACATGGACGGGACTGGTCTGTTCGTGGATTTTGTTCGTAATATTCCTTGCGGGAAGCATTGCGTTTTTCCGTGCCGAACTGGATGTATGGTTGCAGCCGGAGCTGCCGTTTTCAGACGGCCTGCCGGACGAACGGGTTTCGCTGGCGACCGCCCTGGACTATCTGCGCCGCCATGCGCCGAATGCGGCAGAATGGTCGGTTTCTCTGCCGACCGAACGTTCACCGTACTTGGATTTGGGCTGGACGGAGCGCGGGGCCGAAGAGGCGTCCTATACCACCATCAGCCCTTATCCTAACGCGCCGCAGTCCAAACCGCGCGAAACGGCGGGGGCGGGTTATCTGGTTTCCATCCACAGCAACCTCGCGGCGGCGGAATACGGCGGCTACTGGCTGACGGCTGCGGCCGCGGTGGTCGCGCTGGCGGCGGTAATCAGCGGCGTGATTGTGCATAAAAAGATTTTGGCGGAGTTTTTCACTTTCCGCGCAGGCAAAAAGCTCAGAAGCTGGCTGGACGCGCACAACCTGCTGGGCGTGCTGCCGCTGCCGTTTCATGTGATGATTGTTTACAGCGGCCTCTTGCTGACTTCGCATACGGTGATGACCTACAGCCAAACGGCAGCGGAATTGTCGGATGAAGAATTCGAGGCGCGCTCCGCCTATGTGTCGAGGTCGTCTGAAAACGCGGGAGAGCAGCGGAAGATGGCGGATTGGTATCCGACGGTGCAAAAGTTGCGCCCAAATGGGACGGACGCGGAAATCAACTTGACCATCACCGACCCCGACCGCAAAGAAGCGGTGTTGTCGGCGGATTATTTCGACAAAAGAAGCATCGGCTCGAACCCTGATTTGTCGGTGGCGGTACGTTTGCGCGACGGGGCGCAGGTGTATCGCAAAGATGCCTACGGCGGCTTCGAACAGGCCTACTCTTCGCTCTACAGCCTGCATACGGCGGGCTTTGCCGACTATCCGACGCTCTGGCTTTATTTCTTCAGCGGTATGGCGGGTTGCGGTATGATTGCGACGGGTGCGGTAATGTGGCCGATGAAGCGGCGCAACCGCAAACAGCCGCCCCTGCGCGGGATTGCGTGGGCGGAACGCATCAACATCGTCGTGTTCGCCGGTTTCCCACTCGCCTGCGCCGCCTTTTTCTGCACCAACCGCCTGCTGCCCGCAGACTGGGACGGGCGCGAAATTTGGGAAGCGCAAAGCCTCTTTGCCGTCTGGGCCGCCGCTGCGGTTGCCGCCTTCTTCCCCTACCCCGCGTATATCAAATGGCGCGGCCTGTTTTACGCCGCCGCCGCACTGTGCACCCTGATCCCGCTCTTGGATATTTATGTCGGACGGCCTCTCTGGCTGTCAATTCGGTCAGGGGACACGCTCTATTGGACGGTGGAACTGTGTTTCCTGACATTTGCGGCAATATTCTTCCTAATCGCCCGCCGCATCGAAAAGGCGCAATGACCATGCTGTATTTCCTGATGTTTTCCCTCTGCTCCGGCGGCTTTTTCTGCCTCATGCTCTCGCAAACGCCCCACGCCAAAACCATGCTCGGACGACCCGTCCAACACCCCGTCCGCCTGCGCCTCGCCGGCGTAACACTCCTCGCCGCCGCCCTTGCCGCCGCACTCGCTTCGCCCCATCCCGCCGCCGCCAGCACAAGCTGGTTCGGCTGCCTGAGCGCAGGCGCAGCCTTGTGCACGGTTGCAGTTTATTTTCGGGGAAAGGGAGCCCGCAGGAAGTAAAATTTATCGGATTAAAATCAAAAGTCGTCTGAAACAAAACAACGTTTTCAGACGACCTTATTTTATATAGTGGATTAACTTTAAATCAGGACAAGGCGACGAAGCCGCAGACAGTACAGATAGTACGGAACCGATTCACTTGGTGCTTCAGCACCTTAGAGAATCGTTCTCTTTGAGCTAAGGCGAGATAACGCCGTACTGGTTTAAAGTTAATCCACTATAATGTTTTGAATAAACGAAGGTAAAGAGCATGGATAAGGTTTCAGACGACCCAAAACGTCGTCTGAAAATCCAATCATCGAAAAAACCGGATTCCCATCAAAGGAATCCGGTTTGTTTTATTCCAAACTTAGAAATTCATTCTCACGCCTAGACAGACGGAGCGTCCCGACTGCGGGGCGATGTATTTAAATAAAAAAGAAACGTTTTCAGACGACCTCTTTTTTATACAATCCCCTTATTTCCGCATTTCAACCAACATCCGACACACGCCCAATCCTGCTGCTGCCAAGATTGCGGCGGCAAAGCCGATGTTGGAAATGCCCGCCCAGACGGTAACGTAATGTCCCAAAAGCGCGCCGCCGCCGATACCGACGTTGTAGAGGCCGGAGTAAATCGAGTTGGCTACATCTGTCGCATCCGAGGCAAAGTCCAATACTTTGGAGACCATGCCGAGGCTCAAGACGACGATGGCGATACCCCAGACAAACACCAGCGCGTAAACGGCTATCGGGTAAGCGGCAAGGGGAAGCAGGCAGAGCGTTGAAGCCATGATGACGGATACCGAGGTCAGCAGGAATGTGCGCTGGTGTTTGGCAAACCATTTGCCGAACAGATACGACGCGGCAAACCCCGCCAGCCCGTACAGGCTCAAGACGATGGTAACTTGTTCGGGCGTGAAGCCGCCGGCTTGCAGGACGAAGGGTTCGATATAGCTGTATGCCGTAAAGTGGGCGGTAATCAGGAGGACGGTCAGCGCGTAGAGCAGCATGAGGTTTTTGCGCTTGAGCAATCCGGGCAGGCTTTTGAGCGAACCTGTGTTCACGCTGGGCAGCAGCGGCAGGTTTTTCGCCAATATGCCCATGACTGCCGCCGCGCAAAGTCCGATAAGCAAAAAGCTGAACTGCCAGCTTGAATGTTGCCCGATAACACGCCCCAGCGGGATGCCCGCTACCATCGCCATGACCGTCCCCGTACTGAGCAGCCCCAAAGCCTGATTGCCTTTACCCTGCGGCGCGACACGTACCGCCAGCGAGGCGGTAATCGACCAAAACACGGCGTGCGTCAGGGCGATGCCGATGCGGCTGACGAGCAGGATTTCGAAACTTTGGGCGAAATAGGAAACGATGTGGCTGAGGGTAAAGAACGCGAAGAGGACAAGCAGCAGCTTTCGGCGTTCGACGTTTTTCGTTACCAGCATCAGCGGCAGTGACAATAGCGCGACAATCCAGGCATACACGGTAATCATGATGCCGACTTCGGTCGGCGGCATATTGAAGGTCGCGCCGATGTCGCTCAATAGGGCAATCGGGATATATTCGGTGGTGTTGAAAATGAATGCGCCGACCGCCAGGGCGATGACGCTTAGCCATTGTTTGTTTGTGTTTGCCGACATTGGGGTTTCCCTTTTTATATTTGTCTTCAAAAATTTATCAATTTTGTAATTATACTACTTTCAGACGACCTTCCTACTGCGACGACACAAAATTCCGCCCTAGACGCTCCCGCATCATCAGCATACAATCTTCGCATGAACACCAAACGCCTCAAGATGTCCCGTTTTGCCCATATTTACGGCATGAACGGGCAATTCGTCCTGTTGGAACAGCATTCCGAGTGGATGCCGGTCAACGATGCCGACTACGACAATGCGCCCGCATTGCCGGAGGGGTTCGTGTTTGCGGACGAAGCGTTCTATACGACCGATGGCAACTTGCCGCCGCTTGTCCTGCCCGACAACATCAAAATCTTCAACGAAGAAGCGCGCAAACTCGAACGCCGCAGGCTCGATGCGCTGGCTTTGGAAGAGTTGGGCAAAAACCTCGCCGCCGCCCAAGCCGAGACCGACCTCGAAGCCCTGCTCGAAAAAATCGACTTTCATTTGAAACAAGACAATCTGTTCAAATAAAACTTTTCAGACGACCCTCCAAGCAGCAAAGGGGTCGTCTGAAAGATAAAATCGTTGACAATCCAAACCGATTTGGTACATTGTTCACCACTTATCAATCCCCGTTTCCCAACCGACAAAGGAGTCGAGAAGATGTTTTCAAAAAGCGTCAACCTAGCCCAATATGATCCGGAGCTGGCAGCCGCCATCGCCCAAGAAGACCAACGCCAGCAAGACCACGTCGAACTGATTGCTTCCGAAAACTACGTCAGTTGCGCCGTGATGGAGGCACAAGGTTCGCAATTGACCAACAAATATGCCGAAGGCTACCCCGGCAAACGCTACTACGGCGGCTGCGAATACGTCGATATCGTCGAACAGCTGGCAATCGACCGCGTCAAAGAACTCTTCGGTGCGGAATACGCCAACGTCCAACCCCATTCCGGCTCCCAAGCCAATCAAGCCGTGTACGCCTCCGTCCTCAAACCCGGCGACACCATCCTCGGCATGAGCCTCGCCCACGGCGGACACCTGACCCACGGTGCCAGCGTCAACATTTCCGGCAAACTCTACAACGCCATTACCTACGGCTTGGATGAAAACGAAGTCCTCGATTACGCCGAAGTCGAACGCCTCGCGCTCGAACACAAACCCAAAATGATCGTTGCCGGCGCATCTGCCTACGCACTGCAAATCGACTGGGCGAAATTCCGCGAAATCGCCGACAAAGTCGGTGCCTACCTTTTCGTCGATATGGCGCACTACGCAGGCCTGATTGCCGGCGGCGAATATCCCAACCCCGTCCCATTCTGCGACTTCGTGACCACCACCACCCACAAAACCCTGCGCGGCCCGCGCGGCGGCGTGATTTTGTGCCGCGACAACACGCATGAAAAAGCGTTGAACTCTTCCATCTTCCCAAGCCTGCAAGGCGGCCCGCTGATGCACGTCATCGCCGCCAAAGCCGTTGCGTTCAAAGAAGCCCTGCAACCCGAGTTCAAACAATACGCGAAACAGGTGAAAATCAACGCCGCAGCGATGGCGGAAGAATTGGTCAAACGCGGTTTGCGCATCGTTTCCGGCCGCACCGAAAGCCACGTTTTCCTCGTTGACCTGCAACCGATGAAAATCACCGGCAAAGCCGCCGAAGCCGCATTGGGCAAAGCAAACATCACCGTCAACAAAAACGCCATTCCGAACGACCCGGAAAAACCGTTCGTTACCTCCGGCATCCGTATCGGCTCCGCCGCCATGACCACGCGCGGCTTTAACGAAGCCGACGCCCGAGTCCTCGCCAACCTCGTTGCCGATGTTTTGGCAAATCCTGAAGACGAAGCGAATCTGGCAAACGTCCGCAAGCAAATCACCGCGCTTTGCGACAAATACCCCGTTTACGGCGCGTAACCGGCTTGCCCGTTTAAGCATTTTGTAACACGGAAAGGTCGTCTGAAAATCCCGAAAAAGGGTTTTCAGACGACCTTATTTGTTTTTGACGCTTGATTCTTGCAGCGGCAGGCAAAAATCCCGCATTTGCCCCTTTCTTTCCGCCTGCAAACGGAGTACATTTACCCCCATTGTTAACAATTTTACGGAACACACATCATGGAGAAATTTCCCAAATCGTCCAAGCTGGACCATGTTTGCTATGACATCCGCGGCCCGGTACACAAAAAAGCCCTGCAACTCGAAGAAGAAGGCCATAAAATCCTCAAGCTCAATATCGGCAACCCTGCGCCGTTCGGCTTTGAAGCGCCCGATGAAATCTTGGTGGACGTGATCCGCAACCTGCCGACCGCGCAGGGCTATTGCGATTCCAAAGGGCTGTATTCCGCCCGCAAGGCCATCGTTCATTACTATCAAACCAAAGGTCTGCGCGACATTTCGGTCAACGACGTTTACATCGGCAACGGCGTGTCCGAGCTGATTACCATGTCCATGCAGGCACTTTTGAACGACGGCGACGAAATCCTGATTCCCGCGCCCGATTATCCGTTGTGGACGGCAGCCGCCACTTTGGCGGGCGGTACGGTGCGCCATTATCTGTGTGACGAAGAAAACGACTGGTTTCCCAACCTTGCCGATATGGAAGCCAAAATCACACCGAAAACCAAAGCCATCGTCGTCATCAACCCCAACAATCCCACCGGAGCGGTGTACAGCAAAGAAATCCTGCTTGAAATCGCCGAGTTGGCGCGCAAACACGGTCTAATCATCTTTGCCGACGAAATCTACGACAAAATCCTCTACGACGGCGCGGTACACCACCACATTGCCGCACTCGCCCCCGACCTGCTGACCATTACCTTCAACGGACTCTCCAAAGCCTACCGCGTTGCCGGATTCCGTCAAGGCTGGATGGTGCTCAACGGCCCGAAAGAACATGCCAAAGGCTATATCGAAGGCCTCGATATGCTCTCGTCCATGCGCCTATGCGCCAACACGCCCATGCAACACGCCATCCAAACCGCTTTGGGCGGCTATCAAAGCATCAACGAATTCATCCTGCCCGGCGGCCGCCTGCTGGAGCAGCGCAATAAAGCATGGGAACTTGTCAACCAAATTCCCGGCCTATCCTGCGTCAAGCCGATGGGGGCGCTTTATATGTTCCCCAAAATTGACACAGAAATGTACGGCATCCATGACGACATGAAATTCATCTACGACCTGCTCGTGCGCGAAAAAGTCTTGTTTGTCCAAGGAACGGGGTTCAACTGGATACGCCCCGATCATTTCCGCATCGTTACCCTGCCGTACACCCACCAAATCGAAGAAGCCATGGGCAAACTCGAGCGCTTCTTACAGACTTACCGGCAATAAGGCGGGATAACGATATGAAAAAATGCGTTGTCCTGACCGGCGCGGGAATCAGCGCCGACAGCGGGTTGCTGACTTTCCGCGACGCGGGCGGTTTGTGGGAAGGGCATAAGGTGACGGATGTCTGCACGCCCGAAGCCTTGGTGCGCAATCCCAAGCTTGTGATTGATTTTTATAACCAGCGCAGGCTTCAGGCAAACGCCGCCGAGCCGAACGCCGCACATTTGGCGTTGGTCAAGCTGGCGCAATATTATGATGTGCACATAATCACTCAGAATGTGGACGCGCTGCACGAGAAGGCAGGCAGCAGCAAAGTATTGCACCTGCACGGCGAGCTGAACAAACTGCGCAGCACCATCGATGAAGATGAAATCATCGAATTCACCGGCGAGCAGACCGACGACGTGCGCGACAGCCAAGGCAATCCGATGCGCCCGCATATCGTGTTTTTCGGCGAACAAGTACCGATGTTTGACGCGGCGGTCGAAGAAATGCGCGATGCCGATGTGGTCATGATTGTCGGCACGTCGATGCAGGTTTATCCGGCGGCTTCGCTGATTCATTACGCGCCGCCCGCTGCGGAACGCTATCTGGTCGATCCGAACCCGCAAGGCGTGGGCGCGGATGTCGAAGTGATTCCGAAACGCGCGGCGGAAGGCGTGCCGGCATTGGTCGATCATTTGATTAGTCGGGCTTAAGACGGTTTGAAAATGCGGAAACGTCGTCTGAAAACGGGCAATGCTTGTTTTCAGACGACGTTTTGTTTTTGCAATGGTTATAGTGGATTAAAATAAAAATGAGACAAGGCGGCAACGCCCGCCGTGTACGGGTAGTACATAAGGGCGTTGGCAACGCCGTATCATTGCAATTTTAATCCACTATATTTTGTGACAAGGCAGTTGCCGCGAATGGACTTTGTGTTGCGTTTGGGCAACTTGGTAGGGCAAAGAGCATATAGTGGATTAACTTTAAATCAGGACAAGGCGACGAAGCCGCAGACAGTACAGATAGTACGACAAGGCGAGGCAACGCCGTACTGATTTGAAGTTAATCCACTATAGCATCCGTTTTGACAGAATCCGCCATATCCTTCCACGATAAAAAGGTCGTCTGAAAACCATGTTTCAGGTTTTCAGACGACCTTTGTTTTTCAAAACGGAATCAACCGCCGCATGCGCCGCAGCAACCGCCTTCGCTGTGTCCGCCACGTTTTTCTTCGTTGTTGACTACGGGCAGCTCGACTTCTTCAGACTGTTCTTTTTTGTCTTCGGGCAGGTCGTTGACTTTGATTTTGTTTTCTTCTGACATTTTGGGCTCTCTTAAAAAAGGTGGAAAGGTGTGCCAAGATACCATCGGGCGGCGGATAAACCAAGTCGGATTTAAGATTTTTTGCGATTCGGTTTGATGAATCGCAAATTGCGCCCGTTTGGAATAGCTGACGTGATGACGGGATGCTTATTACAGCGTCCCGTTTGGGTTTTCAGACGACCTTTGGGCATCAGTTCAGGCGGTTTTTCTTACCGAACCAGACGAAACCGATCGCGCCCAAAACAATCATCGGAACGCTCAACCATTGTCCCATCGACAAGCCCAAGGTGAGCAGGCCGAGATAGTCGTCGGGCTGGCGGGCGTATTCGGCGATGAAGCGGAAGAAGCCGTAGCCGCCGAGGAAGAGGGAGGCGACTTGTCCCGTCGGGCGCGGTTTTTTGGAGAAAATCCATACGACGATGAAGAGGCAGATGCCTTCAAGGGCGAATTGGTAGAGTTGCGAAGGGTGGCGCGGCAGTACGTGGTATTGCTGCATCCATTCCGCCCAAAGCGGGTTGCGCACGGCGGCGTTGAGGTCTTCTGCGCGCGCTTGCGGGAAGCCCATTGCCCAAAAGGCGTTGATATCGGTAATGCGGCCCCAGAGTTCGCCGTTGATAAAGTTGCCGATACGGCCGGAAGCCAAACCCAGCGGAACGAGCGGTGCGACGAAATCCATGGTTTTCAAGGTGCTGATTTTGTGTTTGCGGCTGAACAGCCACATGGCAATGACGACGCCCAAGAAGCCGCCGTGGAATGACATGCCGCCTTCCCAAACTTTGAGCATTTCGAGCGGATGTTCGAGGTAGTATGAGAATTTGTAAAACAGGATATAGCCGAGCCGTCCGCCGAGAATGACGCCCAATACGCCCCAGGTCAGGAAGTCGTCGAGCATTTCTTGGGTAAAGGCGGTGTTGCCTTGTTTGATGCGGCGGCGGCCCAGCCATAAGAAGAGCATAAAGCCGACGATATAGCTGAGGGCATACCAGCGGATGGCGATAGGGTCAATACTGATTGCAACAGGATTGAACTTCGGATGTATCATCATGATGTGTGTTCCTTATGGGAAGGGCGGTTTATGTGTTTTAGCCCGACAAAGGTCGTCTGAAAATGCCGATTGGGATTTTCAGACGACCTTTTGTGTGATAGAGAAAAATAATTATCGTAAATCATCGACAACGTTCAAGACGGCAGACAACATGGCTTCGCCCAAACGCAGGGAGCGTTGGCCGTTCCAGCCGAAGTCGTCGTCGGGCAGGTTGGCATTGTCTTTAAACGGCATTTCGAGCGTATAGGCGAGGCAGTCGAAACGGTTGCCCACCCAGTTGGTCGCGAGCGTCATGTTTGCCTGACCGGGCGCGTCTTTTTCATAGCCGTATTCGTCTTGGAAGTCGGGGCTGGCGGAGAGTAGGGCGGTTTTGAACTGCGTTTCCAGCGCGGCAATGCGCGGATTGTAGTTCGGCACGCCTTCCGTACCGGCGACAAAGACAAACGGCAATGCTTCGTCGCCGTGAATGTCTAGGAACAAATCCACGCCGGTTTCCAGCATTTTTTCGCGCACGAGGAAGACTTCCGGGCTTTTTTCCAAAGTCGGATTTTCCCATTCGCGGTTGAGGTTTGCGCCGGCAGCATTGGTGCGCAGGTTGCCCAATACCGAGCCGTCGGGGTTCATGTTCGGCACGATGTAGAATGTGGCGCGGTCGAGCAGGGTGCGCGCGGTCGGGTCTTGCGGATCGAGCAGGCGGCCGAGCAGCCCTTCGATAAACCATTCCGCCATCGTTTCGCCCGGGTGTTGGCGGGCGATAATCCAGATTTTCATGTCGCTTTCGACTTGGTTGCCGATGGTCAGCAGATTGATGTCGCGGCCTTGCACCGTGCTGCCCAAGTCGTCGATGCGGCAAAGCCCGCTGCCTTGCGCGTCGCCCAAGAGGTTTAAATGCTGCTCGTGGGAGTAGGGTTCGAAATAGGCGTAGTAAACGCTGTTGGACAAGGGTGTATGGTTGATGGTCAGCACGCCGTTTTCGTATTCGGTCGGGACGCGGAACCAATTTTGGCGGTCGTAAGAGGCGCACGCCTGATAATCTTCCCAGCCTTGCGGATAAGCCGAATCCGCCGCATTTTCAAAGTGCATCACGCAATTCTGATACGCCGCACCTTGCAGGCGGAAGTAAAACCATTGGGCAAAATCGGAAGCGTTGTCCGGACGCAGGGCGAGGCGGATATTGGCAGGGTCGGTCAGGTCTTTGACGACGACGGAGCCGGCATCAAATTGAGTGCTGATTTTAATCATGGGAAAGTCCTCGGTATATCGGGCGAACCGGATAACCGTTGTTTGAAAAAATGTGTGGGCGATACCGCGTCCGTCGGCGACGGCAAACCGATATGCCCGAATCCGTTGATTCTACCATTCCGACGGGCGCGTCCTCAACCGATAAGGGGCGAGGAATGTTGTTTCAGACGACCTTTGACGTTAAGATAGGGCAGATTCACTTTAAATCAGGACAAGACGGCGAAGCAGCAAACAGTTGCGAAGCTGATTTTTACTGATTCAAAGGTAATCCGCTATAATGATTAAATTGTTAATAATGAGACACGATTATGAGCGAATCCCATCCCATTTCCGCAGCCGATAAAGCGCGCATTTTAGCCGAAGCCCTGCCGTATATCCGCCGTTTTTCCGGCTCCGTCATCGTCATCAAATACGGCGGCAACGCCATGACCGAGCCTGCTTTGAAAGAGGGCTTCGCCCGCGATGTCGTTTTGCTCAAACTGGTGGGCATCCATCCCGTCATCGTCCACGGCGGCGGCCCGCAAATTAATGAAATGTTGGAAAAAATCGGTAAAAAAGGCGAATTCGTGCAAGGTATGCGCGTGACCGATGGCGAAACGATGGACATCGTGGAAATGGTGTTGGGCGGCCATGTGAATAAAGAAATCGTCTCGCTGATTAATTTGCAGGGCGGACGCGCGGTCGGTGTGACCGGACGCGACAACCACTTCATCAAAGCGAAAAAACTGCTGGTCGATACGCCCGAACGGGCAGGCGTGGACATCGGACAAGTCGGTACGGTCGAAAGCATAGACGTACGCCTGATTGAAGGATTGATCGAACGCGGCTGCATCCCCGTCGTCGCGCCCATCGGCGTCGGCGAGAAAGGCGAAGCGTTCAACATCAACGCGGACTTGGTCGCAGGCAAACTGGCGGAAGAGTTGAACGCGGAAAAGCTGCTGATGATGACCAATATCGCCGGCGTGATGGACAAAGAAGGCAACCTGCTGACCAACCTTACCCCAAGCCGTATCGGCGAATTAATCGCAGACGGCACGCTCTACGGCGGTATGTTGCCCAAAATCAGCTCCGCCGTCGAAGCGGCAAGCAACGGCGTCAAAGCGACCCACATCATTGACGGCCGCCTGCCCAACGCGCTTTTGCTGGAAATTTTCACCGATGCGGGCATAGGCTCGATGATTTTGGGCGAAAGGTCATAACGGCCCGCAGATGAGTCAAGGCTTGCCGAACAGCAGGTTTTGCAAATGTCTGAATACACAAAAGGTCGTCTGAAAACCTGTTTCAACGTTCATAGAGAATGCTGAAACGGATTTTCAGACGACCTTTTTATGGCAGGATAGCCTACAAACTCAACATCTTATTTTTGATGCAGCTTGCCGACATATTCGACTTCCTCGCGGCTGCCCATGACGACGGCTACGCGTTGGTGCAGACCCGTGGGGACGATGTCGAGCATGTTTTCCAAAGCATTGCTTGCCGCCGCGTCTGCCTGTTCCAAAATCAGACTCATCGGATTGGCTTCGTACATCAGGCGCAGCTTGCCGGGTTTGGACGGATCGCGTTTGTCTTGAGGATACATGAATACGCCGCCGCGCATCAGGATGCGGTGGATTTCTGCGACCATGCTCGCCACCCAGCGCATATTGTAATTTTTACCGCGAACGCCCGTATCGCCTGCCAGCAGCTCGTTAATATATTGCTGCATAGGGGCTTGCCAGTGGCGGGCGTTGGACATATTGATGGCAAACTCTTTGGTCGATGCCGGAACTTGCGGATTTTCTTTGGTCAGGACGAATTCGTTGTTTTCGTTGAGCGTGAACACGAAAACGCCGTGTTTCAAAGTGAACACCAATTGGGTTTGCGGACCGTACAAAACATAACCTGCCGCCACTTGGTCACGGCCTTTTTGCAGGAAGGACTCGGTATTCAGACGACCTTCGGGCTTGGTAAGTACGGAAAAAATCGTACCGACGGAAATATTGACGTCGATATTGGACGAGCCGTCCAGAGGGTCGAACAGGACGAGATAGCCGCCGTTTTCGTTGGCTGCCACAAAAGTATCCTCTTCCTCGCTTGCCAAACCGGCGACATGGGCGTTGTTTTTCAAGACGTCAATCAGGATATCGTTGGCAATCACATCCAGCTTTTTCTGATCTTCGCCCTGAATATTGCCCGTACCCGCCATGCCCAACACGCCGGCGAGTGCGCCCAAGCGGACTTTGCCGCTGATGTCGGAGCAGGCGGCGACAATGGATTCGAGGACGCTGCCCAATTCGGCAGGAATGTTGTTTTGCTGTAAATGCTGCGGTAGGAATTGCGCTAATGTTTTCATATCGGACTCGGTTTCTGGCTATAAAAAAGAAAAGGTCGTCTGAAAATGGTTTTCAGACGAGGTCGGTATTTATTTTTTGCTTGAAGGGGCGGAGGCGGCGCCTATCATTTCTTTGGCGCATTCGACCGCGCTTTGTTTGATTTTGGTTTTCAACTCGCCGCCGACTTCGCCGCCGATCAGTTTCGACATATCGTCGATGGATATCTGGTCTGCGGTTTTTTCCGAAGCGCACGAACAGATTTGCTGTACGGTATCAGACGGTATCGCGCTGCTTTTCGGCGCTTTTTCCACGCAGATGGCTGTCGCGCTGCTGATGAAATGGCCGCGCAATTCTTCGCCGAAGGTTTCTTGTACCGTATCTTGAACCGAACGTTCGCAGGAGCATAGAAAAAGCGTGCAAAGGGAAGCCAAAAGCAATGAAGCGGGATGTCTGATCGTCATGATTTGAAAGCGTGAAAACAATGTAGTGAATTGTAGTTTAAATCGGAAGCCCATGCCACAGGATTTCCCGCCGGTGTCTTGGTTCGACGGGATAATATCGATTATTTTATGCAACTGTTTAAGACGAAGCGCGCACCGTTGTCTTGTGCCAGTATGTCGGTCAACGCGGGAAGGTTGTTTTTCAGCAGTTCCGGCAGCAGGTAGGGCGGGTTGATGATAAACATGCCGCTGCCGTGCATCCCGAATCCGTCCGGACGCGGGGTGTGGACGTGCAGCTCGGCGTGCAGGTAGCTGTCGGGCATCAGCTTTTGCAGTTGCTCGGGCAGCTTGCGGCTTTCTTCTCGGCTCAAGCAGGGATACCAAACCATATAACAACCCTGCTCAAAGCGTTTGAGCGCGTCTTTTAAAGTTTGGACAACGCGCTGATAGTCTTGTTTTTCTTCATACGGAGGGTCTATCAGGACAACAGCACGGCGCGGTGGTGGCGGCAGCAGCGAAATCAGACCGCGGAAACCGTCTGCCTGCATTATTTGTCCGCGTCTGCCCAAGCGCGCTTCTTCCATATTGTTTTTCAGATGTTGGAAATCGGCAGGGTGCAACTCAAACAAACGCAGTTTGTCGCTGTCGCGCGTCAGGGCTTGGGCAAGCCACGGCGAACCGCAATAGAGTTGCTTTTGTGGGAGTATGGTATTCAGGCGGGCAATGAAGGCGGACAGCTCGGGCGGCAGATTTTCCGCCTCTTGGAGCAACCGGATGCCTTGTCTGTATTCGCCGACTTTTTGCGCTTCGCTGCCGCTCAAGTCATATAAACCCGCGCCGCTGTGGGTATCGATATACCAATAGGGCTTGTCTTTTTGATTGAAGTAATCCAGCGTCAAGAAAAGGATGAAATGCTTGATCATATCGGCATGGTTGCCGGCATGGAAGGCGTGGCGGTAGCTGAGCATAAGAGGTCGTCTGAAAAGGGAAAAATGGATTATATAGGTAAATAAACAGTGTATCCAAACAGGCTTTCCCGCAGTATCCCAATGGATGAACGATAAATCAAAGGGTTATGATGCTTTTGCCGTTTTCAGACGACCTTTCGGGTTCAAATGCCCTGGTAGCATCATCTGCTGTTTCATTTTTCCGATACTGTCCCGGCGAAATCCCGTATTGTTTTTTAAACGCTTTGCCGAAGTGGGTTTCGGATTGGAAACCGACGTTCAGTGCGACGGATAAGACGGAATCGGCGGTTTGCCGCAGCAGTACGGCGGCTTGGCGAAGGCGGATGAGATTGACGAAGGCGTGGGGGCTGATGCCGGTTTGTTGTTTGAACAGGCGCATGAGTTGGGCGCGGGAGAGGTTGGCAAGCTCGGTCATTTTTTCGATGTTCCATTCGTCTTCGGGGCGGCTGACGACGGTTTGGATGAGTTGGCGCAGGCGTTTGTCGCGCAGGCCGTTGAGTATGCCGCCCAAAGGTGCTTCTCCGCCTTGTTCGAGATGGGCGCGGACGATGAGGACGAGGAGTACGGAGGAGAGGGCATTGACGATGGCGCTCGAGCCGGAAAGCGTGTGCGCGCTTTCGTATTGCAACATGGAAATGAGACATTGCAGCGAGGGATGGTCCATCTTGATAAGGACGGTTTCGGGCAGGTCGTGCATGATGTCAGCGTGTTCGTCGTATTCGAAGCGGGCGCAGAACAAATCGAGGCTTTTTTCACCGCCGCTACGGGATGAGGCGACTGTAAATGCGCCGCTGTTGCCGATATGCGGTGTATCGCCGCAGTTGTTGCAGTCTGCTTCGCTGCTGATGATGTGTTCCGCGCCGCGCGGGAAAAAGATAAGGTCGCCGGTTTGCAAGAGTCGTGCTTCGGGTTCGCCTTCGATTTTGATGTAGCTTTCTCCGGCGACGACGAGGTGTGCGATGCCGTGCGCGCGCCTGCGTTCGTGTGGGGCATACCATTTGTCGCGGAACAGGCACTGTATGTCCACACTGCCGGTGATTTGCGCCAGTTCGATGAGTTTGTCCAAAGTGTCCATAAGTGTTTTTTGCAAGTGAATGAGATGATTTGACGATTATAATAGTCAAATTATTGCAATAATGCCATTCATCGGATGTAAAAAAGTGCAACATCCTTCATTTCAAACACATTGGAAAGGAAATCAAAATGTTTCAAAATTGGCCCGAACACACCGCACACGTTAAAAAATCATTCGGCGAGCTGGGTAAAAACCACCCGAAAATGCTGCAAGCCTACGGCGCGCTGGAACAAGCCGCCGCAGCCGAAGCATTGGATGAGAAAACCCGCGAGCTGATTGCCCTCGCCGTCGCCATCACTACCCGTTGCGAAAGCTGCATCAGCGTACACGCCGCCGCAGCCGCCAAAGCGGGCGCGACTGAAAGCGAAATCGCCGGCGCGCTGGCGACCGCCATTTCCTTGAACGCAGGTGCAGCCTACACTTATGCCCTGCGCGCTTTGGAAGCGGTTGACGCACAACGTTGATTTTGTCTCAAAGGGTCGTCTGAAAACAACTCCCGTTTCAGACGACCCTTCTGTTGACGGAACATTGCTTTTTGCCGCCGAACCGTTTAGATTGATATTTTTGTTCAACCGTTTGGAGAAACGACCATGAAAAAATTGCTGACTGCCGCGCTGACTGCCGCCGCACTCGTCCTGCCTGCCGCCGTATCCTATGCCGCGCCCGCCGCCAAAGTCGCCGGCGCGCAACCTGCCAAAGCAAAAGGCGTATGGATTGATGTACGTTCCGAAGAAGAATTCAAATCCGGCCACCTGCAAGGCGCGGTCAATATTCCGCACGACCAAATCGTCGAACGCATCAAAAGCGTCAGCCCCGACAAAAACGCGCCCGTCAACCTCTACTGCCGCAGCGGCCGCCGTGCCGAAGCCGCGCTTACTGAGTTGAAAAAAGCAGGCTACACCAACGTAACCAACCACGGCGGTTACGAAGACTTGGTGAAAAAAGGTTTGAAATAACCAGCAACAAGGTCGTCTGAAACGTTTCAGACGACCTTTTATCCAAGGAAAAACATGAAACCGATACGCATCTTCGCCGCAGCCGCCATCCTCGCCGCCCTGACCGCCTGCGCCTCACACGACGGCGATGCCGCCCGACAACCCGATTCCCGACAAAGTTCCGCCATGAATCAAACCCATACCGCCATCAGCAAATACAGTTTCGACGATACCGTCCGCCGTTTGGAAACCGCTGTCAAAGAAAAAGGCATGACCGTGTTCGCCGTCATCGACCACCAAGCTGCCGCCCGCCAAAGCGGTTTGGACATGCAGCCCGCCAAAGTCATCGTCTTCGGTACGCCCAAAGCAGGCACGCCGCTGATGCAAAAAGACCCTGCCTTCGCCCTGCAACTGCCGTTGCGCGTCCTCGTTACCGAAACCGACGGCGCAGTCCAAGTCGTGTTCAACGACACGCGCGCGCTGGTGTCGGGCAGCAAAATCGAGTTTGCCGAAGTGGAAAACACGCTCGCCAATGCTGAAAAGCTTATTCGCAAAACGGTAGCGGAATAAGGTTCGCCCCAAATCCGAAGGTCGTCTGAAAACCTGAGTAATCCCACTAAATTCGTTTTCAGACGACCTTTTGACAAAATAATGTGCCGAAATCGTCTGAAAAATTGTTCGACGATATCGGCACATTATTTTTTAAGACAACTCATTTCCCAAGCCTTTTTCGGTTGCGGCAGGATTAGATTTGCGCGGATATAGTGGATTAACTTTAAACCAGTACGGCGTTGCCTCGCCTTGCCGTACTATCTGTACTGTCTGCGGCTTCGTCGCCTTGTCCTGATTTAAATTTAATCCACTATATTTCTACTGCGCAGGCGAAAACGCATCCGAATAGAAGGTTGTCTCAGGCAGGTTGCATTGTGCGGTCAACACGGATTTCGCGCTTTCGGTCATGGCGACGGAACCGCAGGCATAAACTTCGTAACCGCTCAAGTCGGGATAATCTTTTGCGGTAGCAGTTTGGACGTATCCTTTTTCGCCTTGCCAACCTTCAGTGGCTTTTGATAGGACGGGGGTGAAGCGGGCGTTTTTCAGACGACCTGTCAGCTCTTGCGCTTCTTCGAGTGCGTACAAATCATCTTGGTGCCGTGCACCCCAGTAGAAATGGACGGCGCGGCTGCTGTCTTGGCGGATAAGGTCGAGCAGGATGCTGCGGATGGGGGCATAGCCTGTACCGGTTGCCAAAAGGATGATGGGTTTGCTGCTGTCTTCCTGCAAGGTAAACGAACCGAGCGGGCCTTTGATGCGGACGATGCCTTTTTCTTTGACTTTGGGTTCGCTGCCGAAAATCATTTCCGAGCAGACGCCATTTTCGCGCCTGCGGATGTGCAGTTCCAAAATGCCTTCTTGGTCGGGGGAATTGGCGATGGAGTAGCTACGGCTGACGTTGCCCGGCAGCAGTAAATCAATGTATTGCCCGGCATAGAAAGCAAACGGCGGGGCTTTGGGCAGGGCAAGTTTCAGGAGGGCGACATCGTGTTTGAAAACCATGCTTTCGATGCGGGCGGGCAGGGTGCGGACGGGTAGCGAGTTGGCGTTGTAGCCGGGGATGTTGATGCTGATGTCGCTTTGCGCGGTGGTGCAGCACATCAAAATCTTGCCTTGCGCTTTTTCTGCTTCGGATAAAGCCTGTTCAGAGTGTTCGCCCATTTGAATATCGCCGCTCACCAGTTCGGCTTTGCATTGCCCGCAGGCACCGCTTTTGCAGGAATGGGGCAGATTGAGGTTTTGACGGGCGGCAGCGGCTAAAACTGTTTCGCCGTCATTGGCGGTAAAGGTGGTTTGGTCGGGTAGGGTAATGGTATGGGTCATGGTTTGGTGTGGTTTGAATAGATTAAGTTAAAAGGTCGTCTGAAAAATCAGCTTTCAGACGACCTCCGTTTTCGGAAGACAGTCTACAACGGATAACGGCAGCCGATATAGCCCTTATCTGAATCACCCCTTATTACATCAGCTTTAAAGACAGCAGGAAAGCCAAAATATTTCCATATCTTCAATTTTTTATTGGGGTCTGTTATCGATTTTTCGACAGCAGGCACACTATAGCCCAATGTATCCAGTTTTTTAGGTGTCGTTTTGGATGTGCTATTTTGTCCCTTTAGCTGTTGCGTCAGCTCATAAAGGTCTTCCTGATATTTCTGACGGTATAGTGAATGCAATTTGGGATATCGTGCCCAATCAATTTCCAAATAGACAGCATTGTTGCGAATAGCGACATACTGACCTTCTACTTCTTTTCCATCTAAGGGATTGGCAAGATGCACCTTAAACGGCAAGCGGTAACGGTAAGTAATATTGTCGATCTTATCGACAAAACGTCCCACATTTTCTTCTTCTGCACGTTCATTCGGATCAAGATAACCGGTGAAATTTTCCGGAATCCAACGCGAAAAATCCAACGATGACGCCTTGCAATGCAATACATTCTGCACTGCTTGAGGAGTAAAAGGCTGATTGTCGTCATTCTTTGCAAACGAAGAAGTCATTGCCAGCAATAGCACTGAAGGTAATATTATTTTCATCTTATTCCTTGGTTTGTAATGGCTTGAAGGCCGTCTGAAAATCAAGCTTTAACAGAATTAAAGCCTATGCCCTGCTTTCAGACGGTCTTTAAAACCGTTCGGTTTGCTCTGCCACCAGGCGGTGGTGTCGATGAGTGCTTGCATTTCGGCAAAATAAAGTGCGGGTTTGAAGTGTATGGCGGATTAAAACTGCAATGCTGCGGCGTTTCGGCCCTGTATCATTTTAAATTTAATCTACTATTAATTTCGGACAATTCACGTTTAAGTTGCTGTACCCGTTTCGGTGTGCAGAAATTTGCATTGGCTTTAGCTTGTGCGGCATGAAAACTGACGCCATTGATTTCGTGTACGAAGCGGTCATACCCGTATTTTTGCTGCAATGCCGCCAATGCCGCTTCGCTGTCATAGGGAAGGCTGCAGGCTTCGGCTGCACCGAAGCGCGACCAGATAAATTGCAGTTCGGGTTTCCATCCCATCGCGTCTTCGCCCGTAAAACCGTGGTCGTAATGGTATTCGTACACATTTGGGGCGATGTCATAGGCCGTCATTCCGCCGTGTCCCGAATAACCGCCGTAAGACGGTTCGGCGGCTGCCGTCATAGAGAGGGGCAGAGCCAAAAGCAGTGTCCATATTTTCATGTTTTATCCTTTATTAGGCAGATTGCTTTGGTTTCCGTTCGTGTATTGAAACCACTGTATTTTTACGGGAAGGCCGTCTGAAAATATCGGTGTGGACGGGTATTTTTCTGAATGATTGGTGTGCAGACTGCTTTTCGCTTGACAAAAGCAGCCTGCACGCTCTCTTTATCCCAACTTCGCTTTAATCAACTCCTGCACCTGCGCGGGATTGGCTTTGCCTTTGCTGGCTTTCATCACTTGTCCCACAATCGCATTCAGGGCTTTTTCGTTGCCGGATTTGAACTGTTCCACAGCTTTGGCGTTATTGGCCAGCACTTCGTCCACCATGGCTTCAATCGCGCCGGTATCGGTCATCTGCTGCAAGCCGTGTTTTTCGATGATTTCGGCGATGGAGGCTTCAGGTTCCGCCCACATGGCTTCAAAGGCTTTTTTCGCCAATTTGCTGCTTAATGTGCCGTCGGCGATTTTGCCTACCAGAGCGGCAAGGCGCGGGGCGGTAATTGGGCTGTCGGCAAGTTCCATGCCTTCTTTGTTCAGCGTGGCGGCGAGTTCGCCGTTCATCCAGTTGGCAGTCAGCTTGCCTTGTCCGCTCTCTTTGGCGGCTTCTTCAAAATAGGCAGCCTGCACGCGGCTGGCGGTGAGCAGGCGCGCGTCGTAGTCGGATACGCCGTAGTCCGCCACGAAACGCGCCGCCATTTCTTTCGGCAGCTCGGGCATTTCTGCTTTGGCTTTTTGCAACCGGTCGTCTGAAATGATGACGGGCAGCAAATCGGGGTCGGGGAAGTAGCGGTAGTCATGCGCGTCTTCTTTCAAACGCATCACGCGGG
>ERZ773077.968-NODE-968-length-20618-cov-7.887322_pt1 | contig 20618 bp, 20 predicted proteins | sample MGYA00580612_ERZ773077 | MGnify/ENA primary metagenome ERZ773077 (study PRJEB29015, sample SAMEA2737971) | human oral metagenome | biome: human oral; feature: human-associated habitat; material: dental | place: China | collected 2021 ...
CTGGACGCGCGCGGCGGCCTCACGCCGCTGCTGCAAGGCGACTGAGAGCCTGTTTACCCAAAGCCTGACCATGCTCCGAGTGCAGGCAATTTTCACGAATGCTGCAGCTGAAGAGGGCAGTGACCTTGTAGTCCTTGCCCAGTCTTCTCGCTTGACCTGGCCAGGCAAAAGTCCTCACCTCAATCCAGTGCTTGGGGGCTTTGGCAGCGCTTGATCACCTGCATGTTCCAGCCAAACATGCTCAGCGCCCAATTGAATTGATCAGACTGCCCGTGTAGCTGCGCTGCCCCTTTTGAGACGGTCTTGACCAATTGGGAGTCGATGATGGTCACGCTAGGCCTGGTCCGCCTGCGCGCCCGGAAACGTCCTCTCTTGTTCATTTCAGCAAAGTGTTTGGACAGCACTTGCCACTGCGCGCCGGTTTATCGCTTGGACACATGGGAGATTTTGCTGTCAGCAGGGGATTTGAAGACAGGCTTTCAAACAGGGTTGGGCGGGTCGGAAAAACGGCGCAGCCATTGCCGCCATGCCGCGCCCAGCGCCCGAACGAAGCGGGTGTGGCGATAGCGCCAGAGCGCGCCTGCCAGCAGCGTTGCCAGCAACACCGTCAGTGCGCCCCATACGCCCAGAAACGGCGCCAGCACCACGCCCAGCAAAAGCGCCGCAAGCACGATGGCGATTCCATATGCGTATCTCGCCAAAATGGTTTGCAGCACGCCGCCAAAAGGAACAAAAAGCAGCGTGATGGTCAGCAGGAATTTCATCCCCTGCCCAATGAAGGCCACAAGCCGGGCCACAAACGCGAATACCGCAGCCAGCCAGGCGTGCCGCTGCCGGAAGGAAGGCCGCTTGCGCGAGGCTGCATGCGCGGGCGTTTTCTGTTTGGGTGTTTGGGCCTTGACGGGAACCAGCGGCGAGAGCGTGACAGGCGCAGTAGCCTCGGCAGGCGTTGTCAGCCGCTGCACATAAGCGGCGAAGTCGCCGTTGGGCGGGGTGTCCCAGTTGGGGCCTTCCAGGTTGCCTGTTTCAGGTTTCATGGCTGTCTTGATCCGGCTCTTATTCGTCAGAAGGCGGCGTAACCCATAGCTGCACGAACAGAAAGATCAGAAAAGCCGCCAGCAAGCTCACGATCCGGCCAATGCCGCTGCCGCCTGAGTTGAGAAACAAAAGCACGCAGACGCCCAGAAAAATCAGCACGGTGTGCCATATCCACTTGAAAAAGCCCCCAATGATTTGGAGCCGCTTTGCGGCAGGCGTCAGGCCTTGCTGGTTTGGTTCGCGCCATTCGTTGGGTTCCTTTTCATTTGGCCTCATGGTTTTTTCTGATGGATGGGGCCGGCTGCCGGTGTGCGCTTTCAAGCCGTATTGCCAGGCGTTCGGGGCGGGCGTTTTTGGGTTTGGCCCTGCTTTTCGTCTGCGTCGCCCGGCTTCTTTTCGGCAAACAGCCCAAGGAAAACAATCAGGGCGACCAGCAGCCCCGGCAGCCCGGAAGCAAGAGTCAGCGCAAGAGCCAGCAGGCATGCGATGAAGATCAGCACGTTCTCGAGCATCCATTTGCAAAACGTCCAGATCAGTCTCCAGACCAGACGACACAGCCGTTTGCCCAAAGACAGCAGCTCATCGGCTGCGTCAGGCTCTTGCGTGGGGTTGGGCTTCATGGCTCTCTCCGGTTGGCGTGAAAGTCTTTTTTACTCCCTTTTCAGAAGCAAATTCAAGACCAAGAAAACGCCTCTATCGCATGGATTCATGGGGCCTATTGCTATTGAACTCATAGCGAAATGGCTGGCTTCGGAAGTGGTTCAGCGCCGGGGCAGGCGACGGGCGATTTCGTCCACCAGCAGACGGGCCAGCTGGCGCTTGCTGGCCGGTTGCAGCCCGGCGGGCAGTTCGGTGACGCCCGCTTCGTCAATCAGCAAGAGCGCGTTGTCATCGCGCCCGAAAGTGGCAGGGCCGATGTTGCCCACCAGCAGCGGCACGCCTTTGCGCTGGCGCTTGGCTTGTGCGTGCGCCAGCAGGTTTTCGCTCTCGGCGGCAAAGCCCACGCAATACAGCTGCCCGGCTTGCGCGCGCGGGCTGCGGGCGGCGGCGGCCAGCAAATCGGGGTTTTCCACAAAGCGCAGGGGCGGCGGCAGGCCGCTGCCGTCTTTTTTCATCTTCTGCGCGGCCACTTCGGCGGCGCGCCAGTCGGCCACGGCGGCGGCGGCAATCAGCACATCGGCTCCTTGCAGTGCGGGCTGCAAGGCGGCTTGCATTTGCAGGGCCGATTCCACATCCACCCGCGCCACGCCATGCGGCGTGGGCAGATGCACGGGGCCGGCGATCAGCGTGACTTGCGCGCCCGCCAGGCGCGCCGCGCGCGCAATGGCAAAGCCCATCTTGCCGCTGGAGCGGTTGGTGAGGCCCCGCACGGGGTCGATGGCTTCAAACGTCGGCCCGGCCGTGACCACCACGCGGCGGCCCGCCAGTGTTTGCGGGGTGAACGCGGCGATGACTTCTTCCAGCAGTTCGGGCGCTTGCAGCATGCGGCCATCGCCCGTTTCGCCGCAGGCTTGCGCGCCAAAGCCCACGGCCAGCACGCGCGCGCCGTCAGCGGCCGCCTGCCGCACGTTGCGCTGCGTGGCCGGGTGCGACCACATTTCATGGTTCATGGCGGGCGCCAGCAGCAGCGGCGCGCGCTCGCGCGGGCGCGCCAGGCACAGCAGCGAGAGCAAATCGTCCGCCCGGCCTGCCGCCAGCCGGGCCAGAAAGTCGGCGCTGGCGGGGGCCACGAGGATGGCGTCTGCCTCGCGGCCCAGCTGGATGTGCGCCATGCCATTGGCGGGGCGTTCGTCCCATTGCGAAGTGAATACCGGCTGGCCGGAGAGCGCCTGCATCGTCGCGGCCGTGATGAAGTGCTGCGCGCCTTCGCTCATGGCTACCTGCACGCGGGCGCCCGCTTGCGTGAGCAGGCGGCACAGCTCGGCGGCCTTGTAGCAGGCCACGCTGCCTGTCAGGCCCAGAAGGATGCGGCGGCCCGCCAGTTCGGGCGGTTCATGCGGCGGGGTATGGGTCATGGGCAAGGCTCAATCAGTCCAAGAAAGGGAGTTAAGGAGAGAGGCTGAAAGATTTATACAGCATGGCTTGCCCTTGTTTCCTTCAAAAACCATAGCAGCCAGTCCAGCCTGCGCCGGGACTTGCGGGCGGTTTGGGCATGAAAAAAGCCGGGATGCCCCGGCTCTTTCGTGACGCGCGGATGGCGCGGCGGAAAGTTACTTCAGCGCCTTGTAGCGCATGCGGTGCGGGCGGGCGCCTTCTTCGCCCAGGCGCTTGATCTTGTCGGCTTCGTATTCCTGGTAGTTGCCGTCGAAAAACACCCATTGGCTGTCGCCTTCGGCGGCGAGGATGTGGGTGCAGATGCGGTCGAGAAACCAGCGGTCGTGGCTGATGACTATGACGCTGCCCGCAAATTCAAGCAGCGCGTCTTCCAGCGCGCGCAGCGTTTCCACGTCCAGGTCGTTGCTGGGCTCGTCCAGCAGCAGCACGTTGCCGCCTTGCATGAGGGTTTTGGCCAGGTGCAGGCGGCCGCGTTCGCCGCCAGAGAGCATGCCCACTTTCTTTTGCTGGTCTTGCCCGTTGAAGTTAAAGCGCCCGCAGTAGGCGCGGCTGGGCATCTGGAATTTGCCGACGGTGATGATGTCCAGCCCGCCGGAGATGTCTTCCCACACGGTTTTGTCATTGGCCAGATCGTCGCGGCTTTGATCGACGAAGGCCATCTTCACGGTTTTGCCCAGCGTGACTTCACCGGCGTCGGGCTGCTCCTTGCCCGCGATGAGCTTGAAGAGCGTGGACTTGCCCGCGCCGTTGGGGCCGATGATGCCGACGATGGCCCCGGCGGGCACCTTGAAGCTCAGGTTGTCGATCAGCAGACGGTCGCCAAAGCTTTTGCTCACGCCTTTGAACTCGATGACTTCGGAGCCCAGGCGCTCGGCCACGGGAATGAAGATTTCCTGCGTTTCATTGCGCTTTTGGTATTCGTAGTCGCTCAGCTCCTCGAAGCGGGCCAGGCGCGCCTTGCTCTTGGCCTGGCGGCCCTTGGGGTTCTGGCGCGCCCACTCCAGCTCTTTCTTGATGGCTTTGGCGCGGGCGTCTTCGCTTTTTTGCTCCTGCTTCAAGCGCGCCTCTTTTTGCTCCAGCCAGCTGGAGTAGTTGCCCTTGTAGGGAATGCCGTGGCCACGGTCCAGCTCCAGAATCCATTCGGCGGCGTTGTCAAGAAAGTAGCGGTCGTGCGTGATGGCCACCACGGTGCCGGGAAAGCGTTGCAGGAAGATTTCCAGCCACTGCACGCTTTCGGCGTCCAGGTGGTTGGTCGGCTCGTCCAGCAGCAGCATGTCGGGCTTGCTCAAGAGCAGCTTGCACAGCGCCACGCGGCGCTTTTCGCCGCCCGAGAGGTTCTTGATGACGGCGTCCCACGGCGGCAGGCGCAGCGCATCGGCAGCGATTTCAAGCTGGTGCTCGCTGTCGGTGCCTGCGGCGGCAATGAGGGCTTCCAGCCGGCCTTGCTCTTCGCTCAAGGCGTCGAAGTCGGCGTCCGGCTCGGCGTAGGCGGCGTAGATTTCTTCCAGCCGCGCGCGCGCATCGTTCACCTCTTTCATGGCCTCTTCCACCGCCTGGCGCACGGTGTGTTCGGGATTGAGCTGGGGTTCCTGCGGCAGGTAGCCAATGTCCAGACCGGGCATGGGCGTGGCTTCGCCTTCAATTTCCTTGTCGATGCCTGCCATGATTTTCAGCAGGGTGGACTTGCCCGCGCCGTTCAGGCCCAGCACGCCAATCTTGGCGCCAGGGAAAAAGCTCAGGGAAATGTCTTTCAGGATCGCGCGCTTCGGGGGCACGATCTTGCTGACGCGGTTCATGGAAAAGACGTATTGGGCCATTGGGTGCGGTTTGGGGAAAAGCAGAAAAGAAAAATTACGCCGCCAGCGGAAAGCGGCGGCGCAAAGGGCGGCGATTATCGGCCACGCCCACCAGCGGCAGAGCCGTTGGCCTGGGCGGCGCGTGTGGAACAAAAGGGAATATTTCGCTCTTGAAGCAATAGCGTGCTTTCCAAGTTCCTCTAGGACCTCATGTGTTTTCAAGGCCTTGAATTAGCTCCTGTTTTTGATGAAAAACCAACACAAAAGTGCGAGAGTGTTGGCAAGACTACATACTGACACGATACGTTGCAAATCACGAACTACCATTGCCGCCCCGTTGACGAGCCTGAGCATGAACGCTGATTCACTGACCGACCCGCCGCATGACGCTGCCGCCGCGCCAGCCGAGGATGATTCCGCTTTTCCGTCTGAATGGCTGCACTACAGCGGCGCAACATCAAGGGGCTGGGTGCACTTGAGCATTCCTCGCGCGGCTGATGCGCCAGCAGTGCCGCCCACAGGCGAGGAGCAGGTGCTGCGTCTGGCCGAAGCCGAGGCGCTGGTTGCTTGCGTGGAAGAGTGGCTGCATGCAGGCTGGGACCCGGCTCCGGCGCAGGAAGCGCCGCCTGCGGGCGCGCTGGCGGCCGTGGTGCAGGCCCCGGCGCTCGCGCCTGCTGGCTCGCGCCTGGCGCTGATGCCCGGCCTGTTGCCAGGCGGTCAGCCGCCGGCCGCACTGCTGGCGCCGCATCTGGCCTGGAGCGCCGTAACCGGGCAGGTGCTGCTGGGCAGCGTGCCAGCCGAGGCGATACAGGCGCTGGAAGCCGGAGCGCTGGTGTGGCTGCCGGCCGCCTTTGCCAACCGCTGGGCAGTGACGCTGCATGACATGAGCTGTCATCTGCCGCCCGCCGCCGCTTGGCTTGATTTGCCTGACGCCCGCCTGGCATTGAATGGCAGCGCCGCGCCTGGCAGCGCAACGCAAGATGAAACTGAAGGCGCCGGGCAGGCCATGCTGGAGCAGACGGTCAGCATTCCGCTGGATGTTTGGCTAGGCTGGCCGCGCCAGGGGCAGCCTGCGTTTCACTGGCCCCTGCCTGCTCCGTGGCCTGCTGAATTGCACGCCAACGGGCAGCGTCAAGCCAGCGGCGCGCTGTTGCCGCTGGGCAGCGGCTGCGGCTTGCACGTGCAGGCGCTGGAAAGCTGAACCCGGCTTGTTTCTTTGAACTGGTTCTTACGCTTTTCCTGATTACACGAAAACAAACGCTATGGATCTTTCCCAGTTTTCTCCCTCTTCAGCGCTGATCACCGTCATCCTCGTGGCGCTGGCCCCGTTCGTGGGGGTGATGGTGACCTCCTTCACCAAAATCGTGGTGGTGTTGAGCTTGTTGCGCAATGCGCTGGGCCTTCAGCAGGTGCCGCCCAATGTGGTGCTCAATGGCATGGCGCTGGTGCTCACCATTTACGTGATGCTGCCTGTGGGCTTGGACGCCTATGCCCGCGTGGGCGCGCTGCCTCAGGCTGCGGGAGGCAACAGCAGCGCCAACATGATGCAGGCCGCTGATGCCGCCAAGGAGCCACTGCGTGACTTTCTCATCAAGCATTCCAGCCCGCGCGAGCGAGCCTTTTTTCTGCAAACAGCGCAGAAGAACCTGCCAGCGGAGCGCGCCGCGCAGCTGACCGAGCGTGATTTCGTGATCGTGGTGCCGGCTTTCACGGTAAGCGAGTTGTCAGCGGCATTCCAGATCGGCTTTCTCATCTTTTTGCCGTTTCTCATCGTGGATCTCATCATTGCCAACATCCTCATGGCGATGGGGATGATGATGCTTTCGCCCACGACGATTTCGCTGCCGTTCAAGCTGCTGCTGTTCGTGCTGGTCGATGGCTGGGTCAAGCTCTCGCACGGGCTGGTTCTGTCTTACTGATGGGGAGAGGCTGCATGCTGAACAGTGAAGCTTTGCAACTCGTCTATCAGGCCCTGTGGCTGGTGCTGATGCTTTCAGCGCCTCCCGTGCTGGCGGCGGCCGTCGTGGGCCTGCTCATTGCGCTGGTGCAGGCGGCCACGCAGATTCAGGAGCAAACGCTGCAATACGCGCTCAAGTTTTTCGCCATCGTGCTCACCATCTTCGTGACAGCGTCGCTGCTGGGCAGCTCGCTGTATCGCTTTGCGGACCGGGTGATGACGGAATTTCCGGCCATGGTGCGCAAGTAAAGGCGGCGGGCGGACGCAATGGACTTTGCCGCGTTTGGCAATCTGGGCGACATGGCTTTGCTGGCCGCTTTGGCCAGCACGCGCTTTGCCGTGGCCTTCCTGCTGCTGCCTGTGCTGGCGCAAGAGACGGTGCCCGCCACGGTGCGGGGGGCGCTGTTTCTGGGCTTTGGCGTCATCACGCTGGCGGTGCAACCGCTGCTGGACGTGAATGGCTTGACGGCGCAGCAATGGCTGCTGCTGTTTGCCAAGGAGGCTTTTCTTGGCTTGGCCATGGGAGCCATGCTGGCAGCGGTGCTCTGGGCGTTTCATGCCGCAGGCGAAATCGTGGACGGGGCCAGCGGCATGAGCATGGCGCAAATCGTCGATCCACTCTCGGGCCGCCAGACTTCGCTCACGGGCGCTTTTCTGGGACGCCTGGCTGTTTTCATGTTCATGTTTTCAGGCGGCATGCTGTTGTGGGTAGGTGCGCTGATGGAAAGTTTTGCCCTGTGGCCTCTGGGCCAGATGAACCTGCTGCCCAAAAGAGAAGGCGTGGTGGTATTCGAAGGGGTGTTCTCCCATTTCGCCAGCCTCATGTTCGTGCTGGCCGCGCCTGCTCTGGTGATGCTGTACATGATTGACCTGTCGCTGGGGCTGATGAATCGCTACGCCCCGCAGCTCAACTTGCTGCCCATTTCATCGTCGCTCAAAGGGCTGGCCGCCGTGCTGGCGTGGGTCGTCATGCTCTCAACTGTGGTGCATACGCTCACGGAGCAAATTGGCGAGCTGATGCCGCAGCTGCTGCAAAGATTGCAGGCCATGCTGGTATAGCTGTAGCTTCTCAACACGTTGCTCCCTGCAAAGCCGAGGCGGCAAACGGAAGTTTTATTTTTGATGGGTAGCGGCGCAAACCAGCGCCGGGCATTCAGGCTCCGCGCGCCCCGCTCCGTCTTCACCTTACTGGCCTGTTGCGCCTTATTGCACGTTTTCTTTTCGCGGCGTGACCAGCACCTGGTCGATGCGGTAGCTGTCCACGTCCATCACTTCAAAGCGGTATCCGCCCCATTCCACGCAGTCGGTGCGGCGGGGCACGCGGCGGAGCATGACCATGAGAAAGCCGGCCAAGGTTTCGTATTCGTCCTTGTCGGGCCAGTCGTAGAGGCTGAGGGCGCGTTGCACATCAGGCATGGGGGTCATGCCGTCCACCAGCCAGGAGCCGTCATCGCGGCGCACGATGAGGTCTTCATCGGCGGGCGTGACCAGCTCGCCCATGACGGTGCTCATCACGTCATTGAGCGTGACCACGCCGACGACGGTGCTGTATTCATTGACGATGATGGCGAAGTCTTCATGCGCCTGCCGGAACTGGGCCAGCACTTCGGCCAGGCTGAGACGGTCGGGCACGACCAGCGCCTTGTGGATGAGGCCCTCGTCGGTGAGCACGATGGGACGCTGGTTGAGCACGCGCTGAAAGAGGTCTTTGGCGTCCACGTAGCCCACGACGTTGTCCAGCCCGCCGTCGCACACGGGGTAGGTGGAAAAAGGTTCGGCGGCGATGCGCACACGCACGCTTTCGTCACTGTCGCGGATGTCGAACCAGGCCACGCTGCCGCGCAGCGTCATGGCGCTGGAGACGGGGCGGGTGTCCAGCTCAAAGACGTTTTCAATCACTTGCTGTTCGGGGCGCTCCAGCACGCCTGCCTGCGCGCCCGCTTCCGTCAGGGCCAGGATGTCGTCAGAGGTGATGCGCTCATCGCGCTGCATGGGCAGCCCCAGCACGCGCATGGCGGCGCTGGCGCATTTGTTGTAGAGCCAGGCCAAGGGCTTGAGCAGTGCCAGCAGCCGCTCCATCGGGCCGACCAGGCGCACGGCCAGGCGCTCCGGGTTGGCCATGCCCGCCTGCTTGGGCACGAGATCGGCAAACACCACAAAAAGCGAAGTGACGAGTGCGACCGACAGCAAAAAGGCCAGCCGCGCCGCCCATCCGGCGGCCATCCACGGCTCGAAAATCCAGACCAGCCACGGCCCCAGCATGCCTTCGCCCACGATGCCGCCCAGAATGGCAACGGAGTTGATGCCAATTTGAACCACTGTGAAATAGCGGCCTGGATGCTCCTGAATCTGCATCACGCGCAAGGCGCGGGCATCGCCCTCATCAGCCATCTGGGTGAGCTTGAGGCGGCGCGAGGCGGCCAGCGACATTTCAGCCAGCGAGAAAAATGCGCTGGCGGCAATCAGAAAAACAAGAACGAAAAGGCTTTGAAAAGGCGTCATAAGAAAGAAGCGCAGTTTACTGGCCGCCTGCCAAATGCCCGGCGCTGCGGCAACTACGACGGCGCGAACGCGGCTTGACGAAGCGGACAGTGCCTGGCAGCAGCAGTGCTCGCTCTTGTTCCGATAGCGGGTAGCGCCCGTTTCATGGAGACGCCAGCCGTTTTTTGGGCGTTGAATTCGCTTCTGAAAAAAGAGCATGCACGCAAGAGGAGGGCGGCTCGCATGCTGGCATCGCCGCCTGCAGCCAGGCGCAGGCGGCCAGCCGGCGCAGATGCGCTCGCGCGGGGGTGTGCACGCGGAATGTTCATGTGTTGCGTTACGTAATGCGTCCGGGCCGGGCCTTCCGCGCCAGAGCCTGTTTCAGAGCCCGAAATGCCATGCGCCGCCAAAGCGGCTCTTTTGTTTTTCCGCCCTGATTGCGCGAAGGTAATGGCAACCCCCATTTCTATAATCATTTTTCATTTTTGACTTGAAGGATTTCACCGCATGTTTGACGTTCTTATCCGTGAAGTGGCTGTGCGCTTTAACCTGGGCGACAAGGCCCTGCCCTTGCTGCAAATGCTGCTGGCATGCATGACTCGGCAGGACACGGGCGGTCTGCCCGGCTTTCTTGAAAAGCTCAAGGCAGCCGGACTTGGCCCCGCCGTGCAATCCTGGCTGGGCGGCGGCCCCAGCGCCAAGGCTGTGACAGCCAGCCAGATTGAAAACGCCTTGGGCAGCGCGGGCGGCCTGCTGGAGCAGCTGACCGGGCGGCTGGACGCGCCGCGCGACGACGTTGCAGGCGCCTTGGGCTATTTGCTGCCCTACATCGTCGGCAAGCTCACGCCCGGCGGCAGCCTGCCCGGCTCGCTGCCCGCTGAAATCGCCAGCGTGGCCAGCGCCGGACAAGCCCTGCTGTCCGCCCCTTTGCCCAGCAGTGGCGGCGGCATGAAGTGGCTGTGGCCTGCCGTGGCCGTGGTCGCCGCCGGCCTGCTGGGCCTGAGCTACTGCCGCCAGGGCGGCGACGGTGTGCCTGCGCCAGCGTCAGCGCCCGTGGCCGCCCCGCAGCCCGCGCCCGCAAGCCCGGTTCAACCTGTGGAAATCGCTCCCACGCCTCAAAAAACCCAGCCGGAAACGCCCGTCGAAACACCCGCCCAAACGCCCGTCCGGGAAATGCCAGCGCAAGAGCCGGGCAGAGAAGAAAAACCAGCCGCACCGTCCATGCCGGAAATGCCTGCGGCCGCCGCAGAAACACCACCCGCAGAAACGCCGCCCGCTGTTGAAACGGTTGAACCGCCCGCAGAAGAAAAACCAGCGGTGGAAAAACAGCCTGCGGCCTGACGCTTTTTCCACATTTTGCTGCCTGCCAGCCCATGCGCGTTTGCCATGTGCTGGCATTTTTTTTGGCCTTTTGTGTATGGCCCTGGTTTGTTTTTAAGTGAAAGATCTTCGCATTGTGTGAAATAGTGCAGCCTTGCCGTGACATGGGCAAAAAGAAACGGACGCCTTGCCGGGCGTCCGTTGGTGTGCAAGAGCCTGAAATCGGTTTTCAGGCGGCGTTTTCAGCCAGCAGGTTTTGCAGCTCGCCAGACTCGAACATCTCCATCATGATGTCGGAGCCGCCAATGAATTCGCCTTTCACATAAAGCTGCGGAATGGTGGGCCACTGGCTGTAATCCTTGATGCCCTGGCGGATTTCTTCGTCGGCCAGCACATTCACCGTTACCAGTTTGTGCAGATCCATACCGGCGGCCTTGAGCACCTGAATGGCGCGGCCAGAAAAACCGCACATGGGAAAGTTGGCATCGCCTTTCATGAACAGGACGATGGGATGGCCTTTGACAATGGCATCAATGCGCTGTTGCGTGTCGCTCACGGAAGAACTCCTCTGATTTGTGAAAACGTGGGGAAAAGAAAGAAGGGAAAACGCTGAAGGCGCGGATTATTCCACCGCCCTTCATTCGCCATCGCCCACATACGACAAAGGCCTGCACGGATGGCAGGCCTTTGCTGGGTTTGTGACGCCGCGCCAAGCGGGCCGCAAGGGAGTATCAGGCAATGAGATAAGCGCTGCGGTCCTTGCCTTCAATCCACTTCGGCGGTTTGCCACGGCCCGTCCACGTAGCGCCCGTGGCGGGATCGCGGTATTTGGGCGGCACTTTGGAACCAGCGGCGCGAGAAGAGCGGCGGCCGCTGGAAGGGAAAATATCCTGCTGTGTCAAACCATATTCCTGAATCACGGCATGAACTTTGGCCAATGCTTCAGACAGCTCGCTTTGGCGGGCCTGTTCAATTTGGGCATTCAGTTGTTCGCGCTGTTGCAGCAGGTCTTTGAGAGATGACATGAAATCTCCTTGAGTGAGTTAGAAACTGGAGACTTGAATATACCATCATTTTTCAGCCGCTGCTTTTTGACTGAATGGCCTGCGGCATTAAGGGGCGCGCCATCACTTTATCAATGCGCCGCCCTTGCAGCGAAAGCACCTCAAATTCCCAGTCCGCCGCCTGGATTTTGTCTCCGGCGCGTGGCAAATCTCCCGCCTCGGCCAGCAGCAAGCCTGCCACGGTGTTGTAGCGGCCTTTGGCTTCGTGGGGCAATTCCTTAATGCCCAGGCGCGCCTTCATTTCATTGACGGGCATCAAACCCTCCAGAATCCATGCGCCATTGGCTGCGGGCGTGGCCCATGCGTCCATATCAGTATCGGGCTTGAGTTCGCCCGTGATGGCTTCCAGCAAATCACGCGGCGTCATCATGCCTTGCACCACGCCATATTCATCCACCACCAGCAGCAGCCGTCCGGATTTGGCGCGCAATTGCTCCAGCATTTCCAGCCCGCTCAGGGTTTCAGGCACGAATGCGGCATTTTCACAATGCTTTGCCAGCGCACCTTCGGCATTTGGACCCAATTCAAGCAGGCGGGCCACGCTGATGATGCCGATTACGTCATCCAGCCCGCCATCGCACACGGGATACCACGAATGCGATTGTTTTTCACCGCGAGTAGCCACATATTGCAGTGCCTGCGCCACGGTGTTTGCGCCATCCAGCCAGTCAATATCGCTGCGCGGCACCATCAGTGACGTCAAAGGCCGGTCATCCAGGTGAAACACGTTGCGCACCATCTGGTGTTCGTGCGCCTCAATCAGGCCCGCGTCCACGCCCTCTTCCAGACTGGCGGATATTTCTTCGGCCGTGACGGCGCGTTCACTGCGGTTGTCAATGCGCAGCAGTTTCAGCACGCCCTGGGTAGACAGGGAAAGCAGCGCCACGAAGGGCCGCGTGAAAGCCGCCAGCGCCCGCATGGGCGGCGACACCCAGCGCGCCACGGTTTCAGGGTAGAGCTGGCCGATGCGCTTGGGCGCCAGCTCGCCAAAAATGATGGTGACGAAAGTGATGGCGGCCACCACCAGCACCGTGGCCGCAATGCCCGCCGCCCTCTCGCTCAGGCCCAGCCCGCCCAGCCAGCTGGCAACCGGGGCGCTGAAGGCCGACTCGCCCACAATGCCGTTGAGCACGCCAATGGACGTAATGCCCACCTGCACGGTAGAAAGAAACTGCGTGGGGTCTTCCATGAGCCGCAGCGCCACGCCAGCGCCGGTGTCCCCCCCCTCGGCCATCGCCTCCAGCCGCGCCTTGCGGCTGGAGGCCAGCGCCATTTCCGACATGGCGAACACGCCATTGAGCACGATCAACAAACAAATCAGCAGCAGTTCCATGCATCCAGGGCGCTTTGGCAAAGGCGCGCCCGCATCACAATCACAAGCATGTCACTCTACTTCATCGGCGACGTGCAAGGCTGCGACGGCGCCTTGCAGCGCCTGCTGGACGTCATCGCCTTTTCTCCCAGCCGCGACCGCCTCGTGCTCCTGGGCGATCTGGTCAATCGCGGCCCCCAGTCCGCCAGCGTGCTGCGCCGCCTCATAGGCTATGGCGAAGCCGCCTGCTGCCTGCTGGGTAACCATGATTTGCACCTGCTGGCCGTGGCCTGCGGCGCGCGCAAGCCGCACCGCAGCGACACACTGGGCGAACTGCTAGCCGCGCCTGACGCCCCGGCCTTGCTCGAATGGCTGCGCCATCGCCCCCTGGCCGTGCGCGAAGCGGGCGTGCTGTGCGTGCACGCTGGCGTGCTGCCTGCCTGGACGGCACAAGACACCCTGCGTCTGGCCGCCGAAGTGCAAAGCGTGCTGCGCGGCCCCGCCTGGCCCGGCTTTTTGCGCCAGATGTACGGCAACCAGCCCGACGCATGGAACGAAAGCCTGCAAGGCGCAGACCGCCTGCGCGTCATCACCAACGCCCTCACCCGCCTGCGCTACTGCACCGCGCAAGGGCAAATGGAATTCGCCACCAAGGAAGGCACGGCGAGCGCCCCCGCTGGCCTGATGCCGTGGTTTGACGTGCCCGGCCGCCGCACGGCGGGCGACGTCATCGCCTTCGGCCACTGGTCCACTCTGGGCTGGCGCGAACGCCCCGACATCCTCCCGCTGGACACCGGCTGCGTCTGGGGCGGTTCCCTAAGCGCCCTGCGCCTGGGGCCAAACGCAGGCGACCGCGAGCTGATCCAGATCGCATGCGAGCAGGCCCAAAAACCCGGCAACTGAAAAACAGCCCGCTTCAACCCGGTCTTTGCCCCTCGCGGCCAGATTGCGGCCAGAGTGCAAACAGGCTTTCTTTCTTCTGGCCTGCTTTCCGCCAGATGAAACCACGGCGCGCAAACCAGGCCGGGCATACGAGGCCGCTATGGGCAAAGCAGGGCCTTTAGGCGGCTTGTGCCGGTCAGGATTTATCAAAACAGGAGCAAATTGAGGGGGCCTTGAATACAGCTCAGCGCCCGTTTTACTAGGACCTCATGCTATTGATAAAAGAGCTAAATAAGCCGATCTCTGGCATGGCCCGGCGCTTTTTCGGCCAGGCTTTCAGCCGCGCGCCCAGTCTTTGGCGCGGGCGACGGCTTCGCGCCAGCGGGCCAGGCGCTGGCGGCGCAGGCTTTCGGGCCATTGCGGCTCGAAGCGGCGGGCGGCGCTTTGGCTGGCGGCCAGGGCCTGCTCGTCAAAGCGGAAACCGGCGGCCAGGCCCGCCAGGCGGGCCGCGCCCAGGGCGGTGATTTCGGCGGCATGCGGGCGCACGACGGGCACGCCCAGCGCGTCGGCCTGCATTTGCATGAGCAGGTTGTTGCGGCTGGCGCCGCCGTCCACGCGCAGCTCTTGCAGGGGCAGGCCGGCGTCTTCGCTCATGGCGGCGAACACGTCGGCCGATTGCAGGGCGATGGCTTCGAGCGCGGCGCGGGCGATGTGGGCGCGGGTGGTGCCGCGCGTCATGCCGATGAGCGCGCCGCGCGCGCGGCCGTCCCAGTCGGGCGCGCCCAGGCCGGCGAAGGCGGGCACGAGAAAGACGTCGCCCGTGTCGGGCACGCTGGCGGCCAGCTCTTCCACTTCGGCGGCGGTGCGGATGATTTGCAGGCCGTCACGCAGCCATTGCACGGTGGCGCCGGCCATGAAGACGCTGCCTTCCAGGCAGTAGGCGGCGCGGGGCTGGCCCGCTGGATGGTTCGCCGTGTCGGGCGCGAGCCAGCCGACGGTGCCCAGCAGGTTGTTGCGGCTGGCGGCGGGCTGGCCGCCGGTGTTCATGAGCATGAAGCAGCCGGTGCCGTAGGTGTTTTTGGCCATGCCGGGGGCCAGGCATCCGTGGCCGAAGGTGGCAGCTTGCTGGTCGCCCGCGATGCCGGCAATGCGGATGGGCGCGCCCAGCAGATCGGGCGCGGTGGCGCCGATTTCGCCGCTGGAGGGCACGATGCGCGGCAGCACGGCGCGCGGAATGCCAAAGAGCGCCAGCAGCTCATCGTCCCACTGGAGCGTGTGCAGGTTCATGAGCATGGTGCGGCTGGCGTTGCTAGCGTCCGTGACGTGCAGGCCGCCGCCTTTCGCGCCGCCGGTGAGGTTCCACGCCAGCCATGAATCCACGGTGCCGAAGGCCAGCTCGCCCGCTTCGGCGCGGCGGCGCGCGCCGGGCACGTTGTCCAGCAGCCATTGCAGTTTGGTGGCGGAAAAGTAGGCGTCGGGCACCAGCCCGGTGCGGCTTTGGATGAGCTGGCGTTCGGCGGGCGACAGCGCTTCGCAGCGGGCGGTGGTGCGGCGGTCTTGCCAGACGATGGCCGGGGCCACGGGGCGGCCCGTTTCGCGGCTCCAGAGCACGGTGGTTTCGCGCTGGTTGGTGATGCCGATGGCCGCGATGTTGGGGGCGATGGCGGCCATGTCCGCGTCCGCCGAGCCGAGCTTTTGCACGCATTCGCGCGCCACGGCCAGTTGCGTTTGCCAGATTTCGTCGGCGTCGTGCTCCACTTGGCCGGGGCTGGGAAAATGCTGCGTGAATTCGCGCTGCGCCAGCGCGGCGATGCGGCCTTGCGCGTCAAACGCGATGGCGCGGCTGCTGGTGGTGCCCTGGTCCAGGGCCAGCAGGTAGGTCATGAGCTTGTCTCCTTGGGCGGGGGCGGCATTGTGCCCTTGCGGCAGCGGCAACGAATCCGGCCCGCGCCCCGCCTGGCCGCCTTGCTTTTCCCCTTTCAGGATTTCATGTCATTGCATACCGATCCCAATCCCTGCCTCGTCATTGGCGTGCTCGATGATGGCGCGGCCAGTCTGTCGGCCACGGCGCTGGCGCATGTGCGCACGGCCGATCTCGTCATTGGCGGCACGCGCGCGCTGGCGCTTTTGTCGCACGAGTTCAAGGCGGGCGCGGCGCAGCGCGATCTCACCGGGCAGCTGGCGCAAGTGCCCCAGTGGGCGCAGGCCGCGCGCCAGGCCAGCCAAAGCTGCGTGGTGCTGGCCACGGGCGATCCGCTGTGCCACGGCATTGCGCCGTATCTGGCGCGCCATTTGTGCGTGAACGCGCTGCGCGTGCTGCCCAATCTCTCCACCTTGCAAGTGGCTTGCGCGCGGCTGGGGCTGGCCTGGCAGGACGCGCGCATCGTCTCCGTTCACGGCAAAGACGCGGGCGAGTGGCAGCGCGGCAGCGCCCCCGGCCACGGCCTTTACGCGCTGGCGCAGGCCGTGCGCGCGCACGAGCGGCTTTTGGTGCTCACCAGCCCCGGCAACACGCCCGCGCGCATCGCCCGCATGCTGCTGGCCGAAGGGCTGGGCGATGACTTTCTGATGGCCGTGGCCGAAAACCTCTTGCAGCCGGGCGAGCGCGTGCACGCCGAGCTGGCCCCGCAAGAGGCGGCGGGCATGGATTTCGCGCCGCTGAACGTCGTCATCCTCTGGCGCAGCCGCCCTGCGCCGCAGCCCGTGCGCTTTGGCCTGCCCGACGCGGCTTACGCGCAGCGCCAGCCCGAAAAGGGCCTGATCACCAAGCTGGAAGCGCGCGCCTTGAGCCTGGCGCGCATGCAGCTGCGCGCCAACAGCGTGGTGTGGGACATTGGCGCGGCCACCGGCTCCGTGGGCCTGGAAGCGGCGCGCCTGTGCCCGCAAGGCCACGTGTGGGCCATTGAAAAAAACGAGGCCGATCACGCCATTGCCGCGCAAAACCACGCCGCCTTTGGCGTGAGCAACTACAGCCTGCATCTGGGCAAAGCGCCGCAAGGGCTTGAGAGCTGGCCGGACCCGGACGCCGTTTTCATAGGCGGCTCCGGCGGCGAGCTGCCCGGCCTCATCGCCCTGGCCCTGCGCCGCCTGCGCTCGGGCGGGCATCTGGTGATGAACTTCGTCACCTTTGAAAACCTGAATGCGGCCTGCGGCGCGCTGAAGGCGCACGAAGCGCAAGGCATCGAATGGGACGTGACCCAGCTGCAAGCCGCCCGCAGCCGCCCCATTCTGGACATGCACCGCCTGGCCGCCGAAAACCCGGTGTGGGTGGTGTGCGCGGGCAAGCCCGACAGCCAGGAACGCAGCGGGGTGTGACGCGGAATAATGGCTTATTTTCAGCTACCGATACGATAGCAATAGGTCCTAGTGGAAACTGCGCGAAAGCCATTTTTGCCGCCTTGAATTTGCTCCTTTTTCTGAACCCTTTCTCCGCCTTTCCAGCATGACCGCAGACGCTCCAAACCCTGACGCCGCGCACCCGGAGCCGGGCCGCCTCATCGGCGTGTCACTCGGCCCCGGTGATCCGGGGCTGATCACCCGCGCGGCCTGGGCGCAGTTGCAGCGCACGGACGCGGCCTGGGTGTATCCGGCCCGCAGCGCCAAAACGCCCAGCTACGCGCTGGGCATTCTTGAGCGCGCGCAGCTGGCGCCGCCGCCGGATGCCGCCACGCTGCTGTTTCCCATGACGCACGACGGCGAAAAGCTCGCCCGCGCCTGGCTGCGCGCCGCGCAAACCGTGCTGCCCTGGCTGCAAGCCGGGCGCGACGTGCTCTTTCTGGTGGAAGGCGACGCCAGCACCTACGCCACCTTTGGCCACCTGGCGCGCACCGTGCGCGGGCTGGATGCGCGCATTGCCGTGCAAACGCTGCCCGGCGTGAACGCCTTCACGGCCGCCTGCGCGGACGCGGGCGTGCCGCTGGCCGAGCAAGACGACACCGTGGCCATCGTCCCGGCCGCCTACGGCGTGGCCGCCGTGGACCGGCTGCTGCCGGAGTTCGACACGCTGGTGCTGATGAAAGTCAAGCCGCTGATGGACGAGCTGCTCGACTGGCTCCAGCAGCGCGGCTTGCTGGAGGCGGCCCATTTCATCGAGCGCGTGGGCGCGCCCGGCGAGCGGGCGCTGGCGGGCCGCGCCCTGCTGGCTTTGCGCGGGCAGACCGTGCATTACCTGTCGCTGCTGATCGTGAAAAACCCGCACCGCGTGCGCGGCGAGCGCATCAGGGGCTGCCTGAAGAAAAAAAGCCCGCCTGCGGCGGCCCCGCATCCATCCGCCTGAAGGCCGCCAGCCGTTTTCCGTTTGCCACTTCAAAAGGAGAAAAGCCATGTCTTTCCGTATGCGCCTGGCGCCCTGCGCACTGATCGCAGCCCTGCTGGCTGCCAGCGCGCAGGCTGCGAACGTGGACGATCCATCCATGCAGGAAGTCATCCGCGCCGTGCTGGCCTCGGGCGGCAATTACGCTGTGGCGGAAGACACGCAAGAAGGCGGCGATTTGGCTGGCGCCATGCTGGCCGGGCAGGAGCAAAGAGCCAGCCCGCAAGCCCGCCCCGCCGATGTCAGCCTGCCCTATGGCGTGCGCCTGTTCCGTCTGGCGAAAAAAGACGATGCCGAAGGCACGCCCGCCTTCATCTACACCGCCCGCAGCAGCCGCAGCTTGCGCGTGTGGGTGGGCACGGACGGCGGCTTTGTCCCCGCCATCACCGTCAATAGCCTGGGCACGCAAATTTCGCCCGCGAGCAACGAATACGAAGTGGCGTTTGAAGCCGTGGCCGGGCGCGTTTACACCATCCGCCTGAACGAGCCGCCGGGCAGCGAGGGGCTTTACAGCATTGCCATCCGCAAGTGAGCGCCCACGGAACGGACCCGGCGGACTCAGAGCAGGCTGAACAGATACACGCCCAGCAGCACGAAAACGATGGACAGGGCGCAGCCGAGCTTGGCCGCCGTGCCGATGATGAAACCGGCAAAAGCGCCCAGCCCCACCCGGCCCGCCGCCAGCAGCTCGCGGCGCGCCAGGTATTCGCCCGCCGCCGCGCCCGCCAGCGGCCCCAGCACCAGGCCGGGCAGGCCGAAAAACAGGCCCGCGAAACTGCCCGCCGCCGCGCCCCAGAGGGCCTGCCGGCTTGCGCCCGTGCATTTCGCGCCCAGCAGGCTGGCCACGTAATCCATGAGCGAGCCTGTGGCCGCCAGCGCGCCCACCGTGATGAGGCTGCCCGCGCCAAACGTCTGGTAGCCGCCGCTCCAGGCCAGCAGCCAGGCCCCGGCGAACATCAGCGGCAGGCCGGGCAGCGCGGGCAACAAGGCGCCCGCCAGCCCGGTCAGGATGACGAGCACGGCGGCCAGGGGCAAAAGAAGCGAAGCAGTCATGAGGGCGCAAGCGGGAAAAGCGGGCGGAATTGTCTTCAGGTTCGCAGCTTCAGGCCCGGCCGCAAAGGGCGCAAAGAGCAGGCCGGATGGGCACGCCGCAGGCACTGGCATGCGGCTGTTTCGCTCCTTTAACCATAGCGTAAGGTCCTAGTTCAGATTGCGCGATGCGGCATTTTGACCCCATTAAATTTGCTCCTGATTTTGATGCGCCCCGGCAGGCCCTGCGCCCGCTTGCGCGGCCAGCGCACTCACGGAAAGGCCGCCTGCGCCTGATCCAGCGCCTGCCAGCCGCTGCGCATGGCCCCTTCCAGCGTGGCGGGGTAAGGGCCTTGCACGTAGTCGCCGCAGGCGGCCAGGCCGGGGGCGATGGCAGCAGCTGGTCGCGGCAGGGCGGGCGTGCAGGCGAAGGTGGCGCGCTTTTCGCTCACGCTGCGCAGCACGTTCACGGCCAGGCCCAGCTGGCTTTGCGCCTGGGCGGCCACGGCGGCGCAAAGGGCCTGCCGCTCCTGGCCCGCGCTGTTGCTGATGACAAAGGCCAGCAGCCCCGTGATGTTTGGTTCTGCATTTGGTTCTGCATTTGGTTCTGCGCTTGGTTCTGCGCTTGGTTCTGCGGCTTGTTGCGCATTGCCTTCCGCGCCGCGCAGGCGCACGGCGTCCAGGGCAAAAGCGAACTGGGCGGGCGCGGCCGGGCCGCTGCGCAGCGCCAGCATGGGGCGGGCAAAGGCGGCCGCAATGGCTTCAGGCGCCGCCTGCGCATAAACGGTGGTGATGGCCGTGTGCCGCAGCGCGGCGGCGCAGGCGCGCCAGGCTTGCAGGCGGGGCGCGTGGGGCCAGGCGGGCGGCGTGATGGCTTCACCCGCCAGTTGCGCCGCGTGCGGGGCGGCGGTGGCAAGGATGACGGCGTCAAACAGCGCGCTGCACGCCTCATCGCCCGCCTGCCAATGCACGCGCCAGCCGGCGTTTTCGGCTTGCAGGCCCTGCACGCGCTGGCCCATGTGCAGGCGCGCGCCGCGCTCTTGCAGCCAGCGCAGCGCCGGTCCGGGCCACAAATCGCCCAAAGGCACGCGCGGCAGCAGCAGGTTGGAGCCGCCGCGCACGCCAAAAAGCGCATCGCGCAGCACGCGCAAAAAAACCGCGCCGCTGGCCTCATGCATGGCCGTGTTCAGGGCCGAGACGCAAAGCGGCTCGATGAAATCGCGCAGCAGCTGCCCAGGCAGGCCACGGCACAAATCGGCCACGCTCGCCTGCGTGCCGCAGGCAAAGCCGCCGCGCTGCCAGGCCAGCGCCCGGCGCAGCAGCGCCAGCCGCGCGCGCCAGGGCCAGCCGCGCGCGCGGGCAATGCCCCAGG
>ERZ773077.971-NODE-971-length-20587-cov-33.416326_pt1 | contig 20587 bp, 11 predicted proteins | sample MGYA00580612_ERZ773077 | MGnify/ENA primary metagenome ERZ773077 (study PRJEB29015, sample SAMEA2737971) | human oral metagenome | biome: human oral; feature: human-associated habitat; material: dental | place: China | collected 2021 ...
CCAGGGTGCGTAGCCCTGCAAGGGCGACCAAACCCTGGGTAGGCTAGATAAATAGGAATAAAGCCCTACAAGGGCGACCCTCAAAACGTCCGTGGTGTAGCGTCATACCGCTTGGAGCTTGAGGCTGTCGGGGGCTTAGTTTATCGGGGGAGGGGAGCTGAGGGATATCAGTCAGCCTCATGAGGGTCGTCAGTCAGCACGCTGAAGGACGTCCCTCAGCCTCGTGAGGGATATCAGTCCGCGCACTGCGCCCGAGGGGCGGCGAAGGCGACACGCGCTGGGCTGCCTTGTCTTGGCCTGCCAGCGAGCACGCTTGACCCCTTAGCGGAGGCTGCGGGCGAGGACTGGGCGAGCTGTCGATGAGGCTAAGGAGGGGAGGCGCAGGGAGGGGCATGGCGCGGAGTCTTGGGTAAAATGCCGCAGAAGATCGGCATTATTCGGTATAGTCCTAGGGAAAGTGGGGCAAAATTACCCACTACTGGGTATTGAACGGCTCAAAGCCTTGAGATACCTTTGCGCTCGTACCAAGACCGCCTGGCCCCTAGCCACCAGGACCGATCGTCGCAACATCATGAAATGAATATCTATGCAAGCTAGACAAGTACCTAAATGCATCCCCTGGACTCGTATCTACGGGCTCAGTGGCTTGCTCCTAGCCCTGCCCCTGATCTGCCCCCTACCTCTGGCAGCCGACCCCGGGACAGCGAGCTACCTCGAGACTAAGGCGGAGCAGCACCAGCTCTCCTTCATCATACGCAGCGAGCGTACTCGAGAGCCCATCATCGGCGCCATCGTGCGCTGCTCGGGGGCGCTTAGTCCCAACTCTACCGACGTGCAGGGGCAGTGTACGCTGCGCTTCCGAAGCCTCCCCACGACGCTCCGTGTAGAGGTCAGCTCCGTCGGCTACAAGAAGCTGGTGCGCAGCCTGACACCCACCGAGGGCAAGCCCATCACCCTCTTCCTCAAGGAGGATGTGCGCGAGATCGACAAGGTCACGGTGACGGCGCGACAGCGCCATACCACCCAGCTCCAGCAGACGGCACGCATCAGTAGCGAGCAGCTGGAGAAGGGGGGCGCCACCTCGCTGGCGAAGATGCTCGAGACGATCCCAGGCGTCAGCTCCATCAGCACGGGGAGCACGGTCGCCAAGCCCGTGATCCAGGGCATGCACAGCAGTCGTATCCTTCTGATGAATAATGGCGTGCGCCTCGAGAGTCAGAGCTGGGGCGCTGACCACGCCCCCGAGATCGACTATACCAGCTCCAGCATGGTCGAGGTCGTCAAGGGCGCCGAGTGTGTACGCTATGGCTTCGGGGCTATGGGGGGCGTCGTCCTGCTCAATGACGCACCGCTCCCACATGGACAGGACCGCCTGCACTTCAGCGGCAAGGCTAATGTGGGCTACGATACCAACGCCCGCGGCTTCAGCGGATCGACGACCCTCGAGACGGGCTACCGCCGCTGGGGTCTGCGCCTGCACGGGATGTACACGCGCGGCGGAGACTACAGCACCGCAGAGTATGTACTGAACAATACGGGCTACAATACCATCAGCCTCTCCGGTCAGCTCGGCTATCACGGCAGCCGCGTGACCGCCACGCTCCTCTCCAGCCTCTACTATCAGCGCAGCGGTATCTACTACGCCAGTAAGGTGTCGGACCTGGATCAGCTGACCAAGCGCTTCGAGTACGGTCGTCCCGACCCCTCGAGCTTCTTCCCCTTCTCCTACACCATCAAGCCGCCCTTCCAGCAGTCGCAGCACTTCACCCTCAAGGGCGAGCTGAAGTGGACGATCAATGATGACCACAAAGTGGACGTCACGGCCTCCTTCCAGGAGAACCTTCGTCAGGAGTTCGAGAACCGTAAGAAGACCGAGTGGAGCTGGGTGCCGATGCAGGACCTGATCCTCAAGACCTTCAAGGTCGACCTAGGCTGGCACGCACGCTGGCACCGCTGGGGCATGACCACCGACGTAGGGTCGGCGGGGACCTACCAGACCAACTACAACTACCCAGGGACGAAGCAGCCCGCCTTCGTGCCGAACTTCGCCGCCCTCACCATGGGCGGGCATGTGCTGCATAAGGCACAGTTCGGCTCCCTGCAGTGTGCCCTCGGGATGCGCTACGACTTCCGCGTCATGAGCGTCAATGGCTATACGAGCCTCAGCAACTATACCTATTATGACGACTTCAAGCTCTACAGCAACTTCACCAGCAGTCTAGCCTCGCACTATACCTTCAATGACCACTGGGACGTGCGCGCCAATATCGGCTGGTCGTGGCGCCCACCGGATATCAACGAGCTCTACGCCATCGGGCTACAGGAAGGCTCGTACTGGGTCGTGGGTAATAAGAGCCTCGAGAGCGAGCGCGGCTACAAGCTCGTCCTCGGCGGACGCTACCGCACGCCTTGGTTCTCTATCGAGCCGAGCGCCTTCTACCAGCACATCGACAGCTATATCTACGACCATATAGGACAGGGGAAGGAGCGCTACCACAATCATCCGAGTGGGAAGTACCCCAAGTTCGTCTACGATCAGGATGACGTGCGCCTCTACGGCGCGGACATCGAGGCCACGGTGCAGGCGATGCAGGGGCTGACCTTCGTGGGCAAGGGTGAGTGGATCCTAGCGCGCAATAGGACGCGTGGCGGCTGGTTGCCCTTCATGCCCTCCGACCGCTACGGCCTCTCGGGGACCTACGAGCGGAGCTTCGGGCAGCGAGGCAAGTACCACGGCTCGCTCTCGCTCTCGGGGCTCTACGTGACGAAGCAGACGCGCTTCGACCCCGACAAGGACCTCGTCTCCGATTCGCCCGACCCGTACTTCTTGCTCAACGGGACGCTGGAGTTCGGCATCCGACTGCCTGAGCGCCGCGAGGTCAAGTTTATGCTCGTCGGGGACAACATCCTCAACGCGCTGTACAAGGAGTACACCGACCGCTTCCGCTACTACGCCCATGAGCGTGGTATCAACCTCTCCCTACGTACCCTCATCAAGTTCTAGATATGAATAAGACACTCTACGGATCGCTCCTCGCCCTCGGGGCACTGCTCCTCACGAGCTGCTCGGAGGACCGTGTGGATGAGTTCTTCAAGGGCCTCATCCAGGCACCCGCCTCCTCCATCGAGCGTGATGTCAAGGGCCACGAGCAGATCTATGCCATCCATGCCATCCTGCGCGTGGCGGTCAAGGGCGCCACGATCGGCGTTGGCCCTGACGGCAGCGAGCAGGTCCAGACCTACGCCAGCTACCACGTGGTAGGCGACGGGCACAACATCCCGCTGATGCAGGAGATCGACATCGCCAAGGACGATGAGGGACAGATGACCATCGTCTCGGAGCGTGACCACTTCGACGTCGTCGTCTCCGATAACCTCTACTACGGCCTCGAGCTCAAGTACTACGACCAGAATGGGATGCTGATCAACCACCAGTTCTCAGGCTATCCCTTCAAGCGCAGCAAGGAGGGCTATCCCATCCCTGACGAGGATAACGCCACGCTGCTGGTGCATCAGCACTTCTTCGGCATAGGGAATAGCTCGCTGAGCCAAGCTTTCACCGCGGGCGGCAAGACCGAGACGCGCAAGGCCACCTACCTGGCCTACCCCCGTACGCTCGGGGAGCAGCCCCTGTACTACGACCGCTATACCTTCCGCGACAAGGGGGGGAAGGCCGAGCTAGCGTCTAAGTTCTCCACGAGCAACATCTTTGCCCCAGAGAACTACACCCTAGGTGGCAACCTCGTGCCCTACAGCCAGGAGCTCGCCTGGCGCTCTATCGAGGTCTCGGGTAAGCCTGAGTACGCCGAGCCCTACACGGCCAAGGACGGCAAGACCTACCGCCTCTACAAGGGCATCGACCTACAGACGCTAGGGAAGCTCACCCCCGAGCTCTTCACCTATGAGTACCGCGACACGGATCCCGTAGAGGAGGAGCTGGGCAAGACCTTCACCGACAGCTACAGCGATGACTTCGTAGACCCAGACACGGACGCCCCACGCCAGCGCTATGGCGAGACGGTGGGCTTCCTGCGCCAGAGCCGTAGCCTCGACGTGGGGACACCCCGCGACCGACTGGGCTTCAAGGGCGTCATGCAGTTCCGCAAGGCTAACCTAGCCTTCCAGCTCCAGGTGCGTATCTGCCATATCCAGAACAAGGTGTCCCGCATCGTCGGCGAGACGGAGAAGCCCGCCAAGTACGGCAACGTCGCCAACTCCAACGAGGGCTACCTCTGGGACTTCAACCAGCTGCAGCCGGGCTGGGATAGCTTCGACATCGACTACCCCCTGCCTATCCGCGTCATCGCCGACGCCAAGGACGGAGCGGAGAAGTGCTACGAGTCGGTCAAGCGCTACTACCCCCAGGTAGACAAAACGAAGCTCTGGCAGCTCCTCTCCTCGCCCTCGAGCTACCTCCAGCAGTACCGGCACAATGTGGTACTCATGTAGTCACACCCCCTCTACTCACTATACCGAGAAGATCAGATGAATAGAATACTTCTATCCGCGCTGGCGCTGCTGGGGCTCTGTAGCCTCCTCACGTCCTGCGATAGCTTCGTCTTCGGCAACGTCCATGTGGACTACGAGGACAGCCCCCTCAATGCTAAGGCCGTCCCGCACAGTGGCGCCGACCGCTACGTCGATAGCCTGCTGAAGGTCAAGGTCAGCGAGCCGCTGCAGAATCCCGACCCTGAGGGCGCCTTCAAGGACTGGGCGACCTGCCTGGTGATGTTCAAGGAAGGCCACTCCCACGGCAGCGAAGGGATGGTGCACGGCAACTTCGTCTACCACAATGCCCCTTGGCGTCAGGAGGAGTTCGCCATCATCCACAACGGCATGGGGCCCTGGCCTCGGGTCGATATCCAGCGCAGCAGCACCGTCACCTACCTCGAGCAGAGCGAGGGCAAGCAAGGCCCAGACTACATCCGCATCATAGGTGGGAAGCTCAAGCGCTGGGGGCTCGTCCTCTACTTCTTCGATAAGGAGGGGCGCCTGATGAACGACCGTATCCTCGAGCAGTCCGACCAGTACCAGATCTTCTTCACCGTCAGTGAGGTCGACGACAAGGGGCAGCCCTATGAGGTGATGGACGTGCGTGGTACCTGGCGCCCAGGCCGTGACCAGTTCGGCGAGTGGGTCAAGGGCGGTACGATCGACCCCAAGCCCATCCCCTCACCCACCTTCGCAGGTAAGTCCACCTGGCAGGATCGGGCGAAGCTGACCCCCAGCATCTTCCAGTACACCTACCGCGATACCTGGGTGCATGACGCCATGGGCGACGGCGTGCGCGAGCTCTTCAACCAGCGCCTCCTACCTCCGCTGACCAAGGACGATGCCAACTGGGCGGTAGGCCCCTACGACCAGGACCGCGTCGGGCTGAAGGGACACTTCAACTTCGACATCGAGGCCGACGAGAGCGACCGCGCCCATCGCGACTGGCCGCTGGAGATCACGCGCCGTGTAGACCCCACGACGGGGCAGGGCGGACGCTACACGCGCCCCACCTACCTCCTGCCGCGCTTCTACCTCTCCGTGCGTGTCATGAAGTGCCCCAAGGGGAAGAAGGCGCTCATCCCACGCGACACCTACCTCAGCCGTCACTCGACCTACCAGTTCCTCAGCAAGTTCATCTGCGCTGACGCGCACAACCCGGACGAAGCTAAGGAGTACGGTGCAGACTCGCAGTGGAAGGACGTGCTGCGCTTCAACATCCCGATCAAGGTCTTCTGCAGCAGCTTCGACACCGACCCGACGACGATCGACCCCAACGACCCCTTCTACTACTTCCTCGGGCAGGAGATCGGCCTGCGCTCGGAGGAGGCCCTCGAGGCGGCGCAGAATGTACAGACCCATGGCGTGGGCGGTGGCTCAGGCCTCGGCAACTGGTTCCTCTAGACAGCTCCCTAACACCGTATATATATGACTAAGCATAGCCTATCCCGCTACGGCCTCTACCTGCTGCTCGCCCTCGTGGCAGGGCTCAGCAGCTGTACCCGCAACGGGATGCCCAAAAAGCAATCCAACGCCCGCAGCCGTGTCGACCACCTCATCATCAAGGAGGTCTTCTACATCGGGCACTACTGGCAGCGCGACTCGAAGAAGTACGGCTACCTCTCTCCCAAGCAGATGTACGACGACGATCAGTACATCGTCATCTACAACCCCACCGACGAGGTCAAGTATCTCGACGGGCTGGCCCTCTGCTCCAATGCCATCGACCCCTCGACGAGCCTGCAGTTCGCCCCTAAGGACAACTTCGTCAACCAGTACTACGGCGTCGGCAGCATGATGTGCTTCCCCGGCACGGGCAAGGATCACCCCATCCAGCCCAAGCAGGAGGTCGTCATCGCCAAGTACGCCATCGACCACAAGGCGAACTATGTCCGCGAGCTCGAGGAGGCCTCCAAGGACGAACCCGATGAGCCCTTCGACATCAAGGAGTACCACGGCTATGAGGCCTTCCTCGACCTAAGTAAGGCCGACTTCGAGTGGACCAATGCCGCCTTCCTCTCCAGTGATGCTAAGGGCAAGAACAACCCCAAGGTACCCGACCTCGAGGCTATCTACACCTACACGGATAGCTACGGCAAGCTCGCCCCCGCCTACAACTTCCACGACGTCTCCGAGCGTAGCGGGCTGGCGCTGATCCGTCTGCCGTGGACCAAGGAGGACTTTGCCAAGAACCACAAGGACAGCAAGGGACACCGCGGCTACCTGCACTACATCACCGTCACCAGCAGCAGCTTCGCCGACTTCTACGTCATCGAGGTGCCCTTCAGCCACGTCATCGACTGCATCACCATCTGCCCCAAGCGCCTCTACCAGATGCGTCCCACCAAGCTGGACCGCGGCTACAACGCCGTCACGGAGGTAGCCTCGCGTAATACGCCGAAGAACGAGTACCCACGTATCTCGGGGCTGGCGCTTTCGCGCCGCTGGGACGGGCGTAAGTTCGTCGACGACGACAATACGACCTCGGACTTCGAGATCAAGGTCGCCTCGCGCTCCAATAAGGACAGCCAGGGCAAGATCATCCGCTAGCCCGCAGCTAGGGGCGTCACCGCCGCCCCTAGCTCCCCGCTCCGTGAGGGATACCAGTCAGCCTACCTGACTGGTATCCCTCACGCGCTTTATGGACGTCCCTCAGAGCGCTGACTGATATCCCTTACGGCGCCGCCCCTTAGCCCCGCGCTGCGCCGCCCCTTGTCCCTCCCCAGTCCCCCGAGCTAAGGGGCCTTGCCGCGGGAACTCGGCGGCACATCCCTACGGGAGTATTGCTATCTCCAGTATTTGGAGTATCTTTGCGGTGACTAATGCAAGTAAGCAAGAGTTACTAACCTAGATTCAACTAAATGGCAACTAAGATTAGATTGCAGCGCCACGGTCGTAAGGCTTACGCCTTCTACAAGATCGTCGTCGCAGACAGTAGAGCGCCACGAGATGGCAAGTTTATTGAGAAGATTGGTACCTACAACCCCAACACCAATCCTGCCACAGTAGATTTGAACTTCGAGCGCGCTTTGTATTGGCTCAACACGGGGGCTCAGCCCACCGACACCGCTCGTAGCATCCTCTCTCACGAAGGCGTCCTGCTGAAGAAGCACCTCCAGGGCGGCGTACAGAAGGGTGCCTTCGACGAAGCAGCAGCAGAGGCTAAGTTCGAGGCTTGGAAGGCTAAGAAGGACGGCCAGCTGAGCGATGTCAAGGCTAGCCTGGCTAAGAACAAGGAGAACGCTGCTAAGGCTGCCCTCGAGGCAGAGCAGGCTGCCAACAAGGCTAAGGCTGCTGCCGTAGCTGCTAAGAAGCAGGCTGAGGCTGAGGCTAAGGCTGCTGCCGAAGCAGAGGCTGAACCCGCACAGGAAGAAGCACCCGCACAGGAAGAAGCAAGCGCAGAATAATCGAGACCTCACGCTCCACGGAGATGTACTCGATCTCATATGACGGATACCCACACCTTCGCCCCCACTAGGAGACGAGTGTGGGTATCCGTATTTTACTTATCCCCCCTCTAGTCTTAGGGCGGGGGCTCAGGCGATGACTCCTAGAGACTAGGACGCATCGTCCCACACCTAGCACAGGCTGCGAGCGCGTAGCCACTACCATCTAATTTACCTCTCACCACTTCACAAAAGCAAGCGTATGAAGAAGTCTCTACTTCGTCTCTTCGCCCTGGCGATGATCTGCCTTGCCTCGTCCAGCCTCTGGGCGCAGGTGACGACCTCGGCCCTCACGGGTACGGTCACGGATCAGGCCTCTAAGGAACTCCTCATCGGCGCAAGTGTCGTCGCCAAGCACCTCCCCTCGGGGACGATCTATGGCGCCGTGACCAACGCCAAGGGGAACTACAGCATCGTCGGGATGCGCCCTGGAGGCCCCTACAGCATCACCGTCTCCTACATCGGCTACGATGCCCTTACCCTCAATAACATCAGCCTCGCGCTCGGCGAGACCGAGACCATTAACGTCAAGCTGAAGGACGGCGCGACGCAGATCACCGAGGTCGTCGTCACGGGTAAGAAGGGCAGTGCCTTCAACCTCCAGAAGACGGGCGCTGGGACGAGCTTCTCCCGCCGCAACATCGAGCGCGTGCCTACCGTATCGCGCAGCATCATGGACATCGCCAAGCTCACGCCGCAGTCCAACGGTAACGGCTCCTTCGCTGGCGCCAACAGCCGCTTCAATAGCTTCCAGATCGACGGTGCCGTCAACAACGACGTCTTCGGGCTCGGGCAGAGCGGCAAGAACGCTATCTCCATCGAGGCCATCGATGCCCTGCAGGTCGTCATCGCACCCTTCGACGTCCGTCAGTCGGGCTTCACGGGTGGCGGCATGAACGCCATCACCAAGTCTGGGACCAACGCCCTGCACGGCTCGGTCTATGACTTCTACCATAATCAGGACTTCTACGGATCGACCGCAGGCAAGGATGTCGCTAAGCGCACCAAGCTGTCCAAGCAGTATGAGAACACCGTCGGCTTCACCCTCGGCGGGCCCATCATCAAGGACAAGCTCTTCTTCTTCGCCAACGCTGAGTACGTCAAGAAGGTCACGCCCGCTACCTTCATCCCTGGCGATGGCCTCTCCCGCATCACCGTCGAGGAGGCTGAGCAGGTAGCCAAGAAGCTCCAGGAGCTCGGCTACGACGCGGGTGGCTACAAGGCACAGGATATCCCCGAGGAGACTTACAAGGGGCTGCTGCGTCTGGACTGGAACATCAACCAGGCCCACCACCTTACCCTGCGCTACAGCCACATCGATGACAAGCCCTACGTCTTCAGCAATAGCGCCACGCAGCTCAAGTTCAGTAACTACGGCTACACCAAGCGTAGCGTCACCAACACCTTCGTCGCTGAGCTCAACTCCCGCCTCTCCAGCACCGTCTCCAACGAGCTGCGTGCTAGCTACAGCGGTATCCGTGACAAGCGCAGCTTCCCTGGGAAGCCCTTCCCCGCTGTGACGATCAACCTCAGTGGGGGCCGCCGTATCTTCGCCGGTACCGACCCCTTCTCGGGGGCCAATGAGCTGGATCAGGACATCTTCTCCCTGACCGACAACCTCACGCTCAGCGCTGGGAACCACACCTTCACCTTCGGTACGCATAACGAGTTCTTCCGTATGCGCAACCTCTTCATCAATAACCTCTACGGCACCTACGAGTACCGCAACCGCGAGGTTCCCAACCCTGCCGGAGGCCGTCCCATCGTACAGCCTGGGCTCGTGGACTTCATGACCATCGGTACGGCTGGTGAGGTGGGTCCCTCGACCTACAACCTCTCCCGCGTCAACACCGCAGTGACGGGTACTCCCCTCTGGTCGCCTCAGTTCCACGCTGGCCAGGTCAGCCTCTACGCACAGGACGACTGGAAGGTCAACGATCAGCTGCGCCTGACCTACGGTCTGCGTGTCGATGCTCCCTTCTTCCTCGACCGTCCTACGGAGAACAAGAAGTTCAATAGTGGCGACATCGCTCGCGAGTACGAAGTGACCAACCACTACCTCCCCGGCATCAAGCCCCTCTTCTCTCCCCGCTTCGGCTTCCGCTACTCGGTAGATGAGGACCGCCGCTACACGATCCGCGGGGGTACGGGTGTCTTCACCGGTCGCGTGCCCTTCGTATGGATCTCCAATAGCTTCTCCAACTCGGGCATCGAGGTCGAGCGCACCTCGCTCTACGCGGGCAACAACAAGACGCTCGGCTCCGTCCGCTTCAGCGCTGATCCACGTAGCGCCCAGAGCAATGCTAACTTCGTACCTGGCTCCACTGAGGTAGACCTCGTGGCCAAGAACTTCACCTACCCTCAGGTATGGCGTACCAACCTCGCCTTCGAGGCTAACCTTCCCTGGGGCGTCAAGGCGTCGATCGAGGGGATGTTCACCAAGAACCTGAACAACATCCGCTACCGCAACCTTGCCCTCAGCCCAGGCAAGGCGATCACCCATGCTCCTGGCGAGGTGCGTCCTACCTATACGCGTCGCGACGACAAGCTCTATTCCTCCGTCATCATGATGGAGAACTCGAATAAGGGCTACACCTATAACTTCACCGCCACGCTGAGCAAGGACTTCGGTCACGGCCTCGACGCCTCGGTAGCCTATACCTACGGTGCAGCTGTCGTCGGTAATGACGGGCTCTCCAGCCAGGCTGAGTCGAACTGGAAGTTCAACTACTCGAACGATATCAACGCCGACGAAGTCAGCTACTCCAGCTTCGACCTTCGCCACCGCCTGATCGCCCAGCTCAACTACCGCGTCGAGTACGCCAAGCACTTCGCCACCACGATCGGCCTCATCTACAACGGCCAGTCGGGTCCTCGCTACTCCATCCTCTACAATGGCGACATCAACGGCGATGGTACGAGCAACGACCTAGCCTACCTGCCCTCGACGATGGCCTCCAGCTCGCGCTCCGCGATGGACTACGCTACCTTCCTCAAGGAGAACCCCGACATCGCTCAGTACGTAGGTCGCATCGCACCTCGTAATGCCTTTGTCGCTCCCTTCATCCACAAGGTAGACCTGCACTTCGCTCAGGACTTCTTCGTCAACGTAGGCGGCCGCCGTCACACGCTGCAGCTTAACGCCGACGTCATCAACCTGACGAACCTGCTGAACCGCGGTTGGGGTATGGAGCCCTATGTGAACTACAGCAGCATCACGCCGATCACCGTGCTGCGTGACGGGAGCTACGAGTTCAACCACGCTACCAAGCAGCCCTGGAGCTACAGCGACATCAACTCTCGCTGGCGCGCTCAGGTCGGTCTGAAGTACATCTTCTAGCCCTCCCCTCGCTCCCCCAGCGGGAGCCTCCCCAAAAAGCGTAGCGCCTCGCCCCCACCTGGGGACGAGGCGCTACGCATTTCTCTGTCTTGCTTGCCCTAGCTGCTCGCCGCGCTACTTCTCTCCTGCCAAGGACAAAGCTCACGGCAAGAAAGCATACCCTAAGCGGCTAGCTGTCGGTGCAGCACAATCTTAGGACTTCTTGTGAGGGATAAGGGGCACGCTCATCATATTGGTATCCTCGCCCTTGCAGGGGAGGATCTTGCGACGCATCGCATGCTTGTCGTGGAAATGCCGAGAGATATTCTGGCAGAGCTGGAAGTAATCGTTATTCTCTCCTCTGTCATGGTAGTATATCTTCACGTCCTCGAGATTGGGGTGGTTAAAGATACTACTCAGTAGCACGCGATCCGATAGACCGCAAGAGTGCCCCATAAGGTGGAGACGGAATGGCCCCCGCTCCAGGACTTCAAAGAACTGGCGATATCGCGAGTTCTGCATGTAGTAGAAGGACTTGAAGTACTTCGTCAGCTCGTTGTCATTGGCATCCTCCAGCTCTCGGAACTTATCTGTCGTCTCGTCTCCATAGCCCAGCACGATGTCCTCCTCCTTGAGCGAGCCATGAATATGGATAAAGGTGGGAGTAATCCCCTCTGCAGGTAAATAATTAGCTAAGTGTAGTGGAAGGTCTACCGCCTTAATGGTGAGCGTGTCCTTGTAGAGCGCTTCGCAGGTATCCGTATAGTTAAATGTCAGGACTGTAATACCCGCAAGTCCTCTCACTATTTCTAACGCATCATTCTGGTCATTACTCCTCTCGGGAGTATCTATTGCTTGCTTATCAGAAGTCCTGAGCGTTTCCCTATTTTGTTTTAATCGCCTCTCTGCCATCATCATACACCCCTCTCGTATAGATATGAAGTGACCATTGATGTAGTCGGAGGGTTCAGTCGGAGTTACCTTATTCAAATATTGACAGAGCGATTTCCGGAGGCTCTCCATTTGTTCATTGAGAGCTATGACTCTAGCCTGATCGGACTTTTCCTGAGCAAGGATCCTCGTTAGAAGGCTAAAGTAAGTTCCCTCTAAGCCTACCCAGCCTTTGTTTTCAAAGTCTTCGATTATATGGCTGATTAAGTCTGGGAGACTATACTTATGATACTTAGCAGTATCACGATATAGATTAATTAGTGGCGCGTTTTCGAGCTCATAGCCGTAGTGAAGAAAGCTGAGATTTACTTCATCAGAAGGGGCACGATAGATTTCTGGACATTCAGGTATTCTAAAGGGCGAGTCCTGATATTCTAAGCGGTTTATTTTCTCCCTTAGGCTGTCGATGAGCATTGCCCGTACATAGTCCTTGTATCCAGTTGTGAGGCCGTGTGCTAAGTCGAAACCGTTACCGAGAATGATAATGTCGTTCACTGTTCTGAAGTCTATGTTCGTGGTACTTGTATAGCCTTAAAGGTAGCAACTTTCAAGTATATATAGAGTCGCATTCAGCCTTGAGGCATCACCCCGATCAAGCACTGCCCAGCTAGCCTTTGCTCCCCGCCTAAGGACGCCGCAGGGCTAGGCTAGGTAACGACCTTTACCTATGACCTCGAGCACACCCCACAGTATAGCTGAGAAGCCCTTCCAAGCCCCCGAGCAAAGAGAGTATGGGCACTCAGCAAAGGGCGAACAGCCACACCGCGAGCTGACAGCCTTGCCCCAGCGCCGCGAGGGGTAGCAGTCAGGGGGCTGACTGGCGTCCCTCAGCCGCTTGACTGACGGCACTCAGCGGGCTGACTGATATCCCTCGGGAGGCCTTCCCTTGCTGTGCGGGGCTCATTGGCACAGGGCTTGTCTCTCCCTGCCTTGCTAGCCTCGTTGAGGAATATCCATATCTCTGCTTTGGGGTGTAGGTATTCAGAGGGGTAGCAGAGAGGCAGTATTAACGAGCCTAGCCCTTAGGATAGGTAGCATTTATGCAGCGAAGGGAAAAGGCTCCAAGAAAAGGGGAGGACGCTTACGGTGAGCATCTTCCCCTTTTCGCTGCTAGTTGTTAGCTGGCTCCTACTGGTTGATGAGCATAATACAAGGTAAGGATCAGAAGTTTGGCTATCCGGGTGTAACGCTGGTGTAGATTGGGAGCTGCATCCCTTCTCGGGGGCTGGTAATAGATTTCTATTCCTATATTTGCTAGCACTGACAAGAGGATGAGTTAATTCCCCTGGGGCTCCACGAATAAGCATTACACATTAGGCCTAGGACATCCCCAAGGAATAGGTAACTGATCCTAATAGCGCCCTCTGAGCGAGCTCGAGCAGGAGATACTAGGCTTTACTCCCAAGAGCGCTATCGCCTGCAACATGAGTGGGGCACCCTTTGTCGCTAGAAAAGCAATAGCCTTGGGTGTCATCCCTAAGACCTTCTGCTCATCATTCATCGCAGCGCTTCCCAAGGAAAGTTGATCTATGAAGAAGAACATTTGGATAACATCAGCAGCAGCGCTAGCTAGGCGCTTACATAAGGGTCAGGTCGATAAGGCTGGGCTGGACTACTTCGAGGGGCATCTCTACGGTTGCCTCTATGGGCAGGACGTGGCAAGAGCACGTGGTGGGCTATCTTCATGACGCCAGCGAAGATACGCCCCACACAGTAGAAGAGACCCTTTCGCTATTGGAAGAGGAGGCGCAGCAAAGCTTAGGGAAAGAAGACAGGGAGGAATTGGCCACAGCTCTGCACCTACTCAATCATCATAATTCCCCCGATAGGGGCTCGTACATTCGCACCATCGGGGAGCATCCTCTAGCGAGAGCCGTTAAGCTGAATGACCTACGCCACAATATGGACCTTTCGCGCTTGTCCACCCCCTCACCAAAGGACCTCTCCAGACGCGAACGGTATCAGCGTGAGTACGATTATCTATCCTCTCGCTCCTCTCGCTAGCACGTCTCTCCGCCGCTAGACGGCTGCGCCAGACTTGCCGATACAGAAGTGGGCGAAGATGTGGCGGAGGACGGTGGCGCTGGTAATCTCGCCGTCCGTGCCCTCGCCGAGCGCACTGATGGTAAGGCGAAGGGCGAACAAGGAGTACTGCGCCTCGTAAGTGAGCGCAAAGGGGTAAGGACTTAGATAGAGCGAGGAGAGCTCACTGGATCGAGGAGAGCGAAGGGTGAGCGGAGAGGGAAGGGAGAAATAGAGAAGGAGGAAAGGGATAAAGGGAAGCGCCCCCTCACTGCGGTAGTGCAGCGAGGGGGCGCTTCTTATAGCTTAGCTCTTAGGCAGGAGGATTAGTCCTGGGCGTAGAGCTCGAATTCCTTGACGGCGCAACCACTCTGACCGCGACGCGTAGCTGCGAGCTTGATGCCCTTAGCCACGATGGGCGATACGAAGTGGATGGTGACATCGCCCTTCTGGTTGATCTCGTAGCCCTGGACTACGCCCTGAGCATTCCACGTCTCACCGTCGGTGGTCGTGTAGATCGTCCATTCGCGAGCGATGGCGAAGTAACCAGCCAGTACGCTGACACGTACGCCGGTGAACTTGCGCGTGCCGCTCTGCAGCGTAGCGGAGAACCAAGGAGCCTGGTCGCCAAAGGCAGCGTACCAGAAGTCGCCCGTACCGTCGTAGAGCGCTTCCTTGCCGTAGCCAGTGTAGGCGCTGGAGACTTCGTAGTCGAGGAGATTGACATCTACCTTCGAGCCCTTAGGAGCCTCCTGGTCCATCAGGATATTGGTGTAGTCCTTCTCGATGGGGAGGAAGAGGCGGGCGTGCTCCTTGCTGGCAGCAGCCACACCCTCGGTGACCTTATCTAGGCGCAGGGCGATGAGGCGGTACTCAGAGCCAGCCGTAGCCTTGGAGAGCTCGGCGTACTTAGCCCCCGCCTTGACGAGGACGGGCTTGGAGCTCTTGAGCTGCCCCTTAGGGATGACGACCTCGGTGTTCTCGAGCTTGGCGTAGCCTTCCTCGGCGATCTTATAGCCGGGGTTCTCAGTGAGGCCCTTGACGAAGGCCTCGAGTGCTGCCTCCGAGCGGTCCAGAGCCAGAGAGACGCGGACGTCCTCGGTAGCGGGCTTGGAGAGATAGACATAGACCTGCTGATCCCCGAAGACGGAGAGGTCATCGCCGTGCTGTGCTACGGAGATCACCTCGCGCTTAGAGCTATAGTCCAGGTCCGCAGCCTTGAGGTAGGCGAGCGAAGAGCTAGAGCTCGATTGCTCGGTGCTGGGCGTCAGTGGCGAGTCCAGCTCGAAGGGCTTCTGGCAGCTACCCAGCCCTAGGGTGATCAGCGCCAGCGTATAGATGATGCTTTGCTTCATTGTAACAATTCCTAATAGCGTCTAGAGCCTCGGCTGGTAACTCAGCGAGCCCAGCCGAGGGACTCTAGGCGAAGAAAAAACTAGGGGACACGCGTCGTGCCCTGACCGTCGGAGCGGACGTTGCTGACCCAGACAGGCGTCTGATCCTTGTCGTAGCCGTCCATGACCTTGAGGGGAGGCATTCCCTTGACCGAGTTGGCGAACTCGCGGCCCTGACCTTCGTCCATGCGCCAGTAGTGGAGCAGGCCTGGGGTCGAAGGATCGACGACGTACTCATTGTCCTTAAGCTGCTCGGGCGTACGGACGACGTTCCAGATGCGCAGCTCGCTGAACATACAGCTGTTGACGAACCAAGTCATCCCCGAGCCAGCGATGTGCAGCGTCTCAGCCAGGGTGAAGACACGACCAGCGGGCTTATCCGTCGTGGTGATCAGAGCACCATTGACGTAGAGTCTAGCCTGAGCGCCATCGTAGACGAGGGCGATGTGGTACCAGGTGTTGGGCTGTGCGCCGTCGAAGGTACGGTCGATCTGCCCCCCTGCCCCGAACTTGATGTTGAGGTAGTTGTAGGGCGGGTTGGCATCCCCGAAGCGCATATAGATCTCGCTGCCGGAGTGGAAGGAGCCGAAGAGCGCCTGGTTGTTGCGTCTGAAGCCGTTCATATTGACGCGCATCTCGACGGTGAAGCGAGGGAGCTCTACGACGGGCAGACCCACAGCCTTAGCCTTGTAGTACTGCCCCCTGTAGGTACCGAGGATAGGCGCCGTCGTGACGGTCACCGTCTTGATCCCGTAGACATAGGTGTCAGCACCCTCAATGACGGGCAGCGAACCACCCTTAGGCGTGAGGCGGAAGGCTACAGCGTACTTCTTACCGCTCTTGCTCTGCTCCGTGGTCAGAGGCTTGAGCTTGACCGTCAGAGGATCCGAGAAGACGGAGCCCGCCTTGATGACGACCTCCGAGCCGGGGATCGTCACCTGCGCTGCGGGCAGCAGCGTGTAGCTGGTCTTATTACGCTTGTTGTACTGGTCCAGGGCTTCCTGGCTCAGCTCGAGCGTGTAGCTCTGGTCGGCCGTCTGCACGTCGGAGAGACGTACGTTGAGGTCGATGCTCGCGCCATCCTCACCGAGGGTGAGCGAGCCGATGCGTCCCGCCTGCGTGCCCGTCTGGGCGATGTAGGCTCTATCGGACTTGCTGCTCAGCTTCGCATCCTGACAGGAGGCGAGGAGCGCCGTGCTAGCTGCAAGGGCCAGCAGCGTATACTTGATCTTCATACTTGCTGTGCTTGGCTACTTAATAATAGGGTTCATCAGCTGGATAGCACGACGCCACCAGGGGTAGGAAAGCCCCTTGACGGGCGACATGTCGATACCATTGACGACGTCGGGGGTCTTGATGCCGTACTCGAGGTCGACGCGGAAGGCACCGACACCGCCCTTGCGATAGGTGACGCCATCGACGACGGGGTTCTGCAGGGCGAAGGCTAGGATCTGTCCTTCGCCGACTTCACCACCCTTGGTAGCACCCGACTCGAAGTTCACGACGAAGATGCTCTTCTTGCAGATCTCCTCTACGCTCAGCACGTCCTTGAACTTGGTGAGGGCGTTGCGGAAGTGCTGGTTATCCGTGGACTGATAGTTGTTGTAGGCCTGGATGATGAAGTAGTTGAAGTACTTGGCGTGCGTGGCGGGCAGCGCGTCGGGCTCACCATCGATGGCGAGGATACGCTTACGTCCAGCCTCGGTCTCCGCCAGAGGGCCCATACGCTTGCCGAGGGTCTCGACGAAGAGCGTCATCAGCGTAGGTACGCCGTTCTCTACGTCGGTACGCCACAGCTCGTAGTTCGTGCCGAAGGGATGCGAATAGTTGGGCTCGGCGTCGATGTCGAAGCCATCGTAGCCGTACTTCTCGATGAGGTCGCAGATCGCATTGGCGTACTTGACGACAGCAGCACGGCGAGCTGCCTTGCCTGCGTCGGTCGAGGCCGTGGACCAGCCCCAGTACTTATGCGTCCAGGACTCACCCTGTGCCAGCGCCTTCTTCTCCTCGGCGGTGGGGTCGGGCGTGATGCCAGCCCCCATATCAAGGACGAGGAAGCAGATCATGGCCTTGAGGCCCTTCTTGGACTGTGCGGCGCGCAGGTCAGCCAGCTGGGCCTCGGTAGGATTGCGCCAGCCTCCCCAGAGGGAGACGAGGTCGACGGAGTCGGGGAGCCCCATGAGGGAGCTCTGCATGTTCACCCCGACACCAGTCCAGGCGCTGTAGTAGGAGAAGGCGATCTGGTGATCGCTCTCCTTGTACTTGCGCAGCTCCTGATAGTACTCCTCCGAGTGGTTGGACTCGGTGAGGTTCGTCGGGTGCTGAATCTCCATGTCGGTCCACTTGCTGCAAGAGGCCAGCGAGAGCAGCCCAAGCGCAAGCGTTAGGATATTCTTAGTCTTCATTATTCTTAATCGTTGTGCTTGGGAGAGGTTACTTCTTCTGCCACCAGAGGCGCGTCGTGTAGTCGTCGGGACCACCGAGGAGAGCTACCCCTGCACGGTAGGCAGCGGCGTTACGCGTCTGCTCGTTGGGATCGTAAGGGATGCGGTTAGGCACCTGCAGGCCCGTACCCGTATCGACGGGCAGGTCGAAGACCTTGGGATAGCCCGTGCGGCGGATCTCAGACCAAGCCTCCTGCCCGTTGGGGTAGAGGGCGATCCACTTCTGCGTGATGATGCGCTCGAGCTGCTCCTCAGTGCTAGCACTGCTGTCCCACTTGGGCGTGATGGTGCTCACTGCGGACATATCGCGACCGAAGCCACCGACAGCGTCCGTGTAGGCAGCGGGCTGTCGCTCGCTTTGCAGGTAGGAGGTCGCACCATCTACGCTCCACTGAGCGAAGGACTCCTTGACGCCGCGCTCATAGGCCTCTTGTGCCGTAGCGCCCATGCCCGTCCAGCCAGCCAGAGCACCCTCTGCACGGCAGAACCACATCTCGGCAGCTGTGAGCCAGGGGTCACGGGAGTTGGGCGTAGCGACGGCTGCGGAGTAGATGGCATCCGCCTTATTCTTGGACGTGATCTCAGCAGCCGCGAGACAGCCCTGGAGGGTACGCGTAGCCCCCTCGGCAGGAGCCGAGAAGTACTTGCTGATACGAGGATCGTTGTAGCCATTCATGTAGGAGTCGATGTCGGCACCAGCACGGCTATCCCCCCACTCTACAGAGGTCTTGTACAGCCCACGAGGGGTGTAGCTCATGTAGAGGTTGTCGGCAGCGCTCTCGATGACGCCATCAGCGACGGCCTCTTCGGCGTACTGCTTAGCCAGCGCAGGGGCAGCGTAGCGCATACGCACGGCCATACGCAGCTTGAGCGAATTGGCTAGGCGATACCACTTGGAGAAGTCCCCGCCGTAGACCTTGTCGGCTGCCTCATTGACACGTGCCGAGGGGTTGGCCAGGGCGAAGGCCTTGAGGTTGCGGGCAGCGACCGTGAGGTCAGCGATGAGCTGCTTGTAGATCAGCTCCTGGCTGTTGTAGGCCGAGGGATTCTTCGGGTCGAGGCCGAGGGGCATAGGCCCGAACTTATCCGTCAGCATCAGGAAGGCATGTGCGCGCAGGATGAGGGCCCAGTTGTAGTTGAGCTCCTCAGGCTTGGCCAAGCCCTCGATCTCAGCGAAGGCACTCTTAGCCTTCGTCAGAGGGCCGAAGGCAGCACTGATCCAGCCAGCCTTGGCGTTGAAGCGCGCGTAGTTCTTCGAGGTGAAGCCATCGTTGGCGTAGGTGAAGAAGCGGCCGAGGTAGTTCCCGATGAGGTCGAAGTTCATCTGGAAGTCATTCTCCTGTTCGGGGAAGGAGACGTTCTCCAGCTGGATGAGGAAGGAGGAGATGTTGTAGTTATCGCGGCTGAGCGACTCCTTGTCGAGCTTCCCCCCAGGACGGTTGATGTCCTCGAAGCCTGACGTACAGGAGGCCAGGGCGAGCGCCAGGCTCATGCAGGCGAGCCCCTTGATATGATTGATCTTCATAAGATACATGTTGTTAGAGGAGCTTAGAACTGGAGCTTAACGCTGAAGCCGAGGTTGCGCAGGCTAGGCAGCATGAAGTAGTCGAAGCCCTGGTAGTAGGTACCCGTCGAGGCCGTGAGCTCGGGGTCGAAGGGAGCCTTGTTGTAGATCATCAGCAGGTTGCGCGCCGTCAGACCCAGCGTCAGGCGGACCTTGTCGCCGAGGAGCTTCTTGGGCATCGTGTAGCCGAGATGCGCCTCCTGCAGGCGTACGTTGGTCGCATCGTAGATGTACTCCGACCACAGAGGCGAGGAGCCACCGACTACGGAGAAGTAGTCGCGCGCCGAGATCTTACCGTTACCGACGGCTACCCCACCAGCCTGACGCACCTTAGCAGAGTACTCGGATACGCCGTACTCGTCGAGGATGGCCTGCGTCTGCGAGAGGACGATACCGCCCAGACGTGCCGTGATCATGAAGCCGACGTTGAGGCCGCGCCAGGTGAAGTCGTTGACCCAGCCGAGGTTGGCATCAGGCAGTACCGAGCCCTTGTAGACAGGCGTGGAGAGCGTCGTGGGCTTGATGTTGCCCGAGCTGACATCAGGCAGCCCCTCGGGGGTACGCAGGATGTCGGTATTGGTGTAGACGTCACCCATCGTACCACCCTGACGGAGGTAGATGCCAGCGCCGGAGAGACCACCCTTCTCGATGGTAGCCTTAGGATCGGGCAGGAGGGAGACGATGCGGTTCTGGTTCGCGCTGAAGGTACCCGTGGTAGACCACTCGACCTTGCCGAGCTGGCTCGTCCAGCCGATGGAGAGCTCGATCCCGCGGTTGCGGACGTCCCCAGCCTGGATGTACTCGCTATCGTAGCCAGCACCAGCAGCAGAGAGCGGACGCAGGAAGGTCTGATTCTTCGTATTGGACTGGTAGACCGTAGCCTCTACGCTCAGCTTGTTATGGAAGAACTTACCCGTCACCCCAGCTTCCCAAGAGTAGGTCAGCTCAGGCTTGAA
>ERZ773077.974-NODE-974-length-20579-cov-6.847642_pt1 | contig 20579 bp, 27 predicted proteins | sample MGYA00580612_ERZ773077 | MGnify/ENA primary metagenome ERZ773077 (study PRJEB29015, sample SAMEA2737971) | human oral metagenome | biome: human oral; feature: human-associated habitat; material: dental | place: China | collected 2021 ...
AACATCCCCCCTTAACACATACTCCGCTGCGCCAGCTCGCGGACTTCCTTCAAAAAGGGGGGAGATGTTGCAAACTTTTTAGACAGCCTCACCGAAAATAAAGATATATTAAAAGCGTTAGCTTTTGTTCTGTTGTCAGAAATCTACCAAGTTTCACAAACAAATACAGACACAAAAAGTTGATGCCTATGCTATATGCGTGGGTTTGAACTATACCTGTATTTGTTGCTTTTGGTAGAGGCTCTGACAGCAGGTGAGTGAAAATTCACGCTTTTTTTATGTCCGTAAGCAAAATATATATAAAAAAGCGTTAGCTTTATTCTGTTGTCAGAGAATCTACCAAATTCATTACAACAAATGCAGAATAGGTTAGCCTATGAGAGCAAAGGAAGCGCAATAGTGTCTTCCTTTGCTATGAGCTACTTTTTTTATCTGTGCAAAGAGTAGAGCTGCTGTTCCACGCTTTTTAAGCGTTATTTCTTCACTTAGGAACAGGTGAAGGCTCTTTGCTATGGAACTTCCACAAGTAAAATCGAAACAGCGAGTAGCTGATCACGGCGAGGTGTATACTAACCCGCGCGAGGTAAATGCTATGCTCAATTTGGTAAAAGAGCAGAGTTTTAGCCTCAGTGCTACTTTTTTAGAACCCGCCTGCGGCAATGGCAATTTTCTTATTGAAATCTTGCACCGCAAGCTCTGCACCCTTGCTGAGCAGTACGGCAAGCAGCCTTTGGCGTATGACACCCATCTGCTACAGGTTGTGGGCAGCATCTATGGGATAGATATATTGCCCGACAATATAGCCGAATGCCGCGAACGGCTTTTTAGCGAACTTTTGAGTACCTATGAGCCAATACAAGGACACCCTTTAGAAGATGCCCTTGCTAATAGCGTTCGGTTTATAATGCAAAAAAACCTTATTTGTGGTGATGCCCTTACTTATAAAACTGCTGATGGACAGCCGATTGTATTCTACGAATGGCTTTTTAGTGCGCCCGACTTTACACAAGTAGCCTATCGCACTTTTGATTTTGAGACCACTACCGCTGGCAATGTAGGTAAACAGCTTGATATGTTTGGCATAAGCAATGAGATACACGCACAAACCTCGGTGTATAAGCCTTATTTGGAAATTAGCAAATTTGGAAATTAGAAAATTAACTCATTGACGAATTATTATGGATATATTAGATTGTTTAGCAAACCTGAGTAATGATGAGGTTTTCACTTCGCCAGCAATAGCCAACCGTATGCTCGACACCCTGCCTGATACGTTGTGGAGCGACCCCAATGCTAAGTTTTTAGACCCTTTTACTAAGAGTGGTGTATTCTTGCGCGAGATAGCCAAACGCCTGATGCAAGGTTTGGCTACAGCGATACCCGACCGGCAAGCGCGCCTTGACCATATACTGGGGCAGCAGCTCTACGGCATTGCCATTACCCAGCTTACGGCACTCACCGCAAGGCGTACCCTTTATTGTAATAAAGATACTACCGAGTTAGCACACTGCCTTACCGATGTTTTTGCCCAGCAAGGCAACCCCGATGGCAATATTTATTTTGAGCCCTGCGAGCATACCTTCGTTAAGGGCAGATGCACTTATTGCGGTGCCACCGAAAGAGAGTTTGGTGCAGAGCAACGTAGCGCCCTAGAACAACACGCTTATCTATTTATACATAACAAAAACCCTTATAAAGAAATGCAATTTGATGTAATCATCGGCAATCCACCTTACCAGCTAAATGTAGGTGTTGAGAGTAAAAGTTTTGCCATAGCTATTTACCATAAGTTTATAGAGCAAGCCATAACCTTAAACCCTCGTTATTTATGTATGATTGTACCCAGTAGGTGGTTTGCAGGTGGTAGAGGTTTAGACGATTTTAGAGAGAAAATGTTAAATGACAGAAGGCTTAAAGAAATTCACGATTTTCCTAATGCTTCAGAAGTATTTCCAGGGGTAGAAATAAAAGGAGGGGTAAACTATTTTCTTTGGGACAGAAAATATAAAGGAGACTGCCGCGTTGTTTCCTATGAAAATGGAGAAGTTATATCTGAAATGACACGAGCTTTAAAAGAAGAAGGAGCAGATGTCTTTATAAGAGATAATCAAGCTATTAGCATTTATCATAAAGTCAGAAACTTTAATGAAAAAAGCTTTAGTGAGTTTGTTAGTGTACAAACACCTTTTGGATTGTTATCATCTTTTAAATCATATAAAAAACAATCTTTCAAAGATGCAGTAAAAATATTTGGAAATCAATTTATAGGATACATAAGTGAAGAACAAGTTCACAAAAATAAGCAATGGGTTCTCGAACATAAAATACTTGTACCTAAAGTTTTTGGAAATGGTGAAATAGGGACTGATAATATCAAACCTATTTATGCAGAACCCAATTCTTGTTGTACACAAACTTACTTAGTAATAGGACCTTTTGCTACTGAAAAAAAGTGTAGGAGTATAATACGATATATACGAACTAAATTTTTTCATTTTATGCTCAATATGAAGAAAAACACACAAGATGCAATGAGAGGTGTTTATCAATTTGTTCCTCAGCAAGATTTTGATGAGGAATGGACAGACGAAAAGCTATACCGCAAATATGGTCTTACAGCGGAAGAAATAGCTTATATAGAAAAAATGGTAAGACCAATGGAGTAGAATTAATAAAAGAGTAATAAAGAAAAGAGAAACATACACAAACAGACTAACAAGTTTAATATAAATAATATAATAATGAATATAGCAAATTATAAAGAATATTGTTTTGCAGACTATAGTTCTACTGATGAAGAAATAGATGGTTTAAAACTTGGTGATGTAGTAATAATAGATTATGACCATCAAGGACAGTACAATCCTAAAATAGGTATCATAATACAAATACGGATTTTGGATGATGTGAATGATGAATATATACGAATAGATAGCTGTGGGATGTGTTCTTCAAAAAGCCTTAGGCTTGCTACGGACGAGGAAATACAGAAGTACCGCCCAAACATTCTAGAAGAAAATTGGAACAAAGAGAAAGCTAAAGAATGGAAGACTACTAACGATCGAATAATGGCTATATTAGGAAAGAAAAAAAAGCAGTCCAACAACAGTTCAAGAATAATCTAACTAATTACTGATTTTATGAATATCCCTCGTATTTATGCGTATTCTGATGAGCGTTTCCCTAATTGCCTAAAGGTGGGTTATACTACCCTTACGGCTGAAGAGCGCGTACGCCAGCAAACTGAAGCTGTGAAAATGCCTAAACAAACGTGGCGTATAGAACTCGATGAGCTCGCTATTCGCAATGACGGCACCTTCTTTACCGACCACGAAATTCATCGTGGCTTACAGCGTATGGGGGTGGTGCGTGAAAAAGGCGAGTGGTTTCGCTGTAGTGTAGCGCAACTACAAAAGTGTATTGCCAATGAAAAAACGGGGCAATACGATGCCGAAGCGAATCGCTATCACATCTTTGCAATGCGCCCTGAACAACAAAGAGCGGTAACGATGACGGCGGCTTATTTTAACAAAAATCGCCCTGCAGGAGGACATATACCGCATTTCTTGTGGAACGCCAAAATGCGTTTTGGCAAAACCTTTGCTGCCTATCAGTTGGCTAAAACGATGGGCTGGAAGCACTTGCTTGTTATCACCTTTAAGCCTGCTGTGGTAAATGCGTGGCGCGATGACCTGACTAAGCATATTGACTTTAAAGGCTGGCAGTTTGTATCGCAGTCGGAGGGTGATACCCCTCCAGAGAAGATAGATAAGCAGCGCCCGTATGTGTATTTTGGTTCGTTTCAAGACCTATTGGGCAAAGACAGAGCTACAGAGGGCATTAAAGAGCAAAACCAATGGATACACCAAACGCATTGGGATTGTGTGATATTTGACGAATACCACTTTGGGGCGTGGCGCGAAAAAGCACGAGACCTTTTTGGTGATCCTAAAAAAGCGACAGAGATAGAAAGGCAACTTAAAAAAGAGTACGAAGACTACCGAACAGAGGCTAAGGATATAGAAGAAGAAGAGGGTAACGATATTAGCTTTGTAGAGGATTTTGACGAGGAAGCCCTGCCCATTACTACTAACCATTATTTGTACCTCTCTGGCACTCCTTTCCGTGCGCTACAAAACGGCGATTTCTTAGAAGACCAGATTTTTAGCTGGACATACACCGATGAGCAACAAGCCAAAGAGCAATGGCAGGGCGATAACAACCCTTATCTGTCGCTGCCCAAAATGCAGATGATGCTCTACAAACTGCCCCAAAAGGTAGAAGAAATGGCTGAGAAAGGTGATAAAGATGAGTTTGACCTGAACGTGTTTTTCAAAGCTGAAGGCAAAGGAAAACGCGCTACATTCAAATATCAAACAGCGGTGCAAGGCTGGTTGAATTTTATCAAAGGGCAATTTTTAGATGCTAATTATAATCCGCAAAACGAAATGTACCAAAAATTAAAACGAAATGTACATTTTTTGAGCGGGGGTTGAACGGGGCAAAGGTAATAAAAAAAACACGGATAGGCTGGGTGCTTATCCGTGTTTTTTTTGCCTATACATATTATATAGGGTAGTTGGCTGTAAGGACTTCTATACGCTTCTTTCCTGTGCTATTGCTGCTGCCTAAATGCATTGTTACTTCTTTTTGATGCCAACCGCAGTGCTGTACGTATTTGGTTAGCTCTTCATTGTGGTAGGAACTAAGTAGAAACTTGCCTTTGAGGGTAGCAAGGGTAGCTAATAACTCATTAAAATGCGCTTGCTCATAGCCTCCGTAATGCCCTTGCTTGGCTCCTACATAGGGTGGGTCTACATAGTGAAAGGTGTTGGGGGTGTCGTGGCGGGTGAGGACTTCGGTAGCATCGTTGTTGTCTATCTGTACACCTTGCAGGCGAGCGGAATAGGTGTCGGTGAAGTGGGTAATTTTGTTGCTAAGGGCTGACACGTTCTTGCTGTTGGTAGTAATGCGACAGTTGCCTACTTGGTTGGAAAAGCCGCAGTTAGTGGCGTACCAAAATGCCCACGCTTGTTGTACTTCGGTAAAAGCAAAAGGGGCGTGGTAGATTACCAAGGCGGCTTTGTAGGCTTCTCGGCTAACTACAGACCGCTCTATAAGGGTTTTAAGCTCTGCAAAGCGGTTTTGCAGAACCTTGTAGAAGGTATATACATTAGCATTGAAGTCGTTGATGATTTCGGTTTTGACAGGCTGTTTTGCCCAAAAGACAGCTCCTCCACCAAAAAAGGCTTCGGTGTAGATGGTGTGTTCGGGGATAAGAGGCAGGATATGTGGCAGCATTGTTTGTTTACCCCCATAGTAGGATATGGGGGTGCATTGCCAGATTTTAGGGTATGACTTCATAACTTTGTGGTAACATTAGTAAATCGGGTTTATAAATGTCTTTTACTTCAGTGCTGGGTTCAAAGGTGTCTACATCTTGGCGTTGGGGTATTTTGGTGTATATGCCATTAGCTACTTCGGTGAGGGCTTTGTCCATCAGGCGTATGCCCATTGGTAGTAGCTCTTTCTGCCATAGTTCTTTTGCAGCTTCTTTTGGCGATTTGGCGTATAGCTTAAGTGGTATCCAACACCAATCTTGGCATAGTATATCGCCTCTATCTATGCCGGCATTGAGCCAATAAACGCTCCCTCCAGCTACTATATCACGCATCCGAATTGCCCACTCAATGGCTGAACGCCCTCGATGTCGGGGCAAAAGGCTGGGGTGATAGCCTATCCACCCTAAGCGGGTTTTGTAGCGGGTTCGCTTGCCTATATAGTCGAATGAATGAACGGTTATACCTAAATCTACCCCAGTGGGCATAGTGTCGTAGGTGAGCATTCCTGCAGGTAATATAGGTATGTTGTGTAGCCTTGCTAAACGCCCGATATACTTATCGTCTAAGGGGCAACATACGCCTACTACTTCATAGCCTTTAGCAAGGCATAGGGATAGTATTTCCTGTCCAAAATACTTTTGTCCACTAATAAATACTTTAAACTTTTGCTTCATTTTTATTATTTTCTGTTGTTGTTTCTGTGATTTTCCCTAAGTATTTAAAGCCTTGTACCGCTCTAAAATGCCCTCCATAGCCTGCCACCATTACCTTTTCACCCTGAATAGGTTTGCAGGTTTTTATCATTGAGGCTTGGCTTCGGACTTTGTTATCTCCGTGCAATTTAGCCGAAGTTTGTTCCCATTTATTAGAATGGCGAAGGTAGTTGCACAATTGGGGGTGTGAGGTATGAAAAAAAGAGTGTAGTTTGCGATTACAACGTCCGTTGCCCTCCAAATGGTACTGCATTACAAAATTGAGAAATTGGGTGCCTACGCCCGCTCCTTGCCATTCAGGCATTACTACTAAGCGGGTAGCACGATAGGCGTTGGCTGTAAATAGTGGAGCGACAGCAACGTGGCAAACGAGTTCACCATTGACTGTACCAACAAAATATTCAGCGCAAGGAGGGTGTGGCAAATCTAAATAGTAATGTTCTTTAAAAAAACGCCAGTAACTTCCGTTTGCCTTCCAAACTTGGAGTTCAATAGGGGGTCGCTTTTGGACTTTTTTTTTACTTCTGATACTCTCGTATCATATACCCAATCAGGTTGCAGCCATTCAATAATATCATAGTGACAGGATAGCAAAACGATTTGTCGATTAGGCTCGCGCCTCCACGCTTTGGCAAATGCTGAAGCCCCTATTTTGGCGATTTGTCGGTCAATTACAGAGGTAAATTCGTCTACTATTACCTTGTTGGGGGCTTCACAAATGAGGCGTGCCAAGCCCGCACGAAACTGCTCGCCATTACTGAGGACTTTGAATGGGCGCAACCAAGCGGGTACATCGCCGAGCCCTACAGCTGAAAGGGCAGAGGTTACTTCGTTCATTGACTTATCGGGCGCAATATCCTCAATAATGGGTAGATTCGGGTTCCACCCTTCAGTGAGGTTGGTTATACCGCTATCCCATATTTGTTTGCCTATGGAGGTTTTACCGCTTCCTGAAGGACCCACGATAAGCCCTATTTGCCAACCTTCGTCTTCTATGGGTAGGTTGGCAGTGTGTTCCCACGTGTGCCCATTTTCGGCATTGAAAAGGGACTTTACTTTTTCGGCGCGAAATGTTTTGAAGTTTTCGCTGGTGTGTTTGATTTTGATTTCCATTATACGCTTACTACTTTAAGGTTAGTGAACCCCATTTTTTGGAGTTTCTCGAATAGTTCTTTTTGTTCTTGTTCGCTACTTACTTTGATGATAATAGCGTGCTGTTCTTTGTACTTGAATTTTGTCATTTGTTATTTTGTTTTTGTAATTCAGAAAAATTGTTGTACTTTTGCAACTCCTACATCATTCAAACATAAAAGAAACACGCAGGCAACAGAAGACTTATGTCCTCCGCAGCCTGCGTGGTTATGTTTAAGAAATGATGTAGGAGTTATTTTGAAAACAAGCGGAGGACATTTTTTTACTGCTTGTCCTCCTATTTTAGCGGTGTTTAAACTTCATTTAAAAGCTGTTTAAATCTTCCACCGAAACGGCTTGTATTTCCAACATATATAGACTAACACGGCGATGAGCAATAGCCAAAGGGTGTGCCTTACGGGGCTGCTTTTGGGGTGCTTGTACTCGTGTTTGGCGTAGGTAATACTATGCGTTTTGGCTTCGGTTTTTGTCTGTATCTGTGTATTATATGAAAGGGTACTATCAACCTGTCGTAGGCTCTTAGAATGGGTGTTGGTAGCTTTGATTTTTACCTTTCCGTTTGTTACCCTTATGGTCTCGGTATCACCGTCACGAATGCGGTAATATACGAGTTCTCGTGGGTTGCCTGCACTATCGGTGAGGGTTTCTAATTCGAGCTCAAAGGACGTGTTGGACTGGTCGGACAAGTCCGTCTTGTGACTTTGATAGGCAAAGAGCTGTGAGCTGTCTTTATAGGTGATAAAGTGCTCTTTCTGCACCTGCTTTTGCTCGGTAGTGGTAACCTTGCGAATTCTGCACCCAGTAAGGGTAAGAAACGCCAATAGCAGCGCAATTATGAATTTTGAATTATGAATCTTGAATGTTCTCATATACTATTATTCCTTTCTATGGTTCGTATTACCGCTTTTAGCTGCTCGGCATAATCAGGAGCCGTTGCATAGCCCGCTTTGGCTACCTCCTCAGCAAACTTGTAAGGGTCGCTTCTTACTAACAATGCCCTCGCATACCGCTTGTTTTTGAAAAAGAACTGAGCGTGGTCAGTAAAACATTCTTCAGGTGTGTCGTACTTCCTAAACCAGTCTTTGACTTCATACTTGTATTTGCCATTAGGTAACTGATATATAGACATCACTTGTGGAAACTTATATCCTAAGTTTGGTGCATTAAGCACCTCAGTAGTGTTTAACAATTGCTTTTTGTTAGCAGGTGTGTCCTTGCTCGCCTTCACCCCAAAAAACATATTCCCAGGCACACTTTTAGCCCAGCCCGTTTCCAACGCCGCTTGCGCCAAGGTAAAGAGGTGCGAAATCCCCGTTTTGCGCTCTGTTTCCAGCGCAAACGGCTTATATTTGTTTATAAATTCCTTCGGTGTCATTGTTAAATATGAATTGTGATTTAATCTTTAAAAACTATCTTTACTTCTAAAATCTCATTAGCATTAACAGTTTTACTTCCTGAGAAGCTTATAATTACTTCAGTAGATTTTTGTTTAGAAACATTACTACAACGTTCCCCATTTACATATATATCAAATTCTTGATTTAAAAAATTTTGTACATACTTGTTATAAGTATTCACATCATCTGCACTAAAACCAAGAATTAACTTATTAGGAGTATATGCTATTAATTTATTTATACCCTCCACTTCACCAGTGTTCGTTTTGAACTTAAAAATTATCTCATTATCCTTGTGTATTATATCCAACCGAACAGTAAATGCAAGCCCTTGAAATGAGCCAAAATCCCTATGAGTTACCCCATTAGTATACGCACCTGTCAAAACAGTTTTATAGGATAATCGTTTCTCTTTGAAAATCGCCCCCCAATCAAAGAATTGTAATGCATTCATAGCTTCTGTATATGTTTAACAATTGGATAAGGGATAAAGGCTGCCACTATATCGTACCAGTCGATGAAGGTACGCTTAATATACTTGTCGTATAGCTCTTTACTCAATGCTGCTGACAAAAGAATTGCGAAAGCAATAAGTAAAGACGATGTTATTTTATGTGTTACAATTAGTGATATTGTAAAAACACCTAAAAACAACAAATTACCAACAAAACTATGTTTTAATTTGTCTTGTCCTTGTAATTTTTTTAAAATGCTTTTCATATTGAATTAAATTAAACGTTTCTTATATCAATATACAACTTGTCGGCTGCTGCACTTACCACACAAGTACTACCATCACCTCCGTTGAACTTATTATCACCAGTAAATACAACTGTCCTCCCTTTAGTGGTAAAAGTAACTTCACCTCCATTAAAACACTTTCTAAAGCTGATGTTGTAATTGTTTTCTAAAGGAACTAAGTTCACATTAAGTTGCTTTTTTATATTGATTGTTTGACCAAAATAATTTTCACTAACCTCCCAATCACTATTAATTTCACTACACCTGCCTAATATCTTAATGTGTTGATGAGAACCATCTCCCATTAATATGTGGTTGCCTGTACTATCTTTTTTTACAAACTTATTGGCTGTAATCACTCCATTATTTAGGTCAAAAATAATAGTAGCTTGCGCATCCCACCCAGACATAGTTTGCGATGATTTTCTAAAATGTATAGTTCCTGAATTAGAACCTATCTGTAATGTGCCTTTGCAAGATATATCACCTCCGTCACCACCACTCCAAGCATTGAATCTTATTCTATTCTTAAGTATCAGTCCTAAATTAGACAATGTAGCTTCAGCACCATCTTCACCTACTTGAATTTTATTGTTGGCTTCAAACAATGGAGCGGTAACAGTAATGCCAAAAGCTGCTTTCACGGTATTGATAATTAGGGCTTCAATTAGAGAAGTATCCTTCATAGTTCTAATTATCAGTTTCCCTTCATTATTTCTTACTATGGCAAATTCACCTTCTTTTATTCCTTTAATACTATCACTTTCCCCTCCTATATGAATTACAGCCCAACCATTAGAAGCCCTATTAATCCTAATACCTTCTTGATGTAGTCCTATCTTATTAGGATTAATAGCTCCACCTGTTAATGGTAAGTAGTTAAAATTAGGCTTTCTATCGATATCGTCCCAATTATGCCTATGCGTACGATGAGCATACTCACTATGGGTATGTGTTTTAGCAGCATACCGCTCATCGTGGTTGTGAGATGTCAAAGCATAACGCCCTTCTAAGGATACTGTAATCTCATTGCCGTCACTCTTTACTCCTGTTAGTACACCCGTATTAACATTGAAGTTCAGCGAGTTCATATGCACATCAGCCAAAGGTATATGGTCGTTGTCTTTAAAAGGGGCTTGCATTACTGTGCTATCGGCAAATGTTATAGTAATTATCTTATTTACATCACCAGTAACCGTAATATTGGCAACACGTTTAAGCGCATTTTCCTCATTCTTCCGCTTTTCTTCATTGGTATAATCATTAGACGATAGCCCCTTCCCCGCTACTTTATCTACCTTTTTATCAATATCAGCCTTCAAACTCGATGCATTACCCGTGTAAGTACCTTTGGGCAGCAAGCCCGATGTATCTACTTGTTGCAAGCCTTCCAACTTGGTGCGGAGCTCGGTAGTAAAGTCTTCTGTGGTGAGTTGCTTTCCTGGTTCTTTATCTACCTTTTTGTCCAGCACCTCCTTATGGGCGTTTGTGTCCTCAATATGGTTCTGAAGCTGCTGAGCAGATGCTGTTCCCTCTACCAGCTTATCCAAACCCTCAACTTTACCTATTGGTATATTTTCGTTCTTGTGCCAAAAACTATCAATAAGAGCCTTGAAATGAGCCCCTGTAGGTTTCATTAGGTCGGAAAAGTATTTGTATAGCTGTTGTTTAGGTGTCATATTATTGTTTAGTTTTAAAAGTTACTTATTTAGGGGCTACTTGAAAGCCTACATACTCAATGAAGTGTACTACGTGGTAAGGTGGCATATTGTTGTGAGGCTGGTCGCCACCTGTTTTAGTTACATTTGTACTATGACTTGTACCCGTAGAGAGCTCGCTTCCATCGCTTCCATTTCCTGCATCATCTTGTGTTTCTCGATAGTGTAATTTGTGACTATGCGAAGGCATTTCGGCTTCGGTGAGTTTGTGAGAGCGTTTGCCACCTTGCATCAGTAGGCTATTGAGCTGATAGTCTTGTGCATCATCATTAGTTTTATGATAGTAAGGGTCTAAGCCAACGGGCATTCTACCTCGCAGGTCGGTGTACTCACGCCAGCCTTCGGGTATCTGGTTAGCAGGCTTGCCCCAAATAGCGATGAGTCCAACGGGTATAGCTTGTTTCTGTTTCTTGAGTATTTCAACTTCGGCTTTTAACTCTTTGAGGGCTTTGTTTTCGGCTTTATTTTCACCTAATTCTTGAAGATTGGTTATACGCTTGAAATCTGCCCAATTGAAAGTCTTTTCGGGGGTAGAGCGACCAAAAGCTACGGTACGAGTGGTCTCTAAGGTGCGAGAAAAACCGTCTTTAAAGGTTACCTGATGGGTTGCCTCTTTTATCCATACGGTGTCGTCTTTGGTACCTCCTTCAAAGGGCAATAGCTCGCCATTGATAAATACTGTACCTGAAGTGATAGTGTTGCCTACCTCTTCACAACCCGAAATAATTGCCTTATTACCTGCAAGGTGTCCGAAGTGGTTAAATAGGCTGTAAGCGTTTTGCATAAAGGCAAGAAACCCAATATCAAAGGGGTAGCCTGCATTGTGTTCGGTGTTTATTGTATTCATAATACTAATTTACTAATCTGCTAATTGGCTAATTTGCCATCGTTTGCCTGCGAGCTTATAGAAGTTCACTAAGGCTTCGAGCTTGTATTTGTCGTATTCTAAACCATTTGGTAGCACGACTATAAAGTCTACTCCTCCGTCTATATAGTCGCCTCGTTGGTAGAGGAAGACTTTCCCTAAGTATAGAGGCTTATTGGCACTGCGAGGGTATATATAAAGCCGCTCGTTTTGCTTGCCGTCCTCGATACGGATACGCCGCTGCTCGCTGTCGAACTCATCATTGAGTGCCTTGCGCAGGTAGCATACTTGGCTGTTGTGGGCAAGGTTATATAGGTTGGCTTGTCGGGCTTGCTGAAAGTCGTACAGCAGTTTGTGCAGGGGTGTTGCCAACATACGCAACCACGCTATGAGCTTCGGCTTGCGCAGAAAGGTAGGGGTAAGCAGCACGAGCAGTTTGTCAATGTTTAGGTTATACATTGCTAACATAAGTGATGTCGTTAAAGTTATCAATGGTAAAGTAGCCTGCGGTGGGTATCTTGCTTATTTCTATCGTTTCAAAAGCTCCGTAGCCTCCACCGATGGTGATGTTCTTACTTTGGGCAAGCACTAAATGCGGTATCTTCACTCCTTCGGCTTGTTGCAGGGCATCAATAAGGTGCGCTAATACGAGTTCGCCATTGAAGGGAAGGCGTTTAAGGTAGCTCTTGATAGTCTCTTCTACGGGCTTGGTAGCGTGGAGAATACTCTGTCCGTTGCTATCAAGCACCAAAGGGTCATAGATGATTTTCATTTGCAGGTGCAATATATCGGGCTGATAATTCACTACCGATAGGCGTACGCCTGCGTCTTTGATTTCTTGCAAGTAGGCTTCAAAGGCTTGCTTTTGGGCATCGGTGATAGGTTGCAACTGCTCGCCTTGTTCGCCTGCTATTTTTACTATAAGCCTACCTTCGTTTTTGCTTTCTATTACTGCCGAGTACTTCACTATCTTACTGGCTTCTATCTGTTCCTCTGTATGCCCTTGGTTATTGAAGGTATCGCTGTCGGGCAACAAATCAAAGCCATACTGAAAGGCAAGGGCTTTGCTGCGATACCAACGGGCAGTATGGGGTTTAAGCTCGGCAAGGCGTTTGTCAATATCAGCCCTGTGCTGGTCGAATAGCTTTTCTAAGCTCCATATTGCTGCGGCTATGATATATACCCACAATCGCCAAATGGCTACTTTGGAGGTACTGTTGAGGCTATCCAGTGCAGGCTCTTGCGCTTTGGCTTGTAGGATAAGGGTTTGTATTTCTTGTATAGTGCGTGACATAGTTATTCTTTACTTACTATAAAATCAAGGTTTATTGCCCATATACTGATGCCTTCGAGGCGTTCAAATATTTGCTCATCTTCTTTGGTGAAGGCGGTTGCGGGCTGCAAGTTTTTAGCGGTGTAGTAGGCTAATATATCCCCATTCCTTGCCCCTTTGCCAAGTGGGGGGACAGTAAGGGGAGCTCCTGCCTGCACCTCATCGGTGATGTTAAGGCTGTTCGCTTCTGCCAGCTCAAAGACGCTTTCTATCGTGCCTGTGTGTTGCAGGGCGAGGTCTAAAAGGCTTTGATTATGTAGGGCTGTTACTGTCATTTTGCTTTTCCGTTCAGTTGCTTGTACTTCTTTAATTCGGTAAGAAGCTCTTCTACAGATTGCTCCAAGTCTTTGATACGTTGGTTAGCTTTCTTTAGCTCATCGATAGCGTTGGCGTACTTAGCACCTAAGTCTTCTATCATTTCACGATAGATTTTCACGGCTTTATCTACATTGTCCAGCTCATTGGTTTGTAGCTCCATTTGTTGCTTAGGTCTGCCGAAAAACCAACCCGCTAAGCCCGATAATACCATACCGATAAACGAACCAAAATGCTCTTTAAGTACTTCTGTTATCCATTCCATTGTGATATGTGTTTTTAAGTTATAGTTCCTTTTCCTACGCTTGTTGTTGTTCCGCTTTGAGCGGCTGCCGTTCCTGCTGTGCTTACGGTTATACCTGAGGCTACTTTTACCTCACCACTGCGTACAAAGGCGTCAATAAGGCTTGCTAAGCGTTCGGCATATTCCTCCATACTTGCATCGGTTTTGGTAAGCATATCCTGCTGAAGGTCGATAATGCCTTGTTTGAGTTGTTCTTTGTTTAGTGCCATAGTTTAATTATATTGTCCGTCAATTAGTAACTTACCGTCCTCTTGTAGGGCTACATCATTAATTTGCATACCATCATACTCCAACTGCTTCTTTATCTCAATGAGCGTTTCGGTATAGAGGTCATCGGCGAGCATTTGGGCTATGCCTACCCCTACTTCGGGGTGCTCTTTCCACTCTCCCTTCTCGGTAGTGAGTATAGCCTTTTGTTGTTGGTTATCAGAGTACCCCACCTCAAAATCACCTGCCAATAGGCGTAGGTCATTGTTGTCGTCTATGAGTATATCTTTCATTAGCTTAATTTGCTTGTCGTGCTACGACTGTAACTGGTTTATACTATTAACAACTCTAAGAAGTTCCTCTTTCACCATTGCTCCAAAGTTCTCTACTCCTTCACGTACAGAGGAAACATACACCTTAGTATCGGTTCCTACATTGCCTATCTGTATATTGATATGCGTTTGTCGGGTGCCTCCTGATACGATGTTATCTTTGGTTTTAGCCCCTTCTCCCGTGGTGGCAGTAGTTTCTCCCGTAATAGGACTTATCCCTGGTGTAGGGTTGCTTTCAGTTTTCATACCCAGCTTACCCATTAGCCCGTCTTTTATCTCCTTAACGTTCTTAAACTCTAAGGAGTCCCAAGCTTTACTAAAAGCCTCTTTGGCTTTTACTCCTGCCTCTCCAGCTTTCTTATAGCCTTCTGTTACCGATTTAGCACGCTCCTGCAAGTCGTTTTGTATCTTGGCAATCATCGCTTGGTTCTCGGTGCTATCGCCCAAACCAACGGCTTCTTTGAACTTATACCAAGCGAGCTTACAAGCATCTACCCCCGCCATAAAAGCATTGACGGCAGTATTCCAATGGGCTTTATAGACGAGTATAAAGGCTTCCCATATATACTTCATACCTTGTATGGTATTTTCCCAAGCCTTTCCCCAACCACTTATACCTACAATGCAATAGGCTATGATAGCAATAAGAGCTATAATACCCGCTATTATCCACGTGATAGGATTAGCCAAAAAGGCGAGGTTTGTCTTAATCACTGCCCAGGTGAGCCTATTTTGCCAAGCGGTAGCGATAGCCGTGTAGGTGTTGTGCAGTATTAGTGCCGTGGTGAATATGCCCACAGTCCCTGCGATACTCCATATAATGGGGTTCCCTTCCTGAAACTTCTGCATAAGCCAGCCTATGCCTCCCCCTATACTTTCAAAAACGACAGCCATAAAGTCCACCAAGGGACCAAGTATAGGGCTAATAGCTTCATATACTTTTAGAGCAAGTTCGGTGATAGAGTCCATCATCTTGTTGAACTTACCGCTAAGGGTTTGTCCCGCCTTTTCTGCACCTTGGTAGAATAGTCCTTGTTTATCGGTTGCCCATTCAAAGGCTTGTGCGAGTTCCTGAGCCGAAATACCTCCTTTGCTCATTCGCTCTTTGAGCTTTGCCATACTCTCGCCCGTGCGTTCGCTAATCACCTGCAAGGGGTTGAAGCCCGCGTTTATCATCTGCATTAAGTCCTGCCCTTGCAGCTTGCCTGCCGAAGTAGCCTGCGCAAAAGCAAGTGATAGACTTTGCATTTTCTGCGCATCGCCCATAGCAATATCGCCTATGTTCTTGAGCTTGCCAAAAGCAAACTCAGAGGAAAGCCCGAAGGACATCATTGTCTTCTGCGCCTCAATAAGCCCCGCTTTGTCATAAGGCGTTTTTACCCCATAATCGGAGAGCTGGGCATATAAGGCTTTGGCTTGTTCTACATCGCCACGAAGCAAAGTAGTAATATTAGCTTGTTGCAAGTCGGCTTCCATACCCTTGCGGATGCTTCCCCCTATCACAGCTCCTGCCAATATAAGAGGGTTAGTAGCCAAACCAGGGAGCCCTGCCATAGCTTGTGAGAACCACGATTGCAGGCGACCGCCCGTGTTGTTTTGTAGGTTAGTAACCTGCCTTTCTAAGCGGTTGATTTCACGATTATAAGTGCGAATGGTTGTAAGCCCATTAGCAGGCAACAAATCACGCTCAGCACGCAACAGATTGATACGACTCTGCAAGGTGCTCACCGAAGAGCCCATTTGGCTAAACTCCTGCGACACCTGCCTTTGCAGGCGTTCCAAACTGCCAAAGCGGTCAAGCATCGCATCAGTAGTGATATTGATGCGTTGCAAGCGGTCGCTTATCATATCGCGTAAGGACAAGGTATATTGTAACAAGTCTGCCATTGGTGATTATTGATTATTGTTCCTTCTCTTTTTGCCTAAGCCATTCTAATTCTTTTACTCTCATCGCCCACTGAGTATCGGTGAGACTGTCGGGATTGGCAATGTGCATATAATAACGCAGTGAAGCGTTAGTGATACGAAGCCAATCCCTATCCTCTTCTATCTCCGCATCACTTAGAGCTTTTCCAAGGTCGCCTCTTTAATCTGTATAAGGTCGGGCAATTTGCTACTGGCAGCGAGAAACAGCGCATCGTCTGTCTTTATCTCCTCATCGCCACCTAACCAACAGTTGGTAAGTACTACCTCATTAAACTTTAGTGGATCCTTAGTTGCCAAAGTAGAAGCATAACTAAGGGTTTTTCTGTCGGGCGTACGCAAATACGCCTTTTTACCTTCAATATTCAGTACATAAATATCTCCGTACTGCTTTTTCCATTCTTGTATTTGTTCTTTAGTTATCATTTTAAACTGCTTTTAAAAGGTTTTTAAAGTGCGAACTGCACAGGCATTTTGTTATTGTTTAATTTGTTAGGCTTGTCTCTTTATATCTGTAAAGATAATAGGAAGCTCCATAATCATATTCTTATCGCCTTGCTTCATTCCTTTTTTTACTTCGGTAAATTCCACGTGCTTGAGAATATCGGTAACTATCTGCCCCCCGTCTAAAGGCACGTATGAAGCCACAAGGTCAAAGCTAAGGCTAAGTATATCATTGTTTGGTGCATCGCGGGTCATTGCTTCTGCCTCACTTTGCCAAAGGCTTATTTTACCCTCATAACTACGGTTGCCTGCTACTACTCCGTGAGGTTTGCACCCGCGCCCATAAAGAAAGTCTTTCTCGCGTTTCTCGGTGTACTCCAACTCTGTAACTCCTATGATAATGCGCCCGCCAAAGACGATAGAGAGGTTACACCACGCATATTGTTTGCTGTCAAATGTTGCCATAATTTGCTAATTTTTTAATCTACTAATTGACTGTTGTAGTAAAACCGATGTTTACCTCTATAAAGTCGGCATAACCTACAGGTAATAGTTTGATACCTATCACCACTTTGCCCGTTTGTAGTACACGTTGCTTTGGGTCTATATCAATCTTTACAGCTGATAGTTCGCCCTGCGATACCATTTGGCTTTGCAGGGTACTCTCAAGCTTGGTTTGCCAACCCTTGATAATCGCAGGGTGAATACTGCCGTCTTCTGATAGCAACACCTCATCGCTGAGTTCCTCTACCAATACCCCATAACTTAGAAGCATTGCCTTGTCCATTACTAAGCCGTTGCATAGACTCTTAAAGTCATCGGTGGGCTTGGTAAGGGTATTATCGCCCGAAAAGTAGTAACCCGAACGCCCTACAAAAGTGCGAAAGAAGATATACCCTTTATCGTCTATTGCGTCCCATTGGTCAGCTTTGCTGTCGATAGTAGTGCCGTCAGTGAAGTATGCTACCAAAGGCAACACACTACCATCCTTCACACGGTGAATTTTGCGCTGTACGGGTATTTTGGTTATTTTGCCTAAAAACAAACCAACTGATGCTTCTTTCTCCTTATCGTCATTCCCGATAAAACAAGCCACTTTGTTAAGTTCGTTTTCCGAGAAATTAGTAAGGTCGGCTACTTTGCCATTCCAACTGTTGCCCGACACGACTATCCTAAAAGGCATATACTTCTTTTCAAAGTGTTCGGCAAGGGCTTGTCCTTTCACTACAGCTGTCTGCACATCGGCGTCTAAGCCTGCCGTGATAGTCTCGCTACCAGTAGCCTTTTTCACTACCCCAAGCACGCGGATAGCCCCTTTTGCATCAGCAATAAGGGTAGGTGCAAAAGCACCATCTTTGTCGAGCATTGCCGTCATAGTAGTAGCATCCGATACGAGCATTACCCACAGAGGGGTACCCGTAGGGGCTTGGTCATAAAACGCTTTGATATGCTTGTAGGCAAAGGCGTTTTCAGTTTCTGAAATTCCCAAAGCTATGGCTTCTTTTAATGAGAAAACTTGGTACGACTTGCCCAACTCTACTTTATTGCTCACCGTAACTCCCGTTGTGATAAGCCCAGTAGTCTTTTGTATAGCCGTAGTTCTGCCTAAGCCGTCTTTGGCAATATTGAATAATACTTTAGGTAATGCCATTATTTTTTAGTTTTTTTTAGGGTTTAAATTAGGAATATCTTCCTCTGAGTTTTCTGAGCTATCGGACTTGTTGGGTACGTCAGACTGGTCTGAAGCTTCTTGTTTGAATTCCTCTACAGAGCTATCTTCTAAGGTTTGTGCGTGGTTTTGCGCATCTTTCTTTAGCAAGAAGAGGAAACCATCGGAGGTGGCAAAGAGCTCTTTTGTCGCTTTGTTTTCCTCAAAATATTGTTTTGCTTTTTCTGCTGTTGTCATTGTATTCTGTTTTAAAATTAATAATAGGAGTAGGGTGAGGTATGGATACCATTGAACTCGTCCGCTCACCCTACTATATATTCCTATAAGATAGCTCCTAAGAATTTAGGTGTTTTTGCGCGGATAACTCCTACTAAGGCACGTTGTGCAAAGGAAATAGCATCGGCTTGTAGACCTGCATCGCGTAGAGTGGCATACATCTTTACATCGCCGAAGCAACGGAACACTTCACTTGTTACCCACATAAATGAAGCGCGTTTGTCGCTACTTGCCTTGACAGCTCCAAAGGGTTTTTTCTCCTTAGTAGTACCGTCATAGAGTGGGTTTTGACTGTATTGGAATACGTTTATTCCATACATTTGTTTTTCGTTCATAATATCCTTGTACAAACGCTTGTCCTCCTTACGAATACGGGCAAAGTGCTCAGGAGTGAAGCAGATGTTCACACCCTCAACGATGTCTTTTTCCTCCATAAACTGCTTAAGGTCGATAATGGCATCTATTATTGAGTCATTACCAGTAAGGGCAAGCACCTTATTCCATTCGTTGTCCTTTTGTGGTGCCCACGCCCAAGCGGCACGCTTACCTAAATTCTTAGCAAGAGAAGCGCGGTGGCGTTGTATCACGCTGGAGCGTTTGTCATAAGAAAGCTCAATTTCCTGCAATTCACGGTGTAGGGTTTGTTCAGTAGAATAGGTTTTAAGTACCACTTCGTTAGCTATATCGTCAATAGTGGCTACTGGTAAAGCTGAACTGGAGGAGGCAAAATAGTCTTCGTGCACTTGTGGCTCTACGCCTGCTTCGGCAAGGTGTAATTTGTTGTTTTCTACGTACTGTGATAAATCGACACTTTTATATAAAAAAGAGTCGTTAGGGATAGGGTTTTCTTTAATACCTGCTATCCATACTTCGGTTTGAAGCCCCTCCATTGCAATACCTTTAAAGAGTTCTGGGGCTATGTACTGGGCTACGGTAGAAGTTGCCACGATAGTTGTAGCCACCAAGGGTATTGAGGCACCCAAAGCAGGGGCGATAAAAAGGGAGGCAAGGAATGCCAAAACAACATTAATACATAAGGCTTTTAATGATAATCTCATACTGTTTTAAATTGTTTTTAAAGGGTTATTAAATTACTTTTCGGTGTAGCGTACCCCATTGGCGTACTCTTTAGCTAAGCGGGCATACTCTTCGGGTTCCTTGTCTCGGAGAGCTCGGAGCTTTTCGGGGTTTTTCTTTTGCAAGTAGTCAAAGCTCTCATTGGCTGTGCCTGTTGGTTTTGCACCTGCCCCTAACACTACTTCACGCACTGTGTTAGCCTTTCCTTGCTGTGTATTTTCAGCTTCTTTGTCGGCTACAAGTTTAGAGAGTACTGCTTTTTGTCCGTCAAAATCGGCTTCAAACTGCTTTAGCTGACTTTCTTTGAGGGCTTGTGGGATAAGCCCTAATTGTACGGCTTTATCTACCAAGGTTATAGCTTCGGCAGTGCGAGTTTCGCTAATAGTCTTTTTCAGAGCCACTACTTCGGCTTCTGCTTTTTCTTTGTCAGTTTTGAGGCTATGTAGGGCACTAAGTACCGTATCCTCTTTTGTGTTTTCGCCCAAACCCAAGGCAAGGGCTATCACTTTAATGTCCATATTGTTTGATGTATTAGTTACTATTTTTTTGAGTTGAAAAGGCTTACCGTCTTTCGATAGCTTCAAAGCGTTGTCGTTGCCCCCTATATCTACAATGGATATTTCCACGAGCTTACAAGCGGTTACAGTCTCATAAACTTGCCCCTCTAAGATATGTTGTGGCTGGGTAGATACTTCTTTTATTTCGGCAAACATAGAAGCCATACGTATATAGCCACGTTCTACTTTGCCCGCTATCTTCTTAGCAAACTCG
>ERZ773077.975-NODE-975-length-20560-cov-7.054767_pt1 | contig 20560 bp, 12 predicted proteins | sample MGYA00580612_ERZ773077 | MGnify/ENA primary metagenome ERZ773077 (study PRJEB29015, sample SAMEA2737971) | human oral metagenome | biome: human oral; feature: human-associated habitat; material: dental | place: China | collected 2021 ...
TTCTGCAAGGACGCTTTCCCTCATTTTGGCGTTTGCAGAACTTCTGCAAGGACACTTTTCCCCATTTTGGCGTTTGCAGAACTCCTGCAAGGGCGCTTTTCCCCATTTTGACGCTTGCAGGAATGCTGCAAACACAACAAATCCCCGACACGGGCCTTTACGAGGCTGTGCCGGGGATTCTTTCTGAAGGTGGGGCAGATCCTCTCTCTCAGTAATCCGCCCACACCAGAGGGCCCTCCATACGGAGGAACCCCATATACATCAATGCTTACTTCACGATCACCTTATGCACGGAACTGTCCTTAAGGGTGATCACATATGCGCCGCGGCTCATCGGAATCGACGTGTCGCCTTCGGGCAGGTCTACCTTACGGACAAGCTGTCCGGCTACGGAGTAGATGCTGGCGATATCAGCACGATCAACGCGGATGTAGATCATCTCGCCGTGCGACCATACGGCTGTACCGGCCAAAAGCTCGTTGGCTACGTGGTCCGGACCGATAGACAGCGTAATGTCTTGCTGCACGTTCGGAATGATGTACTCATACTCGCCATTGGCATTCTTCGTGCCTGTCAGCATTTCAGGCGCACCCTTCACCGTGCGGTTGGTGCGTACGGCCAGCGGTTTAGAGCCTGAGAAGGTGGCCTTGAACTTGAAGCTGCCACGACTCTTTACATCCCAAATACCTACGCCCGGATCTGTCTTCACACCCGATACGGATGGGATCGTCACCGTGCGGTTGATGTCTACCGGCTGAGCGTCACCGACGCAGACGTAGACAATGCCGTCGGTCGAGATGTTCAGGTTCAGCGGATACTCCTCGCCGTCGATCATCACCTTACGCGGATTGAGCTTGAGTTGGTTCAGGCTGTTGGGCGTGATGGACTTGTAATAGATGATCGGGTAGCAACGCTTCTCGATCTTCTCGCAAGGACGGATTTCGATGTTCACGTCCACGGAGCCGTAAGTTGTCAGACGGTCCACCTCGATGGCGTCGCTATACTCGCCGTTCAGACCCTTCGTCGTACCGACGGAGAAGTGCAGCTGTGCTCCGACGTCAAGGCGGAGATCCTTCATGCGCTGCGTACCGCACATCTGCTCATAGCAGAGGCCGCGGAGGCGCAGTGAGGTGAAACCGGCATTCAGGTGCGCGCCGTTCTCCACGTGCACGTCAGAATGAATGAAACCGAAGCCACCGAAGATGGAGGTGGTGACTACATCGAGCGCCAAGTCGTCCGACGTCCAGAGTTCACTGTAGGGAACATCGCAGGCGCCGATCGGCTCCATGTGCAGATGCTTGGTGTAGATACCGGCGTAGTCCTTCGATCCCATTTGCTCCTCAGAGATGAGCTCGAGGTGTGCATCACGCTCGTGCTTCTCGTCGGCGAAGAGATCTACCTGATGGCGGATCTTGAACGTATCGGTGCGGATCTGCGCATTCAGCACGGGGGCTCCCTTGATGTGGTCGAAGGAGTCGGTGAGGCAGGTCAGCACGGTGTGATCGAAGATGACCGTGTTGAGGCGCTCCAAGTAAGCCTCGTCGCCAAACTTGATCGTGATCGTGTCCAGCATGTGGACCGGATCCTTGCTGCCACGGATGTAGTAGTGGCAAGGTTCGCACTCTTCCTCTGTATTGCAGTCGTCCTTTTTCAGCTCGCGGAACGGAGGCGTGTGGCGCATGTGGCCAAACTTCATGATCGGCTTGTCGTTCTTCAGGCCACTCCATGTGGAGAGCTTGATCTTGTTGCCAATCTTGACAAAGTCGTCGTGGAAGATGAGACTATCGGCCTGCAAGGTGATATCCGTATTGCCGCCTGATTTCTCCTTCGTGTCGAGCTCCATCTTGCCGAAGGTCTCGATGACGGGCGAACCGAGATAAACCTGCTGATTGTGCGCCTTGATGATGGCGTTGTCGTGGAAGGTCATGCGGGAAACCATATGCAGGTAGTCGCGCTGACAGTTCTCGTCGACGCAGGAAGTGGGGCAATTGGGGATCTCCTTGAAGATGTTGATCGTCCAATTGTCTTTGTTGCCTTGCGTCTTCATGTAGAGGCCGTAGCCGCTGACCATCTCGCCGTGCAGCGTGCCTGTACCCGGCACGGAGCCCATACCAGAGCCCTTACCACCACGATACTCCATCTCCTTATACACGTCGATATAGTCCGAAGCCACAGCGGCGAAACCGCCTGAGGTGATGGGCTTGTTCTGGCTGTCTTCGTCGAAGTAGAGGGTGAGCTTGCGGGCGCGGTTGACCGATTCGATGGCGTCGCAATGGAGATCCGGCTCGCTGCAGGTTGTGCCGTTGTACCCGTAACCGATCTTGGCCACCTTACCGTCGCTGCAGACCTTATAATCCTTGCTCAGGAAGGGGTCGTGGCGTGTGCCGATGTTTTGCAGACCGCCGTAGTTGAGCTTGATGTTGTTGTCAGCACCTACGAAGACGCTACCGCCAGCGTTGTGCGAGCGATACTGGAAGTCTTGCAAATAGACGTTGTTACGCTCCTCTGCACAGCCGCAGATGCCCACCCGCGAAAGTTCGTCGAGGTTATCCACCTGCGCCAAGAAGAGCAGGCTGCCGCGCATGGTGTCGGCGTCGAACTTCTCGCGCATGTCAATGTCGCCGAAGCGGGTACGGAAGATGGCGTTACCGGTCATGTTCGTCGTGTCTTGGAAGTTCAGCTTGGCGCCGCGGTTGATGATGATGTTACCGCGCTTACCAGCGTCCACCTTCAGGTCGCCCTTGTTACCGATATGCTCCAAGCTCAGCTTGTTGATCACGGCGGGTGACGATGTCATGCCGGGGGCATATTGGCTGATATCCTTGTCCTTGCCACAATGACCGAGGCCGAAGATGATACCGGCGTGTTCGTACATCATCATCGAGGCGTCTTTGCGCTTGTGCAGCAGGTCGGGGCTCCATGTGCTCTCGCAGTAATACTCGTTGGAGAAGGGAATGGTGATCTCCGTGTTCGTCGTGCCATTCTTCGTCAGCTCGTTCTTCATCTGCGCCACGTAGATATTACCACCACCGTAGCGACCCGTGTTTGCCTGATCCTGATAGCCCGCACGAATCTTCAGCCACTGGGTGTTGGAGCTCGCAGCGTCTTTATAGGAAAAGAGGTTTCTATCGTAGCTGGGTATGGGTGAGGGGAACGGAGTGCAGCCGTCGTGGTCGATGCTGTAGCCCAACCACACGTCGCCCAGGTGCGACTCGAAGGTGGTCTTGTTCTTATTCGTTGCATTGGTGTTTTTGATGTTCACCATGGCCGTGCGGAGGTGGTAGTCAGAGAAGATGTTCGTCTCTCCCTCTTTTGCCGTACCATCGTTCGAGCGCTCAATATTGAGCGAGTCGTCAAAGTGGATATGGCCGTCGGTAAGGAAGCGCGGGGCGTCCATGTTCGACGGGTCGTTGTGGGTCACGATACCCGTCAGGCCGGCCTTCTTGGCGAGGCTGTAGGGCTTGTCACGCTCGGCGGAGATGAGGATCGTGCTGTCGCTGTCGTAGTAATAGTTCGTGGCACGGCGCAGCTCTACGTTACCGCCTTGTGCGGCGATGGATACGTTGCGCACCTTCTTGTCTGTGTTACCGAAAAGGAAGGTCAGCTTGTCCTTGGTGGTGATGTTACGGCCGGCGCGGATATCGAAGTGTCCGCCGTTGCCCGAGGCCAGTTGGTAAGTCATCGGGGCGGAGATACACTGGCTATTGGTCCAAATATCTCGCTTGGCGTACATGAGGAATACGTCGCCCGGATCTTGATTCTGTTCCTGTCCGTCAAAGAGGAAGCTGTTTTGGATATCAATATCCTGACCGGCTATCATCTTCGTCATTCCCTTCTTGGTGCGCTCTATCTTATCCTCTGTCTGGGTGCGGATGTCGCGCCCGGCACCGATAAAAATCTCATCCGGGTTCTCTTGCTTGATCGTGAACTTCTTGGAGCGTGTGTAAGCTACGATGTCATCGCCGGCAAAGAGGGTCAGCGGGCCGTGCGTGGCGTCCTTCTGATTGAAGAGTACGTCCGAATACGTCTCAATGTTTTGGTTCGCCCACCAGAGCACTGGCTTTTGGCTTTCGCTGACAGACGACACATCGCCATAGGCCCTGATATGGCCCGTGTCACAACCTCCGAGAGCCATCAGCACTTGGTGAGATCCAATGCTGGCATTGGGCTGTCCTGTAACAGTCGATACTGCTCCACGGTTGTAGGTATACTTCTTATCGAACGTGATCTTACCGCCCTCTAAGAGCAAGAAGCCGGTCTTAGTCGTAAAGTTCAGCTCCACGTCTTCCGCAAAGTGTGTATGCCCACGGACAGCCGAACCTGTTGGGGTAGGTAGCACGGGAGGGAGGTCTAACGGTGAGAACACTGTCGGATACTCAAGGTTACCCGTCGTAGTCCATGTTCTTGGGTTGATGCGCAGGGCACCGTTACCACCAATGGTGGGGGCGAACTTGCCATTGAAATTCAGAGCGGCGCACTGTGTGTTCTCGATCGTCATATCGCCCGTACTGTTCAGGTTGAAGGTGATATCCGTCCCCGAAGAGCTACCGGAAATATTGACGTCGTGCACCACAGCATCCGTTGTTGTGATGCTTTCGTTGCTCCAGCCGCCCGGACGCTGCTCCGTGTTCGTGTGGTAGTAGTAGTTGGCCAATGTACCGCCATTCGTACCCGAGTTCAGTGTCAGCTTGTCTTGGTTGCCGGTGGCATTACCGATCAAGAAGGTACCGCCGACACCGGCATCGGTGATGGCGGGGTTATTGATACCTGTCCATAACCCCAATACAGCTTGCTGTGCCATATCTGGAATACCATCAATATTGCCTGACCCATTGAATGAATTAGCATCAAACAGTTGCTTTACCTGCAGCGTATAGGCATTTGCACCCGTAGGGAGGGTCAGTTTGGATCTGGTATCCGCACCGGTATAACCAGAATAAGCCCCTGTGTTTGCGATATTCCGAATACCAATAGGGGAACCTCCATTACCTGTCAAAGAGATCTTTGCTCCGGCATCTACCGTGATATGACCATTTACATAGCCGCCATGATAAGATTCTTGATAGGGTGTACCTGTAGGTTCGTAGTCGGAGCAAGTGCCAGTCTGGGCAGGAGAGGTAACCGTAGCCATTCCATTCCAGTAAGAACACGAATTGCTATAACAAGTCCACCACTTCAATATCGTTCTACGATAGTACCATGGTATCGGAGTAAAATTGAAGTGATCTAACTCTATAAGGCCCGGTCTGATCTGAATATGTGTCTCTGTACTATATGCATTTGGCGGAACGGTTAGTGTCCCAGATCCCTCACCTGAAACATAATCTGCACTCGCAATAGTCCCGCCTTGTGGATTACAATAGGTAAATGGAGAATTGGCATAGGTCACATTTCCTATTTGGTGTTTCCAACAGGGGTTATTTGTCGCGGGAGTTACAGAACCAGCCTGATCTCGATTTCGCGCATAAAGCACTTGATTCCGAGTGTTTCCTCCCAGCGTAATGCGTCCAATACTTCCAACATTAATACCTCCACCAGGAGGGGTGATTACAGTAGATTCACCGGCACCGTAATCATTATTACAATCTGAGTAAGAAGGTGTCACCTGCCCCCACGCTGTTCCGCCGCCTGAGCCGAAGAGGGCCGCCAGGATGGCTGCGATAGTTACTACACGTAGTTTTCTCTTTTTCATTTGATACTTGTTTTTAGAGTGAGAAAAAAGCGCTCCCCCATCTCTGAGGAGGGCATACACCACACATCATAGCGCACACCACAATTGAGAGAGAGGGAGCGCGGTTAGTTCGTATTTTGAAAAATCCGATCGATCGCACGTCGGCAAAGGGGGAGAGATCCCCCGCCGGGGGCGCCCGATCAGGCGTGAGAGAGAGGCGTGAGAGAGAGATGTTGTACTCTGTGCAAACGTTTCGCGAGGGGCCTTTGTTCATGTCCGTTCTCGCTTTTTTTGGGGGGCCTGTCGCCCCCCGTTTGCGTTTGCGGAGCGGAGGGGGCGTTAGTCCTCAGGCAGATGGATGTCCGGGTTGCCATCGCCGCCGGGTTTCGGCTTGGGCTCCTCCCCGGGTTTCTTGGGCGGTTCGCCCGTGCCGCCGCCGGGTTTCTTCGGGTCCTTCGGGTCTTTGGGATCCTTGGGTTTCTTCGGGTCGGAGGGCTGGCGTGGGGCCTTGGGTTGGGAGGGGCTCGGATCGTTCTTGTAGGCTGCGGCTGCGGCCTTGACCATCTCGTTGAGGTCGTTGTAGAGCATGTCCCAACCGGCCACGGAGCGCATGGCTACGACGAGGCTGAGGTAGGTGCGCAGGGCCTGCTCGAGGCGTGCACGGGCGGACGAGGCCGAGGGCTGAGCGCGCAGCTCGGCGTTCGCTTCGGCCTGTTCGGCATAGAGGTCTTCGAAGGCTTTCTGCTTGGCCTTGAGGTCGTCGTACGAGGTTTTGAGCTTGAGCGTAGTCAGGCGGGCGGTGTGCTCCGGCTTGTCGAGCTCGGTGAGGAGGCTCTTGAGCTGCGCCGTCTCTTCGGCATAGGTCAGTTGGGTGATCTTCCCGCCGAATTGCTCCATCACCTTATAGAGCGCCTCGGCGTCGGCCACGTCCGGCAGGAGGGGCAGGTCTTTGTATCCCCTCAGGTAGAGCTTGAGGGCGTAGAAGGCTTTGTCGCGGGCCGCATCGGCGGCCATGATCTCGTCGCCCCGCCCGCTGTAGGTGAGCTTAACGTAGAGCTTGTCGTAAGCGGCTGATTCGCGTGCGAGGGCCTTGAGGAACTCGTGCTCCTCGGCCATCTTGTACTTACCACTCCTTGAAGAGTTCACAATGCGCTGCGCCAAGGCGCCCAGATTCTTTGTTCCGAGTCTTGATAATGATATTGCCATCGTTTTTACTGTTTAAGATGTGTCTTTTCTGTTTACTGTCTCTCGTCTTGGTGATCCTTCCGCCCTGCCATCGAGGCCGCTGCATCCCTACGGAGATCCCACCCACGTGTGGTTTTGATCTCTGTACCCCTACGGAAAGCCCAACCACGCGTGGTTTTGATCTCCGTACCCCTACAGAAAGCCCAACCACGCGTGGTTTTGATCTCCGTACCCCTACGGAAAGCCCAACCACGTGTGGTTTTGATCTCCGTACCCCTACGGAAAGCCCAACCACGCGTGGTTTTGATCTCCGTACCCCTACCGTATGCCCGCGTAAAGGGACGAAGGGCGGCGAGAGGCGAAAAGGAGCCCTCCGGATCGCCTTTCATAGTGAAGGGCAAATCCCTCGATTCCGTCTTGCTCGGATGGAGGTCGGAGGGCTCGGAGTCCATTCCCATCATAGGATGTGAGGAAGAGCGGAAGGGACTGGATGGATGTCTCATCGCCCCCATGGATTCGGCTGTATGTCGACGGGGGCAGGTCGGTACGCGGAGCGTGCGGCGGGACGGCTCGCCTGGGCGGGCCATCCCTTGAACACGCGCAACGCACGTCCACATCGAGGCGGCTCGGCAAGCGATCCGCTCGCGTGGGGTTGCAAATATGAAGAGTGTACTGTTTTTAACATATATGGGGGGGGTAATACAGACTTAAAGAAACCCAACAAGGGGGCCTCATTTATCCCGTCTTTCAGATTGGCGGGGCGTAATGTCTCGGTCGTATAAACATCTACACTTACCATGTTCTTTACTCCGTTTATTCTTCTAACTGCGGGCAAATGTAGATTAGATTTTACAGAAAAGCCTACAAATCCCGTTTTTTATTTCACCAGTAGGCCTAAAAGCGAGTAAACATGCGGGGAGTCGGCCGATAACACTTCTAAAGAGACTGGTTCCAATTCAAATGGTATGGGCGTCGCCAAAAAGGATTCAGACTCTCCATGAGGTAAAAAATGCAACCGCGAGCCGGGGGGGCTAATCCCGAAGAAGAGTCCAGTGGGGCGGGCCTCGTTCGGTGGTGTCCGTAGCCGTCCGTATGCCGTTGCGCCCTCGGCACACGTGAGGCGAATGGCATTCGCCCCTACCGACCGATAGAGAGATGAAACTAAGCCTCTGCGGGAGTGCCTCGCAGGTATATCCACAGCGAGAGGTGCTGGCCCCCAAAAAAGACGAGGCACCAGCCCCCCAAAAAGACGAGGGGGCTGCCCCACCCTATGTGGAGACAGCCCCCTTCTGTCAGAGGAGAAACTTAGAAGCTATACGTTATGCCGTCGCAGTGGCTGCCGTTGCACCGGCCGCCTTGAGCGATTTGCGATGTTGGATCTCGTAAGCGATCGGCGTGGCCACGAAGAGCGTGGAGTAGGTGCCGACGATGACGCCGAGAAGGATGGCGAACGTGAAGCTCTGGATCGTGGATCCACCGAGGAGGAAGATCACGAAGACGACGATGAAGGTGGAGAGTGACGTGCTGAACGTACGCGAGAGTGTGGAGTTCAGGGCGTCGTTGATCACCTCGTAACGGTCGCGCTTGGGATAGAGCTTGATCGTTTCGCGGATACGGTCGAAGACGACCACGGTGTCGTTGATCGAGTAACCGATGACGGTCAGAATGGCCGCAATAAAGGTCTGGTCGACCTCCATGGAGAAAGGCATGATCTTCCACAGCAGCGTGTAGAAGGCGATGATGCAGAGCGTGGTGACGGCCACGGAGACGAACACACCGACGGAGAAGGCTACGTCGCGGAAGCGAACGAGGATGTAGAGCGCCATGCAGACCATTGCAAAAAGGACTGCCAAGACGGCGCTGTTCTTGATGTCGTCCGCCATGCTGGGGCCGACCTTCTGCGAGCTTTGGATGTTGTCCGAGGCGAACTGCTCCTGTGTGGCGTTGCCAAGGAAGGGCTTGAGGCCGGCGTAGAGCTTGCCGATGATTTCGTCGTCGATGCCGGCCGAGTTGTCCGTGATCTTATAGTTGGTCGAGACGCGCACCTGATTCTGCGAGCCGATGGTGATGACGCTGACGGATCCGCCTTTGAATTGCGGTTCGAGGGCCGCACGCACCTCGTCGGTGCGAACATCCTTATCGAAACGGATCACATAGTTGCGACCGCCGGTAAAGTCGATGCCGTTGTTGAGGCCGATCGTAGCCATCGAAACACAACCGAGAAGGATGATGGCGAGCGGGATGATGTAGCCCACTTTACGCTTACCGAGGAAGTTGATCTTCGGATCGTTGAGGAAGTTCTTCGAGATCGATGTGGTGAAGGTCAGGTGCTTGATCTTCTCCTTAGCTAAGAGGGCTTCGTAGACGAGACGTGTGATGAAGACAGAGGTCAGGAAGGATGAGATCAAGCCGATGATCAGCGTAGTGGCAAAACCGCGGATGGGGCCGGTACCAAAGACAAAGAGTACGACACCGGTGATGATTGTCGTGAGGTTCGAGTCAAAGATGGCGGAGAAGGCATTAGAGTAACCGTCTGCAATGGCACGCGCCAAAGGTTTGCCTGCGCGGAGCTCCTCTTTCGATCGCTCGTAGATAAGCACGTTAGCGTCGACTGCCATACCGAGCGTAAGCACCATACCGGCGATACCGGGCAGGGTGAGCACAGCTTGGAAGGAGGCGAGGATACCCATCGTAAAGAAGATGTTGATGACGAGGGCGCCGTTAGCAATCATACCCGGCAACAGGCCATACATAGCGCACATGTAGACCATGAGGAGGATGAGCGCGAGGGCAAACGAGATGATACCGGCGTTAATGGCTTCCTGCCCGAGCGACGGCCCGACGATGTCTTCCTGCACAATGTTGACCGAGGCGGCCATCTTACCCGACTTGAGCACGTTGGCTAAGTCCTTGCCTTCATCTTGGGTGAAGTTACCCGTGATCTGCGACTGGCCACCGGTGATTTCTGACTGTACCGTGGGGGCGGAGTAGACCATGCCGTCGAGTACGATGGCGATGCTACGCTTGATGTTCTCCTTGGTCAGGCGGGCCCATTCACGGGCACCTTCGGCGTTCATCGTCATGCTGACTTGGTACTGTGGGCGGCCGATCTGCTGCTGGGCGAAGTCGGCCACGGCATTCGTGACTACGTCGCCACTCAGGGCGGGCGTACCGTCACGGTTGGTGACCTTCAGGGCAAAGAGCTGATAGAATTGATCGTTATCGTCCATCGCCTTCACGCTCCAGCGGAAGAGGACATTGTTGGGCAACACAGCCTTCACTTCGGGCCGGTTGAGATATTCGGTGATCTTGTCCATGTCCGTCTTCTTGGCGTAACCTACGACGGGACCGGGAACGAGGTAGCGACCGGTGCGGTCGACATTCAATTGCAACAGGGCAAAGAGCGGGTGCTCCTTGGCGTATTCTTCGGCGGTCATCTGACCGGCTGCAGGCGACTGTTGGCTTTCGGCGTTAATCTGCGCCATGAGCGAATCGGTCTCTGAGGTGGTTGAGTCAGCCTTGGCCGTGAGGTCAGATTTGGCGGCGGTAGCCGTTGTATCGGTCGTGGCGGTGGACGAAGACTTTGTGGACTTCAGCGCCTCCGCCAAAGCGTGGTCAGCGGCGGTGAGTTGCTGTCCGATCTCGGTCAGGTTGTATGTCTCCCAGAACTCCAGATTGGCGCTACCCTGCAAGAGTTTGCGGACACGTGCCGGCTCCTTCACACCCGGCAGCTCGACAAGGATACGACCAGCCGTCTCGAGGCGTTGGATGTTGGGCGACACGACGCCGAAGCGGTCGATACGTGTGCGCAATACATTAAATGAATTGTCGATAGCGCTCTGCAGCTCCTCTTTCAGTACGGCAATGACTTGCGCGTCGGAGCTTTGGGGAGTGATTTTATCTTTCAACTCAAAGGTGCTGAAGAGGGCTGCAAGATGAGCGCCCGGATCCAGCTTCTTGTATTCTTCGGCAAACAAATCGATGTAATTCTTCTGGCTGGTTGCCTGACGGGCATAAGCCGCATCGAGCGCCTTGTTGAAGTTGGCGTCGGGATTATTGTCCGCCAGCGAACGAACGACATCGGGCACGTTAAGCTCCAATACGACGTTCATACCGCCCTTCAGGTCAAGCCCCAAGGTCACCTCCATTTCGCGGCATTGCTTCAGCGTATAGGCGCCGAACCAGACCTTCTTGTTGGCCAATGAGTCTAAATAAAAACTCTCTTTAGCAGGGTCCCCGTTAGCATACTCGGCGGCTTCCTTGTAGTATTTTCTCGTCACAAACGAGAAGGAGAGATAGTACAAGCAAACCAAAGCGAGCAGTATGGAGAAGACCCTCACGAATCCTTTGTTCTGCATTTGAAATTCCTGATTTATTGTTATTTATACCTTATTCTTTTTTTTCAGGGCGCAAATATAGCGCGTTTTTTATTCCAACTACATGGAAGAGAACCTTTGCAAAAGCCCCATCAATACAGGGAAGTAGCCCCCCAATGAGGCCTTACGAAAGGGGGCTATTCGGCCGTCGGTGCGGGGATGGCGTCCATGATGGCGAAAAGCTCGCCAACCGTCTCAGCGCGCAGCATAGCTACACGCGTCGGCTTGAAGTCCGGTATGCCTTTGAAGAGCGGCGTAGCGGCCAAGTGGCGGCGAATATGGAGGATGCCACGACGCTCGTCAAGACGCTCTACACTCTGCAAAACCTGCTGCTTGAGCACATCGAGATACCACGCGAACGGCTCTGGCGGGAGCGGTTCACCCGTCTGTAGATAGTGCTTCACCTCACGGAAGATCCACGGTCGACCGATGCAGCCACGCCCGATCATCACACCATCGACGCCGTAACGGTCAAAGACCTCGCGACAACGCTCGGCGGAGGTTATGTCGCCGTTGCCGATAATGGGAATCGTCATGCGGGGATTCAACTTGACGGCGCCGATGAGCGTCCAGTCGGCTTCGCCGGTGTACATCTGCGCGCGGGTGCGACCGTGGATCGTCAGGGCGGCGATGCCACAGTCTTGCAACTGTTCGGCCAGCTCGACGATGATACGATGATCGGCATCCCAACCGAGGCGCGTCTTGACGGTCACAGGGATACGGACAGCACGAACGACGGCGCGCGTGATCTCGAGCATGAGCGGCACGTTGCGCAACATGCCGGCTCCGGCGCCTTTGCCCGCCACCTTCTTGACAGGGCATCCGAAATTGATGTCGAGCACGTCGGGCCGAGCGGCCTCGCAAATCTGTGCGGCCTCGACCATGGACTGAACATCGCGGCCGTAGATCTGTATCGCCACGGGTCGTTCTTCGTCGCGCACCCGCAACTTTTCTTCGGTGCGGCTGACGCCACGGATGAGCGCGTCGCTCGACACAAATTCGGTGTACACCATATCCGCGCCGAAATGTTTACACATCAGTCGGAAGGCGGCGTCTGTGACGTCTTCCATCGGCGCCTGCATGACGGGCCGATCGCCTAATTCAATTGTTCCGATTTTCATCTTCCTCTTTGTACCTATAATATATGTATGAGGGCCTTTTCTTGATTCCGCCCATAGAATGCTCCCTATCCTCTGCCCTCTAAAAAAAGGAAAGGCGAAGATTCACATCTTCGCCCCCTCAGAAGAATTTTAAACACTACACCAGAGCGGCGATATGATGGGCAATGCGCCGCTCTTAATCTCAAAAAAACAATGTCTCGTGGAGCCCGCCGCGGTTCGACGCCCGCCTCTCGGAGTCGCTGCCTTGCGTATATTCTCTCTCCTGCGTGGCGTAAGGGCTCGCTGTGACCAATTTGATCGAATTCGACTGTTTTGATTGCTGTTTCTTAGTGGAAAACGTCAAATAAATTTCTTTTCGACGCCAAAAGTACACCCCTTTTCATTTTATGCAAGTCTGAGAGACGTAGCGCGCCACTTCTCGCCGGTCAGTCTGCACGGTTTCGAACTCCGACGTCACCGCACAGCTGCCCATGGGTACACGCTCGTTGCGGTAAATCATGCCACTCTCCACAACGCGCCGGGCGGAGGTGTGGAACTCGCGGGCTCCGGTTTCGGATTCGATGCGCGCGATGTTGTCCGCTCGCACGCCACAGCCGGGCATGACGACGATACGTCCGTCGGCCTGGCTCACCAGCTCGCGGAGGAGGGGGATACCCTGCACGGCGGTCGCTTCTTGGCCGGAGGTGAGCACGCGATCGACGCCATGACGGATCAGTAGCTCGAGTGAGGCGCGCGGATCGCGGCAGACGTCGAAGGCGCGATGGAAGGTGACCGAGAGCGGTCGGGCGGCGGCCATAAGTCGGTCGAGGAGGGGCTCGTCGATGTCGCCGTCGGGCGTTAGGCAGCCGATGACGACGCCTTGCACGCCGAGCTGGTGGGTTACCTGGATGTCGTGAAGCATGGCACCGACCTCGGTCGCGGTATAGAGAAAGTCGCCGGCCCGCGGACGGATGAGGACGTGGATCGCGATCCGCTCAGTGGACTGTCGCGCCATGACGATCTCGCCATAGCTGGGCGTTGTGCCGCCTTCGGGTATGCCGGCGCAGAGTTCCACGCGTGCGGCTCCGCCAGCTTCGGCCTCCACGCAGCTTTGCGCCGAGTTGGCGCAGACTTCGATGATTCGATTCATATCTCTATAATCAGGAATAGAGGGACAAATGAAAAGCTAAAAACTATACTCTAAAAATAGTGCACTTTCGACGGGCAATGATAACCTAAATCCTAACATCAAAGGCTACCCGCCAACCTTCGCTCGCCCTTTCCGACAAAAAAGAGCCTCTTCAATAATCGCAGACACCCCTTCTCTCTAAAAAAGAAGCCCTTCAACAATCCCCGACATCTCAATACCTAAAAATATACTACTCCAAACTCCCACCAACACCCCTACCCTCTTAAAAAATACTCCACCAACAGCCATCACCCCTCCTACCCCAAAAAAGACCTCTTCACCGATTCCCATCAACACCTCTACTCCCAAAAAGTGAATACTACCGACCAAAAACAATATCCCTACGCCTCCCAAAAATCTCTTTACCGACTCCCATCAACTCCCCTACCCCCAAAAAGCGAATACCACCGACTGAAAACAATCCCACTCTCCCCTAAAAAAATGCTCTCCCGATAACAATCAACACCTCAACCCCCAACATCTAAACAACCAACACTCCCACAAACACCTCAACCCCCAACAAAAAACACCCAACAACAAACATCAAACAACGAAAAACGACCGGATACCTGCGAGCGATGCTCGGCAAGTATCTGGTCGTTTAGGGATGAGCGTGAGCGACTGACGGTTAGCCCTCTTCCGGAAGATGGATATCGGGATTGCCGCTATCTCCGGCACCTCCGGTGCCGGACCCACCGCCGGCGCCTCCGCCGCTGTCGGGTTTCTTGCCGGCGCCGCTATCGCCGCCGGGCTTCTTCGGCTCTTCCTTCTCGGGGAGGTGAATGTCCGGCTTGCCGTCGTCCTTTCCCGGTTTTTGGGGCTTGGGTTCCTTCGGCTGTTTCGGCTGCTTGGGTTGCTTCGGATCCTTCGGTTTCTTGTCGGCGTTCGTCTGCCGGTTCGCCAGAGTGGACTTCTGATGGTTGATGTGCGACGTTACGCTCTCGACAAAGCCGCGATATGGGACGTCGCCATTCACTACGACGAGGGCGTTGACTGTCTCTATGAGCTTGAGGTACGCTTCGTCGCAGGCTTTGCGCTTCTGCTTAATGACGCCCGTCAACTCCGATCGCTCCTCTTTGGCTCGCTTCTTAACTGCCGCCAAGTAGGCCGTTTGTTTCTGCTCCAGATCGTCGACAAAGTCCTTTATACCGGTCTGGGTGAGCTTGCTGACATCCATCGCGCGGAAATCCTGAATCAGGTTTCGCAGTGTGCCGGACTCTTGGTTCTGTGGCTGATCGACGATACTGCCGCCGCCGTACTTCTTGAATACGGCCACCGCTTCGGCACCGACCTTGGCCTTCTCCTTGTCTGGATGTCCCGAAACGCCTCGCACGAAAGTGTAGAGCTTTGTGCAAGAATCGTCGCGCTGACGATCCAAGCTCGACACCTCGGCCGCTGACGGCACACTGGATGCGGCCTTGAGCGCCGTATCAAACTCTCCGAAAGCCTTGCCGTGATTCTCGACGTCCGTCTTTAGTCCAGCCGTATATCCAGAAGCCGATTCGAGCAGCGGCAACTGGTCTGTCTCGTTCTTGACTAACTCTTGGAACCCAAAATCCTCCTGCACTCGAAGTCTCGCAATGTTGATAGTTGATATTTTCATGACTAACTCGCTATAAAAATGGTATCTGTTTGGGGTGCGAAGATCTATCTTTTTTCTGACCTTCCAAATTTTTCCCATCAATGGCAGTCATTTTTTTGATTTTGGTCTATCGTCATTCATCGATCATACAAAAATTTTACAGGAAGAATGATTGTAATCCATCGACAGCAAAAACTTTTTCAGGGAAGGCCATTGTAAGCCGTAGACAGCGCTTACTTTTCAAGGAAAGCGAATTGTAAGCCGTCGATAGCATTTACTTTTTCAGGAAAGCCAATTGTAAGCCGTAGACAGTGCTTACTTTTCGAGGAAAGCGAATTGCAAGCCGTCGATAGCGTTTACTTTTCAAGGAAAGCCAATTGTAAGCCGTAGATAGCGCTTACTTTTCAAGGAAAGCCAATTGTAAGCCGTCGACAGCAAAAACTTTTCAAGGGAAATTCATTGCAAGCCATCGACAGTACAAACTTTTTGAGGGAAGCTGATTGCAGGCCGTCTATAATACATTATATAGATAAAGAGATGATTCGTCAGTCGTCTACCCTATTTCTTTTTAGAGGAAAGTGTGACCGATTTCCATTTTTGATTCATCTTAAAACAAATATAGGCCATATATTTGCGGCAAACCTACAAAATGAACGAGATGAAAATCGTTGTTTACCTCCTTCTCCTCGCCTCCCTCGCCGTACGGGCTGTCGCGCGAGAGCCGGTGCTCGATCGGGCGCACATGAAGTGCCTCTACCGTTATGTTTACACCTTCGACACGCTGAAAAACGAGTTGCGCGACGACTTACTTATTCTCCAAATCGGGAAAGAGGTGTCGAAGTGTTACAGTTACTACACCTTTCAATGTGACTCGCTACGGCGCACGCCCGATGGGGCAAAAGTCTGGAGCGAGCTGTTCCGACGAGCGATAGAAAAGGATGGGATCTATGGAGACTTCCCACACGTCCGAATGAGCACCTATGTCTATAAAAATTACCCGAAGGGACAGATGACAATCACAGATCGGATTTCTTTACAGGACTATTGCTACGTGGATTCGCTGCACGCACAGACGTGGACGATGGGCGACAGCACGCGCGAGGTGTTAGGATATACGTGTCAGCAAGCGACGGCCGACTTTCGCGGTCGCCGATGGACGGCTTGGTTCGCGATGGACATCCCCGTCAGCGACGGCCCGTGGAAGCTCGGCGGACTGCCGGGGCTGATCCTCGAGGCGTATGATGAGTGGCAGCAACATGTGTTTACTGCCGTCGGCTTAGAACGGGTGAAAGATGAACTGATCATTTTTAATCGACCGTTTAGAGGTAATCATAGATTTGAGCAAACGAACCGCCTTGAGTTTCTCCGTATGGAGCGGCGATTCCTGATGGATTCTAATTCTTTTATCCAAATGGAGACAGGTATTGACTTGCTTGGCGATGAACCCAATCGAGTGATGCGATACGACCTGTTGGAACGTGATTACTGATTTCGTAAGCGATGAAGACGACTGTTTTTCTCTTACTTTTTTCTGCGCAAGTCTTGGCGCAACATCACACAAGACTTAATCCAGCTACGATAGAGGTGCATTATCACCACACGATGCAGCGCGACACAGTGAGACGTCTGGCGACGGCCGACTTTCGCGGTCGCCGATGGACGGCTTGGTTCGCGACGGACATCCCCGTCAGCGACGGTCCGTGGAAGCTCGGCGGACTGCCGGGGCTGATCCTCGAGGCGTATGATAAGGGCCATCAATATACGTTTACAGCTGTCGGGCTGGAGCGGGTAGCGGAGGAGCCGATCGTCTTCACCCGTCGCGGAGGGAAGAATGGCTACCGGACAGTGGACAGGCATGCTTTCCTCAAAGCGAAAATGTTCGATTTGACGCACGGCGGTGCACTCGGCGCCTCTGGTCTGAAGTCGACGGACTACGAGCCTATATATATGGATCTGATAGAGAGGGACTACCGGTGATGAGACACTTTCATCGCAGCGCATCTGCTGCGTTACCTGCGACACTCTGGCTCGGTCATGTGCGTAAGCACACTCCCATCGCCATCGGCCTGGGATGCCTTGCATCTGTACTACGCTGCAAGGTCGCATTTCATACGCTCCTGATTTCGTTAGCCCTCATGACGGGCATCGCGGCCACGGCCCAGCGGGTGACGCTATCGGGAACGGTGACCGACGGCGCTAACGGCCAACCCATAGCGGGTGTGCTCGTCACGGTGCGGCCTTCCGGAGCGCAGAAAGTGCTGGCGTTCACGCAAACGATGGCTAACGGACGGTTTGAAGTGACGCTGACGGCCGACGCGACCGATCGCGTGCTCCACTTTTCGATGATGGGCTACGCCGCACGCACGCTCCCGATCGAGAAAGGTCGGACGACGTACGACGTGACCCTTAAAGAACAGGCCACAGCGCTGCGGGAGGTCGTCATCCGCGCTCCCAGCATTCACGAAAGGGGAGACACCATCACGTATATCGTCTCCCGATTTGCGACAACGGCCGACCGCTCGCTGGGAGACGTCCTCAAAAAGATGCCAGGCATCGAAGTCGAGAAGAGCGGGGCCATCACCTACAACGGAAAGGCTATCAACAAGTTCTACATCGAGGGTAAGGACATGCTGGAGGGCCGATACGGCATAGCGACGAACAATATCCATCCCAGCGACGTGGGTAGCGTGGAGGTGATGGAGAACCACCAACCGGTGAAAGCGCTGGAGAACATCTCTTTTTCTCAAAACCCGGCCATTAATATCCGGTTGAAGGAGGACGCCAAGGCGCGCTGGGTGGGGACAGCCAAGGCGGCCGTCGGCGCGAGTCCTTTCCTTTGGGAGGGAGAGCTGGCGCTAATGCGTTTTAAGCGGAAATCGCAAACGTTGAACACGTTGAAGTCGAACAACACGGGTCGCGACGTGACGCGTGAGTCCGCGTTGCTCATCGACGGCGAGCGTGCCGAATCGGCTCTCAAGGAGCATATCGACGTGTCCCCTGACCGCCTGCGGGCTATCGACGGCGACCGCAGTCGTTTCAACCGTTCTCACCTCGTGACGACGAACAACCTCTGGGGCGTGTCTAAAGATTTTGACCTCACGTCGCAAGTCACCTATGGCAACCACTGCCTCACGTCCGACGTGGCCAGCAGCCAGACGTATTTCCTCGATGACTCGACCGTTTTCACCGAATCTGACGAGCACACCCTCAGCCGCCACCACACCTGCACGGGCGACATCACGCTGACGGCCAACACCCCGTCCTTATACGTGCGCAACAAGCTGCAAGTCGACCTCCGGTGGGACGACACGCAGCAAACCGTCCGTGGCACCTACCCCAACCGTCAAGCAGCCACGCTCCCCCGCCGTTCCTTCTCCGATGAATTGGAGCTGATCCGTCGCCACGGCCGTCGCGCCTACTCGCTCCGCTCGCTCAACGTCTACCGCGCCCATCCGCACCGCCTCACCGTCCGCCGGAGCGACGGCGACGAGCAGCAACAGCGCGTCGAGTCGTCCGTTTTTTATACCCACACGCATACGGCGCTCTCGTTCTATTTCGACCCCGTCGCCCTCTCCCTGCGCACGGGCCTCGTCGGCACCTGGAGGAGCTTGCGCAGCGCGTTGACCGGCCTCTCGGACTCGCTCGGCAGCCTCCGCAACGACATGTCGACGCGTCGCCTCCGCCTGTACGTCTCCCCCGAGCTGGCGTATCGTCACGCCGACCTAGAGGCGACCGTCCGACTGCCGCTCTCCCTCCTTCCCTATCGCCATACGGACCACATCACCGGTCGCACGACCACGCGCGGACACCTTCTTTTTGCGCCCACGGCTTACATCCAGTGGCACCTCACCTCGCGACTCACCCTGTCCGTCGACGGTCGCCTGTCCCCCATCGCGCCCGACGAGCAGACGTTTTACGAAGGCCTTATCCTGCGCGATTATCGCCATCTGTCGCAGGGACTCATCGACGACCATTTGGGGCAACACATCTCGGCCGACATCACCGTCCGTTACCGCTATCCGCTTCGTGCGCTGTTCGCCCACGCCTCTGCCGGCTACATACAACGTCGCCGTCCGCACACCGTCGACAGCCGTTTCCTCGGCGCTTACCTCCTCCAGACGACCATCCCAGAGGCCACCGACACTCGGTCGTGGACGGCCGACGCCAGTCTGAGCAAGGGTATCGACGCCCTTCGGAGCATCGTCACCCTGAGCGCCAGCTTCCTCTCCACCCGAGGCGTGGCCTACCGCAATCGCGTGCCCACTTTTTTCACGTCTACAAATCGCGATGCCAGTTGCAAGCTCTCCACCCGTCTCGCGACGTGGTGCAACACCGCCTACGAGCTCTCGCTTTCTCAGAGTACCGTTCACGTCGACCGTCCCGACCTCCGCTCCTCCTACCTCGACCTCTCCCAACGTCTCACGCTACACCTCATCCCGCATCGCATGTGGAGCCTACGCCTCACGGCCGAGCACTACAGCAACGAAATCGCCCCCCGCCTCCGCAAGCAACTCCTCCTGGCCGACGCCGAGCTGACGTGCAGCCTGAAAGGTGGCTGGGAGGTAAACGTTTCCGCCCGCAACCTCTTCAACCGCCGCACCTACGCCTACACCCTTTATGACGGCCCATCGACATTCCGCAAATCCTATCTCCTCCGCCCACGCAACCTCACCGTCGGCCTCTTCTTCCGCTTCTGACGCCCCCTCCTCACCCGACATCTCCCCTCCCATCAAACAGAAAGCCCTATTGCCTCATAGCGATAATCTTTTCCATTTAAGGATAGCACTAAATCCTCACATCAACAGCCCTTTCGATTGAAGGGAAGAGCTATTTTTTCACAGCGATACCTCTTTCGATTCAAGGAGAGCACTATTTTTTCATAGCGACAGCCCTTCTTTTTCGAGGGAGGAGCTATTTTTTTCAGACAATTACCCTTTCGATTTAAGGAAAGCGCTATTTTTTACAGCGACAGCCTTTTCTTTTTGGGGTAAGAGCTATTTTTTTCGGACAATTACCCTTTCGATTCAAGGGAAGCACTATTTTTTCACAGCGATAGCCTTTTCTTTTCGATGGAGGAGCTATTTTTTTCAGACAATTACCCTTTCGATTTAAGGGAAGCACTAAATCTATACATCGATAGCCCTTTCTTTTCGATGTGGTTGCAACTATTCCCCCCAAAAGCAGAAGCCCCGAGGTCGGAGCAAGTGGACTGATTGTTAGTTGGAAAGGCGTGGATATGCCTCCGATTGCGTCGAGCGTAAAAGGCAGAAAAGTGCGGATCCGAGCAAGAGTTCTGTTACCAAACCATTACCCCGTCCAACGACAGGTAACGACGGTGCAGTGATGGGTAACTGAGGTTCTTTCACACACGGTGCTTTTGCATTGATATACAGGAATCTGCGCAGGTAACGGGCGCTTTGAACCGGGTAATTTTGCCCACAGTTTTCAAAGCGTATG
>ERZ773077.977-NODE-977-length-20551-cov-10.262783_pt1 | contig 20551 bp, 19 predicted proteins | sample MGYA00580612_ERZ773077 | MGnify/ENA primary metagenome ERZ773077 (study PRJEB29015, sample SAMEA2737971) | human oral metagenome | biome: human oral; feature: human-associated habitat; material: dental | place: China | collected 2021 ...
TAATAATAACCCTTTTTGAGATAACAGTTCTGTTTGCTTGAGCGCATGATGAAGTACGTTTTGCCTCCATGAAAAAACCTGCTCGATTTTGACCGCACTTTTCACTTCTGCCCACGCAGTGATGCGTTTACTAAAGTACCATTGTTGGCGATCAAAGCCGTGCATATTTAAACGAGAAGAAAGGGGGCGCAGACGTAAATCTCCTGCATAGCGTTCACCAATTTTTACCTTGTGTGGTGCTTTCCATTGCGCATAAATTCGCTGTTCGGGCAAATGCTCAGCGAGTTTGGCGACAATGACCAGCGTTTGAAAATCTTGTTGATGTAATATTTCTTGCACGGTGAATTCGGTGTGAAGGGGGTTCGGCAGATGGGCGATGTTATCCGCTTGTTGAAGAAGTGACAGGGCAGGGTAATGCACATAAATCAGTTGTGCTAAACACAGTAAACAATAGGCAAGAAAGGTGGATAAACACGTTAATTTAAGGCAATAACACAGTAACATTATAAGTAATATCGGAAATGCGATATAGGCACCCATTTCCCATGATAAAAGCCAATTATCCGGTAAAACGAGCAGTGTTAATCCGCTGAAAATCAGGCAACCGGCGAATTTATCTAATGAAATAGTCACGTTTTTAACCGCACTTTATTATTTAACTCAAGGCGTAATATGAAAGAAAACCGAGGGGAGAGATAAACCGGCGAATCAATAATGCGTGCAAGATCGCAAATTTAGAAAAATTAAGGTAAAAACGATGAAATGAAACGTAAATTTATTTGATCATTTGAGGAAGTTCTGTTATTTATTACGCCTTTCAAAAACTAGGGTCTGTTTTAATTTTGGTGTTACTTTGATAATCCGCAAAAGCAACACAGATAAGTGGCGTTTTAGACGTGTTAAATGGATGCGTTTTTTATTAGGAGATACAAATGAGTAAAGCGTCTTTGAGCTTATTAGCGTTAGCCGGTGTTGAGCCGTACAAAGAGAAAAAAGGCGAAGAGTATATGAATGAGCAGCAAGTGTTGCATTTCAGAAAAATCCTTCAAGCTTGGCATGATCAAATTAGAGATGAAGCGTCTCGAACTGTCGCGCATATGCAAGATGAGGCGTCTAATTTTCCGGATCCCTCTGATAGAGCAACGCAAGAAGAGGAATTTAGCTTGGAATTGCGTACTCGCGATCGTGAGCGTAAATTAATGAAAAAAATCGAAAGTACCTTAAAAAAATTAGATAACGACGATTTTGGATATTGCGAATCTTGTGGCGTAGAAATTGGCATTAAACGCTTGGAAGCGCGCCCGACAGCGGATCTTTGTATTGACTGTAAAACCTTAGCGGAAATTCGCGAAAAACAAATGGTCGGTTAATTCGACTCAAAACAGATAAAAGTGCGGTCAAAAAACACCTTATTTTTCGACCGCACTTTCACGTTATTTTTCTGATAAACGGAGATGTCTTATTTTTACCTATATTAAAAATCTTTTGAGTAAGAAAAGCCAAAAACATCCGGCGACTCAACATGATGTTAAAACCTCACCTAAAAGACCCTCTATCACAGTGACTGAACCTGTAAAAAACAAGGTTCAGGGTTCATCATCCCACAATAAAAGAAACACCCCTAAAAAAGATTGCAAACATAGCATTAAGGCATCCGTGCATGGCATTACACCGCGTATGTTTAATCGTAATGCATTAACGGTGGTGGAAAAATTACAACGCCAAGGGTATGAAGCCTATGTGGTTGGTGGCTGTTTGCGTGACTTATTGTTGGGTAAAAAACCGAAAGATTTTGATGTGGCGACCAATGCCCGTCCGGAACAGATTCAGGCGATTTTTCAGCGTCAATGCCGTTTAGTGGGGCGACGTTTTCGCTTAGCGCACGTGATGTTTGGACGTGAGATTATTGAGGTGGCGACATTTCGCGCCGGCCATGCAGAACATCATAACGAAAAGCTGGCTAAGCAAAGCGAAGAAGGCATGCTGTTGCGTGATAACGTGTATGGCACCTTGGAGCAAGATGCGGAACGCCGTGATTTTAGCGTAAACGCCCTCTATTACAATCCACAAGACAACACGTTGAAAGATTATTTCAACGGTATTGACGATTTAAAAAACGGTAAATTACGTTTAATCGGCGATCCCGTTACCCGTTATCAGGAAGATCCGGTGCGGATGTTGCGTTCTATTCGCTTTATGGCGAAATTGGATATGTTCTTGGATAAACCCAGTGATGCGCCGATTAAATCCCTTGCCCATTTGCTCAAAAATATTCCACCGGCACGTTTATTTGAAGAAAGCTTGAAGCTATTGCAAAGTGGCTACGGTGTCAAAACTTATCGGCTATTACGTCAATACGGTTTGTTTGAGCCACTTTTCCCATTATTAACGCCCTATTTTACCGAGTATGAAGATAGCATGACGGAAAAAATGATTTTGCGTGCGCTAACTTCAACGGATGAGCGCGTGGCGGACAAACTCCCCATCAATCCGGCATTTTTATTTGCCGCCTTTTTTTGGTATCCCTTACGCGAACGGGTTGAGGTGTTAAAAAATGAAGGGGGGCTGAATAATTACGATGCTTATGCGTTAGCCTCAAATGATGTACTTGAGCAATTGTGTAAAAGTTTAGCCGTACCGCGTCGCCATACGGCCGTTATTCGTGAAATTTGGTTATTGCAATTACAGTTTTTAAAACGTACGCCAAAATCCGTACAACGTGCCATTGAGCAAGCAAAATTTCGTGCCGGCTTTGATTTATTGGTTATACGCGCAGAAATTGAGGGTGGTGAAGCGGTGGAATTGGCGGCATGGTGGCATGAATACCAATTTAGCAACGAAAGCCAACGACAAGATTTGGTAAAAGAGTTACCGAGTCAGCCTAAAAAACGGAAATATCATCGTCGTAAGCGACATCATTCTGCGAAAAAGGTGAGTCATGAATAAGGTGTATATTGCCTTAGGGAGTAATCTTGAACATCCTCAGGCGCAACTGACAGCCGCATTGCAGGCGTTAAATGAGCTTTCTGATTCAAGATTAACGGCGGTGAGTTCTTTTTATCAAAGTAAGCCACTTGGGCCACAAGATCAGCCGGATTATGTGAATGCGGTTGCCTGTTTGGAAACCTCACTTGCGCCGCTGGCATTGTTGGATGAATTACAGCGTATTGAACATGAACAAGGGCGTGTTCGTTTGCGCCGTTGGGGAGAGCGTACATTAGATTTGGATATTTTGCTTTATGCAGATCACATTATTCAGTCAGAACGCCTGACCGTGCCGCATTATGATATGCATCAGCGCGAGTTTGTGATCATTCCATTGGTCGAGATCGCCCCGCATCTTGTGTTGCCAAATGGACAATCAATCCAAACGCTTGCGCAGAAATTTGCGGATCATCATATGGTGATTGTGAAACACAAAAATGAAATTCACCTCGAAAATTGACCGCACTTAAATACGTAAATCAAAGGCAAATAAAAAGGTGCGCTATGCACCTTTTTGTCATATAAGAATTGTAGCGTGCAACTTGTTGCACGAAATCGTGAATGCCCGAAAGGGTTAAATAACGTTCCCTTGAATGTTAATTTAAGTAATTAAAAACTTTGACAACTTTGGTTACACCCGAAACATTACGCGCAATTTCCGCGGCAGCATTGCCCTGATCTTGGGTCACATTGCCCATGAGGAAGGCTTCATTATTTTCTGTTACCACTTTGATGTCACTGGTTTTCACTTTGGAATCAACAAGCATTTTGGATTTAATTTGGCTGGTAATCCAAGCATCTTTGCTCATTTGAGTAAAACTGACTTTTTCTCCTACACGAACTTCATTATAAACATCGTTGACGTTTTGTACGCCTTTGGCTAATCCTGTGGCAACGTCGCGCAAACTTTCATTTGGTATTTGACCGGTTAATAAGATACGACCACTATACGCAGTGACACTAATACGCGCTTCCGATTTAATTTGAGGATCTTTTTTGATGGCGGAATAGACGCGTTGTTCTAACGTTTCATCGTCAATTTGCGTTCCCATGGTGCGAGGATCGGTGGCAACTTTTGTCGCACCGGCAACCGCAGCACCACCAATCGCAGCGGCAACACAACCTTGTAGTAAGCAGGCTGTCGTTAACACAAGAACCAGTTTTTTTAATGGACTTATTAGCATCATTGTCTCCTTTGTCTGTGTGGTAATTATGCGCTAGTGTGGCTTGAATGGACGGTTTTTGTCAAGCTATGAATGAGAAAAGAGTTTAAAATCAATAAGTTCACAAATACTGTTAATAATAAATAAGTGATTTTCCAACAATCGGCTTTCTTTTGCGCTTGGCACCGCGATGTGTAAATCGTTTTCGGTCAAAATGCCTTGAATATGATCGTGGCTGCTACCGGTTAAAACAAGAGTTGTGATGTCTTTATTGACCGCATGCGTAATAATATTAAGCACGTTCTTTTCATTACCTAAAGGCGCGAATGCCACCAGCATATCGCCTTTTTGCGCAGTGGCGTTAAATTGGTGTTGATATAATTTTTCTAAGGCAAGATCAGAAATAAAGGTAGAACTGACCGCACTATCTAAGCTCAATAAAACAGAAGGAAAGCTCGGGCGTTTTAATTCGTAACGATTTAATAAATTCGCCACTAAGCATTGGGCATTAATATAAGAACGCCCCTCTCCGCACACAATCACTTTATTGCCTTGCAAGAGACAGCTGATCATGCGTTGTGCCGCCTCGACAATTTGTGTACTTAACAGGCTTTTGGCGTAAATATGAGTTTTAATATTTTCCTCATATAAATCATTGAGTTTATTTAGCATAGTGATTAATCAAGAAAGTTGGGGATCCATTGGATATCTTGGTCGGTTTTGCCGAAAGCGACTAAGTCAAAACGGCAGTCTACTAGTCCCAAAGCGATTTTTTATGGTCAAAATCAGTTATCTAAGAATCCTATTAAGCTAGATCGAAAGCGTGATTTAAGCACAGGTTCGGGCTGTATTTTTGGAATTTCAGGTTCTGGTAAGTCTGTATCAGCTAAGGCAGGGGAAATTATTCCCACTCTTCTTCGCTATACTGAGGATCAGATTATCATTGTTGATCCAGAAGACGAATACTCAGATATTGGGCGGGCATTCGGTGCAGAAGTGATTACGATTGCGCCTGGTTCTCCTCACCACTTTAACTTGATGGATTTACCCGACAAAGATAAGCTCCAGGGAGAAGATAGCGACCCGATTGGCCAAAAAGCTAATTTGCTGACGACTTTATTTGAAAATATCTTCTCTGAGGTTTCAGACGAAGAATTTGCGATGATTGACCGAGTAACCCGCTTAACCTATGAGCAGTCGGACAATCCAACCCTGAAAGATTGGCAGAAAGTCCTAGAGGATCAACCAGAAGCTGTCGCTCAAAATCTTGCCTTGAAGTCAGAACCTTATGCAGTTGGTTCTAATGACATTTTCGCTCATAAGACGAATGTCAATATGCAAAATCGCTTTATCATCTTTAACTTGAAGCAATTATCAGGGAAATTAAAACCCTTTGCCCTATTGGTGATTCAGGATTATATATGGAATCAAGTTGTCAATGCGCAAGGCAAATGGACAACTCATCTCTATTTTGATGAGCTGCAGCTCTACTTTAAAAATAAACTCCAGGCAACTTTCTTTACAGAGTTGTATTCACGTATTCGGAAATACGGAGCAATCCCAACTGGAATTACACAAAATCCAGAAACGGTTCTATCGATGGAAGAAGGGCGAAAATTGGTTGCTAACTGCGAGTTCCTGGTCTTGCTTAAATTGAAATTAACCGACCTAGAAGCCCTTTCTCAGGTGATTACTTTAACACCGTCCCTAGAGCGGTTTGTTTTGAGGCCTAAAGAAAAGGGGACGGGTTTGATTGTCGCTGGAGATACGATTGTGCCATTTGAAAATCCTATTCCAAAAGATACTAAATTGTATCAACTTGTCGCAACAGATGGATAAACATAGCCAAAGAAAGGAGAGAATGGTTTGGTAAGAGAAGATCGTTATCGACGCAAACAAGCGGTGAAAGAAAGAGTTGCTGAAAACCATTTCCGCTCCCCTAAAGAGGCTCGTCATCATTCCCGCGTCACCTATAAAGCATCAAAGAAAGATTATCGGACAGCCAGAAAGACTTATAAGCTCTATAAACGTCCGCAACCAACCTATACGGCTCGTTTCCTGAAAGGGAAATTACAAGAGGCTAAAGAAGAGCGATTGATCGCAAAGAAAGTCTATCAAGAAGCTCAAGAAAGAGCAGGAGGCTCCATCACTACAAGAATAAGAAGAGGAGCCCTTTCTTCTGCTAAGGCCAAAGCAAGAGGTAAGGTAGAAGAAGCTACTCAAGAAGATGATGTACTAGGGACTTGGGCAAGTGGTCGGCAGACGTTCCGACAAATAGAATATCAGAAACAAGCGACCAAGCAAGGATTCAAGGCTGGTACGGGAGTTAGTAAATTTCTGATTTCAAGAAGTTATGCGACAGCAAATAAGGGATATAACTTTGTAAGAGGAAATGGCTTTACTCGCACTCCTAAAGAACTTTCCTGGGAAGGGCAACTGAAAAGGAAGATGCGTAATGCTCGTATGCGGCTCAATCAGTCAAAATCAGGAAAAGCTCTGGAGCGAAGTAAGAAGGTTACACAATTTATTTCACGACCTTTAAAAACGATTTTAAAGAATCCTTTGTCCTTCAAGTCCTATCTCTTGTATTTCATTATCTTTAGTGTTTTAGGACTGTTTATGGGCGTATTTGGTGGCAGTTCTCCCGTTCAGCAGAATGAATTTGATTTAAACCGTTCCTGGCTTCATATCTCTAAAAGAGACCGAGAAAAGTCTACAGAGAAAGTGGATTATTGGACGAATATAGACGATATTCTCCACTACATGAATTTTCGCTATGGAAATGAATGGGAACCAGATACCGCTTGGAATGAAGGAACAGGGGGAGAAGTGGCTGCTTTTCTTGGACTCAATCATTTTTCGGATGCCTTAAATGATATTTGGGAAAATCTCAATAAAGATCCTCACCATTTGAAAACGATGGAAGATCTCTACGGGGAACACTCCAAGGTTAAATGGCTCAAGCTAACGAAAGATGAATTAGAAGACTATCGGGAGTTAAAGGAGGTTGCTAAAGAAGTTGGGCGTTATCCAACCTATCAGGAATTAGGCAATCCTTTCTATACAGAAGAAGATGAAGCTAACTACCAGACTCCTTTAGTGGTTTTAAAGCGATTTGGTTATGAAAGCAAGGATAAGATTTATGAACAAACACAACTTAAGGCGACGACAGGCCAATCTTTAAAAGCGGTTATGGCTGGTAAGGTGACCATTAAAGGTAGCGATGTAGAAATCAGCAGTAAAACTGCACGCTTCCTTTATAAAACGGTCGGCGCTATTCGTGTGCAAGATGGTGCAGAAGTTAAAGAAGGGGATGATATTGGTACAGTAAAGACCAATGGTTACCAGGAGATAGAATATCGGAAGCTGGAAGAAAAGGAAACCAAGGAGACAAAGGCCAAGTGGACGGCAGTTAATCCAGGTTTCTATTTTCAAGCAGTGACCTATAATCAAACAACTTCTGTTATCAGTGACTTAAATTTAGCCGGAGGTTTAGCTCAACGTGCAAAGGCTGTGAGGGAACAGATTAAGAAAAAACTCCCTGAAGCAACCGACAATGGTATAGCAGCCATGTTAGGAAACTTTGCGACTGAAAGTAGTATTCAAGCTAAACGTGCAGAGGGGGATTATCTGAATCCTCCTGTTGGTGCTACTGAAAGTTCTTGGGACGATGAAAATTGGCTCGCTATGGGTGGACCAGCTATTTATAATGGTTCTTATCCTAATATCTTACATCGTGGACTAGGACTTGGTCAGTGGACAGATACGGCAGATGGTTCTACTCGTCATACTCTCTTGTTGAACTTTGCACAGTCACGTCAGAAAAAGTGGTATGACCTGGAGTTGCAGATTGACTTTATGCTGGAAGGGGATGCTCCTTATTACATTCAGATTCTAAAATCAATTTTGACAAGCGATGAAGATGTTAGCACCTTAACCACTCGTTTCCTGAATAACTGGGAAGGCAACGCTGGAGACAAACTTTTAGAGCGACAAAGCAATGCCAAGCAAATGCTAACCTATTTCAAATTAGGTGGCTTATCTGGTGGCGGAACACTTGCTTCCTCTTGGGATTTCCCAGAAGAATACCGTGACAAGGTGAAAAATCCACCAACAGGCGCTTCGATGACAACACAGGCAGGAGGTGGCTATCCTGTTGGAGAATGTACCTGGTACGCTTATAATCGATTAGTTGAGCTAGGAAGCATTACTGACTTATCTGGTCGCTTTGGTTATCTAGGTAATGGTCAAAATTGGGTTAATAGCTTAGTTGCTTTGGGCTGGCGTTTTAGTGCGACCCCCTCTGTAGGGGCAGTTGTTTCTACAGCTGGCGGATTTGATGGAACGTATGTAGAGTTCGGCCATGTAGGAATTGTGGAGCATGTCAATCCTGATGGTTCATTCTTAGTTTCAGAGTGTAATTATGCTGGAGTTCGAGATCAGATTCATTGGCGTGTTTGCAGCCCAGCGCTTTACTATACATTTGCAACCCCAAATTAAATAGAAAGGAATAAAATCATGTTTAAAATGTTAGATGTTGAAAAATTAGATCGGTTGAAATGGCTGGGGATTGTGGCAGGTGTGTGCTTGCTGCTGGCCGTTGGCTATGGATTTGGAGCTGCTTTTTCAAGCAAACCAGCACCTAAGACAACTCAAAAGGTTGTCAAAAAAGAAAAGAAGAAGCCTGGAGTGGAGTTATCCCAGGCTTACGTAAAAGATTTTTTGATTGCCTATTTCACTAAAAAAGACCTAGGAGAAAACCGCAATCGGTATCTCCCTTTTATGACTGAAGGAGCTTATCGTCAGGAGGTCAATAAGGAAGAAGATCCTGGCATTAAGGCCTATCAGGGCTATGTAGTGGATTCTAAACTGAAAAATGTTATTAGCTACATCGATGAGGAAAACAAAACGGTATTAGTTAAGGTGACTTATACCAATACCTTATTACAGAAGAAGAACAACTATGAAAAAGCACAGACTGGAGTATCCAACCAGTCAACGCTACGATTAACTTATGCAAAGGTTGATGGCCGTTATCTTGTCAGTCGCATTGAACCGATCTTAATTGTAGATACCTTAAATGCTCAACAAGAAGCAGCTCTACAGAAGCAAAATCAAACAAGTACAGAAGAGACAACCGAGAAAGGAGAACAAGCAACCAATGACTAAAATTGAAAAGAAAGAAAAGGAACTCCAATCTATTCAGAAAAAATTGGCTGAGAGCAGAATCAAGACCCAAGAGTTAGAGGAAAAGGAAAGGGAGTTGAAAACTCAGGTCAATTTGCTTCGTTTTGAAGAAATGGCCGAGTTTATGACAGATCACAAAATTAGTGACTTTGAAGAGTGGTTCTCCTCAATTTAGAATCACCGAGAGCAAACTGGCATCGGCACCCACTTATATAGTATATGCGCAGAATCACCTTCTGGCAGACTTGCGAGGTGTAGCCTCAGATGAAGACATCCCCAAGATTATTAGAACTGAAGATGAGGTAACGACTACCAATGAAGGCGATATTATTTTCAATTTGATGACGGGGTTGGCCTCCATTGTCAGTACTCAGCACGCGGGTTATCTCTATACCCAGAACTTCGTTCGTTTGGAGCTTCACGAAAATATAGAGCCCTGGTATCTGGTTTACCTCTTGAATGAGAGCCCTAAGATTAAGCGACAATTATTGCAAGGTGTCCAAGGATCCAGCGTACTAAAGTACACCTTAGCCCAGCTCAGAGATTTACAAATTCCCAAGCTGCCTAATCTAGATAAGCAAGAATTGATAGGCAAGACTTATGCCATGACATTACGAAGGAAAAATCTTATGGAGCGAGTAGCTCAGGCAGAAGAGCAATTAATCTTACAATTACTGAAAGGACTTGAGAACTAGATGAAGGAGCTAGAATTTGAAAAGCAACTGATTGACTACCTGCAGCAGATTGCTGGTAGCAAGCAATGGGAGTATGCCTCCCATATTAAGACAACAGAGGATTTGTGGGAAAACTTCCGCCATATCCTATATGTGCTGAACCAAAAGGTGCTTAAGCAACCCCTTAGTGATAATGAGTTTGCGCAAGTTAAGCGCATCATTTCAGACTTGCGAACACCTTTCCAGGCTGGCCAATTCCTCTATGGTATGAATGGAGTCTCACAAATTGAAATTGACTTAGATAATGGCGAGCATAGATTCCTGACAGTCTTCGATCAGAATCAGGTTGGGGCCGGCAATACTTGCTACCAAGTAGTCAATCAAATTAAGCGTAAGGCTGTCTTGGCCGGCAAAGAGAACCGCATCTTCGACACCACACTCTTGATAAATGGTCTGCCTATTATTCAAATAGAAGAAAAAAGAGACGATGTGGATGTCAATGATGCCCTCAATCAGATGCATCAATATATTGCGGAGCACCAGTACGGAGACATCTACTCGACCCTTCAAATATTAGTAGCCATGACACCGAATAATGTCCGCTATATGGCCAACACAACGGCAGACCGCTTCAATAAGGATTTTGCTTTTCAATGGCAACGAGAAGACAATCGGAAGGTAAGAAACTGGAAGGAATTTTCGGACCTCTTCCTAAGTATTCCTATGGCCCATCGGATGGCGACCAACTATATGATTTTAGACGGGACGCCGAATAAACAAACCCTTAAGGTCATGCGACCCTACCAAGTCTATGCCACTCAACGCGTCATTGAAAAAATCAAAGCCACAGACTTCGAATTGGGGCACAATAAGATTGGCTATATTTGGCATACGACAGGGTCAGGGAAGACCATCACTAGTTTCAAGACAGCCTGGCTAGCTAGCCGGCTGCCTAATGTAGATAAGGTAGTCTTTGTCGTGGACCGGATTGCCTTGACGAAACAGACAAGCGAGAATTATAAAGCCTATAATCCAGATGAAGATATTGACTTTGATAACAAGGGGATTCAAGACACCGAGTCTACCACGATACTCAGCCGTAAGTTACGTAACAAGGGAGGAGGTATCATCGTCACCTCTGTCCAAAAACTTGGTAAATTGGTCAGTCGTGCTTCCTTCAAATCGCCAGATAAGAAGATTGTCTTCATCGTCGATGAAGCCCACCGCAGTACAAGTGGGGACCAGTTCGCTGATATCCAGAAAGCCTTCAAGAAGGCGGCTTGGATTGGCTATACAGGGACCCCTATGTTTGATGATACTACCAAGGGTTTACGTACTCAGGATATCTTTGGTGATTTACTTCACCACTATACCATTCGCGATGCCATTGCTGACCGAAATGTTCTAGGCTTTAAGGTAGACTTTGAGACGACCATCGACGAGGAAAAACTCAAACAAGATTATTTGCCTGATTACTTCAAAGCCCAGTATCCTAACTGGACTGACCAACAGATCAAAGACAAGATTGCCAATATGACCGCAGCAGATATTGATGAGAAGATACCCAATAACTTCTACGACAACAATGCAGAGCACGTGAAAATTGTGGTAGAGGATATTTTCGATAACTGGCGGAATCGCTCCAACGATGGACGCTATAATGCCATGCTGACGACACACGTGGGAGGCGGCCGTGCCAGCACGCCAATGGCCATGCAGTACTTCGACGAATTCCAACGCAAGAACGCTGAGCAGCGTGAACAGGGTAAATTTGAATTGAAGGTTGCTGTTACCTTCAGTAAAGACACCTCTAACGGTGATAATCAATTGGAGACAAATACAGGCTTGTCGCGCGCTATGGAGCATTATAATCAATTGTTTAGCACTAATTTCGGTATGGATAATGTGGCGGGGTACACCCAAGATGTCACCGCACGCCTCAATCGCACCATTGCCGACAAACAATTCTTGGATATTGTGATCGTAGTGGATCAGCTCTTAACGGGCTTCGATGCACCTGAACTGAACACACTCTATGTAGACCGGATTCTGAAAGGCGCCAACTTAGTTCAGGCATATTCACGAACCAATCGCGTGGCAGATATGTTAGAGAAGCCGTGGGGACGTGTCGTTAACTATCGTTGGCCGTCCGTTAACGAAAGACTCATGAATGAGGCGCTAGCTATATATTCCAATAGCGACTCAGCCAAATTAACAGATGCAGAGCGCAAAAAGCGCAATGAAGAAGAAGGTATTATTGAAAAGTCCTTTACTGATTTGTTGCTTGATGTGCGGACGACTGTTCGGAATTTAAGTCATCTGACAGAAGCCTTCACGGACTTACCGCGGAGTGAACGCCAGAAAGAGGAGATGCTGGTTCAACTTCGCAATTTCAATAGTGGCTTTGCGAAGCTCAAGCAATTTGACCAGGATTCTGAAGAAGTGCAAGAGACCCTAGGTAAGTATGGTGGCTTGAGAGAGGTTGCTGCACCCTACGATAGTCAGAATCCAGGCCACGCCAGTGGCTATGACTATGAGAATCCAGATCGCCTTATTATTGCTTTGGGGATGTCAGGGGATCAATGCGTCGCGCTCACGACGGCCTTGACCAACGAATTGAAGCGACACCTAGAAGAAAAACACGCCGGCAAGGGGGATTATCACTTTGACCTGAAATTAACCCATATTAAGGATGTTAAAGTCGATTATGATTATTTAACTGACTTACTAGAAGACTTGCTCAATCAGGTACACGATAAGCAACTGGATGAAGCTCGGTCAACGCGCAGTGAGATTGAACGATTTGCCTTGGGCTTAGAAGACCAACAATATGCTGATAAGATCAATCGTGCGGCAGACGCGATCTTGACAGGTGTTTACCCAGATAATCCAGATTTCAAATACCCTGCACGACTATCAGGGAGTGAGCAACTTATTCAAGAAGCTAGCACCAAGAGCATTGTGCGCGAGATACGACTCTTCCGGGTAAAATGGGGAATTATGGACGCGGTCAATAATGAAGATTTATTGACGATGATTTATAGTCATCGATTTGGCCAGAAAGATTTAGATGATAGTGGTAAACTTGGCGATATTCTCAAGCAGGGGGCAAAGGAATATCAAGATATGACCGATGATGAGGAAGTATTAGCCCTCAATAAGGTTAAGTACCGGAATGCTTTACGGCAGGCAATTTACGAATTGGCTGACCAATATTGTAATTATTAGATAGGGGGAGTATGCGTGAGTGATAAGAAGCGCAAGGTGCCAAAATTAAGATTCCCAGGATTTACTGACGCTTGGGAACAGCGGAAGTTGGGGGAAATGTCTGAAAAGATGGAGTATGGACTCAATGCTCCTGCAATGGAGTATGACGGGACCAATAAATATTTGCGTATAACGGATATTGATGAGGAAACGCGAGAATTCACGAAAACAAATCTCACTTCTCCTAGAATTAACCTTTCGGAATCAGCTCAGTATTTGCTTGTTAGGAAAGATATCTTATTCGCAAGGACGGGCGCAAGTGTGGGTAAAACATATTGTTATCGCGAGGAGGATGGGGATGTCTATTTTGCTGGGTTCCTTATTAGGGCTAGGATTAAAGAGACCTTTGATGAGGAATTTATTTTTCAATATACACTGACTAAAATGTATTCAGAGTATATTAATGTCACCTCGCAACGATCAGGGCAACCCGGAGTTAATGCTAATGAATACTCAAATCTACCAATTTTGACCCCTGATTTGTCAGAACAAGAAAAAATAGGCTTGATGCTTAGAAAATTCGACTCCCTCATCTCTCTTCATCAGCGTAAGCTAGATAATGTCAAAATGTTGAAAAAGTCTTTACTTCAAAAATTATTTCCTAAAGATGGAGAAAAAATACCTGAGTTAAGATTCCCGGGATTTACTGACGATTGGGAACAGCGGAAGTTGGGAAGTATGGCGACTTTCTCAAAGGGATGTGGATACTCTAAGTCGGATTTAATTGATTCAGGACATGAGGTAATCTTGTATGGACGTCTTTATACAAGCTATGATACAGTGATTAGTAGCGTCAATACTTACGTTGAACTGAACGATAAGTCGGTTATTAGTGTTGGTGGGGAAGTAATTGTCCCTGCATCAGGTGAGAGTCCAGAAGATATTGCTAGGGCATCAGTTGTGGAGAAAGAAGGGGTGGCATTAGGCGGAGATTTAAACATAATCAGGCCTAAATCATCGCTTGATTCTGTCTTTCTTGCCTTGTCCATTTCGAACGGTAGTCAGAAGAAAGAACTTAGTAAGAGAGCACAGGGGAAATCTGTGGTCCACCTTCATAATTCTGATTTAAAAGAGGTCATCATTTTATATCCAAAAGTCGAGGAGCAGAGTAAGATTTCAGATTTGTTTATTAGCTTTGACTCTCTCATCACTCTTCATCAGCGAAAATTAGACCATCTTAAAGAATTGAAAAAAGGATTGCTACAACAGATGTTTGTTTAGTAGCTAAGAAAGGAAATAAACTATGAGTAAAGAACAAGTTCAGTCTATCGCAAGTCAATTATGGGCAATGGCCAATGAATTACGCGGAAATATGGACGCTTCCGAGTATAAAAACTATATTTTAGCCTTCTTATTCTACCGATATTTATCTGATCACCAAGCGCAATACTTGCTTGATCAAGATATTTTGACACCGAAGGAAGGCGAGAGCCTTAACGATGCTTACCTTCGAGAAGCATCAGGTGATGACCTGCAAGATTATTTGCAAGATTTATCTGAGAGTTTAGGTTATGCTATTGCGCCAGAAGATACCTGGGAATCTCTGGTAAATAAGATTGATAATTCAGAAATTGTCGCCAGTGATTATCAGACAATATTTGAAAACTTCAATAAAAACGTTAGCCTCAATAAAGAAGCAGAAGCTGACTTTTCTGGCATCTTCAGTGATGTGAACCTAGGTGATTCACGCCTCGGTTCCTCCACCCCAGAGCGCGCCAAGTCCCTGAATAAGGTCGTGAAGCTGGTCGATACGGTCAATTACAAAGACGAAGCTGGTCGCGATGTCTTAGGCGAGATTTATGAGTACCTGATTGGGCAATTTGCTGCCAATGCGGGTAAAAAGGGTGGCGAGTTCTATACGCCATTCCAAGTAAGTCAGATTCTTGCTAAGCTCGTAACCCTGGGTAAAGAAGCCAAAGGCTCCTTCACAGTCTATGACCCAACCATGGGATCAGGCTCCCTCTTGCTGACAGTGCGTAACGAATTGAAGGGTGGCGACCGACCAGGTGCCATTAAGTTCTTCGGGCAAGAATGGAGTACAACTACTTACAACTTAGCTCGCATGAACTTAATGATGCATGGTGTTTCTTACACCAACATGACCTTGCGTAATGGCGATACCTTGGAGAGTGACTGGCCGGATGGTATGGACGCTCAGGGCATTGACCGACCAAGAAGTTTTGATGCGGTCGTAGCTAACCCACCATATTCAGCTAACTGGGATAACTCGGAGAGCAAGCTTAAGGATCCACGTTTCCAAGAGTATGGGAAGCTAGCACCTAAGAGTAAGGCGGACTTTGCCTTCATCCTTCATAGCATCTACCATCTTAATAATAAGGGGACCATGGCCATCGTCTTGCCACATGGTGTGCTCTTCCGTGGGGCTGCTGAAGGTGTGATTCGCGAAGCCTTGATTAAGAAGAATTACTTAGATGCCGTAATTGGCTTGCCTGCTAACCTGTTTTATGGCACTAGCATTCCAACTACTATCCTAGTCTTCAAAAAGAATCGGAATCGCCGTGATGTTCTCTTTATTGATGCAAGCAGTGAGTTCGAGAAAGGCAAGAACCAGAACCGCCTAACCGAGGAAAATATTCAGAAGATTATTGAAACATATGAGAAGCGGGAAGATGTAGAAAAATATGCGCATGTTGCCTCCATTGAGGAAATCGAAGAGAATGAATATAACCTCAATATCCCACGTTATGTCGATACCTTCGAAGAAGAAGAAGAGATTGATATTGAAGAAGTTTTGAAGCAAATTGCTCAGGACAATGCAGAAATTGAAGCCTTAGAGAAGGAAATCAACGCGCAACTCAAGTTGCTCGGTGTGGATGGATTGTTATAGGGAAGTGTAGTGATAAATTGAATTAGATGCTGATGATTGGGAACAGCGGAAGTTGGGGGAAGTTTTAGAAGAGCGAAAAGAATTAAGAGCGAAAAGTCCGGAATATCCTTTAGTTTCTTTTACGGTGGAAAATGGGGTAACTCCTAAAACTGAAAGGTATGAGAGAGAGCAACTAGTGGTAGGCAATACTGATGAAAAACTCTATAAGTTAACAAAAGTTGACGATATTGTTTATAATCCAGCAAATTTAAAATTTGGTGCAATTAGTAGGAATACTTATAGAGATGCGGTATTTTCACCTATATATGTAACTTTTGAAGTTATGCCTAATTATAGAAGTGAGTATGTGGAGTATATAGTGACTAGCCCCAATTTTATTAGAAGAGCTTTGAGATATCAGCAAGGGACAGTGTATGAGAGAATGTCTGTTAGTCCTGAAGATCTCCTTAGCTCCACAATATATGTGACTTCTTTAGAAGAACAAACTGTAGTAAGTCGCGTAATACGCAAGGTTGACTCCCTCATCTCTCTTCATCAGCGACAATCTAATTTTATAAAAAATATCTTATCTATTTTAGAAAGGAGGAGTCTTTATGGTGCTAGAAAATAAATTGGGCATTACTGAGTCAGCTAAATTGGCTCGAGAAGAGGAACGAATTAGTAAAACTAGGGCAATCGAATTATTTACTGATGACCTTCTTCAAGGAAAAACTCTTGGTACCTTTGAGACCTTGGCCTTTATCCATCATCATCTCTTTAGCGATATTTATGAATTTGCCGGAAAGATCCGTAAGGAGAACATAGCCAAAGGCAGCTTTAGATTTGCGCCAGTTATGTACCTGGAAAGTTCCCTGGAGCATATCGGGCAAATGCCTCATGGTACTTTTGATGAGATTGTAGAGAAGTATGTTGAAATGAATGCAGCTCATCCATTCCGTGAAGGGAATGGACGCAGTGCTCGGATTTGGCTAGATCACATGTTTAAACACAGCTTGGGTAAAGTAGTGGACTGGAACCGAGTTGATAAAGGAGACTATTTGCTAGCAATGGAACGGAGTCCAATCAAAGACATCGAGATTAAACATCTTCTGAAGCAGTCGCTTACGGATCAGGTTAATAGCCGCGAAGTCTTTATGAAAGGCTTGGATGCGAGCTATCATTACGAAGGTTATACAACCTATAATTCCGAAGATCTTATGTAAATTCTCGTTTTATTTGGTGATGTGGTCTCGGCTCCCGCTTGGGAACAGCGGAAGTTGGGGGAGATATTCTCTGAACGTAGCGAAAGAAGTGGGGACGGGGATTTGATTTCTGTAACCATAAATTCTGGAGTTGTAAAATTTGAGGATTTAGATAGGAAGGACAATTCAAGCGAAGACAAATCCAACTATAAGGTGGTAAAGATAGGTGACATTGCATATAACTCGATGCGGATGTGGCAGGGAGCAAGTGGTTATTCCCCGTATAATGGCATTCTAAGTCCTGCATATACAGTGATTGTACCTAATAGTGGATACTATTCTAAGTTTTTTGCGTTTGATTTTAAGCGGTTTGATAGAATTCAGGTTTTTAAGAGTAACTCTCAAGGTCTAACCTCCGACACATGGAATTTAAAGTATCCAGCCCTTAGTTTAATAAAAGTACTAAGTCCAGGAATGGAAGAGCAGATTGCAATTGCTGATTTTCTTACTAAATTTGATACTCTCATCTCTCTTCATCAGCGTGCGCCATCCTCGTGTTGAACTGGATGAGGAGATGTGAGTATGTTAGTTCAATATGATAAGACAGAGTTATTTCATCACTATTATGAGCGTTGGATTGGCATGTATAAGGAGGGAGCCATTCGTGAGGTGACGATGCAGAAGTATCGGATGACTCAATCGTGGCTACGTCGCCTGCTACCGACCTTGCAGGTGAAGGATTTGGATCGCATGGCCTATCAACAATTATTGAATGACTATGCAGCCTGTCATGAGAAGCAGTCCACCATGGATTTCCATCACCAATTGAAGGCGTCTATCCTAGATGCTGTGGATGAGGGACTGATAGAGCGGGATCCGACCCGTAAGGCTATTATTAAGGGGCGAGTAGCTAAGCCTAAAAAGCCCAAATACTTGAATCAGTTCGAGCTACACTTATTGCTTACGCATTTGAATTTGGGCGAGAACTTAAACTGGGATTGGCTGATTCTACTGATAGCTAAGACGGGGATGCGCTTCTCGGAGGCCTTAGCGATCACGCCTAAGGATTTTGATTTTAGCCATCAGATATTAAGCATTAACAAAACATGGGACTACAAAGGTCAGGGTGGTTTTTCGCCAACCAAGAACCCTTCATCTGTTCGGAAGATCAAGATAGATTGGCAGACAGTAGTGCAGTTCTCGGAGTTGGTGAAAGGAATTGATGATGCTCAACCACTTTTTGTTCGTGGGAAGGTCTTTAACTCCACTGTTAACCATGTTTTGGCTCGGCATTGCCAGGCTTTAGGGATTCCGGTGATTTCGATACATGGCTTGCGGCATACACATGCTTCCTTGCTTTTATTTGCAGGTGTTTCGATTGCCAGCGTAGCGCGTCGTCTAGGGCATTCGAGTATGACGACGACTCAGAAGACCTATTTACACATTATTCAGGAACTTGAGAATCAAGATGTAGATTTAGTCATGCGCTTATTGGCTGGCTTGAGTTAGAGTGTTGGGTGAGGATGGCGTTAAGTTTATCTATAGTTTTTACAATTATGAAGGGAAAATACCAAATGAATAAACCCGTGTATATGCGATATAAGAACCTTGATAGAGAGAATCAGCTAATGCCACTCATATTAAAGGCTTTGCGCCAGCTAGGTGGTAAGGCAAATAAGCGTGAAATCATTGAGCGTTTGGCTGAATCATCTGAGGAATTAGCAGAGTATATCAGCTATGTGAAGACCTCTGCCAAGAGTGGAAGAGAATATCGACCATTTATGTATAATTTCAATTTTGCTGTGAAACATTTAGCAACTTCGGGGTTCTTGGAATATGAACTGAGAAAAGATGCCGTTTTAACTGCTAAAGGGCTAAACGTCGATTTATCGACCTTCGATAGTGTAGAACAAGTTCGTGCCATTACAGATCCTTTGGAGCAACAAGCTCGAGAAGACAATGGTCATGGTGGGAGTGACACGGAAGTCGAAATTAATACTGAAGAAGAAATAGAGGTTGATGCTTGGCGCAAACGACTTCTCCAAGCGTTACATGCTATGGCGCCGGCAAAATTTGAAGTATTTACTCGCCAGCTTGTTCGCCATACTGGGATTATGATTGATGAAATAAAAGGAATATCCTATGTGGGAGATGGGGGTATTGATGGTTACGGTTATGCAGTATCAAAGGACTTGCGCACTACTCGAGTGGCTATACAGGCCAAGCGTTGGCAAGGAAGCGTAGGTGCGCCTGAAATTGATAAGTTCCGCGGGGCCATGGATAAATTCCGAGCAGATTACGGTATCTTTGTCACTACTAGTCGTTTCACCCAGGAGGCGGTAAGAGCGGCGCGTGAAGGAACAAGGGTGATTACTTTGATTGATGGAGAAAAAATATGTGACTTAGTTGCTCAGTATGAGGTCTATGTGACGCCAAGAATAACCTATGATTTAGATGACTTCTTTTTTGAAAAATAAATAGAATAGCCAACCGCCCGTTGACACGGGCGGTTTTGAATTTCGCGAACATAAGTTCTTATTCGCTATTCCATAATCCCTTCAATAGGCGTATAATAGAGATTGTAGAGAAGTGAAGACGGTGGTGACTCCCACTCAGGAGGAGGTGGTGCTCTATGTGCATCCATCAAAATCTAGAGGGAAGGAGGACACTGAATTTGTCAGCTGAAGCTGTGGTGAGGCTTATCTTGGAATTTGGCACTTTTGTCATTGCCTTGATTGGGCTCTGCCACAAACTCTTCAATAAACACGACAAAAAATAGCCGTCCCCACTTTGACACGCGGGACGGCTATTTTTTGTCATCTTCGCATCACCGTCTTATACGGCTCTACATAGGAGTCGAGTTAGGCCTCGACTCCTTCTATGTTTATTATACTGTACAGGTTTGGAATAAGTCAAATCTCTTTCTAGTTTCCACGGCAAAAGGATTAAAGTACAAGGAATCCTAAGGGGAGGAGAGGTCCAGGATAAGGTTATTGATGTATAGATCGACTGCTGAATATCGAAATTAGTTGGAGGTCTAGAGAGGGGGATAAGAGTTCCAAGGTAAATTATGGGTAGAAGTAACGAACGGTCAAATCAAATATATAGGTCAGTTAAAAAAGGTCAAAGTTAAGAGAGGAGATATTGCATGAGTTATTTATACTATGAAATACGTAAGTTGTTCAAATGGGAAATGTTAGGGGCAGGAGTCTTTTCTGCGATTTTTAAAATTGTTTCTCTAGTACT
>ERZ773077.978-NODE-978-length-20538-cov-41.955378_pt1 | contig 20538 bp, 19 predicted proteins | sample MGYA00580612_ERZ773077 | MGnify/ENA primary metagenome ERZ773077 (study PRJEB29015, sample SAMEA2737971) | human oral metagenome | biome: human oral; feature: human-associated habitat; material: dental | place: China | collected 2021 ...
GTTAGTTAGTATTTATTAGTGTAAAAAATTTGACATGAAAAAATTTGACATGAAAAAATTTGACATGAAAAAAACTTACATCTCAAAAATTGAATCACTAATTGCTTTATCAAGTCGTTGCAACATGATATCAAACTGGAAATCAGATATTTTTCTATCAGAGAAAAATCGAAATACGTGACTTCCTCCACGGCCTGGAGGCTTTCGCCTAACTTGACGCAAATATCCAGCTTCTTCCAAGATTTTGAAATATTTACTAATAGTTGGACGACTAACACCTTTTCGCTTAGCTATCTCTTCTGGATAGACTTGCCAGTTTGGGTGATTAGCTAGCACCACCATCATAATGCCAACAGCTGTAAAATCTAGCGCAGGATCGTTGATAAAACTATTACTAACAGATGTATAATCATCAGTTGGATTCCTGAAAGATGAATTGGCAATCTAAATTTTTAAAGTCTGACATACGCTCTCCTTTCTAGTTTTCCTCTTTATTTTTTAAAATTTTCAAAATCGTTGAAACCCCGCCAACTAACCCAGCTAGATACCCTCGCCCATAGTCTGTCATTAAAAATTTTAAAAGCTCAGTTATTTCTTCTTCATTCATCTCCCTGCCTTGATTTTCATTTAAAGTTACATTGATTAAATTGTTCATGTGTTATCCTTTCCATTTGATATAATTAAGAAAAAAGAATTGGAGGACAATTATGTCATCGTTAAATAGCCAAGATATTGAATTAATTTGCCAAACTTTATGTGACGAAATAACAGGTAGTCAAATTACAACTATGTTGACTACTTTTGGTTTACCTATAGGAGATGTAACATACACTAAATGGCGTAGGTTAAGCGCAATCTTAATTAATGCCTGTGCTTATCAAAGGAGTTTACGTCCAGTTTTTGATTCAATTGAATATGTTTGTGTTCCGAGTAAATATATTGATACTCCAAAAAGTTGGGAAATGCTCAAGAAAAATATCAATAAAATTCTAATTTTTAAAGGTTTTGAGCTCAATGACTCTGGAAAAGTTCAAAAGACAGAGAAAGTAAAAACATTCAAGGATGCTCAAGTCCGTTTACAATCTCTTGAAGAAAAACTAAAAAATATTGATGTACATCCGCTCGTATCGAAATACTGTACGGAAGAGCTTCTTGAAGAAAATTACTTTCATGCGATTTTAGAAGCAAGTAAAGGTATATTTCATCGCATAAGAGAAATGACAGGTTCAACGTTAGACTCTGGCAAACTTATCGAAGAGTGCTTTAAGAAAAACACCCCTGCAATCATCATAAATGGAAATAAATTACAATCTGACGAAGAACTGAGTGCATACCAAGGTCTTAAACATCTACTTCTAGCCATAGCTCAGTTGTACCGCAACACAAACGCTCATAGTTTAAAACTTTATAATCCTAACGATTTAAACGATGCCATAACCGCTCTAACTCTTATGTCCCTCGCTCACAATCTCCTTGACAACTGTACTAATACTCGGAGAATGAATTAGTAGTTTATAAAATTCAGCGGTCACTTCTGCCAATCTAATCGCTTCATCATCAATTGGACTGTTATAGTCCTCTAGGTGATGAAGCTTTTTTGTTAACTGGTCTGACAAGTATTCAGTTTGTCTAAAAATCGATTTTTGAAGCAATGTGACTGGATTTAGTAATTTAATTTCGTCTAATTCGTTCATGCTTTCTCCTTTCTAAACTTGATTTTAAATCAATGTTTCGGGCAAAAAAATATCACGCGCCAAGCAAATCTGAAGACTTGATATTGTATTTTTCGCAAACTTTAATCAGGTTTGGAATTGAAATAGTTTTGATATTTCTCTCCCAAGCACTAATCGTTTGCTTTGATACCCCAACACTTTTGGCGAATTCTTCTTGGTTCATTTTGTGTTTTGCCCTGAGTTCCAAAATCGTGATTTTTGGTTTGAGTTCACTCATTCGGCGACCTCCTTTCTTTATCTTTGTAACTTTATTATAACTTGATTTTTAATCAATGTCAATCCCGAACTTGATTTTTTTTCAAGTTTTTTTGTTTTTTATATAAATTCTATTGATTTTTAGTCAATCTTACTATATAATAGGGAACGTAAAGGAGGTGACAGGGTGAACGAAGGAAAATTGATAGGAGCAAGACTGGTAGAGTTGCGAAATGCCAAAGGCATCAGTCAAAGAGAGTTAGCTAATAGAATGGGATATAAGTCAGACGCTACTATTTCTAAATGGGAAGCTGGCACAAATGTTCCTAATGGCGGCAAGCTGGCGAAGTTAGCGCAAATCCTTGACACAACCACTGATTATATTTTATTTGGTGGTGGGCGCGTGATAGTGGATAACAATCACGGCATGGCTGGCGACAATCATGGCACGGTTACGATAAACAACGGTCAAGACCAAATGAACAAAGACCACAACGCAACCATGCAAGAGCTAGCTGTGCTCGATGGTGACATACAAGCTCACTTGCTTAAACTGCTAACTCAACAAGTGGCGTTGATGTACGAAAAGACGGAATTGCAGAAAAGTATAGACAAGCGTCTAGCTACACTCATTGAAATCGGTGAGGAAGTGCTAGATGAGATAAAAAGTTTAAGAAATAAAAAGGAGAATTAATTGAACTTTCTTATCAAAACAGACTGACTATAAATAATTTGAAATAAAAAAGCCCCACGCTCTCAAACTTTGGCGAGTCTGAGCGTGAGGCAATTCAGCATAGTAAAAGGCATTGAAAAGCCCTTTTTACTATACCCATTTTATCAAAAAGTGAGGTAAAAATCAATGTGGATAGAAGAATTGCCAAACGGCAAATATAAATTTTTCGAAAGGTACAAAGATCCATATTCAGAAAAACTAAAGAAAGTATCTGTCACGCTTGATAAGAAAACGGCTCAAGCAAGAAACCAAGCTGCGACACTTCTTCAAGAAAAAATCAATGAGAAACTTAGTATCAAGTATGACATTTCAGAAATCACCTTCCAGAAATTATATGATGAGTTCGAGAACAGCTGGTCACAAGGTGTCCGAGCTTCCACAGTGTATTCCGCAAATAACATTAAAAGGGAGATATTCAACAATATCCCAAGTGACTATTTAATAAAAAATATCGATAGACGATTGCTTCAAAAAGTGGTTGATAAACTACTGAACGAGGGTCGCTCCCATAACTATACTGCCAAAATTAAAGCAAAGCTCAATCAGGTCATGAAGTACGCTGTCAGAATGGGCTACTTGCAAACCAATGAAATGCTCTATGTAGAAATGCCTAGAAAAGTCATCACCAAGGAAGATCTGAGAAAGAAAAAGGCAAAGTACCTTGATCAGACAGAATTTAAGCTACTCATTCAAAACCTGAAAGAAGAAGCTATATGCGATTACAGGGTGGAGAAATACATTAAGATTGCAACTGTTCTTTTTCTGACAGGCATGCGCTATGGAGAACTAGCAGGTTTGAACTACAAAGAAGATATTGATTTCCTGAAGCATAGCATCCACATCAGACACACCTACAATTTCCACCAAAAAGAACGGACAGCCCCAAAGACTGCCAAATCTGACAGGGTTATTTCTATCCCTAAAAGCGTCACTAAAATCTTTCAAGAACAGATAGCCATAAACCTAAAGAATGGCTTTGATAGTGACCATATCTTCATCAACACTTTGGGAAATCCGATCACACCAGAAAGAATTATCGGAGCGCTCAAACGGCATGGAAAAAAAGCAGGGATTGAAAAGAATATCACTACTCATATTTTTCGACACTCCCATATCTCCTTACTCGCTGAACTAGGCACACCACTTCCTGCGATCATGGACAGGGTCGGACATTCCGACTCGAAGACAACACTAGAAATTTATTCCCATGTTACAGAGAAGATGACTTTGGACATTGCTAACAAATTAGACAAATTGAAATTTTAAAAACATTTGCCCCTTTTCTGCCCCCTGTTTTAAAAAACAACACAATAAAACCCTCTGAAACCTTGATTTCAAAGGGTTTTTAAAATGTACAAAAAAAGAGCACACAGTTCAAATCGCTTAGGGCTGCTGGATTCCTCCCCTGACCCGCTTCACGCAGAACTGTTGCTCCACTAATTAGTATAACACAAACTTTCTTTTTTGGCTAATTTTCTCTACTTTTTCCTGCGATTTCTAAAAAAGTTCTGCATAATCGCCGCACATTCTTCTTCTAAAAGGCCATTTTCAACCTCTACACGATGATTCAAGCGCTCATCCGTCAGGATATCGTAAAGACTGCCCCCAGCACCGAATTTCTGGTTTTTCGCCCCATAGATCACCTTGGGAATGCGAGCCAGGCCGATTGCGCCACTGCACATAACGCAGGGCTCAATCGTGACAAAAAGCGTCGTATCTAGCAGGCGCCAGCTATTTTCCTGCTGATTAGCCTCCTCAATGGCCATGATTTCCGCATGCATGACCGCCCGCTGAAGCTCCTCACGCGCATTATGCCCGCGTCCGATAATCTGACCATCCTTGACCAAGACACAACCAATCGGTATTTCATCATTGGCGAGGGCAATCTCTGCCTCCTTCAGAGCTTCCCTCATAAAGATCTCTTTTTCCTCTATCGTGTAGTCCATCTCTTCCCTCTTCCTTTTAGTTTCTTTGTTCATTATACCACAGGCAGCTTAGGACTCACAAAAAAAGCCGCCGATTGGGCGACTCTTATGGGAGATTATTATGAAAAAGTTTAGGAGGTTTAAACAAAGTTAGGAGGTCTTTGTTTATGTTTCTAGTATAGCTGGCCTATCTTAAATAAAGCTTAAGCTTTTTGAATATTGATGATTTTGGAAATATCGCCACTTAGAATCTCAAAAATATCAGACAAACTGCTGGCTTACTACTCTTTGTCGCAGAAGCAACTATTGTGACATCACTCATCCTTTACGTAACTCAAGGATTTGGTCATAGCGCTCTTCTTCATCAATATAATGGGCTATTTCCAGCACAGTGATCGGTAAAGAAAAGATTAGGTCTCTAACCAGACGACTATTTTTTTCATCCAAAGCTGATGTCACTTCGTCTGCTAATAAAATATCCTTCTCACGTAAGAGAAAACGCGCTAACTCTAATCTGACACGTTGCCCCCCTGAGATGTTTTCACCATTATTATGAATCTCTACATTCAAAATATCCTGAAATTCATCTATTAAGCCAACTCGGTCCAATACCTCCAATAATTCATGATCCTGAAAAGGCTGACCAAAAGTTAGATTATAGCGGATAGTATCGTTAAACAGGAAGGGATGCTGACTAATTAAACCGATATTCCCTTGAAAATGACTCGTTATTTGATTGCCATCATACTGAACGAAAATGTTTCCCTCATCACATGCTTCTTCTCCTAAAATCAAGCGAAAAAGAGTCGTCTTACCAGACCCACTAGGTCCTTTGATCAAGACCTTCTGACCTACTGAAATCGTCGCCGTCAAATCAGAAAAAAGTTGACGTCCAGCAAAGCTTTTTGAAATATGATTTAATCGCAAAGATTCAAGATTTTCGACAAATTGATCCTTTGTCTCTTCAAAATCAGGTTCTTCTTCGATAATCTTAAACAGACGGTTCGCAGTCGGCAGGGCACCTTGGAGATTGGCTGCACTGTACATCAGAGTTTGAATCGGTTCGACCAGCATCCCCGCAGCCACATACATAGAGATGAGGCTTGTGATGGAAATAGAATTCCCCTGCAAACTCAAATAAAAGCCTAAAGCAAGAGGAACAACCTGACTAAAAAAGACCATAAAACCATTAAAGAAAAAAATAATATTATGTGTAAAACAAAATCTTTGGATGGCTCTTTGATATTCTCCGTTTACATCATTCACTCGCTCTTCATTTAGCTTCATAGCCTGATTAATCCGTAAGGTTTGGCTGCCTTGCATACTATCTGAGACAAGCCCATGTAATTTTGTTCTAAGTTTGGACCAGCTGTCTCCCGAATCTTGTAAACGACGATTCATGATGAACTGGGGAATGGGTCTCATAATCGTAAAAATGACAAAAATAAGTCCTAAGAGAAAATTTTGTGAAACAATATAAATGGCTGTAACAAGGGCAACAAATCCCCAACTCACCATAACATTTATATTTTCTAAATAATTATCGCCCACATATTCCATATCTTGAGTTAGCAGACTAACTTTTTCATCATTGGAAAATTTAGGATTCAATATGACCTTTTTAAATAAAAGAGCACGGACACTTTTGTTAATTTCCCTTCGAAAGATATTGTGCGAATGGTTTGAAAACAGCATCAGACTATAGATAACAAGATAGACAGACAAACCAAATAAAGCAAAATTGAGAATCTTTTCATAAGAAAGGCCGTCTTGATCCAACTTCAAAGCCTTTGTTAAAATCAGAGGTTGCGCCAACACCAAACCACTATTCACAATACGCCCTAGAAAAATAGGAAAAAGGTACTTCTTATCAATGTACTTGTAAATATTTCTCATAATTATCACCTATCAAAATAGAAAAGTGCAGATTCTAATAGATATCGTGACAAATTCACATCGTCACTTTTTTATCTGTGCAATTTAATTATAACTATTATACATTTATTGAAATAGTAAATCAAGAATATCTAAAAGATTAGCCGATAAAAGCTGCAATATCGCTAACTTCTTGGGCAATATAAGTGGCTCCGGCTTCTTCCAATTCTTCCCTGCTACCAAAGCCATAAAGGACGCCGATAGAATCAAGCTTTTGCGCTTGAGCGCCAAGCACATCGTGCTCCCTGTCTCCAATCATGATGGTATGCGCCAAATCTGTAATCTGATTTTGCTCTAAGGCATACTGGATAACATCGCTTTTTTTACTACGTTTTCTATCCATGGTCGCGCCAGCGACAAAGTCAAAATAGTCATACAAACCAAAATGTTTGAGAATCTGAATGGAAAATTCTTCAGGTTTTGACGTAGCGACAATCAACTGTTTACCAGCCTGCTTAAAAGAAGCCAGCAAGTCTGGAATACCTGGATAGACCTCATTTTCATAAAGGCCTTTTTCGGAAAAGTACTCGTGATAGTAGTCAATGACCTTTAAACATTCTTCCTTAGAAAATCCATAAAAGCGCTCAAAAGAATCCTGCAAGGGCGGACCGATAAAAACTCTCAATGCTTTCTTGTCTTGCACTTGGATCCCATATTTTCCTAAGGCATAGGCCACCGAGTTAGTAATCCCTAGTTCTGAATTGGTCAAGGTACCATCTAGGTCAAATAAAATCGTTTGATACATTTTTTCCTCTTTCTGCTTTCAAAAAGAGGCTGGGACAAAAGTCCTAGCCTCTCAATTGTCTTTGGATTGTAGAGCAAGACGCAGTGGTTGAGTGGGCTCTACTACGCTGATTTCATCAGCTTTTACAGCCCTACTCAACTGTGCGGAGGTGGGACGACGAAATCGAATTCTAACGAATTACCGATTTCTGTCCCACTCTCTTGTCTTCATTTGCTTATAAACTTGACCAAACACTCTCCAAGATATTGGTTTGCTCGCGACCTGGTCCGACTGAGAAGGTCGAAATGCGGACTCCAACCAGCTCGCTGACACGACGAACATAATTGCGGGCATTTTCTGGCAGGTCTTCTAGGCTGCGGACACCAGTGATGTCTTCTGACCAACCTGGCAATTCTTCATAGATTGGCTTGCAACGCTTGAGCTGCTCCAGACTTGCTGGGTAATGGTCGATTCGCTCCCCATCCAAGTCATAAGCCACACAGATTTTCACAGTATCTAGACCACTCAAAACATCAATGGAGTTCAGCGAAAGATTGGTAATTCCTGATACGCGACGACTATGGCGCATAACAACGGAGTCAAACCAGCCCACACGACGCGGACGGCCAGTCGTTGTACCGTATTCATGACCCACTTCGCGGATGCGCTCACCCACTTCATCAAACAGCTCTGTTGGGAATGGTCCATCACCGACACGGCTCGTATAGGCCTTGCAGACACCAACAACCTTGTCAATTTTGCTCGGACCAACACCTGAACCGATCGTCACCCCACCGGCAACTGGATTAGACGAGGTTACAAATGGATAGGTACCTTGGTCAATATCCAGCATGACGCCTTGTGCCCCTTCAAAGAGGACACGCTTGCCTTGATCCAGAGCGTCATTGAGGATGACAGATGTGTCAGTCACATACTGCTTGATTTGCTGACCGTATTCATAGTATTCTTCAAAGATATCGTCAACACTCATCGCTTGGCTATCGTACAATTTCTCAAAGAGGCGGTTTTTCTCAGCAAGATTACGCTCCAAGCGCTCTCTGAAAATGTCTTTATCCAAGAGATCTGCAATACGGATACCAATCCGAGCAGCCTTATCCATGTAAGCAGGACCGATTCCCTTGATCGTCGTCCCAATTTTATTGTCGCCTTTAGCTTCCTCTTGCAGGCGATCCAGCTCGATATGATAAGGCAGGATGACATGGGCACGGTCTGAAATACGCAAATTATCTGTGGTAACACCTTCTTGGTGCAGATAAGCCAACTCCTTGACCAGAGATTTAGGATTGACCACCATCCCATTTCCGATCACTGAGATTTTTTCTGGGAAGAAAATTCCTGACGGAATCAAGTGCAATTTATATTTTTTCCCGTCAATCACAATCGTATGTCCAGCATTGTCACCGCCTTGGTAGCGAGCAATCACTTCAGCATTGGCCGAAAGGAAATCCGTAATCTTCCCTTTTCCTTCATCTCCCCATTGGGTTCCTACAACAACAACTGATGTCATAATTTCGTCTGAGCCACAAGAGCTCTTCCTTTCTTAATCTACAAGGCAGGAGTTTCACCTGCAAACGTATCTTACACCCTATTATAAGAAAATTTTGAATTTTTTTCAAGATTAGGTATCTTTTAAATTTGGATTTTCACTTTTGAAAGCGAATAATTCTTTTTGGATTTTTCCATTTTCACGAAATATATCCAACAAATGGAAATGAAAGTTCGGGAATTCATCAAAAACGTAGTGAATAGTTGTTTTCTGACCTTTTTTATAATAGACTGAAAGTACCATACTAAGGACGGAAAAACATGATGACTATTGATCGTTTACTCGAAAAGCTAGACCCTGCCAGCCCGATCTTACAGGCGACTTTTGGACTGGAAAGAGAATCCCTGCGCGTGACAGAGACAGGGACACTAGCTTCAACTCCCCATCCCAGCTCTTTGGGCTCTCGGAATTTTCATCCCTATATCCAGACAGATTTTAGCGAGCAACAGCTCGAATTGATTACGCCCATTGCCTCTTCAACTCAGGAGGCTCGCCGCCTACTGGGCGCCATTACTGATGTGACTGGACGCTCCATTTCCCGAGAAGAACTCATGTGGCCCTTGTCCATGCCTCCCCAACTCCGAGAAGACGAGATTGAGATTGCTCACCTCGACAATGCCTACGAGCTCCGTTATCGTCAAGGTTTAGCGGAAAAATACGGCAAACGGCTCCAAACCATTTCCGGCATTCATTACAATATCGAGTTAGGGAAAGATTTGATGACAGCCCTCTTTGAGGCTAGTGACTTCACGTCCCTCAAGGATTTTAAAAATGCTCTCTATCTTAAATTAGCTCGCAATTTCCTCCGTTTCCGCTGGTTCTTGACCTATCTTTATGGTGCGGCTCCACTGGCAGAAGCTGGCTTTTACGACAAGCCAGTTGAGGCTCCTGTCCGTTCACTCCGCAATAGCCATCATGGCTACGTCAATGAGGAGCATATCCATGTGTCATTTAGCTCGCTGGAAAGCTATGTCTCAGATATCGAGGCTTATGTCAAGTCTGGCGGCTTAAGTGCAGAAAAGGAATTTTACTCACCCGTGCGCTTTCGCGGTCAAAAACGAAATCGAGATTACCTAGAAAAAGGCATTACTTACTTGGAACTGCGCTGTTTCGACCTCAATCCATTTGATGTCTTGGGCATCAGTCAGGAAACCTTGGACACAGTCCATCTCTTTCTCTTGGGCCTGTTGTGGCTGGATGACCTGACAGATAGCGATGCACAGCTACAAGCCGCCTATGCTCTCAACGATGCTGTTGCGCTGGCTCACCCCTTGACTCCTCTACCCGCAGAGGCCGACAGCTCTGCTATTCTCCAAGCTATGGAACATGTTATTCAACATTTCAATCTCCCTGACGCCTACCGTCAATTGCTAGCACAAGTCAGAGCTGCACTGGCTGATCCCAAGCTGACTCTGGCAGGACAATTATTGCCTCATATTGAGAAGAATTCCCTATCAACATTTGGACTGGCAAAAGCCCGGGAATATCGAGATTACGCTTGGACTGCGCCCTACGCTCTCAAGGGCTATGAAAAGATGGAGCTTTCCACTCAAATGCTGATGTTTGACGCTCTCCAGAAAGGCCTCCATCTCGAAATCTTAGATGAAAATGACCAATTTCTCAAGCTCTGGCATGGTCAGCATGTGGAGTATGTCAAGAACGGCAACATGACTTCCAAGGATAACTATGTCATCCCGCTGGCCATGGCCAATAAAACAGTCACCAAAAAGATTTTGGCAGCAGCTGATTTTCCCGTTCCGGCTGGAGCAGAGTTTTCTTCTCTCGAAGAAGGTTTGGCCTATTACCCTTTGATGAAGGACCGACAAATTGTCGTCAAACCCAAGTCAACCAACTTCGGACTGGGCATCTCTATCTTCCAAGAACCGGCTAGTCTGGAAGCTTATCGCAAGGCTTTGGAGATTGCTTTTTCAGAAGATGCTGCTGTCTTGGTGGAGGAATTTATCGCTGGAACGGAGTACCGCTTCTTTGTCTTAGACGGTCAATGTGAGGCGGTTCTCTTGCGCGTGGCGGCCAATGTTGTTGGAGACGGCCAGCATACCGTGAGAGAATTGGTTACCATCAAAAATGACAATCCCCTGCGGGGACGAGATCATCGCTCACCGCTCGAAATCATTGAAATGGGCGACATTGAACTGCTCATGCTGAACCAGCAAGGTTATGGACCAGATGATATCCTGCCTGCTGGAGTCAAAGTTGACTTGCGGCGCAATTCCAACATTTCTACTGGCGGAGACTCGATCGATGTCACTGACAGTATGCACCTGTCTTATAAGGAGCTGGCTGCGAACATGGCACGAGCTATGGGAGCTTGGACTTGTGGCGTTGATCTAATCATCCCTGACAGCTCTGCTATTTCCACCAAGGAAAATCCCAACTGTACCTGCATCGAGCTCAACTTCAACCCCTCTATGTATATGCACACCTATTGTGCTGAGGGGCCGGGGCAAAGCATTACTCCTAAAATACTGTCCAAACTTTTCCCAGAAATGGACTAAGCTATAAGAATCGCAGGATATTCCCTGCGATTTTTGCTTGTCTACTTACAATAATTTTGCTTTCCAAACAAGGTATCCTTTCGGAAAAGGAAGCAAAGCTCTTTCTTGATGAGGCAAGTATTCTCAATAAATCTAAAAACATATCTGAATATATAAAATCATTGCACTCTTTATCCTTCAAAAACCAGCTTTTATGTTAAAATAGAAATATCACATTGAGAAGAAAGAGAAAAGTCCATGTCGAGAAGAAGGAATAATTCTAAGCAGCAACCGGAATGGTTTGGCTGGATTTGGATACTTGTGTTTGTATTTGGTGCTGGAATAGTAGCTAGTTATCTGGTTCCCATGGCTATACTAGGAGCTATTGGCTACGGGATTTATCGCTACCAAAAGCAGAAAAAAGTTCGTATTGAAGCTAAGCAAGCCAGCATCGGCCGCATTGAAGATTTAAAGGCAGAGATTGGTCAGGCTGACCGCCGTATTAGAGAATTGGAAAGCTACCAAGAATACGGCAAGAAGGAAGCCTATCAGACTTTAGCTCTGCAAATTCTTCCCCAGCTCTCCTATATCAAAAGTGTTGCCGAAAACCTTCAAGGGGAAATCCCTGCCTCTGTCTATCAGCGCATTCAGACTAAAATTACTACTGTAACCGAGGAAATTGATAAACAACTGCAAAAGATTGAACAAGAGAAAAGACAAAAAGAAGCACAGCCTAAGAAAACTAGCCTAGAAGAGCTAGCTCCAGAATTGGTCGCTACGGTTCGCAATATTCAGATTGACCATGAGGCCATTCTTCAAAAAATCTCTCAATCCGAAAGCAATAATAAGGAAGAGCTGACTGCCATTCATCAGTCCCAGATGGAGCACTACGAAGATATTCTAGAAGGCTACCTCAAAATCAAAGCCTCTCCAAAAGATTTTTACAATGCTGAGGACCGGCTAGCCAAGGCCAAAGCAGCCATCGAGCAGTTTGACTTGGACCTAGACGAAGCGCTGCGTCAGTTAAACGAAGCTGATTTGAGGGATTTTGACATTAGCCTGCGTATCTTAGACAAAGAAAAGCAAACAGACACTGGCTTTTAAGCTAGATAAACCAAAGGAGAAACTATGAGCCAAGAATTTAATTTTGACATTGATAAAATTGCCAACAATGCCATTAGCAAAAGCGACAAAACAACGGAAATCATCGAGGCCAACACGACTCAAGGAAATGGTCAGCTAACTTTTCTGGAAAAGCTGACTCCTGAGCAACAGAGTGCGATTACGGCTAAAGCCCCGCAGCTAGTGGATAATTTCGTATCAGACCAGAATGCCTTGCTGGACTTTGGCCAATCTGCTGTCGAAGAAGTCAATAGCACCGTCAATCGTATCTTAGCCGAGCAGAAAAAATTGCAGATTCCTCAGGTAGATGAGCTCTTAAAAAACACCAACAAAGAACTCAATGGCTTTGTCGCAAAATACAAGGATGCTCAAGTAGCAGAACTGGACAAGAAGCCTAATTTCCTGGAAAAACTCTTCAAACAGAGCAAAAATACTCTTCAAGAATTCTATTTCGACTCACAAAATATTGAGCAGAAAATGGACGGCATGGCTGCAACAGTCGTCAAACAAGAAGATGTTCTGGCTCGCAATATTGTTTCTGCTGAAATGCTGATTGAGGACAATACCAAATCGATTGAAAACCTAGTCGGAGTTATTTCCTTTATCGAAGCTGCTCAGCAAGAATCTGGCAATCGAGCGCTCAAACTGCAGGATGAAGTGGCCCAGTTAGATATGACAACCGTTGACTACCAAGTCAAATCGCAAGAATTAGCTCGTATGACAGAGGTGGTCAATACCTTAGAGCAGCAACACACTGAATATGTCAGCCGTCTCTATGTGGCTTGGGCGACAACGCCTCAAATGCGTAATCTGGTCAAGGTTTCCTCTGATATGCGCCAAAAACTCGGAATGCTTCGTCGCAATACCATTCCAACAATGAAGCTGTCTATTGCCCAGCTAGGTATCCTCCAGCAATCCATGAAGTCTGGTCAGGTAGCTGACGCCATTTCAAATGCCAATAACGCTGCCCTGCAAATGCTCGCTGAGACCAGCAAGGAAGTCATTCCTCAGCTGGAGCGGATTTCCCAAAGTCCTACTATCGCTGTTGAGTCTGTCACCAAGCTGGCAGAAAGCCTTGTCGCTCAAAACCAAGGCATTATCGAAGCCATTGATAAAGGACGGGAAAAACGTGCTCTGCTAGAAGCGGCCGTCATCCAATCCGCAGAAACTATCAACAACTCTGTCAAACTGCGTGATCAAAAGATTATCCAAGCCCTGCTGGATCAAGGTAAGGAAGCCCAGAAAGAATTAACTTCAGAATAAGCCAAAGAGCCATCCAAGCTCTTTCAAATCGTAGACAAACGTCAAAACTGATGTTTGTCTTTTTATATTCTCCAAATTTTTTAGTCAAGAAGACAAAAATACACTCAACTCTTATGAAGAATTAAGTGCATTTTGTTGAAAAAGATGTTTCTTTATAGATTTTTGACTGCTGCAATGGCTGCATCATAATCTGGCTCGGTATTGATATTGTCCACATATTCAGCGTAGGTCACAGTGTTATCTTCATCCAGAACTAGAACTGCGCGGGCTAAAAGGTGCCATTCATTGATGAGGACGGCATAGTCGCGACCGAAAGAATGGTCAAAGTAGTCTGATAGCATAACGGCATTTTCGATGCCTTCAGCAGCACACCATTTGCCTTGAGCGAAAGGTAAGTCAACTGAAACCGTGATCACAACAGTATTGTCCAAATCAGCGAGCTCTTGATTGAAACGGCGAGTCTGAGTTGAGCAGACACCAGTATCAATAGACGGCACAATGCTGAGAACTTTCTTTTTGCCAGCAAAGTCAGCCAAGGTTTTCTTTGAAAGGTCAGTTGCTGTCAGGCTAAAATCACGGGCTGTATCGCCAACTTGCAATTGCTGACCTGTAAAGGTTACAGGATTTCCGAGAAAGGTTGTCATTAAAAGTCTCCATTCATATTTTCTAGAATTATTTTACCGCTAATATGGATTTTTTTCGAGCAATTTGTCTGAAAAGACGACACCCGAATTTGGATGCCGCCTTTTATATTAGAAAACTGAGAATCAATGTATATCTAGCGAATTTTTCAGTCTTATTTAGACAGACCTTCTGCAATCTTTTCTAAGTTGTATTTCATCATGCTGTAGTAGCTATCGCCTTCTTCGCCTTCTTCTGCAACAGAGTCAGTGAAGATTTTAGCGTAGATTGGGATGTTAGTGTCTTTGGAAACTGTCTTCATCGGACGGTCGTCTACACTTGATTCCACAAAGAGAGATGGCACTTTCGTCTTGCGCAATTTTTCAACCAAGCTTTTAATTTGGTCTGGAGTCCCTTCTTCTTCAGTGTTGATTTCCCAAATGTAGGCTGATGGCACATTGTAGGCCTTAGAGAAGTACTTGAAGCAGCCTTCGCTGGTTACAATCATTTTCTTTTCTTCAGGAATGTTGTTGAATTTCTCTTTGGCTTCCTTGTCCAAATTACTTAGTTTTTCCACATAAGCTTTAAGATTTTTCTCATAAGTTTCTTTATTAGCTGGGTCTTTTTCGCTCAAACGTTTGGCAATATTTTGAGCATAGATGATACCATTTTCCAAGTTGAGCCAAGCATGAGGGTCTTCCTTCCCTTTTTCACTTTGGCCTTCCAAGTAAATCACGTCCACGCCTTCGCTGACAGCATAATAGTCCTTGTTTTCTTTCTTCTTAGCATTTTCTACTAATTTTGTGAACCAAGCATTACCACCTGTTTCTAGGTTGATCCCATTGTAGAAGATCAGATCCGCTTGGGAAGTCTTTTTGACATCTTCAGGCAGAGGCTCGTATTCATGTGGGTCTTGACCGACAGGCACGATACTGTGCAAATTGATCTTATCGCCAGCGATATTCTTTGTAATATCCGCAATAATCGAGTTGGTCGCAACAACATTCAATTTTGAAGAACCAGTCTCGGTACTGCTTTTTTGACTAGAGCAGGCTGCTAGGCCGACAAAAGCCAGCAAAAGCAGAACTAAGAAACGACATTTTTTCATTGGAAATCCTCCATAAATATATTATTTTACTTTTCTTTTTAAATACCGCTGCTTTGGTGCGATAAAAAATGAAACCAAAAAGATCAGGGCAGAGGTTAGAACGATACTAGAACCTGCTGCAACATTAAAACTATAACCGATGAAGAGACCTAAAACAGATGCACCAGCCCCCAAGGCAGATGACAATAAAATCATGGTCTTGAGACTCTTGGCATAGAGATAGGCTGTCGCAGCTGGTGTAATCAGCATAGCCACAATCAGAATCGTTCCGACACTTTGCATGGCTGTGACAGATACCAGAGTCAAGAGAATCATCAGTAAATAATGGTAAAAATTCACCTTCATTCCCATAGCTTGGGCTAAGAGCGGGTCAAAGGAGGTCAGCAAAAGCTGCTTGAAGAAAATACTAATGACCAGCAGCACCAAAATACCCACGCCAATACTAATCCACATATCAAGGTCTTGTACCGCCAAGATATTTCCAAAGAGAATATGGAAGAGGTCGGTCGAACTCTTGGCAACGCTAATCAAAATGATCCCCAAAGCCAAGAAGGAAGAAAAAGTAATCCCGATAGCCGTGTCACTTTTTATAATAGAATTGCCCTTAATATAGGTGATAATGATGGAAGCTAGTAAGCCAAAGGTAATGGCACCGATGAAGAAATTAATCCCCAAAATATAAGACAGAGCCACACCGGGCAGCACCGCGTGAGAGATGGCATCCCCCATGAGCGACATGCCCCGTAGAATGATAAAGCATCCAACGGCACCGGCCACCACTCCAATCACAATGGCCGTAATCAAAGCATTTTGCAGGAAATGAAAGTCATGTAAGCCTTGAATAAATTCCCGAATCATCCTAGGCACCTCCATTCATAAAGAGCTGAGAGCCATAGGTCTTCTGCATATTTTCTTTGGTGAAGGTGCTCTCAGTTGATCCGAAAGCGACGACTTTTTTGTTAAGTAGCAAGACCTGATCAAAGTAAGCGACCACCTTGCTCAAGTCATGGTGGACAATCAAAATTGTCTTCCCAGCTTTTCTTAGCTGACGGAGTGTTTTCATAATAATCTCTTCACTGACCGAGTCAATCCCAACAAAAGGCTCATCTAGGAAAATATAGTCCGCCTCCTGAACCAAGCAACGGGCAATCAAGACCCGCTGGAATTGCCCCCCAGACAACTGGCTAATCTGCCGCTCAGCAAAATCTTCTAAACCAACGATTTTCAAAGCCCGAGCAACCTTTTCCCAGTCAGACGCTTTGAGGCGTTGAAAGAGCTTGATCTTCGGATACAAGCCCAGAGACACACACTCCTTGACTTTGATGGGAAAATTATAATCAATGTGAATTTTCTGCTCTACATAAGCAATCTTGCTTAATTCTTGCTTCATGGGTTTTCTATCTAGAAAGGTCTGACCCTCACTCTCAACAATTCCTAACATACCTTTTATGAGAGTTGACTTTCCGGCCCCGTTTGGTCCGATAATCCCTGTGATAGTCGGTCCTTTTATTGTTAAAGAAGTTGGTTCTAAGGCCAGCTGTCCTTGATAACTGACACTTAAATTTTTCATTTCAATCATTGTTACACCTCTTTTGTTTTAATATACATTAAAATGAAAATTAAGTCAAGTTAATTTTAAAAAAATCCTTGAAATCAATATAGGAAATATTTGAAAAAAGGAGCTAATTTTGATAAGGTTATATCAAAAGCATGAAAGTGAGAACAAGATGACACGTTTACAAGATGATTTTTATGATGCCATTAATGGTGAATGGGCCAAAACAGCGGTTATCCCAGATGATAAACCTGTAACCGGCGGCTTCACAGATTTGTCAGATGAGATTGAAAAGCTGATGCTCTCCACTACTGATCAATGGCTGCGGGGTGAGGAAGTTCCTGATGATGCTATTTTACAAAACTTTATTAAGTACCATCGTTTAGCTGCTGACTATGACAAGCGGGAAGAACTCGGTGTCAAGCCTGTTTTGCCTTTGATTGCGGAATACCAAGCACTCAACTCCTTTGCAGAATTTACCACAAAGATTGCCGAGTTTGAGCTGGCTGGCAAGCCCAATTTCTTTCCTTTTGGTGTAGCACCTGACTTTATGGACGCCCGTATCAATGTCCTTTGGGCAGATGCACCAGGTACTATTCTCCCAGATACAACCTACTATGCCGAAGGCCATCCTCAAAAGGACAAGCTCTTAAAAAAATGGCGCGAATCTTCCGAAGCTTTGCTGCAAAAATTCGAATTTTCAGCAGAAGAAATCCAAGATTTGCTAGATAAGGTTTTAGAATTGGATGCTCGAATTGCCAAAGTCGTACTATCACGGGAGGAAAGTTCAGAATATGCCAAACTCTACCACCCTTACAAGTGGGAAGACTTCAAGGTCTTAGCACCAAATCTACCTTTAGATGCCATCTTCACCCAACTCATCGGGCAAATTCCTGACCAGATTATCGTACCAGAGGAGCGTTTCTGGCAGGCTGCCGACCAATTCTACTGTGAAGAGGCTTGGCCTCTGCTCAAGGCCGTGCTTATCTTTAACGCTATCGCGTCAGCTGAAGCTTATTTGACTGACGAAATCCGTGTCCTAGCAGGCGCTTATCGTCGTGCCCTATCTGGAACACCTCAAGCTCAAGACAAGAAAAAAGCTGCCTTTTACCTAGCTCAAGCGCCTTTCAATCAAGCCATCGGGCTCTGGTATGCCGGACAGAAATTCTCCCCTGAAGCCAAGGCCGATGTCGAGCAAAAAGTAGCCAATATGATCCAAGTCTACAAGGAACGCCTCGCAAGCAATGACTGGCTAACACCAGAAACTCGGGACAAGGCTATTGTCAAACTCAATGTCATCAAGCCTTATATCGGCTACCCAGAGGAGCTACCTGAGCGCTACGCGGACAAGATTGTGGATGAAAATCTTAGCCTCTTCGAAAATGCTCAAAAACTTCGACAAGTGGAAATTAAGTATGGTTGGAGCAAATGGAACCAGCCAGTGGATTACAAAGAATGGGGAATGCCAGCCCATATGGTCAATGCCTACTACAATCCTCAGAAAAACCTAATTGTCTTTCCAGCGGCTATCCTGCAGGCGCCTTTCTATGACCTGCACCAGTCCTCTTCAGCCAATTATGGCGGTATCGGAGCGGTTATTGCCCATGAGATTTCTCATGCCTTTGATACCAACGGCGCTTCCTTTGATGAAAACGGCAGCCTCAACAACTGGTGGACAGAGCATGACTACCAAGCCTTTACTGAACGGACTCAGAAGGTCATCGACCAGTTCGAAGGTCTAGATTCCTACGGTGCCAAGGTCAATGGCAAGCTGACCGTTTCAGAAAACGTAGCGGACTTGGGCGGTATTGCAGCGGCTCTCGAAGCAGCCAAGAAAGAAGCGGACTTCTCTGCGGAGGAATTCTTCACTAACTTTGCCCGCATCTGGCGGATGAAGGGACGCGAAGAGTATATGAAGCTCTTGGCAAGCGTTGATGTCCATGCTCCAGCCAAGCTTCGGACCAATGTACAGCTGCCTAACTTTGACGACTTCTTTACAACCTTTGATGTCCAAGAGGGAGATGGCATGTGGCGGAGTCCAGAAGAGCGCGTGATGATTTGGTAAAGGACTTCAATCATATTTAACCAAACAACAAACCTGCTCGGGAATGGCGTCATGGCCTTACCGAACAGGTTTTTATAGTTCTTTGATTTCTTTCATATAGCCGGCCGTGATGATACCAGCGGACAGAGCCACAATGGCGATTCCTAAAAAGGAAGAAATCATAGTAATAATTTTTCCAGTCGTTGAAACTGCATAAATATCACCATAACCAACTGTCGTCAGGGAAATGGTTGCCCAGTAGAGAGCGTCAAAAAAATTAGGAAATGTGCTAGGCTCGACATTAAAAATGATAAGGGTAGAAATGAAGATATAGCCGAGAGCCAAAAGACCCGCAAGATACGAAGCATGCGCAAAATCTTAAAGAGCCGCAAACTATTATTTAACAAAAAGAGGGAAGACAATATGCAGAGCAAATCAGCCAGCGCCATAAAGGTGAGAGGATAAAGTAGAAAAGAAAGCTTTCCTTTTTCCAATTTATAATCGGCCGTTAGAAGCCGAAGAATGTAGTCAATAATAAAAATAACTGTTGACACAAAATCCAATCACATGAAGATTCCTGTGTGACTTTTGGTGGTTAGGGGGATCAGGCTGACAATAATCGTCAGGAACATAAAGACATCATAGGCTTTTTCAATCGCATTTTCCTTTTGATGGGGCTCAATAATCTGAAATAAAGTCTTCCTTGTCATCCTCAACCTCACTTTTTTAAACTTGCTTTAATTCTATCTGTCTTTAAAAATAAGTCAAGGGCAAGCCGCAAAGATTTTCTTCATTCTCCTTCGTCGGTTGCTTTCAAAATCCCTTGAAAATGGTATAATAGATAGAAACGTGTCTAGAACACGGAAAAGATCGTTGGAGAGTAAATGATTATGGCAACTTACAATCACAAAGAAATCGAGCCCAAGTGGCAGAAATATTGGGCTGAGCACCATACATTCAAGACAGGTACGGACAAGGACAAGCCTAACTTTTATGCGCTGGATATGTTTCCTTATCCATCAGGAGCTGGTTTGCACGTAGGACACCCCGAAGGCTACACAGCGACGGATATCCTCAGCCGCTACAAGCGCGCGCAAGGCTATAATGTCCTTCACCCAATGGGCTGGGATGCCTTTGGTCTGCCGGCTGAGCAGTACGCTATGGATACAGGGAATGACCCAGCTGACTTTACAGCGGAAAACATTGCCAACTTTAAGCGTCAAATCAACGCGCTAGGCTTTTCCTATGACTGGGACCGGGAAGTCAATACAACAGATCCTAACTACTACAAGTGGACCCAGTGGATTTTCACCAAGCTTTACGAAAAAGGCTTGGCCTATGAAGCTGAAGTGCCAGTAAACTGGGTGGAAGAGCTGGGAACGGCTATTGCCAATGAGGAAGTTCTGCCGGACGGCACATCTGAGCGCGGTGGTTATCCAGTTGTCCGCAAGCCTATGCGCCAATGGATGCTGAAAATCACAGCCTATGCAGAGCGTTTGCTCAATGACTTGGAGGAGC